>Ga0315910_10000704_pt1 | contig 32278 bp, 24 predicted proteins | sample EdamamesoilMG_FD_204470 | JGI IMG/M metagenome (GOLD analysis project Ga0315910, IMG submission 204470) | Garden soil microbial communities collected in Santa Monica, California, United States - Edamame soil | ecosystem: Environmental > Terrestrial > Soil > Garden | place: USA: California... | reverse complement strand
AACACGACCTTTTGGCGCAACCCCACTCAACGGCGCCTTGAGCGACGTGCGCTACTTCTTGTGGGAAGATGAGGATCCGGACCCACTCAACGCATCATTGTATATTTCACCGCGTTTCGACGACCTGGTCGAGTGTGGCTGCCGCCAACAACACATCATTCTCATCACGGACGGCGAGCCCAATTTGGACATGCGTCCCGATTGTGAGAAAACGGGAACGATCAAGAACGGCGCATGCCCGTTCCCAGATACCCCGGTCAAAATCCTGGAAAACCTGTACAATCAGGAATCAGACCCCGACAAGCAGTCCTGCACCACGCCCAGTCAAGGGCTGCTCAAGTGGCGCATCCCTACCCACGTCGTGGGCTTTGCGGCGGGCGATTATGACCTGAACGACACCAAGGGCCTGCGCGAGTGCGCTAAGCTGGACACGGACCAACCCACGTGGCGCAATGCTGGGGGGATCTGTGATAAAACCGACAACCCGGACCTGCTCGTCTGTTGCACCTTGCATGAGCTCGCCGACGCCGGCAGTGGCGGCAAGGAGGACCCGTACATCGCGCCCTCTGCAGCGGATCTCGAGGCCGCCCTGGCCGACATCGTGTCTGGGATCACTCAGGCCTCCGCTAGCGCCACGCGTCCGGTTCGCTCGCCGGGGATTGGCCGCGCCCAGGATCAAGATGAGCAGATCGCCTTTCGTATCCTGACCTCTTACGAGACCCGCACGGGCGACAGTGGGCTCTGGCGGGGGAACATCGAACGCATGCGTTGGGTGTGCGACGACGGCAAACCCGTTGAGCAGGAGAAGGAAGTCAGCAAGGGCGACGACTTTTCCTACAACGTGGAAAAGAATGCGTCGGCCCGTGAATTCTATAGCGTGATGCCAGCCCCCAGCTCGAGCGTCTACTACCCTGAAGGAACCATCCGGCCCCTGCTTGGCACGAACCCTGGCGACGGTCTGGGAGACGTCACCACCATCACCGAATCCCGGGGCACCCTCACGAACTTCGTCAACGGTATGGAACCCGGCGCGCTGAAGATCACCTCAGCTAACTACACCACCCTTGCAGCCTGCACGCTCGATGGACCTGCCACCGGTCCCGACACTTGTCGCGACCGTGTTCTCAATTGGACGTTGGGTGACCCCGACGGCAAAGGGCGTGACCGCTGCGCCAGCTACGGAGATCGAGAAAACTGCAGCCTCATCGGGCACGTCATGCATTCTGCCCCGGTCATCGTGGACCGCCCCAAGGCCTTCGTGGAAGATGAAACTTACACGCAGTTTGCTGCGGAAAACCAGGGACGCATGATGATGATGTATGTCTCGAGCAATGACGGTATGTTGCACGGTTTTGCCGTGTCGCCCAACGATCCATCTGCGCCCGCTGACCAGCACATTGTCAGTGACGACTACAACAATGAACTCTACGCGTTCATCCCGCCGTTCGTCCTGCCGCAACTCAAGACTCAGTATCCAAAGACTCCAGCCAAACTTCTGGACAGTACCGCCGTCGTACGCGACGTGGTCGCCTCAACACCTGGGCACAACAGCAAGTATGGCTACACGCTGGAGCGCGACCTCGACGCGACGCTAGAAAAGAGCAATACGTGGCGCACCATTTTGGTCCAAGGCTTCGGCGGCGCCCAGAGCGGCTATTTTGCTCTCGACGTCACCAATGCCGAGCAACCGACGAGCCCCAGCAACGGACCCCAATTTTTGTGGCAGATTTCCACAACTGCAAGCGGGAGCCCCTTGTTCGGTAAAGGCGGGACCCCGCTCATCACGACGCTGAACGTGGAGGGCAAAGAGGTCGCCGTCGCGGTGCTTCCGGGCGGCAATGGCGGCAGCCCCACCGGAACAGGTGCGCGTAAGGATCCCAACCTGGCAACTGATGTCTACACCAACACCTACTACGATAGTTCGCTCACCTTTGGGACCATCTCCCCGCCCCGCGCGCCTAGGAAAACCATCAATCAGTATTCAGCCAGCGACGACCCCGCGCGCTCGCTGACCATCGTGCGCCTGGACAACGGTCAGATCCTGCGCACGTTTTGGTATTCCGCACCCGCGGAATTGAACAGCGTCAAGGGCGACGCACCGTCGTACATTGATTCGCCCATCACAGGCATCCCCGCGGCCTTCCCTTCAGGGACCGGCATGGTCGCTGATCGCATCTTCGTCGGGGATCAAGACGGCGGCATGTGGCGCATCGATGTCTCGGATCCGAAACCGGAAACCTGGACCATGCGGCTCTTCCTCGATTCCTATGGAGGAAAGGCGGCCAATGCGGGCAAGCCCATCACCATCGCCCCCGTGCTCTCCGTCAATGAGCTGGGAAACATCACGATCGCTTACGCCACAGGCGCACAAGATCTGTCTGGCGGCAGCAGCGACACTCAGTTCATCTACTCCCTGACCGAAGCGGAAGAGGGTTCGACCGTCAACGCGTCGTTCTACGCCAAGGTCAACTGGTTTCAGGAGCTGACGACGGGCGAACACATTCTTGGGCCCATGTCACTCAATAGTGAGGTCCTCTATTTCTCCACCCTCGATCCCGCCAGCGGCGACGTTTGCGATAAGTACCCCAGTAACATCTGGGGGGTCGACTATCTGGAACCTAAGGATGGCGACATCTCCAAAGGTGGGGTGGCACGGCTTCCCGATGGCACCGACTACGTCCAGTTCGTCAGCGCTCAATCGCTCAGCACCAGCGCGGACCCCATCGGTCCGGTGTTTGGTGTGAGTGTGGAGTACGCACCCACTTGTACCGCTCCCCCCGCGGCAGAAGATTTGGAGTACTTGGCCGGCACACGAACGGCAGTCACTCAACCCAGTGCTGCCAACTTGCAGTTGGTGTTTCAGACGGGCACCGCCAAGGGCAGCAGCGCCGGACTGAAGTTCACAACGGGCTTTCAAGCCGTCACGCTCCCGCAGCCCCGTGTTCCCTCGACCCTGCTTTCTTGGGCAGCCATTCTCGACTAGCATCAGGCCTGGGGATGCGAGCGCGGATGTTCAACGCCACAAGCACACCGCGGGGTGTTCCAGCGACGTCGAGCGCAAGAAGGGCGGTCGTCCGTGCGTGCTTATTGCTGGTGACGGTCGTCAGCGGCGGTTGCTCCAAGTCACACCCCGAGCATCAACCTGAAGCTACCAAGGCATCGCCACGCACCGCTCCCCGCGCCCTCTCTCCAGATCGACTGCCTCCAGATGCCTTGCTGGAAGGCGAACAAGAGGCCTTCGGGTTCCGCTTTCCCCAGGGAATGACCGTCAGCAAGTTGCGCAAACAAGCGCGCGCCGAGGGCGAGGTCAACTTTGATCAATTGGTGGACTACGTCAAAGCGCGGATCTCCGCGCGCCACGCGGAGATGTTTGGCCCCCGCCTGGTGTTTCCACACGCCGCCATCCTCGGCCACAGCGGCGACTTCACGCTCACCCTCATCGAGGGCAAGCGCGAGCAAGTTCTTTTGATCGAAGATGAGTCAAGGTCGCCCGCAACCGTTGGGCTTTCAGAGGCCGAACGTTGGAAACGCGTTGGATTAAAGCCAAACGGCGAGCTGATCGACCCGAAAGGCATGGAGTAGTAAACACTGCCCGCCATGGATGAATCGGCCCCGCTCAAGCAGACCCCACTCACTTCACATCATATCAATTTGGGCGCGCGCATGGTGCCGTTCGCTGGTTACAGCATGCCGCTGCAATACAGTGGCGTTACTGCCGAACACCAACAAGTTCGTAGCGCCGCCGGGCTGTTTGACGTGTGCCACATGGGCGAGATTCGCGTTACAGGCGCTCGCGCCTTGGCTTATGTGAATCATCTCATCACCAATGACCTCAATCGCGCAGCAACTGGTCAGGCGATTTACACTTGCGCCTGTCAAGCGCAGGGGATGATCCTCGATGACCTGATCATCTACCGCTTCGCCGATGACAATGTGCTCATCGTGTGCAACGCCTCCAATCGCGCCAAAATTTGGGCGCACGTGAGCGAACAAGCCAAGGCTTGGTCGGGCGTCGTTTTGAAGGACGAAAGTGATGCAACTGCCTTGCTCGCACTGCAGGGTCCACGCGCACTTCAGATCCTTGCTTCACTCGAACCGGGCTTCGAAGCGCACAAACTGCTGCCATTTCGCTTCGCTCAGACGAAGCTCCTGGACTGCCCGGTCACGGTGGCACGCACAGGCTACACGGGGGAGGACGGCGTCGAGATCTTCGCCCAGACTCAAGACGTGGGCCTCATTTGGGAAGCCCTCCTTCAGTTAGGCCAGCCGCTCGGTCTCGTACCCGCAGGCTTGGGATGTCGCGACACATTGCGGCTGGAAGCTCGCTTGTCACTCTACGGACAGGAGCTGAACGAACAGACCACCCCGCTCGAAGCGGGTCTTGGTTGGACGGTCAAACTCGATAAGCCTGATTTTCTTGGCAAGGCAGCGCTGGTGGCGCAACAAGCCGCGGGTCTCAAGCGCCGCATCGCGGGCTTTGAGATGCTGGGTCGGGGCTCTGCCCGCCCTGGGTATGAGTTAGTTGATAGCGCTGGACGGCGTGTGGGACACTGCACCTCGGGTGGGCCGTCACCTAGCTTGGGTAAAGCCATCGGACTTGGATTCTTGCCTGTGCACCTAACCGAGATTGGCACGGAGTTTTCCGTCGACTGCCGCGGCAAATTGATCGCGGCACGGGTGGTCGCGACACCTTTTTATCGGCGGACCAAGTAGGCGGCCCAGGCCGTCCCCCGGCAGAAAACCGCTAAATGGCCTCGTTCCACGGGGCCTTTTCATTCGACATGGGCCAGGCTAGGCCACCGGCATCGCCATGACGGAACCAACAGTGAAAGACGACCGCAAGTACACCAAGGACCATGAATGGGCCAAGCTGGTGGACGGAACCTATCGCTTCGGCATCACAGCCTTTGCCGTTGAACAACTGGGGGACATCACCCTCGTTGGTCTCGATGTGGGCGTCGGTGACACGGTGACGGCTGGCAAGGTGTTTGGCACGATCGAGAGCGTGAAGACGCTGAGCGATCTTTATGCGCCCATGAGCGGCACTGTGGTGGCCATCAATGAGCATCTGGAGCACGCTCCCGAGCTCATCAATGATGACCCCTGGGACAAAGGCTGGATGATCACCATCTCGGCCACGACCGCCGCCGAAGATTTGACACAAATGCTGGACGCCAGTGCCTACACGGCTCACGTCAAAGCTGCGGACCACTGAGTCACATGCGCTACCTTCCCCATACACAGGCTGAAATCCAATCGATGCTCGCCGTTGCCGGCTTCTCCGATCTGGATGAGCTGTTCAAGACGATCCCCAAAGAGGCGCGTTTTGAAGGCGACCTACAAATTCCACCGGCACTGGGTGAAGCAAGTTTGATGCGTCACATGTCGGAGCTGGCACAGACCAACCGCGCAGCCAACATGCTCTCGTTCTTGGGCTGTGGCGCGTATGCACACCACATCCCCCCGGCGGTTGATCAACTCCTTTTGCGCAGCGAGTTTTACACGGCCTACACCCCCTATCAGCCCGAAGTCGCACAGGGCACCTTGCAGGCTATTTTTGAGTTTCAAACCTTGGTGAGCGAGCTGTACGGATTGCCGCTCGCCAATGCGAGCCTCTACGACGGCGCAAGCGCGACGGCAGAAGCCGTCTTGATGGCACGTCGCTTGACCAAACGTGAGCGAGTGCTGATGAGCGCTTGCGTGCATCCTCACTATAGCCAAACGACCCAGGCTTACCTGCAGGGGAGCAGCGCAAACTGCATTCAAGCCGTCGCGGTCGACGCGCAAGGTGGGGCAGACATAGCCGGATTGATCACGCAGCTGAGCGATCAGGTAGCTTGCGTCGTCGTTGGTTACCCCTCGTATCTTGGTACCCTAGCCGATCTCAGGACGCTCGCTGACGCCTGCCATCAGCACGGCGTGCTGTTGGTTGCTGCGGTGATTGAACCCTACGCCCTGGCCGTGGCTGAGTCTCCGGGCGCCCTAGGTGCCGACATCGTCGCGGGTGAGGGTCAGCCTCTGGCCTGCCCTCCGCAGTTTGGCGGGCCTGGCGTCGGGTTATTTGCGTGCCGAGACGATCGCAAGTTCTTGCAACAACTCCCCGGGCGGGTGTGCGGTGAGACAGTCGATCAAGACGGTAAGCGAGGTTACGTCCTCACCCTGTCGACGCGCGAGCAGCACATTCGTCGTGAACGCGCCACGAGCAACATCTGCACCAATCAGGGACTGTTGGCGCTCGCCTTCACCATCCGCATGTGTTTGCTCGGCAAGTCTGGTTTTGTCGAGGTCGCCAAGCAGTGCTTGGCCAAAGCGCACTATTTGCGCAGCAATTTGTGCGGGATTGCCGGTGTGAGCGCCGCGTTCAACGGCGGAGCGATCTTCAATGAGTTTGCCCTTCAAATTGACCCAGCTCATGGTTCAGCAGCACGCGTGCTGGAGCGTTTGGCGCAAGCGGGCATCCTGGGGGGAGTCGACCTGGGGCGCTTCGATGCGACGCACAGCGACAAGATCTTGGTGGCGGTGACGGAGGCGCACACGCGCGCTGATATGGACGCCTACACCCTCCACATGAAAAAAGCGCTGGGCTGAGCGCGTTCAGGGCGAATTTGACGGGGACGGTGGGGCAACCCACCGAGCCACCTGCTCGACGACCGTCGCGATGGCCCGCTCGTGAAAGAGGATGCCGTTGTGGCCGACGTCCTCAATCACTTGACGCGACCCGTAGCTGGGATACGCCGCGCCAAGCACCAGTTGATCGTCGCCCGCGATCAGCGACAGGTGGGGAACCGCACGGCTCTTGGGATCCCCTTCACGCAAGGGTCCCAAGCTCGGAGAGTCAGGGACTAGGTCGCGTCCAGCTTGCCCCACCACCAAATGATGGCGGTGGGTGCCGTTGAAAGGAGCGGCCAAGCTGATGGTCTGCACGACTCGACTTTGCTTTTCGTACTCTTGCACGTACTGACGAGCTACCAAGCCACCCAGACTGTGCCCGACCAAGACCACGGAAAGTGTCGAAGGCAACTGCTCGAGACGCCGCGCAAGCTGGGAAGTGAGCTCGACGATCGAAGGGCCGGGCAAGTAGCTCATCGTGCTCACTCCCACGCCCAATTCACGCTCAATCACCATCCTCATGGGCCGAAACACCCCCGCTGAAGCGTACAGCCCGTGCACCATGAAGACATGAAGGCCTCCCTCACAATGCCCCACGCGATCGAGATCGCATCCCAAGAAGCGTGCCTGAAGAAGCATGGCCTGCGCCTCACGGGCGACGCGCTTGATGTTCCGCAATGAAACCATGGGTCATCGCTGGGCTTGAGTCACCGCTCGCTTGAGCTGAGTGATGGAGAGCGTTCCAACTCCCGACGCGGACACTCTGCCATCAGCATCGAGAACCAACCAGGCCGGCACAGTGTTGATCTCCCCAAGCAGACCCTGTCGCGACAGTTCCTGATGGTCGGCCATCCCCACGGAATAGCTCAGCGCCAAGACTTTGGCGAAAGACTGAACCAGCTCCCAATTGCGGGGTGGCTCCATCACCACGGCGGCAGCATTGATGCGCGGCTCATGGCTGCGATAAAAGTCCTCCAAGCGTGACGCCTGGGACTGCGACAGCACATCAAACGTGGTGACGAACAGCAATACTGTAGCCCGGCCCCGATGGGCCATGGTGTCGATGGGCCCGCCCGATACTGTCGGAATAGTATAATGGAGGCGCGAGTGCTCAGCCGGACTCGCCGCCGCGCGATGCGAAGCAGGCGCGCCGCACGCCTCGAGCAATAGGAAGGTTAGCGCCAAGCAAGCTGCTGCTCTCACGTGCAAGTCCATGAAGTGGCCTCAGGGCCCGATTTCGCCTAACAAATCGCTCAGCATATAGACCGCTTCGGGCAAGGTATGCCCTCGCCTTTGGTGCGAAAGTACGGTCGCGGCCAGTTCATCCAACACGACCCCAAACGCTGCACCCTCGAGTTTCACGTCCTGCATCACGTCGCCGCGTTTTGGTGCATCTCCATGGGCAACGATTGGATCGTGGCGCACCCACACAAAGCACCCATTGTGCACGCCACATGCCAGTACCTGAGCAAAGCTCAAGTACAACGGACACACCATTACGTACACGCGTTCCCCGCTGCTCTTTTTGCCCACGAGCGCGCAGCGACCCGCTGAAGTCGGACCTGGCTGCTCGTCGTCAAACGCCAGCGACTCCAAGAGCTGACGCCGTTCCGGATCCTGCTCGACGGACAAAAGTGGCGCAAATATCGCTATTTTTGGGATATCTAGGCCCTGTATGTCGCCCTGCAAGAAGGCGAGCCACTGGTCGCGACCTGAAGGCGTCATTTCACGATACGACATGGCCGCGGCGAGCGCAGCCTCTGCATCGGTCGCCATCGAGCGTAGCCATTGACGAAAAACCGCGGTCGAACGCTGATCGAGGGGCCGCGTCACCTCGTCAGCAGAGCCCTGCTGAGCACCGTCCGTCCGAAACAGGTCGAGTGGGTAACTCGGCCGGTCCCCGTCCTGCGATGTGCGCGACGCGTCACCCTTATCACCGCTATTGGATGGCATCCATCACCTCTTGGTGCTGCGCTGTCCACTCAGTGCTGAGTTCGACTTCGCGCATCATCTCTCCGATGAACAGCTCAAGCTCGTGCGCCATGTCGTTCGTGCTCACCAACAGCACGTTGCCACCACGGTTGCCCACGACCAACCCCAACCCTTCGTAGGCTTCCAAGATATGACGAACAAACACCAAATCTGCTGCAGCAACACTGATTGGACGAATGCAGAGTTCGGTCCCGTTCAACAACGACATGACGGACAACCCTAGCTCACTGTCTCTCGAGCGAGAAGCTCCAGCCGACACGATTGTGCTTCCCTCCCCCTGTGCTTTGAGCGACAGAGCTTGCCCACGAGCCTCGTGTCGGCGGCTGATCAATGTGTCCGCCCCACTGTTGAGGCAGCTCAGTCACCAGACGTCGATCCAAAATTCTGAATGATTGCGTGGAGTGCCGCCGAGATGGATGGATCGATCGGGGGGTCAAGACTGTCCACCAACGAGGCGAGTCGCGGGCCAAAATCAACTGCTGCTGTCCAGCCCAATTCGGCTGTTTCTACCCAGCGTGCAACCGCGTGATCTCGTTCACGAAAATTTCCACGCTTTTGGAATATTTCAACTTCCATCAGGCGTGCGGCTGACCCCCAATTGCAACGTGTTGGAATCGCACCCAAGTGGATCAGCGCTTCGCTCATCGTCACAGGGTCCGTGACCATGATCTGCGCCAAGAGAAATCGGCAGCGGTAGGAAAGTTCGAGCGTCGCCTGCTGCTCCATCGGCCCATTGTGCACCATTGCGGCCAAACGTCGGACAGCCGAAAGCAGCAGTTCGGCTGCTCTGAGGCTGTCTGACGCGCGATGTAGGAGCTCAGCCAACTCCATCATCAACTGCGGGTTGTCCGGGACGAGTCGGAGCGCGCGACGCAACAGGCGTTGGGCTTCGTCCTCAAAGCCTGCGGCCGCAAACCGGGGCGCAATATCACCGAGCAACTGAGCGCGCGTTTCGTTCGGCATGTGCAGCGCCTCCAGTTGCTGTGCGTCAATGAGCGCCGCATGTCTGTCCCCGTGGGCCAGGCAAAACAAGAGTCTCTCGCGGCGCGCGGTCAGCAGCAACGGACTGCGCGCTACTGCCTCATTCAAGAAACCGCGCTGCTTTACGGTGTCAGTTTCGCGGCGCGCGATCTCACAAAACAAGTAAGCGGAGAACAACCGGTCTCTTTCTTGAGCTGCTGCCGCGATCCATGTCTCCTTCGCCGCGTCGCCGCGCCCAGTTTGCTCAAGCGCGCGAGCCAAGAGTAGCGTTTGGCGGGAAATCGGGCCCTGCTGGGTATCGGTTCGACATTCATCCAAAAACGCGATGGCGGATTCGGCCCGATCGCAAACCAGATCGAGCTCCGCAAGCTCCAGAAGGGCTTCAGTGTGACCTGGCACGGTGTCCAGAGCGCGCAAGTACGCCGCCCGCGCCAAGTCGCGGCGTTGCTCTCGCGCGTGTTCGTCTGCCTCGCAGAGGAAATCGCCCAAACTAGCTAGGCGCAGCGCATGAAAACTGGTGGCTAACGTTTCGCCCGTCTTGGCGATGCGCAAGCGCAACTGCCCCAATGCTCCGGTCAATTCAACGAGCACCTGGGTCTCCGTTTGAGGCACGCGAAAGCCAAGCTGCGGAAAGAGCTCCAAGCAAAGCGCCCGCGTCAACCCGGACAGGACGAGCCTTCGGCCCTTCAGGCTCACCTGACTGTCGACTCCAGACTTGAGCAGCGCCGCACTGATGGTCTGGAGTGCCACTTCCGTCGCGGGGCGCCCCGACAAGATCGGCAAACTTCCAAAGCTCCTCGCCGCGTCTACGATCAGGGTCGGCTCGTCGCCAGCGCTGACCACGAGGTCGAACGCCAGCGCACCCGATAGCGAATGGATGCAGACTGAGATCGCTTCGAGCGCGCTGTTCTCATTGGCCGGTGCGGCGTGCGTGCGTGAGGAGCTGGGGTGCCAAACACCGGAGGCCCCGATGCCGAGACGAACCTGAGGACTTTCACCCCACCATTCGCCCAAGGCGGTCGCCCACAGCTCAGCCAAACGCTCGAGGGCAATGCTCACGGTCAATCCGGTCAACGCGCTGCGGCGCGCCTTGAACTGCTTGACGCCTTTGGAGAGGTCGACCGGATAGCTGACGCCCGGAAGTTCCACCTCAACTTGTTCACACAGCAAGGGACCGACTTGCACCGGTTGGGCCAATTCAATCCCTATGCCTCCTCGCGCTACGCTCAAACGAAGAGGCAAGACCTCGACGACGTCACCCCGCGGGCGCGCGGCTGCCGAACCGGTGCGCTCCTCAGTGGCGGCCGGCTCGGCGCTGTCTACGTCCCCACGCAGGCTCATATCCCACTCTACCAGTAGCCGCTGAAATTTTCGCCGCGCAACTCAGCCTTCCGCAGCTTTTTTCCTCATTCTCGTCAGCAATTCGGGAAAGCCATGACGGTCGACGATGGAGCGAAACTGGCTGTTGTAGTTTTTCACCAGGCTCGAGCCCTCGGTGATGATGTCATACACCCGCCAACTTCCACCCACGGTGTGGACCAAGTAGTCAATGTGGATGACCTCCTTGCGGGCGTCTGTCTTGTGCTTGGCCACGGTCTGCACCATCTCGCCCGCCTTTGCCGGTTGGCTGCCAACGAATCCAATGTTGTAGTCCAAGGTGTTGCGAATATTTTTCGTGTACGCGGCTTGCACCAACGTCACGAGCAACGACTGAAACTCTTTGCGCTCGGCTTCCGTGCGTGCGTCCCACATCTTCCCCAATGAATCCTTGGCGAGGGCATCGTAGTCGAGGAGCACGTCAAAGGTGGTCTGGAGCTTCTTGTTGTTGTCCGCACTCGCGGGCTGCTTGATCAGCGTCGTCAATTCCTTTTGTTTCGCCTCCAGGTAGCTCTGCGCGGTCGCTGCAAAGCTCACCGTCGAGACGACCAGGAGGGATACAAGCAACAAGAAGGACAATGCTTTCAGCTTTTTCATAGGGGAAATGGCTTAGTTCAGGCGACCGATAGGTCAATGTGCGAAAGGTCGAAATACTTGGCAGGAGCCCGATTTGACCTGGAGAAACTACGCACCACGGCGTCGAAACCTTCCCTCACGAGGCTCACGATACGTCTAATCTTTCGAGGATTGGGGGCCAAAATCGGCGGAGAATTGTGCGCCCTCGTTCCGCTCACTTTCTACTTTAAGCAAAATTCCGTGTTCGTCAGCGATGCGTTTCACCACCGCCAAACCAAGTCCAGTGCCATGGGTGCGGGTGGTAAAAAATTCGTCGAACATCATCTTTTGGGCGGCAGCATCAATGCCAACACCGTCATCCTCAATCACCAGCTGAATCGTCTTGTCCGTCGTCACCCGCACGCGCACTTCACCACCGGAAGTGCTGGCTTGCACCGCGTTCCGGATCAAATTCCAGGTAAGCTGGCGGATTTGTCCCTCATCGGCGACCACCCATGCCGTATCCGGGGCCTCCAAACGCACATCGACGTCGCCCGCTCTCCGACCGGAGCGGTTGGCGAGTTGCACCACATCACTGACGATGCGCGTGAGATCGACCTTCTCCAGTTTCTTTTCCTTGGTACGCGACAAATGCAGCATGTCTGACACCAGTTCATCCAAGCGAGCCGACTCACGCAGAACGATGTCACATAACTCTCGATCCTCCTGTCGCTCAGCTCCGACTCGCAACATTTGCACCGCTCCGGAGATGGCGCTGAGCGGATTGCGAATCTCATGAGCCAAACCAGCCGCCAGGCGACCGAGAACCGCCATCCGTTCCGCTCGCTTGGCGCGCTCACGCGCAGCCACGACTTCACCGCCCGCACGCGCCAAGCGATCGGCCAGGTACCCTGACAAAAGGCCCACGAGCAGCAGCATGAAGACGGTAAAGACGTAGTAGTAGACCGACTGCGCGGGACCGAGCAGATACAGACTCGCTGGTTGATCAGGAGGGAGCAGATCCCGCGCCCCTCCGACGATCAATAGGATCAGACTGAAGAAGGTGATCCCGGCGACGACAGAAGCAATCGAACCCTGAATGCCCAAGAGCGCGCCGCCCATGACGCACGTCACGCCCAAAAGAGAGGTGGCGCCGCTAGCTAACCCACCCGTGAGATACACGATCCCGGCAAACAGCGCTTGATCGACGATGAGCAGTAAGAGCGCGATGCTCTGCATCCCCCGCCCGCTGCGACTCGCCCACCATTGGGACACGGCCGAAACGTGAGCGAACACCAGAAGCCAAAGCGCAAACTTGATCGAATACGTGAGTTTAAAGCGCTCGAGATCGCGCCCCAAGACCACCACAACGAGGATGACCGTGCCCGTGAATACCACCGCACGCGCGACGGCAAACTGTCGCAATTTTTTCGAGAAGACCGCTTGGCTACGCTCGAGTTGATTGCCCAAGCGCGCGGCCTCCGCGCGCGGAGGAGGAAATTCGGAAGCAACCACTGATTGCGCCCCCTTGCCTAGTTTCCTTTGATATTCCCGGCCAGCGAGAAGATCGGCAGATACATGGCCACCAAAACGATGCCAACCATCCCGCCCACACCCACCATCATGATCGGTTCGAGTGAGCTAGTGAGCGCGGCCACCGCTACGTCAGTTTCTTCTTCGTAGAAGTCCGCAATCTTGTTGAGCATCTGATCCAGAGCGCCAGTCTGCTCACCTACCGAAATCATTTGCACCACCATTTCGGGAAAAACACCGGCTCGCGTCAGCGGATCCGCCATGTTTTGCCCTTCACTGACGGCCTGACGCACACTCATGATGCCTTCCATGATGATGATGTTGCCGGCTGTCCGTGAGCAAATCTCGAGCGCATCCAAGATGGGCACGCCAGACGTAAGCAGCGTGCCGAGCGTGCGGGTAAAGCGCGAGACTGCGATCTTTTCCATGACGTTGCCCATCACGGGCAGCGTCAGCAGCATCTTATGGAGAAAGCGCTTGCCCTTGGGGTTGCGATAAAAGCGAATGGCCCCAAAGGCCAGGCCAATCGCGATGAGCAGCAAGAACGGAGCGTAGGAGACGAAACCATCCGATATTTCCAGGAGTACCCGCGTGATGATGGGCAGGCTCTCCCGACCGCCACCAAAGTTCTTGAACATGGTCTCGAACGACGGGATCACCACCGTCATCAGGATGATCATCACGCCGATGGCAATGAACAGCACGATGGTGGGATAAGTGAGCGCACCTTTGACTTGGCCCACCAGTTTTGCGCGCTTTTCAATGTAGATCGAGAGGCGGCCCATGATGGCGTCCAAGATACCGCCGACTTCACCGGCGTGGATCAAGTTGACGAACAGGTCGTCGAATACCGTTGGATGTCGCTTGAGCGAGTCGCTAAACGTCGACCCCTGCTCGACCTGACTCTTGATGTCCATGAGCGTGGACTTGAAAAATGGGTTGGACTGTTGGGATGCCAAGATGTCCAAACAGCGCACGATGGGTAACCCGGCGTTGATCATGGTGGAGAACAAGCGCGTAAAGGTCACCATCTCCTTGACCTTGACGCTGCCACCACCAAACTTGAACCCCATCTTCAGCTTGCGCCGAATGCGCGACGGAGTGAGCTGCTGTTGGGTTAGTTTCCGCTGGACAGCGGCTTCGTTGTCCGCCTCCATCGTGCCCTTACGGACCTCGCCAGTGCGCGTTCGGGCTTCCCAGGTAAATTCAGCCATTTGTGCCACAGCAAGCATAACGTTGACCCGGGCAACTGGTCAAAATAGCATTGTGCACCGTGTACAGATCACACTTCATGACACGCCCCGAGCGCGCGGTGCCGCGGCCGCGCAATGATGAAAACTTATGCAAACGGTTCCTACCGTCGTGAGCGCTGATCCGGTCGAGAGCGGCAGCATCTCGACATTTCTTGCCAGCACCATCGGGTCTCTCAAGGCGGCACCGGGCGCGGTCGCCGGTTTCGCGCAACGTGAGCAGGGCGGCTTCCGCCTGACACTCGGGGCGTACAACACCTCAATCCACACGATCTATGACCTAGCTTCGGTAAGCAAACCACTCACTGCGCTCACCACGTCCGCCTTGGTGGAGGCGGGCAGCTGCAACTACAATTCGCCGCTTTCATCGCTCTTGAGCTTGAGCCAAGGTACGTTCGCGGGTGAGAAAACACTGGCCCAGCTGCTCTCTCATCGATCTGGTCTCGCCGCGCACCGGGAATTTTTCCGCGCCTCCGCGGCTGGTTCGCCAGTGAACAAGCGTAGCCTTCTGCGCTGGGCGGCCGGTTGCCGCGGCACGCAACCCCCTGGCGCGGTCCTGTACAGCGATCTGGGCTACATGCTCGTGGGCGCGGCCATCGAAGCGATGACGGAGATGTCGTTGCAGGCCGCCATTCACAAATACGTCACCTCACCCTGGCAACTCGGATGGGCGAGTTCGGGCAGTTTCCGTCGAACCCAGGGCCAGCACGGCCTCAATTGGGCAGCCACCGAAATCAATCACGACCGCGGCGGTCTGCTCCGAGGCGTCGTTCACGACGACAACGCTTGGGCGCTCTCGGGCTGGGGGTGCAGCGGACACGCTGGCCTGTTCGCCGATGCAGAAGCGGTGCTCCGGCTGGGCATTCAGCTCTTGGACCGGCTGTCGACGCCACAGGTCGCGCCGCTGGTTGAGCCACACCCGGCGGGTACCTGGCTGATGGGCTTCGACGGAAAAAGTCCCGAGCGCAGCACGGCAGGTTCGCTGGCCAGTCCGCGCACTTTTGGCCACCTTGGCTTCACCGGTACGAGTTTTTGGGTGGACCCTGAGCGACAGCGGGTGACTGTCTTGTTGACCAATCGCGTTCATCCAAGTCGCGACAACCCACGCCTCGCCCCACTCCGCTCGATAATTCACGATTTTTTGTGGGAGAGCTGACGGCAGATGCCTTTTTGGCTACCACTTTTCGGTCCTACTATGAACCGCGCCGAAGCCGCGCCTGTCTCGATATTCATGCCATGTGGAAACTGATCATCATTGACGACCAACATCAACGAACGGTTGTCAATCTTGTGCGCGACGAGTACTCGGTGGGTCGCGCCGCAGGTCATGCCATCCGGCTGACTGAGCAAAACATTTCGCGCAACCATGCCAAATTGAAGCGAACTGCGAACGGTTTTCGCGTGGAAGACACCTCGAGCTACAATGGGGTGTTTGTGAATGGTGTGCGACTCGTTGGCCGTCAAGAACTGGGACACAACGATCTCATTCAAGTCGGTGACTATCGCGTGCAAGTCATTGACGAGGCCATCGACACCCAGGAACAGGGGTATCGCCCCTACGATGGCGCGACAGAACCGCCCATTTCCGGCCGTTTGCCCCATCGGCTGGTTGAGCTCATTGGTCCACGCCAGGGTCAGGAGTACCCCCTAGGTGGGGAGCGTCTGCTCGTTGGCCGAGGGGAGGAGTGCGAGATCGTCCTCGAGCATGGGTCAGTCAGCCGGGTGCACGCAGAGGTCCGCAAGATCGCCGACGACCGCTTTGAAATCCTCGACAAGGGGAGCGCGAACGGATTGCGCATCAACGGACATGAGCTCAGCCGCGCGTTGTTAGACGGCCGTGATGTGATCGAAATTGGTGATGTTGTGCTCAAGTACATCCCGCAAGGACAGGTATTTCGCGCCACAGCTGATGAAGGAGTGCGGATTGCCGCATTCGCGGGCGCGGGGCCGCCCATCGTCGAGTCTCCGGCAAAGGCGGCGACGGGCAGCGTCATCGCGGCGATCTTGGGCGCAACCTTGGTGGGAGGAGCGCTGATGTATGTCGTGGAAACACGCAGCTCTCCCCCTTCCACACCGGTCCCCAAAGAACTAGCGGCGCTCAAGGCCATGATTGCAAGTGGCGACGTTTCTGGCGCCGCGAAGAAGATGGAAACGCTCGGGACCTTGGAGAGGAGCTTGGCTGAGTACGAGGTGCTGCAACAGGACTGGGCAGCCTACGTATTGGATGCGAAGAAGGGAACTCTCGACGAGGCCGAACGCCGTCGTCTCCTCGATCGCATCGTTCAGACCCCGTCTCTCCCGCCCAAGCTCCGTGAGGCCGCGCGCGCACAGCTCGCTGCCACGACCGAAGGCGCGGTAGATCTCAGCGCGCTCGACGCGGCTCCCGACAAGTGAGCGTTCAATTGGACGAGATGAGCACTCAATCGGCTGGCGCCGCGTCGACGGGGTTAGGTGACCTGCTCAAGGCCGCGCCCACCCGCGCCGTACTTCTGTGCTGCGCGCTCGGCGTCGCCTTTGAGTGCATACCTGCTGCTGAGCGCCTGCGCTTCCTCTCTGCTCCTGCCGCCCTTGCGCGCGATACACCCGCGGGGGATGTCCCCGTAGAGCTGGGCGTGGGCTCGGTGGAATTGAAGGATGGAGCCCAATCCCAGGAGGCCATGGCCATCCCAAACGCTGGCCAAGTGTCGGCAGCCAACCGGGGGCTCATCGGCGGACATGAGGCGCCGCTGGATCTCCCCGCCATCGATGCCGAGCCGCCACCTGTAGAACTCTTGGACCCCTCGGGTCACGCCCTCGACCGGTTCTTCTTGGCGCTCTCGGCCACGCAGCGAAAAACCCCGGGCGCCATCACCCGCATCGCGCACTTTGGCGACTCGGTGATCGTGAGCGATTACGTCTCGGGCACTCTGCGACAAAAGCTTCAGACGACCTTTGGCGATGCGGGCCACGGCTACATGCTCATCGCCAACGCCTGGCCAGCTTACTTTCACAACGACGTTTTTCGATTTGCCACGGGAGGCTTTACGGTCAGTCGCATCGTGGGACCACTGGCAAAAGATGGTTTGCACGGCCTGGGCGGCGTCACGTTTTCAGCGACGCGGGGCGCGATCGCCCAGTTTGGCACGGCCGAAAAGGGCACATTTGGCCGCAATGTCTCGCATTTTGAGCTGTCTTACCTCGCTCAACCGGACGGCGGCACCTTTGAGATCTGGGTGGACGGAAAGGTGGCGCAGCAGGTGGACACCAATGCGACTTCAAAAGAAACCCGGCAGGTTGCCGTGGAGGTCGTCGACGGGGAACACCGCTTTGAGCTGCGTCACGTACGAGGAACGACGCGGACCTTTGGAGTGGTGCTCGAGCGAAACGGACCGGGAGTGGTGCTGGATGCGCTCGGGATCCAAGGCGCCCGCATTCGTTTCTTGGACAAGCAAGACGACACGCACCTGGCGCAAGAGCTCAAATGGCGACGACCCGATCTGATCGCATATCAGTTTGGCGCCAACGAGAGTGGTGATGGCTACGCCTACCCTATGGACGAGTATTTGCGCACCATGAAGCTCGTGATCGAACAGGGCCAAAAAGCCCTACCTACTGCGTCGTGCTTGATCATCGGGGCCATGGACCGCGCGCGGGTGGAAAATGGCGTGACTACGAGCATGCGCATCATTGGGCTGATCGTAGAGCAACAGCAGCGTGCAGCGCGCGAGCTGGGTTGCGCCTATTTCGACACGTATCACGCCATGGGCGGCTGGGGGGCCATGCCCAACTGGGTCAAACGAGGCCTGGGGCAAGCCGACATGACTCATCCCTCGGGTGTTGGCGCAATTCGCCTGGGGAATTGGATCTATCAGGCTTTGATGAACGAGTATGGTCGCTACCTGGAGCGCACCCGCAAGAGCAGCCCGTGACAACAACCAACCGCCGCGCGTTCTCCCTTGGCATGCTCGGCTTGCTGCTTCTCGGTTGCACCTCCGCGCGCTCACGCTCCCAGCCATCGAGCGCCGCCACTTCAACTGGTGGGGCGCCTCTTGCCCCGCCCGCACCGCAGGCGTCGGGGAGCAGCGCGCGACAGGCGTCACCGCAAGAGGCCCCCCTTGCTGCGAATGCGGAGCCAAGCCCAGACGCTGTCCCTCCTGCCGTCGTGTATTTGCTCCCCCTCGGTCCCGATTTCAGAGCTGAGGACCTCACCTTCATCGCCCATACGGTGCAGCTTTTCTATCGAATCACGGCCAAGACACTCGATCCCACGCCCCTACCCGACGCCGCCTTCTACCCTCCACGCAGTCGTTACCGCGCCGAGAAACTATTGGATGCGTTGTACGAGCACCGCCCCCCCGACGCCCACGTGATCATCGGACTCACGACGGTCGACATCTCTACGACCAAGGGACCGCATGAGGATTGGGGGGTCTTGGGACTAGCGACCGTGGCCGGGGGCGAGTGCGTGATCTCTCAATTCCGCGCAAAAAAGTCGGCACTGAATGCCGAGCACGTCCAACAGCGCTTGGCCAAGACCGTGGTCCACGAGGTGGGCCACACCTTGGGGCTCCCACACTGCCCCAATTTTGGCTGTCTGATGGAGGACGGTCAGGGCACTGTGCTCACCACCGACCATGAATACGATCTGTGTGCGGCCTGCCGAACGACCCTGGGAAAATGGGCGCGCGAACTGCCCAGTGATGGGCCACCGTGGCCCAAACCTCAAACGGGCTGAGCCGCCTAGGCGTCGCACGCTGCGCATCCAAACAGTCACGGAGCGAGAGCCTGCACCGTCGTGGCATGCGGGGTGAGCAGCGACGCTCCCAAAAGCCGCCCGAGCTCCTGATATCCCGCCACCGTCAGGTGAATGCGGTCACCACGAGCCCAAGGTGGCTGATGGGTCATCCAGTTCACAAAGCTTCGCTCTCCCCCCATCAGTTCATAAGCGCTCGAAAATGCACACCCGAGCCGCACAGCGGCACGGCGCTGGGCAGCGGTGACCTCGGCTACGCGCACCCGACTGCGCCCATCTTCAGTGGAGGCGTCAGGAGGCCCCACGATCCAGCACGGAAGCTCCGGGCTGACTTCGCGGACTGTCTCTACAATTTCCTGAACATGGGCCTCATACCGATCGGGTCGGGCGTTATCAAAAATCTCATTGGTCCCAAACGCCAGCACCAGCAAGTCGACTCCGCGTAAGCGAACCGCTTCGGCGAACTGGGCGCGCTCCCAGGCGAGCACCGTGGCAGCACGAGCCCCATTGATGCCGACCGTGTCGACCACGACGCCAGGTGATAGGGTCTCCACGAACACGCCAAAAATCTCGGGCTGCCCAGCAACGTGCTTGAGAACGAACTCCTGTCCCGCGTCCCCATCCAGCTCGTGATAAAGGACAGACTGCGGCTCGCTCGCAGCGCCGGACGCCGCGCTCAGCTCGATTTTTTGGGTACCGAGCTGCACGGCCACGGCAGCACGTTCGGGGAGTCGATAGCTCAAGGTCCAGCGCACCGGGCCATGGTACTGGCTCGACAGCACCGCCCTCACGCTTGCCCCTGGCTGAGGGAGCGTGCGGATCCCGCCGTATCCAAACACCCCATCGAGCACGCGCGTGCGCTGGGCAGGCAAGCGGGGAGCATGGCGAAATCGCCCGGTCGAGGTCAATCGCACCTCACTGTGTCGATAACCATCCAAACCCAGTCGCACGTAGCCTGGACCGCCAGCGGGCGCCGCGGACCTCATGGCCTTACGCACCTCGTCGGTCATGAAGTCGGCGGCGGTGTGCGAATCTCCCAACCACATGACCCTCACCGCTTGCTGACGCTCCCCTCGCTCCAGTTGGGCCAACGCCTCGTAGAATGCGCGCAGCTCCGGCAAGGGAGTTGCTAGGGGTAGAGCGGCACTATCCGCGGGCTCAAGTGGCTCCGGCTCCGGGTTGACCAGTCCACCGAGCCCGGTTTCGTTCGTCGGCCCGGTGCTGGACGCCACCTGCGAAAGCTCGGGTTTTTCAGGCGGCGGCACGGTCGCAACGCGAGCTGGACGACTGCAAGCCACCATCCAGATGAACGCAACCGAGAGCGTCATCCCACGCTGACCGAACTTCATGGCAACACTCCGCCCAGCGGAGCCCTTTGGAACAATCTCGACAGCGTCTTGCTCACATCTCGATTGAGCAGCGGTCCGAATTGTCTCACCGCTTCGGTGCGTTCGAACTCAGCTAGCAAGGTACGTACACGTCCGGGTTGTGCGGTAGCGACGCGCAGCAGCTGGGAGACCGCACCCGGCCCACGCTGAACCTCCACGGCGCGTTTTTGGACGTGCTCAAATAGCCATTGGACCAACTGACGATCCGTCCACGGATCGTCGTCCACGATGTGCAGGGCCACCGCAGGCGACTGAGCATCGACGCGCAAGAGTATCTCCGCTGCGCGCTCGAGCGTCTCGAAATGCAACGGTCGATCCGAGAACACGAACTCGCACTCGTCTGGAGCCGCCAGTGCGTATTGCGCCACGCGAGCCAGTTCCGAGCCAATGAGCAATTCGCCGGTAATCTCAGAACCTACTAAGCCACCAATGCGCACAACCGCGATGGGGACCTTGGATTCGATGTTGTGAATCTGCTTTTCAGCGACGGCCAAGACTTCATCCCGTCGCTCGGCAAACGAGCGCTGAACCAGGAAATCGCGCTCAAAGATGGTCCCCTTCTTCTCACCGAATATCGAGAGCGAGGACAAGTACACCAGGGAATCCAGCTGCTGGGCGGATGCAGCAAACTCGCTGACTTCAGCCGCGACGCGCACGGGTCGGGCAGTCTCCAGTTCGCGAAAATGGATACGGCCTTGGGCGTGTTGCTCCGTGCTTTCAACAACAGTGACCCTGCGTACGATCCGCCTCAGGTGGTTGTACTGCTCGCCGCTGAGACCAAAATCAATGCGCGCGACGTCACCAACCAAACAGTCCACGCCGGGCTCGAGTTGGACGCCTGAACTGCAGACGACGACAACAACGTCCCCGCGCTCAACAAGTCGGCGAACCACGCACGTTGCCAATGGACTTGGATAGCCAATTACTAGATGGGCCAAGAACTACCTCTGAACTTCAGAGAACGGACCCACGCCGCACACACGTCGCGGGTCCGCCGAGGGCGATTTGCGGAAAATCAAAATGGAATGTCGTCGTCGTCCGGAGGCGGCCCATAGTCCGCGTCATCGTAGGAGCGACCACCACCTTGTGACGGCGGCGGACCCATCTCCGCTGGTCCGCGACTCCGCGCTCCTCCGCCTCCACCGCCACCGCTCAGCACGATATTGGTGGCGACGATTTCCGTCGTGTAGCGCTTGTTGCCATCGCGGTCGTCGTAGCTGGACGTCCGCAGCGATCCTTCGACCAAAATGCGATCTCCTTTGGCCAAGATCTTCCCTAAAGCCTCTGCGCGCTTGCCCCAGATCACGACCCGGTGCCACTCAGTGCGCTCTTGCCGCTGCTTGTTTCTGTCCAAGTAGGTCTCGGACGTCGCCAAGCGGATGTTCAACACTGCGGTGCCACCATTGGTCATCCGGAGTTCTGGATCAGCGCCGAGATTCCCCAACAGAATCACTCGATTCAAACCTTCTGCCATGTTCGTTCCTCTTGTGGATCGGTTGTGCTCCCCGGCTCTTGTTCACATTCTTGCAGACACCCCGCTTTGGTGAGTTGCAAGCAGCGCCCTAATCAATCACTTGCAGCTCGTCACACGTGTGCGGCAAGGGGGCAGAGAGGCTACCGTTTCCTGCGATAATACTGCGATGAATATTCCTGTGTATGCGATGAGTTGTTGTAGCGCCGACCGCTTGAGACACCCGAGCTCTGTTGGGCGCGGCCTGGGAGTCGAGGCGCCCGATCAGAGACCTTGCCAGCCATCCGGACCGGTCGGTTACCCCAGGGGTTTCACCCCTTTGTGTACGCTCCGTCAAGGAGAAGCGCGGCACCTGCGCTGCGTTCGGACATTGTTTGGATCATCGGCGATTGGGCCATCCTGTACCAGTTCAATTATCCTCACAGTGCGTCCTTCGAACCGTGTGTCCTTCGAGCCGCCGCACTGACGCCTAATCGTCCAGATCACGGATGTGCGCACAAATCTCTTCGCGCAGATCCGCAAGTTGGGCGCGTACCTGAAGCACCACATGCCGCTCCCGCTCCTGTTGGTCCGGGACCTCCTTGAGCTTCTTCTTGGCGCCAGCGATGGTGTAGCCCTGCGCGTGAAGGAGTTCCTTCACCCGCAGCAGTTTCTCTAGGTCCTTGTGGGAATAGACACGCTGACCCTTGGACGATTTCTGCGGTCGGATCGAGCCAAATTCCGATTCCCAATAACGCAGCACGTGCGGCTGAACACCCACCGCCTCGGCGACCTCCCCGATGCGATAGTACAATTTCACGGGCGGACTGCGGCGCGTCATCTCGAAAACTTACCGCTCAGGTACCGTTGGACCCGCCACCCGCCGAGGTGGGCTCCCCATCCTTGCCGGAACGAAGATCCGCACCACCAGGCAGTTTGTTCCATGCATCGCCCCCCACCCATTTGCGGGGCGCCGCTAGGGAGGCTTCATCGTTGAGCGCATGCTTGAGCAGCTGACTGGCTTTGAAAGAAAGCACGCGCCGCTCGGTGATCATGATGGGCGTACCTGTTTGAGGATTGCGCCCCTGCCGCGGACGCTTGTCGCGCAGTACGAAGTTGCCGAATCCGGAAATCTTGATCTTTTCACCTCGGCCCAGCGTCTCCTTCATGGTTTCAAAGACGAGGTCCACGAGATCAGCCGATTCTTTCTTTGAAAAGCCCCCCAAGCGACTGTACAGCGCTTGAACCATGTCCGCCTTTGTCATTCGTCCCATTCAGGCACCGCCTCCGTGTGATTCAATCGTGGGCTCAGCCGGGCCGGGGAATCAAGCACACAAAAATTCCTACGAGCCCAACCATGCGGTTCGCACTGCCAACCGCCCTGAACAAGATTAACGCCGTTAGGCAGCCTTGGCCAGCGGGGACTCTTCCAGCACCTCGGACGACGTCGCCATACCACCCAGGGCAGGCAAAAACTGCTCGCGGAGCAGCAGGAAGGCAATGTAACCCTGGCCCCAGGCAAACAGCAGCGCAAACGGCGCGGCAAACCAATGCCCAGTCTCCACGGCGGCGACGACCGCACACGAACTCATCGTGAAAAGTAGGAGCTCTGCCAAGGGCAAGCGAACACCCATACGATAGCGACTCCCAGCGCTGCCCTTCTTTGGTGTGCGCACGAATTCACCCGACATGTGGTTGAGCCCGCTCCACACCGCGCTCGAGAGATGCGGAGCCATGCCGGCACCCAGACCAATGAGCACGGGCAGCATCTTGATCGCGCTCCACGCCGACCGATTCTGACTCGTCTCCGCCGTTGCATAGAACATGGCGATTGAACCGGTAGCGCCGAAACACAGCGGCAAGTCGACCAACATCATGGTCCGCACGTCAGCGGCGGGCAGGAGCACCAAAGCGGGCAGCAAGAGCACCGACAACAACAACATCAGGGGGTAGGCAAAGTGCGGCAACATGTGAAATACCGCCTCAACCCGCTGGTGCGTCGTCAGGCCAGGGTGTTGCCACACACTGGGCAGGAGCTTGCGTGCGGTCTGCACCGTGCCCTTTGCCCAGCGATGCTGCTGAGCGCGCAACGCAGCTACGTCCTCAGGCAACTCCGAAGGTGTGAGAATGTCCGGACGGTAGATGAATTGATAGCCAACCAATTGCGCTCGGTACGACAGATCCAGGTCTTCCGTGAGCGTGTCGTGCTGCCAGCCACCGGCTTCATCAATGGCCCTGCGTCGCCAAATCCCACCGGTGCCCGCGAAGTTGAAGTAACAACCCGAGCCAAAGCGCGCGCAATTTTCCACCAGATGGTGGCCATCGAGCATGAGCGCTTGCACGCGAGTGAGCAGATTGGTCTCACGATTCAAGTGAGCCCAGCGCGTTTGCACCATCCCCACCTTCGGCTCGACAAAGTGATGAATTACGTCGCGCAGAAAGCTCTGACGCGGAATGAAATCAGCGTCGAACATCGCGACGAACTCACCCCGCGCGGTGGTTAGACCGTAGTCCAGTGCACCTGCTTTGTAGCCGTGACGATTGGGACGACGCACATAGTAGGCATTGACCCCGCGCGCGCTGAGCTCATCCACCTTCTTGGAGGCGATCACCCGTGTCTCATCGGATGAATCGTCCAATACCTGGATCTCAAACCGATCACGGGGGTAATCAAAACGTCCGGCCGCTTCAATCAGGCGGGCAGCAACCGTCGCTTCATTGTAGAGGGGCAGCTGAATCGTGATGAACGGAAGCTCATGTTCAGCGAAACGAGCAACCGGCCGCTGGTGGCGCTCAATTTCCCGACGGTGTTTGCGGCAAAGAAAAACGGTCACCGCCCGATGTGCACCCAGGGTGCAAAGACCCGCTAGGACCACAAAATACAGCGACACCAAAATGATCTCGGTAGCACTCATGCTGCGCAAGAATTACCAGATGTCGTCGGCGGAATTGTCATCCGCATGTAATTCGTTGCACGTCGATGTAGGTAAACTTCCATAACCTCCTTGAATTGCAGCAACTTCACCGTGGCTTGTGGCCTTTTGGGGCAATCACGCCAGTATCGCCGCCCATGGCGACCAAGCTCTTCGAAAGCGCCGCACCGGATGTGCTCTATCTGGTCGATCTGAGCAGCTACCTGCTGCGAGCCTACCACGCGGTGGCCCCGCTCTCTTCGCCGAGCGGTGAGCCCACGCACGCGGTCCACGGCACGGTGACCATGCTCGAGCGGCTATTTCGCGAGCGCAAACCGGCGCTGGTGGCGATCGCCATGGACTCGGGGCGGGTGACCTTCCGCAAGGAGATTTACGCTGAGTACAAGGCCAACCGGCCACCAGCCCCCGATGATTTGCGCGTACAAATTCAACGAGCCGAACAGATCGTACGGGCCTGGGGCCTGGCCGTATTCAAGCAGGATGGCGTCGAAGCCGATGATCTGATCGCCTCCATCGTCACCGCGTGCAGGCAGGTGGGTCGTCGTGTGGTGATCGTGAGCGCTGACAAAGACCTGATGCAGCTTGTTTCGCATGATGTGATCATGTGGGACACGTTGCGCAACAAGGTCTTTGGTCCAGCTGAGGTAAAGGAGCGGTTCGAGGTCGGCCCCGACCAACTCGGGGACCTGTTGGCCCTGACTGGCGACAGCTCCGACAATATTCCCGGCGTGCCTTCGGTGGGACCGAAGACCGCAGCGCTGCTCCTCAATGAGTACAAGTCGCTGGACGGAATTTACGCGTCGCTCGAGTCCCTGAGCAAGAAGAAGCTCAAAGAAACGCTGGCTCAGCACAAGGACGCGGCGTACCTCAGCCGCCGCCTGGTTGCCCTCAAGGACGATTGCGCAGTGGATGTCTCGGAACATCACCTGTCATTTGCAACATTGTCGTCCCGCGATGAGGGGACCCTCCAGGATGTCTTCTCCGAGCTCGGATTTACGCGACAGCTCGCCAACTTGCGTGCAAAAGCGCAGGAGGCCAGCGTCGGCCAAACGCGCGAGGTGCCCGGGCCGAATGCTGGGGAACTGCGCGCAGATGACACTCTCATCCCGGCCAGCAACGACATCGCAGGCGGCAAAAGCATCGTCCAAGGCGCGCCTCCACCAACTCCGGCGATGGCCCCCCTGAAAGAGCCTGTCGTTTTAGCATCGTCCCCGCAGGTCGGCAGCGAACAACCCATGCATCTTCAGGCGACGTTGGTGATCACCGAGGCAGACCTGGATGCCTGTTGCGCTGCGCTCCAGGCGGGCCGTGTGGCGTTCGAACTGCACACCATTCGTCCCGATCACCACCGTGGTCCCATCTTGGGCATGGCCCTCCACTGCGCCACGCAAGCGTTCTACATCCCGTTTGGACATCGTTATGTGGGCGTTCCCGCCCAACTCGGGCTCATTCCGACGCTCATTCGGGTGCTCTCGGTGCTGGGGAGTCATCCGCTGGACGTCACCGTGCATGATTTGAAGCGTCAGTTGGTCTTGCTCCACCAAGCGGGCGTCTCCACCGAATTACTGGGGGCGTTCGACGTGATGCTGGGCTCGTATTTGCTGGACCCAGAGCGCAATCACCAACTCGAAGCGCTGGGTGCGGCCGCCGATCTCATCATCGTCGACTATGATCAGCGGACCAAAGCCGGGCGCAGCAAACGCACCTGGGACGAATTGGACGTCGTCGATGCTGCAGAGATTGCTCAACTACGCGGCTTGGCCATGCTCAAAGCTCGCCTAACGCAACAAGACCAACTCACGCGGCTCGGCCTCTCAGCGCTGCTCACGGACGTTGAATTGCCCCTGGCACGGCTGCTCGCCCGATTGGAGGAGTACGGGGTGCTCGTGGATACCGCCGTCTTGGCCCAGTTGGATAAAGAATGCACAGCTCTGCTGTCCACCTTGCACCAAGAGGCAAAGCAAGTGGCGAAGCGAGACTTCAACGTCAACTCGCCGCGCCAACTCGAGGAGATCCTGTTCGATGAACTGGGACTCAAGCCACTGAAACGCACCAAGACCTCACGTTCTACGGACGCGCAAACCTTGGAAGCCTTGGCCGACCAGCATCCACTGCCTCAAGTGATCCTCAAGATCCGCCAGATCGCCAAATTGCAAGGAACGTACATCGAAGCTCTCCCAGCGCTGATCGACAAGAAGACAGGACGCATCCACGGCTGTTGGGAACAAGCGGTGGCTGCCACGGGACGACTCTCGTCCATTGACCCCAACCTGCAGAACATTCCCATCCGCTCCGATCTCGGGCGGCGCATCCGCGACGCTTTCGTGGCCCCGCCTGGACATCAGTTGCTCAGTGCGGACTACTCCCAAATCGAGCTCCGGGTTTTGGCACATCTTTCACAAGACGTGCGCCTGGTCGAAGCGTTCAATTCCAACCAGGACATCCACCTGCGCACGGCCATGGAAATCTTCGAGCTTCCCGCCGATCAAGTGACCCGGGAGCACCGAACGCGGGCCAAAGCGGTCAATTTTGGCGTGATCTATGGGCAGGGCGAGAGCGCGCTCGCCAAGTCACTCGGGATTGACCGAGCAGAAGCAGCACGCTTCATCGCTGCCTACTTTCGCCGCTACGAGGGCGTGCGTAGTTTCATGGACGCGACTTTGGAGCAGGCGCGGGTGGGACAGTCCGTGCAAAGTCTACTGGGACGCCGCCGCGTGGTTCCAGACATCAAGAGCGGGAACCGCGCGCGACGCCTGGCAGCTGAGCGAATTGCCATGAACATGCCCATTCAAGGTTCGGCCGCGGACATTCTCAAACTGGCCATGCTCAAGCTAGCGATACCGCCCACACCCGGCACCAGGATGATCTTGACCGTGCATGACGAGCTCGTCTTTGAGGTCCCCGATGCAGAGATTGAACAGGCACAAGTCCAGATCAAGAGCCTAATGGAGTCCGCTTATCCCCTTCTGGTCCCGCTCACTGTGGATGTCGGTCACGGACCGACCTGGAACGCCGCACACTAGGCTCGCCCGACGCGTTCATGGAACACGCTCTCCCTATCGACGAGATTGTGCCGCAATTGCTGGCGAGCCTGTCCGAGCCAAAGGTGCAGGTGCTGATCGTGGAGGCGCCCCCTGGGGCCGGCAAGACCACCCGTTTGCCCCCAGCCATCATGCACGAGCCCTGGTGTAAAGGGCCAGTCATGGTGAGCGAACCCCGGCGCATCGCCGCGCGCTTGGCCGCCCACCGGGTAGCCAAGGAGCTCGGGGAACCACTCGGTCAGCGTGTGGGATACCGGGTGCGCTTCGAAGACAAGACTGGGCCGCAGACGCGCCTCACCTACTTGACCGAAGGGCTGTTGCTGAGTGAGCTGCTGCAGAAGCCCCAGCTCGCCGCGCACAGCATCATCATCCTGGATGAGGTGCACGAGCGCAGCGCAGACTTGGACACGCTACTGGCATTTTTCAAGCTACAGCTCGCCCGTCGACCTGATCTCAAGCTGCTCGCCATGAGCGCTACCCTGAGCGCCCAGCGACTAGCCAGCTACTTTGGTCCAAACACAGTGCGCTTTGTGAGCGAGGGCAAGGCCTACCCAGTTGCGGTCAGCTACGCCCCAAAGCCGGACGAGCGACCACTTTCCATCCAAGTGCGTAGCGCTATCAAGGACGCAGAAAAATTCGATACTGTCGGCGCAGCGGGTGACATCCTGGTATTTTTGCCTGGCGCACAAGAAATCCGCGACTGCGCCCAGGCCCTTACGGTCTTGCCTGATTTTCTGGTGCAGACCCTCCATGGCGATCTCCCGCTTGACCAGCAGGCGCAGGTGGTCAGTGAAGGACATACCCGACGGCGCATCGTCTTGTCGACCAATGTGGCCGAGTCGTCGTTGACCATCCCGGGCGTCACCTTGGTCATCGATTCGGGCTTGGCACGTCAGGCAGAGTTTGATCCGTGGGCAGGGATCACGCGACTGCAAACTGAACCCATCAGCCAAGCACGCGCCGTCCAACGCACAGGGCGCGCTGGCCGCGTGCGGCCCGGCCACGCCATCCGCCTGTACACCCAGGGACAATTCACAGCTCGCCCTGAACAGGACACACCGGAACTGTTGCGCGCCGATTTGAGCGAACTTCTGCTCAAGCTGCTTTCCTATCAAGCGCGTGGCGGGCCCGCCCCAGGCGACTACCAATTCCTCGACGAACCACCCGTGCAGGCATTTGCGCAAGCGCGGCAACTGCTCTCGTTGCTGGGCGCTGTGGACGGGCAAGGCATCACGCAGCTGGGGCTCACGATGAGCGCGCTCCCCCTTGCCCCACGTCTGGCCAAGATCGTCGTCGCCGCCCATGAGCAAGGCGTGCTGGCGCACGGATGCATGGCCGCCGCCCTGCTTTCCGAGCGTGATGTGCTGGTGTCCGCACGTCGTTCTCACGAGCACGCGCAGGTGATCGCCACCGATTCGGACCTTGATGAGCGCATCGATCGAGTTGCGCAGCTGGCGGACGCTGGCTTCGACCGAGCTCTGGCTCGCGACCTCGATGTCGACCTGCAGACTGCGCGCAGCGTCGATCAGATAGCTCGCAGTTTGTACAAGCAAGCCCGCAACTTGCTGTCCGCGCAGAAAGTCACCGACCCTGACGTGCGTCGCCAGCTTGCGGCAGAACAGCCAGGGGAACCACTGGCTCGCGCGTTGCTCCGTGGGTTCATCGACCGTGTAGCAGCAGTCCGCGGCAGCGGACGCGAGGTCGTGCTTCAGCCAGGCACACAAGCGACGCTTTCACCTCACAGCGGCGTCACGTCGCCGCATTTGTTAGCGCTCTCTATGGACGCTCCGGGAGGACGGGTCAGAAAACCCGTGATCAGACTAGCGGCGCGCATCGACCCGGATTGGCTCCTCGAATTGGAGGAGGGCCTCATGACGGCAACGGACGAATTTGTGTTTGACTCTGAACGTCAGCGAGTTGAGTGCGTGAGCCGGCTGTGTTTCGGGAAAATCGTGCTGGACGAGTCACGCCGAGAAGCGACGTCCGGGCCCCAAGCCGAAGGCGTGCTGGTGGACGCCCTGCTCGCTCGAGGGGCAAGCAGTTTTGATCCCGAGGGCAAACTCCAAGGTGCCCGAGCGCGTCTCAGGATCTTGATCGACACCTGTCCAGAGCTGCTCCACGCGTACGACGAGACGACCCAAGCTCATATTCGCCTTGTAGCCCACGACCAGGCGGCATTGACCAAGCTCGCACTCAGCGCGCTCTGCAGCGGGGCCACGTCGCTCAAGCAGTTGCTCGAGCAAGACCTGTCGCAAGCGCTTGTGCACGCACTGCCCCACGAGCTCATGCGACAACTGGAGCGCGAAACCCCGCAAACCGTACGTTTGAAGGGCGGACTGAGTGTGACCATCAATTACGAGCAAGACAAACCGCCGTGGATTGAGGCGCGGCTTCAGAATTTCTTTTCGATGCAGGAAACCCCACGCATCTGTGCCGGGCGTCTGGCCTTGCAAATCCATCTACTCGCCCCCAACCATCGCGCCGTGCAGGTGACGTCCGACCTCGCTGGCTTTTGGGAGCGTCATTATCCCGACCTGCGCAAACAGCTGATGCGCCGTTACCCCAAACATCTGTGGCCCGAGGACGGTCGCAACGCCGAGCCGCCTAGTCCTGGAAAGATCCGCTGAGTCAAAAGTCTGCTTTGACCTCGATGGGGTCAGTTCTTGTCAGACAGTTGACCCTTGAGACGATGGAGCAACGTCAGCGCCTCGATTCCGGTCAGCCGATCGAGATCGAGTTCAACGATGGTCTTGAGCACCTCCGCGCTGAGCGGATCAGGCGCCGCTTGGGTGTAGCCCTGCTCGCGAAGTTCAAACAAGCTCAACTGATCTCGACTCGGTCGGCCCGTGCCTTGTGCGGCTTCATGATCGACCTTGCCCGCTTCGAGGTCGACGAGCACCTGCCGCGCCCGCGCGAGTACCGAGCTAGGTAAACCGGCCAATTGAGCCACGGCTATCCCATAGCTGCGCGAGGCTGCGCCACGCGCCAAGCGATGCAGGAACACGACGTCTCCTTCGTGTTCGCGCGCCATGACACAATAATTGTCCGCTGTGGCGCTGGCTTCCGCCAAGGCCGTAAGCTCGTGATAGTGAGTCGCAAACAAAGTACGACAGCGCACCTTCTGATCGAGATGTTCAGCCAAGGCCCAAGCGATCGCTAGCCCGTCAAAGGTGCTCGTACCCCGACCCACTTCGTCCAAGATCACGAGCGAGCGGCTGGTGGCCTGGCGCAAGATCGAGGCGGTTTCCCGCATTTCTACCATGAACGTGCTCTCGCCCCCCGCCAGATTGTCGCTGGCCCCCACGCGCGACAGGACGCGATCACACAGGCCAATCTTGGCGCGACGAGCCGGTACGAAACTGCCCATCTGCGCCAGGATCACGATCAGGGCCACTTGCCGCAAAAACGTGCTCTTGCCGGCCATATTGGGTCCACTGATGAGCCACAGATGTTCCCGCTGGATGTTCAGCTGCACATCGTTGGGAACAAACCGACCCGCTGCGGCCAGCTTCTCCACCACCGGGTGTCGACCATCTTCGACAATGAGTTCATCACCCAAATCGACCTCTGGTTTGCAGTAGTCCGACTCCGCGGCGACCTTGGCGAGACTAAAGGCTACATCGAGCACAGCCAAGCGTGCCGCCAAGCGATGCACCCGCTCGGCGCAGGCACAAGCCGCTTGGTTGAGACGAATGAGGAGTTCTAGTTCACGCGACCGAAACAGGTCTTCAGCGTGCATGAGCTCTTCTGAAAGTTCATCGAGCTCGGTCAGCGTGTAGCGTTCCCCACCGGCTACGGTCTGTTTCCTTCGGAACGACTCGGGGACCTTTCCCGACGCGCTCCGCGTCACTTCGACATACCAGCCAAAAACTCGTGTATGTCGGACACGCAAATTGCTGATCCCAGTCGCCCCGCGCAGCTGCTCCTCCAATTGCGCCATGCGCTCGTTGCCAGTCGTCCGGAGCCCATGGAGCCTATCGAGTTCGTCGTCAAAGCCCGCTAGAAAGACGGCGCCTTCTTTCGCTACCTGCGGGGGGCGCGGGACCAGGGCGCTCTCCAGCTGCGAGCGAAGCTCCTCGACGAGATCGAGCTGAGCGCTCGACCCCAAGAGCTCAGAAAAGTCGGCCTCGGGTAGGGCTTTGAGAGCAGTTACGGCATCGCGCGCTGCAGTGAGCCCGCGACGCAGGTGTCCCAGATCGCGCGGCGTACACTCGCCCAGGCTGCCCTTGACCGCCAGTCGTTCCAGGTCGCCCAGCTCTCCCAGTGGTTCGCTCAACATCTGACGAACCTTGGGATGACGGACCAGGACATCGATCTCGTCCAACCGACGCCGGATCTGCGCGACATCGGTCAGCGGCATCAACAAGCGGCGTCGCAATAGGCGCGCACCCAGCGGCGACTCCGTCTGATCCAACACGGCCAGTAGCGTGGCCGTCG
>Ga0315910_10000703_pt1 | contig 32281 bp, 23 predicted proteins | sample EdamamesoilMG_FD_204470 | JGI IMG/M metagenome (GOLD analysis project Ga0315910, IMG submission 204470) | Garden soil microbial communities collected in Santa Monica, California, United States - Edamame soil | ecosystem: Environmental > Terrestrial > Soil > Garden | place: USA: California... | reverse complement strand
AAAAAGAGCAGCGTTGTGCTGAAAAATAAGCAGCTCTAGCGGTATGGGTTGCTGTCGAGCAGAGGATTGCCCTTGGGTTTGCTGCGCGTGCGCGGTGCCGACCTCGGCTCCGACGGGGCTGGATCGGGGGACGGCGTGACTTGCGCTGGGGCGCGACGTGCCGGAGCGTCCACCTTTTCCTGCGTGTCGGGCGGGGTACTGGGCGCCACGCTGGTAGCTGCCGGTTCCGGGGGGATGTCGACCACCTTGGGAGGCAGGGCAAGTTGCGTTCCGGGTTCAGGCACAGGCAGATCAGACTGAGCGCTGGGACTCCCCGCGTGGTGACTCACCGGCTCGATCGCTAGGTAATGATAACCGATGAATCCCGCGATGCCGAGCAGCAGTAGCGCTGAAAGAAAGGCCCAGCCTCGCCCCGACTTGTGCTGCGCCTGCGTAAACTGAGACACCTGCGAACGTTCGATGCCCCCCGTGGTCGAGCGCGTGGGCGTATGGAGAGGCGCCGGCCCGCCTTGTAGATCGGCTTGTTGGGTCCAAAGCCTCACTGCCTCGCGCTGGGCACGGATGTTTTCGCCCAGCACTGTTTGCACATAACTCTGCACCTCGCGGGCCGTGCCCAGTTCACCCGAGGCGGCGGCCGCGGCCTCCAGCGCGTCGGCAAATTGCGCGCAATTAGCCATGCGCGCGTCGCGATTCCGCTCTAACGCTTTCATCACTACGTCGCACACGGCGGGCGAAATGTGCGGAGCAACCTCGTGCAGGTGGGGCATCGGCTCGTTGAGCACACGGCTGAGTGTGGCCGCCTCGCTCGAAGCCTTGAACAAGCGGCGGTGCGCTAGGCTCTCCCAGAGCACGACGCCTGCGGCAAAGACATCAGCGCGGCGATCCAGATCTTCATCGCCCCTCGCCTGCTCGGGCGCCATGTAGGCAATCTTGCCCTTGAGTTGGCCGACACCGGTCGCGGTCAGCCGGCTCGCGGCGCGCGCAACGCCAAAATCAGTGATCCTGGCTACGCCGTCCGCACCCACCAGGACATTTTGTGGCGAAACATCGCGGTGAACGACGCCCGCCAGCTCCCCGTGCTCATCGCGCAGCTCATGCGCTGCATGAAGGCCGCCCAAGGTGTCGAGCAACATGCGAATGACGATGGCGACAGGCAGGCGCTGCTTGGAAGCGGCCGCGCCGGACAACAGACGAGCCAGCGTCTCGCCCTCGATGTACTCCATCACCAAGTAATAACCACTGTCGCTAGCGCCCACTTCGAGAATGGGCACTACGTTCGGATGGTGAATGCCAGCAGCCAGCCGTGCTTCATCGAGGAACATCTGCACGAACTCGCGCTCACCTTGCAAATGCGGATGCAGACGCTTGATCGCAAACAGTCGTTGAAAACCGCCAAACCCGGTGAGACGAGCCAAGAACACGGTCGCCATACCGCCGGCCGCAATCTCCCCGATCAGTTCGTATCGATCAACGAACTGCCGTCCCGATTGCAGATCTAGTAGTTTAGCGCCCAATTTTCCCTCACCGCTGAGCTGTTTGTTGCTGACTTTGCCTAACCTTGTAGCGAGTGAAACGCAGAGCCGCGGCAAAATCCACGCCGCGGACCATGAATACCGCTGTCAAAACGAACCCTGCGCCCCCAGGAACGCTCCATCCCCAACAGCGACCAGCGGTCGTACCCGCAGCCCTGCGCCCTTGGCTGGCTCGTGCAGGGCGTGAGCTTCTTGCTGTTTGCCACCCCAGTTGGTGAGCCAGATGCCGGTAATCATTGTAAATACACCTACAGCCGCGGTCGCGCCGATGGCTACGTTGGCCACCATTTGGTTCTGGCGGCCCTCCACGTACTCGGGACACTTTTGATCGCCCGGCGCGCAATTTTCGAGGACGGCGTCCTTGCCTGGGTGATTGAGGGCACGGACCCCGAGCGCGACCGACGCGCCGACCCCACCCACGGTCAGAGCTGCACCCGTCCAAAATACTGCCGGACTCCAACCCTTGGAGGCCTTCTCTTCCGTGGGGGTCTCGGCAGGTTGGTCCTCCTGTGTCGGTTCAGTCTCCGTTGCACCGTCCACCGCTATATCGGACAACGGCGGCGCGTAGAAGGAGACCTCCTTGAAATCGCCCACGTCCAGCTTGAGTCGTTCGCTCTGTGTGCGTCCCTCGGACCAGGTGGCGCGCAACGTGACCTTCCCTGGATCGACATACAGCGTGCGCGATTGAGCACCGCTGCCGTGAACCAGGCGATTGTTCAAGGTGAGCTCACATGCCACGTCACAGTTGACGTTGAGCTTGGCTAGCTCACGTCCTGCATCACCCAATATGGCTTCAGCCTCAGACCGCAGATCTGTTTCATCTGGGTAACGCTCCAAGGCCAGCGCCGCCAGCGTCGCCGCCCGAGCCATCTGGCCGGCCTCTTTGCGCGAAGCGATGGCCAAGCGCAGCGCGGCCGCGCTCGGAGCGTAGGAATCTGCAGCCTCAAAGCGCTCAGCTGCTTCCGTGAAATCGCCGTCACGGAAACGCTCACGCCCTATATCGTATGAATCAGCTGCCCGTTTGATGTCAGTCGACGATGGAGCATCGTCTTGCGCGTGACTTTCAGCTGTCAGCGAAATGATAGACAGAATGGGCAAGGTGAAAACCACGAGCCAGCGACTGAGAGCGAGACGATGTGCGGGGGATAACTTCATTTTGCGTCTCAAGGCGATGAGCACCAAAATAGCGAATCTGGGCTCCCTAGATTGCTTCTTCAAAGCTACACCCCGGAACCAGCCTGCGCGAGGACTATCAGGGAGTTTGTTTCGAGTAAACGGCCAGTAAGTATGGGGAAACCACTCATCGGCGACTGACACCTACCTGCACCTAGTAGAACCCACGTGGGCCAATGTTGCCCGACGTTTGTTCACAATGGCGCGGTCCCTGCCGGATTCGTTCGAACAAAAACAAGAAAGGCCGCGAGGACCGCGGCCTTTTCCCAGCTCAAGCCGGTTTCACATCACGCCATCTCGACGAGCAGGCGATCCGGATCTTCCAGCAGTGACTTCACTTCTTGAGCGAAGGCGGCCCCAATGTGTCCGTCGATGATGCGATGATCGAACGACAAGGCGAGCACCATGACGTTACCAATCCGGATCTCATCGTCCACGATGATGGGGCGTTTCTTCATCTCATGGATGCCCATGATGGCCACCTCGGGGTAGTTGACGACCGGGGTCGAAAACAGCCCGCCGAGTTTGCCCAGGGAGGTCACCGTAAATGTGGAACCACCCACGTCCGCCGGGTTGACCTTGCCCACCCGCGCGTCGGCAGCCAAGCGCGCAATTTCCTTGGCAATTTCCAGAATGCTCAAGCGATCCGCGCCACGTACTACCGGAACGATCAACCCGGCATCGGTAGCCGTGGCGATGCCGATGTCGAAGCTGGCTTTGTGGATCATCTCGTTGTTGACGTCATCCACCCAGGTGTTGAGCATGGGGTGCTTCTTGAGCGCAGCCACGGTCGCCTTGACGATGAACGGCAAGAACGTGAGCTTGACCCCCGCCTCTTCGCCGTATTTGAGCGTGCGCTTGCGCAGCTCAATCAACTTGGTGCACTCGACTTCATCCGCGTAGGTGAAGTGCGCGGCGGTGCGCTTGGAGCGCGCCATGTTCTCCGCGATGCGCTTGCGCAAGCCGCGCAGCGGAACACGCTTGTCCTCTTTCGCGGCAGCGGGTGCCGAAACGGGCAGTGGCGCGGGCGCGGGCGGCGCGGGCGGAGCGGCTGGACGTGTGCCGGGCGCAGGGGCGGCTTGGCCACCGCCACCAGCAAACTTCTCCACGTCCTCGCGCGTGATGCGTCCAGCAGAGCCCGTGGCCGGAATTTGGCCCAATTCTACGCCCAATTCACGCGCGAGCTTGCGCGTAGCGGGGGCCGCCAGTGGCTTGTCGTTGGTGCTGGGGATGCCGGGCAGGCTTTCCTTGATGTCGCCCACCGCAGTTGCGCCTGAATCGTTCGCCTGTGGTTTGGCTGGTGCTTGTGCAGGCTCAGCCGCAGCTGGTGCCGACGCTGCTGCAGCCCCACCCACCTCGAACACGACTAGGTTTGAACCGACGGGGATGACGTCACCCTCGCCGCCGCACAACTCCACTACTTTGCCCTTTTGAGGTGCGCCGATGGTCACGGTCGCCTTGTCGGTCATCACCTCGACCATTTCTTGGTCGGCTTCGACTTCATCACCAACCGCTACCAACCAACTTACGATTTCGCCCTCGGTGACACCTTCGCCGATATCCGGCAACTTGAACTCAAACTTCGACATAGCTTTTGATTTTTCTTCTTCGTTGAGCGCAGACCGACCACAATTTTCTGAGCGACTCGGTGTAGGAGAACCCGGGCTCAGTCTCGGAAACCTGTTTGGCGAAAATTCGCCCCGGAATCAACCGCTACGCACCGCCTGCAGCACTGCCGGCACGATGCGGTGCGAAAGGGGCATATATTCTGCCTCGAGCGCGTAGGGAAACGGGGTATCGAAGCCCGTGATGCGTAGCGGAGGGGCCTCGAGGTGATAGAAGGCCTTCTCACACACCAGGGTGATCAACTCCGAAGCGAAGCCCATGGTGCGTGGCGCCTCATGCACCACGGCGACCCGACCCGTCTTTTTCACACTGGAAACAATCGTGTCGATGTCGACGGGCCACAGCGTGCGCAAGTCAATCACCTCACACTCGACGCCCTGTTTGGCCACTTTGGACGCGGCGTCCAGGGCCTCATACAGCATCGCGCCGTAGGCGAGTACGGTGATGTCGCGACCGGGGCGCACCACGGCGGCCTTGCCCAGCGGGACGCGGTAGTCGCCACTGGGGACCTCACCCTTGGCCGCGCGGTACACGCGTTTGGGTTCGAAAAATACAACCGGATCAGGATCGGCGATCGCGGAGAGCAACAGACCTTTGGCATCGTGGGCGTTGGAGGGGATGACCACCTTGATCCCCGGCAAGCACACGAATTGCACCTCTGGGTGTTGCGAGTGGTAATGGCCACCCCGGATCCCTCCGCCCACTGGCGTACGAATCACCATGCTGGCCGAGAATTCACCGCCACTTCTGTAGCGATACTTGGACAGCTCATTGACCACCTGCTCATAGGCAGGCCACAGGAAATCCGCGAACTGGATCTCTGGTACTGGAACCATCCCGTACATGGCCATGCCCACCGCCGCCCCAATGATGCCATTTTCGGTGAGCGGAGCATCAATCACTCGATCGGCACCAAACTCGTCATACAGGCCCGCGGTCACCCGAAATACACCACCGACCTTGCCCACGTCCTCGCCGAGCAGGACCACACGCCTGTCCGCGCTCATCGCGACTCGGAGCGCGTCATTGATGGCTTGCACCATGTTCATTTGCGGCATCGATAAGCTTCCTCAACTGAAGGATCAGTGCCCTTTGGGTGCACGCGGGCCCTGCAGGAGTTGCTCCTTCTGCTCGCGCAAACTCCAGGGGAGTTCTGCGTACACGTCATCGAACATGCTCTCCAAACTCGGGGGCGGAGTCGCCTCGGCACGCGCGACGGCACGCTTGAAATTCTCGTCATGCTCACGATCCAAGCGCTGTTGCTTGGCATCGTCCCACGCGCCGTGGAGCACCAAGTATTGGCGCACGCGCTCCAGCGGATCGCGCTCTTGCCACGGACGCAACTGCTCATCCCCCCGGTAGCGATCAGGATCGTCGCTGGTGGAGTGTCCACCCATGCGATAGGTGAGCGCCTCGATCAGCGTGGGCCCCTCCCCCGCTTCGATGCGCGCCAGCGCCAAACGAACGGCCGCAATGACGGCAAACAAATCATTGCCGTCCACGCGGATCCCAGGCACCCCATAGGCCTCACCTTTTTGGGCGAAGGTTTCCGAGGCCGTTTGTTGGGACGTGGGGGTGCTGATGGCCCAGCCATTGTTTCGACACAGGAAGATGGTGGGCACCTTGAATACCCCAGCCAGGTTCATGCCACTGTGAAACTCGGGCGTACTGGTGGCGCCATCGCCAAAAAATACCAACGTCGCCAAGTCTTGTCCGTCAATTTTGGCGCCCCAAGCAAAGCCCACCGCTTGGGTGATCTGAGTGCCGACCGGCGAGCTGATGGAGACGAATTTCTTCTCGCGGCACGTGTAGTGGTCCGGCATCTGACGGCCTTTGACCGTGTCGTTGCGATTGCCAAACATGTTGTCGATGAATCGCTGCAAGTCGAGCCCGCGGATCAAGGCCGCGCCCAGTTCGCGGTAACAAGGGAAGATCCAGTCCGACTCACGCAGAGCAAAGGCTGCACCCACGATGGCCGCTTCTTCGCCAAGCGAGCCCACGTGAAAGCCCACGCGACCCTGGCGTTGCAAAGCCGTCAAGCGCCGGTCCAAGGTACGGGTCAGCACCAAGTAACGATAAATGTGCACGACATCCTGCACACTGATGCGAGGATCCAACTCAGGGTCGAGAGTCCCATCATCCCTCAGCACCCGCCAAATGGGGTACCGCGAGTCAAAGTACTCCTGACTCTTCATCAGCAGGGGTGGCCTGCTTTTGCCTGGTCCGGTTGGCGCATTCACCGGTGAGGGAGCCTAGTGAAGGAAATCTCATTTGAAAGCCTTGTAAAGGGCCAACTGGTTGCCTCACGGTCACCCACCATCACGTCGCTGCACGACTTCAACGAAACTGCCACAAATCCCGGTCGCGTGGTTGCCCTGTTTGTCCCGACCCCACCACCGGACTGGGTGATCGAGACCCCACGCCGGACTCCCCGTGCGTCCAAAAACTCAATCGCGAACCGTGCGCAAGAGCGCCGTGACTGGAATGAGCGGAGCAGCCGGATTGAACACTGGCGCTGCAATCAGGGAGTCATCCGCCCCGGACTCGCGTTCGACCGGCGCGAGCGTCCGCTCGGCAGCAGGACTCGGCGTGCGACCCGCCCGCAGCCGCGCTGCCACGAATCCCTCCGCAGCGTGGTAGCTGGACCGCACCAGGGCGCCGGAGGCCACGAACTCAAAGCCCATTTCCTTGCCCAATCGCTCGTACTCCGCAAAGACAGCTGGCTCAACGAACCGCGCCACCGACGCGTGCTTAGGCGTAGGGCGCAAGTATTGCCCCAGCGTGATGATGTCGACCCCGGCCGAGCGCAGATCGGACATCGTCTCGACGACTTCCTCGTCAGTTTCACCCATGCCCACCATGATCGAACTCTTGACGAAGCGGCTCGGGGCGAGCTCCTTGGCCCGGCGCAAAACGGAGAGCGAGAGGTCGTAGTCACAACGCTGATCACGAATGAACGGCGTGAGCCGTCGCGGCACCTCGATGTTGTGAGCGAAGACATCAGGCTCAGCGCCCACCATCGTGGCGATGTCGCGCTTTCTGCCTCCAAAATCACCCACCAGCGTCTCCACGAGCAGCTCGGGGGCGAGTTGATGCAGATTGCGGACCGCTTTGGCCATGTGCGCCGCACCACCGTCGAGTAAATCATCACGATCCACCATGGTGAGCACCACGTACTTGAGGCCCACTTGCGCGATAGCCGAGGCCACATGTTCTGGTTCGCGCGGGTCCACATAGCCGCGCGGGTTGCCTGTCGTCACGGCACAGAAGCGACAACCACGTGTGCAGGTGTGACCCAGCAGCATGACCGTAGCGGTGCCAGCGCCCCAGCATTCACCCATGTTGGGACAGCGCGCCTCCTCACACACGGTGTAGAGATCGAGCTTGCGCAAGGTCTGCTTGAGTTTGGTGTAGTTGTCGCCGCCCGGCGCTCGGACCTTGAGCCAGTCTGGTTTTTTGTCCTGATGCACCACGTTCAAACGCCGCGGAGCGGGGGTGCGTTCATCGTGGGCTTTGTCGGGCACGTCAGTCATGGGCGAGGCCTGCGTTCTGGCAGTTATTTTCCCCCAAGCCAACCCTAAGTCGAGCGAGCTGCGCCGTGGGCCGCGCCCAGCTCTGGTTAGCTCTCGTCCAACAACTTACCGAGCAAGTCATTGACAACTTTGGGGTCAGCAGACCCGCCCATGGCTTTCATCACTTGTCCAACGAAGAACCCAGCCAGCTGTTTCTTGCCTGCGCGCAGACCTTCCACCTGCTTGGGATTGTTGGCGATCAAGTCCAAGAGCACCTGCTCGATCGCCCCTGTGTCGCTGACCACGGCCATGGCTCGTTCGTCCACAATTTGCGCGGGCGTCTTGTCGGACTGCTCCAGTTCAGCAAACACTTCTTTGGCCTGTTTGCCGGAAATCTTGCCGCTCTCTACCAGCTCAAGCAGTTGCCCCACCTGCTCCGGCGTGACGCTGAAGCTGGCGTCCAATCCCGAGACGCTGGCAGAACGCAGCACGTCTGTTTGTACAAAGTTAGCCACCCGCTTCAGTGTGACGTCCCCCGCGGCACGCTGCGCCGCGTCCACGAAGCGCACGTAACTGGGGTGGGCGGTCAAGGTAGACACGGCCTCATTGCCCACGCCCGCCTCGACAAAGCGTCGGCGCGCCTGCTCGGGCAACTCAGGCAGTGAGCTTCGCTCGGCGTTCAACAACTCGTCACTGATGACCACCGGGGGCAAATCTGGACAGGGGAAATAACGGTAATCGTGCGCTTCTTCCTTGGAGCGGAGCAGGTAAGTCTTGCCGGTCTCCGCATCGAAGCCGCGCGTCTCCTGTTTGACGGTACCTCCAGCTTCAAGAATGGACTTTTGCCGGGCGATCTCCACGTCGATGGCTTTTTGTACGAAGCGAAACGAGTTGATGTTTTTGAGCTCGACCCGCGTACCCAATTTTTCTTGCCCCACGGGTCGGATCGACACGTTGGCGTCACAGCGAAAACTGCCTTGCTCGAGGTTGCCATCGTTGACGCCCACGAACACCAAGATGTCGCGCACCCGGCGCATGTAATCCGCCGCCTCGGCGCTCGAACGCAGATCAGGGTCGCCCACAATCTCGATGAGTGGCGTGCCGGCGCGATTCAAATCCACGGCTGAATCAGCCCCCACCCCGTGCACGTTTTTGCCCGCGTCCTCCTCCATATGAATGCGGGTAATGCCGACACGCTTTTTTTGACCATCGACTTCAATGTCGAGGTGACCGTGCTGACTGTAGGGCGCATCAAACTGACTGGTTTGATAGCCCTTGGGGAGATCTGGATAAAAGTAGTTCTTTCGCGCAAAGATGGAGCGCTGGTGGAGCGTCAGGTTGAGCGCCAATGCCGCACGCACCGCCAAACGCAGGGCCTCCGCGTTGAGTACCGGGAGCGACCCCGGCAATCCCAAGCACACCGGACACACATGCGTGTTCGCTTCATCGCCAAATGAAGCGGCGCAAGAACAGAAGAGTTTGGTCTTGGTGGGAAGTTGAGCGTGGATTTCCAAGCCGATGACGGATTCGTACGCGGTGCTCATAACGCGCGCCTCCCATAACACTTGCCCGGTCAACCTGCATCCCGGAGGGGCGGCGCCCGGGGCGGAGCCAGATTTCCGCCCGATCCGCGCCAAAACCCGCCGCCCGGAGGCCCGCAGACCTGATGTCACCCCGGTACGCTTCGTGCTTTATTCACCCCGCGATGACCGCACAGGCTCAAAGGGAAGGCGCTCTGCCGCGCCGGGGTTACTTGGGGTTCACGGTGGAGGCGCGACCACCCGTGCAGCCCGCATTGGTCGAGGCGCGCGAGCGTTGGATTGTCGCTGAATTGGCCCCTCACATCACCGAACTTGCGCTCGGTGATGACATCCTGGAGCTGAACGGACACCCCCTACCGAGCCTGGCAGAGTTACGCGCCCGCGCAGCAGCTGTGCTGCCGGGCCAGACCTGCTCCATCAAGGCGCGCCGCGGGGAGCAGACCATCCAGGCAACCCTGCTCGCCCAGCCGATGCCAGCCGAGACCCTGGAGCATGGTGAAGTCATACTGGGGGAGGTTGCCTGGCCCTGGCTCAGGCAACTGCACCGACTCCGCGCCATCTGGACCTACCCGACGCAGCAAGCGACCACGGGCGCGGTGTGGCTGTTGCCCAGCGCGGCGTGGATCAGCCAAGAATCTCCCCTCGAGCCGGCCGATCCAACACGAAAGCTCGTGAGCGCCCTGACGAGCGCGGGCTTGGCCACATTGCGCGTCGATCGAGCGAGCCTGGGAGACAGTGAAGGGCCCACCATCACCGACTTGGATTTTGCGGCTGAATTGTCCATGGGTCACGCGGCCCGTGATTATTTCCTCAAGCACACCCAAGGGCTCAAGCGCGGCATTTTTGGCCGCAGTTTGGGCGGCATGCTGGCGCCGCTCGTGGGAGATCGGCCAGAGTTCGACACCATCGCCGTCTGGGGTACGTCGAGCTTGAACTGGCACGAGGCAAGCTTAGAGAGCGCTGCGTATCAACGCCGTCTGCGTGGACAATCCGAGGCATCTCTGGACCAAGCCCTGAGACTGCAGGAACGCCTCGCCCGTCTGGTGTACGTCGACGGCTTGCGCCCCGAGCAAGCGCGTCTCGCGCATCCTGAGCTGCGGAGCGTCGCCCTCACCGAGTTTGCTGATCACAAGGTCCACGACCGGGTGTGGACCTTCTTTTCCCAGCTACAAACCCATGATCTAAAAGCTGCTTGGGCTCGCGTGACGGCCCAAGTGCTGGCAGTCCACGCAGAGTACGACATCATCGTGCCTGAAGTGGCCCTGCGGCGCCTTGCCGCAATACCGAGTTCAGCGTCCCGCTTCTGTTCGTTCCCTGGCGTCGATCACTTCTTCCACCAGCGCGCGAGCCTAGCCGAGGCGGTCGCCGAGCCCTGGGGCGGAACGTTCAGTTTGGCCGCCGCCCAGCTCCTGATTGATTTTTTTCGTCACGCGGAGTGAAGCCGTGCGACCGAGCGGAGCGGGAAGGAGCGCCTTCACACGCGTGCGCGCATCATGTCCGGAAATGGGCCGCCGTAGATGGCGATGTCTCCACCGTAACTGGTGTTGTCGTCTCCACCCGAGCCCTCAAGATCGATCTCACCACCCGTCCCCGTCTGGCGGCCTCCAGCTGCAGCACTGTCCCCACCACTTGCGACTGCCGCTTCCCCGCCGCTGGCCCGGGCTCCCCCGCTGGACATGCTGGGGTGATCTGGCTCGTCCACCTTGCCGCACGCCACCACCGTGCCCAGCGCAGCTGTGGCCATGGCGCTGCGCGCGGCGAAGACCTTGGCTCTCGACCAGTGCGCGGCGCCGAGCGCTTGGTCGACTTCAAATGCCGAGGCCTTGCAAAATGGGCAACTGCTGTCCTCAGCTTTCACATAGCGCTCACAGTTCAAACAAACCTTCATGACTGTTCTCCTTCTCGTGATCCGTTCATCCGATGGCTTCTACCTGAATACTCCACAAACCGCGGTCAAATGCTTCACCCGGAGCCGCCTCAATGGGCACCATCGTTTCCTTCAAGCCGCGCGCCTCGAAATCCAAAACGCGATGATGGCAATAGGGATTGTTGCCCGGTCGACCGAGGAACGCGCTGGCCGTCCAACTGCACCCCGCTTTGCACTGCTCCGCGTAATAACAACTCCGACAAAAGCCCCACAGGTCGTCCACGGTACGTTGGCCAAAATAGCGCAGACGCTCGCTCCGCTCCCAAATCGCGCGCAGTGAGTGCTCGCGCACATTGCCGCCCACCCAATCGCGGGTAAATAGCGACGGACAGCCTTTGATGTCACCATTGGCCTCGATGCCGATCACCGAGCGGCCGGCGCCGCACGAGCTGGCGGCCCCTGGACGCAACTGACCCCGCAAGCGACGCTCACTTGGCCCGAAGTAACCGATGTTGTTGCCCGGCAACACACGCAACCCCGCAGCTCGTCCCCGCTCGGAAAGTGCGGTGAGGCGTGGCATCAGCGTCAACAGATCATGAGGTTGCAAGATGAGGTCCGGGCTGTCCGCAGCGCGACCCATGGGAACGGTGAGAAACACCTGCCAGCCGTGGCAGCGCTGATCGACGGCCAAATCGAACAGCTGTTCCACTTGATGTTGGTTCTGGCGATTGACGTGGCTGTTCATTGCCACGCTCAAGCCAGCATCGCGGAGCGCCTCATAGGCCTTGAGCACCTGCTCATACGCGCCCTGCGCTGCGCGCAGCGCATCATGGGTCGGACCAATGCCATCGACGGACAGAGACACACTGTGCAAGCCCGCCGACGCCGCCTGCTTGGCCAAAGACCGGTCGATGCCTCGACCACCACTGGTCATCGTACAGACCATGCCGCGGGCAACAATGGCTGCCACGACCTCGAGCCAGCCTGGATACAGGTAGGCCTCTCCGCCGATCAGCGTGACCTCGAGCACCCCCAAATCCGCGAGTTCACCGACCAAACGCAGCGCCTCGCTGAGCGACATTTCGTCCGGGCGCGCACGTCCCGCCCGCGATCCGCAGTGTTTACACGCGAGATCACAGCGCAACGTCAACTCCCAGACGGCGTACGCTGGGGGGCGTCGCGGCTGGGGCGTGCCGAGTTCGGGCGGCAAGGTGAGCCCCACCCCGCGTGCCGCAGTCGATTCTAGAAGGGGAAGGCGCCGAGCCATCCCGGGCACTCTAGCAACAATCGTACCTGGTTACCCGGGCTTCACCGGCACACGAGGCTAGAACCGTCCCCGCGTGCCCGAGGGCCCTCAATGCCCGTGATCGCGGGTCACGCCAGGGTAACCGTCTTCACCGCGTTCGACGCGAGGATTTTCGGTGAGGTGTTCACCTGCCCGCCCCGGAATGGAGAGGAGCAAATCCTTTTCGTAGATGAACTGATCGCGAGAATCATAGGGCGAAGGGTGAATGCCAGTGTCCATGCGAATGGCGTCGCAAGGACAGGCTTCAACACAGAAGCCACAGAAGATGCAGCGCAGTTCGTCGATCACGAAGCGCTTGGGGTAACGCTCAAAGCCTTCCCGCTTCTTGTCTCCGCCGTAATCACCTGCCTCAATATGAATGCATTGCGCGGGGCAGGCGGTGGAGCAACACAGGCACGCCACACAGCGGGGTGAGCCGTCGGGACGCTGGGTCAAGCGATGCACGCCACGGAACCGCTCGGGATATGGGCGTTTTTGCTCGGGATAGCTCAGGGTATTGATGCCATCGGAAATCGACTCGAGCACCGGGTCGTTGCGCGTACCGAGCACCATGTCTTTGGTGTTGCGGAGCGCGTAACCGATGGTTTTGCCCAAGCCCTTGATGATCTCGGGCAGGTAACCTTGCACGGCAGCATTGCGCTCCGGACCATTCACCACGCGCCCTTTGACCTGATTGGGACCCAAGGCAGCGCTGTATTCGACCTCGGGCACAGCATGAGTAGATTCGGACATTTTATGCTTCCATCCTGGCTTCTCGGGTGCCACCCATCATCTCAGCGAAACGAGCCGCGCTGCTGACCACAAGACGCTGTTTCTTGGTGGGCACGAACAGAAAGACGACCAACGCGATACCTGCGGCGATGCCCGAAAGCGCGATGAACACCATTGACCACTGACCGAGCTGCGCGATGGCCTGCTGCGCCTCAGGTGACGCCGATTGGACTGCGAGAATGACCGTCGCGGTCACCATCACGTTGAGCAGTGATGCGGGAAGCAACTTGCGCCAACCCAAGCGCATGAGCTGGTCGTAGCGGAAGCGAGGCAGCGTCCAGCGGATGACCACCTGCAGCACGCACAGCGCCAAAATCTTGCCGATGAAGCCCAGCACGCCGAGTGCGACCAATGCCTGCGCCGGCAATTGGGTGGAATAGTGAGAGACCCCACCCCACGCGATATCGATGCCCTGGGCTGTGACGAAGGGCAAATGCCAACCGCCAAAAAACAGTGCAGCCATGAGCGTGCTGGAGGACACCACCGCAATGAACTCCGAGAAGAAGAACATGGCGAACTTCATGCCCGCATACTCAGTGTAGTAGCCGGCCACGAGTTCACTCTCGCCCTCGGGCAGATCAAATGGCACGCGCTTGGTCTCGGCAATGGCCGCGGTCAAGAACAGGAAGAAGGCGAAGGGCTGAACGAAAATGCCCCAAGCGTTCTCGGCCTGCCACAGCACCATCTCGTCGATGCGCACGGTACCGTAGACCATGAGCGCGCCCACCACGGTGAGGCCTAGCGTCACTTCGTACGACACCATCTGGCTCGCGGCGCGCATGCCACCGAGCAGTGAAAATTTGTTGTCGCTAGCCCAACCTGCCAGTGCTGCCCCGACGATGCCGGTGCCGCCCATGGCGAAAAAGTAGAGGATACCTACGTTGAGATCCACTGCCTGCAGAGACAACCGCGCCTCATTGCAGCGGTTCCCCACTGATTCAATGCCCGTGAGCGCCGCCAAATCTGGCAGCAAGCTGCCCGCCACTGGCTGAAAGCACATGGTGGGACCAAACGGGACCACCGCGATCAACACCAGCGCCGGCAGGAGCGTGATCCAGGGCGCGAGGTTGTAGAGGAGACGATCACCGTTGGGCGGAACGAAGTCCGCTTTGAATGCGGTCTTCACGCCGTCGGCGGCGGGGTGCAAGAGCCCGAGTAGGGTGATGCGCACCTCTTTTTCGCCCCACCACTGGGCAGCGACGTGAGCTGCGCTCACCGCCATGGTGCCCGCGAGCAAGAGCGCGCCACCCCAAAATCGGCCGGCAATGAACGCCGCCTGACTCTCGCCCTGCACGTCCATGAACAAGGCCAAAGCAAAGAACGCGATGTGGGTGGCCACGCCGGTCAGGGCGATGGCCCGCGGCGAGCCAAACCCGAGCACAAATTCCTCGACCGCGTTTTTGGCGCCGTCTCGCGCAACTGCGCGGCTGATGGCAGCCAAGCTCATCCACAGCATGAAAATGCCCGCCTGCAGAAACACGGCGCCGACGGTCGATTTGTCCATCTGCTGCACGTGCATCAAGATCGCCACGCCGAGCACCGCCGCCGCCGCCGTCAGGCCCGGCCCAGCAGCAAGACCAATCGCCGCTACCTTTCCAGGCAGGGGGATCGCCGCACGATTGGGACCGATGCAGTCCTGGATCATGCCGCGCAAACGCCGCTCGACCCAGGTCAGGATGACCCCGACGTTCAAACCAAACATGCACACGGCAAAGCCCTTGAGCCCACCGATGAGCGGCACCAAAAACGCGCTGCTCGTAAAATACTCACTATTCATGCTTGAGCTCCTGCGTTCACTGAGCTGTTCACCGCGGCTTTTACGTCATTGGCCTTTTTGAAAGGAAGGGCCTTACCCAGTTGCTCCGCCAGCAGGATGGCCAACTTCCACGCGGGCTGCGAGCTGCCGCGAGGTGTGATGGCCTTGTCGCTCACCTGAGCCACGCCGTTGCGATTGACGAAGGTGCCACTGGCCTCCGCCCAGCTGCTGGCCGGCAAGAGCACCAACGCTGCCTTGGCGATGGGCCCCTCGTGCGTCGAGAGCGCAACCAGCTGGGGCACACGAGCGAGCGCTTGCGCAAGGTCGTCAGTTTCAGTCTGCGAGCCCAGGGCGAGCAGCTGCTGCACCGCGCCGGCGCGAATGTCAGCCAAGAGCGCGTCGGAGTTGCCGACCCGTACCCCACTGGCCGCCAAGATGGCGCCAGCACGATTGGGATTTTTGTCGGCGTCACGCAGGATGTGGTCCCCCTCACCGTAGGGACGCCCCGTGAGATAGAACTTGCTGATGCCGAGCACTTTGGCCAACTCGACCACGGCCAAGTTGTCCTCAGTGGAGTGCTGAGCGCTGAGCAGGAGAGCTGCGTCCGTGCCGAACTTTTGTAGTTCGTGCGCAGCGCTGGACAGCGCCATGTTCAAAGTCACGCTCTGACCACGGACCGCGCCTTCGAGCACACGGTGCTTGTGGACGCGCTGGTAGTCGAGCATGCCGGCGTCGCACATCCAGTACTTGTTGATGGCCTGGTTCTCGCGCGGACGATGGCGAAACACCGTCTGGTTGCGCGGATCGAAGTCCGTGTAGGAGTTGCAGCCCGTGGCGCAGCCTTGGCAGACAGAAGGCACGGTGCGCAAGAACCATACGCGCGCCTTGAAGCGAAAATCCTTGGCCGTGAGCGCGCCCACTGGGCAGACATGCTCCGTCATCAAGGTGTAGGCGTGGTCGAGCTGACGGCCCGGGGCCAGAACGATTTCACCCAGATTGCCGCGTTCGCGCTTGTCCAGGACCGGGTCACCCACCACTTCCTCGCAGAAGCGCACACAGCGCGTGCACACGATGCAACGCTCGGCGTCGTAAACAATCGTGGGACCGAAATCGACGGCCTTGGGCATGTGGATGATCTCATCCTTCATGCGCTTGGGCTTGCCGTTGTGCTCCAGCCAGTAATCCTGCAGACGACACTCACCCGCCTGGTCACAGATGGGGCAATCAACTGGATGATTGAGCAACAACATCTCTTGGACAGCTGAACGCGCTTCCTTCACGTGCTCGGAGGTCTGGCTCTTGATCTCCATGCCTTCGGCAACCGGCAGCTGGCACGCTGGCTGAAGCTTGGGTTTCTTGGCCGGCACGTAGCCGCCCTTCTTTTCGTCGTAACGCAGCACATCCAGCATCATGGCCGGACGACCTGCCGGGGGAGCGACCTCCACCAAACACATGCGGCAGTTGGCAGCTACGCTGAGTCCGGGGTGCCAGCAGTAATGCGGGATATCGATACCCGAGCGATGCGCAGCCGCGATGACGGTGTCACCGGGCTGAAACTCTACTTGTCGTCCGTCGAGACTGAATGTGGGCATAGTGGTCGTCCAAAGATGCGCTGTTGCTCTCTAACCAATGACTCTCAATTAAAACTCGGTACCGCCGCTCAGAAATGGCACACGGCTCAGCGATCGCACTCGCCACCAATCATGTTGAGTGAACCGAAACAGGGCACCACGTCAGCCACCATTTGACCCGTGATGACGCGCTCGAGGCCTGCGGTAGCCAAGAAGCTCGGCGGGCGAATACGCACCCGGTAGGGTGTGCCGCTGCCGTCGCTCACCAGATAGAAACCGAGCTCACCGTTGCCGCCCTCGGTGTAGGAATACACTTCTCCGGCGGGGAGCTTGAGGCCCTCCATGACAATCTTGAAGTGTTGGATGGTCGCTTCGATGGTGCCGTAGACCTGGTCCTTTTCAGGCAAGACGACGCGAGGGTCATCCACATTGATGGGCCCTGAATCAGGCAAGCGAGCCACACACTGCCGCACAATCTTGCCCGATTCACGGATCTCTTCGATGCGCATCATGAAACGGTCGAGACAGTCGGAGTTCTTCCCAACCGGAATGTCAAACTCTACCTCGCCGTACTTCATGTACGGATGAGCACGACGCACGTCGTAGGGCACACCGCTGGCGCGCAGACAAGGGCCAGTCCAGCCCAGCGAGATAGCGTCGGTTTGGCTGATGATCCCTACGCCTTCCAAGCGATCGAGGAAGATGCGGTTCCCGTACAAGAGCTTCTGCACCTCGTCGATGATGTGATCGACTTGATCTACCACCGCGATAGCATGCTCCTTGAAATTGTCGGTGGGAGGCTTGGCCATGCCGCCAACACGGCCAAAGCTATGCGTCATGCGCGCGCCGGTCTCTTCTTCCATGAGATCCCAGATCATGTCGCGCGCCTTCACCATCCATAGAAATGGTGTAAACGCGCCGAGTTCCATCGCCATCGCGCCGTCACAGGTCAGATGGTCGGAAATGCGCGCGAGCTCACCCAAAGCCATGCGGTACCACTGACAGCGCTCCGGCACCTCGACTCCCAGCATTTTCTCACACGCCATGGCAAAGCCGACGTTGTTGAGCATCGGCGAGACGTAGTTGCAGCGATCCACGTAGGGGAAAACCTGGGTCCACGTCCCGCGTTCACACATCTTCTCGAAACCGCGGTGCAAGTAGCCCACTTGCACGTCCACTCGCCGGATCGATTCGCCGCTCAGCTCCATGACGCAGCGTACGGTGCCATGCATGGCGGGGTGCGCAGGGCCCACGTTGACGAGCATGGGCTCGGTGGGCAGCTCCACTTCCGTTTCGTCGAGTTCTACGTCTAATGGTTCCATAACGGTATCTTGTTGTGCGGGGTCAGTGTGCCGAGGGGCCTAGGATCTATGCGTAATCAAGCCAAAACGTGGGACATCAAATGTCAATCATCGTTGCCCGCTTCAGCGTCCCAATCGTGGGTTTGGCGACCAAACGACATCCCTTCGTCTCGGCCAAACGGCGCGAGCTTCTCGTTGTCGTCGACTTCACGAAACGGCACCAAGGGCTGGATCTTGTCGGCTGGATAGTCCTTGCGCAGCGGAAAGCCTTCAAATTCAGGATAGAGCAAGATGCGGCGCAGGTCGGGATGGCCGGAGAACCTGACGCCAAACATGTCGTAGGCCTCGCGTTCCATCCAGTTGGCGCTCGCCCAAATGGCCGTCAGCGATGCGACCACCGCGTCCTCCCCCTCTTCATCTCCGACCGCGGTCTTGAGACGCAGCCGGTGACCTTTGCTCAGCGAGAGCAGGTGGCTCACAATCTCGAAGCGAGGGGCCTTGTCGGGAAAATCCACGACGGTCAAATCGACCAACATGTCGACGTCCGCGCGCGCATCCTCACGCAAGAATTGATGCACGGAAAACCAGCTCTCCGCTTTCAGAATCACTGTTTCATCGCCGTGCTGTGCATGGGTAGCGAGCACCTGCGACGCGAAATTAGATTGAATGAGGTTGACTAGGAGCTGGGACATGACGCGATGGAGAGGAGAGTGTTGGAATGAGCGGACACGAGCTGGGCGTGTCAGGCGCAGCCGCTGAACGAGCGTTCGGGCAAGGTGGGCGGCGTGTGAGCAGCGGTGTGCAGTTTCAGCGAGCTTACGCAGGTAAGATTCAAGGAAGCTATCTCAGAGGACGGCGTCGCGACTGCGGCGCAGCTGGACCACACCCATTTCCTGATTCGTGGCCGGATCGCGCCGGGGCTTGATGATGCCCGGTGCGCGGTCTCCGCGCTGGATCTTGTCTTGGAGCAGCATCAAGCCGTCGAGGACACCTTCAGGCCGAGGCGGGCAACCAGGCACATAGACGTCCACCGGGATGATCTTGTCGGCACCGGCTACGCACGCGTAGTTGTCGTAGAATCCACCGGACGAAGCGCAGGTGCCGAAAGCCAGCACATACTTGGGCTCCATCATTTGCTCATAGATGCGCTTGAGCACTGGCGCTTGACGTTGAGTGATGGTGCCGACCACCCACAACAGATCGCTCTGGCGTGGGGAGAAGCGTGGGGCCTCGGCCCCGAAGCGCGAATGGTCAAACCGCGGACCGGAAACGCTCATGAACTCCATGCCGCAGCAAGCCGTGACAAATGGACACATGAATAGCGAGTATTTTTGTGCCCAACCTAAGATGTCCTTGAGGCGAGTGGTGGCGAACTCCGCGCCTTCTCCGGCTTCAAGAACTACTTGATTCGTATTTTTGGTTAGCTCTCCCATTCTAGAGCTCCCTTCTTCCAACAGTAGGCAAGCGCCACTGCCAATGCAGTGATGAACGCAGACATGGTTGCAAAACCAGACCAACCCAGCTCTTTGAACAGGGCGGCCCAGGGGTAGATGAACACTACTTCAATGTCGAACACGACAAAGAGGATGGCGGTGAGGTAGAACTTAACGTCCAGCTTCAGCCCGCTCGCGCCAGTTGAATCATTACCACATTCAAAGGGCGCCGCTTGTTCGGCGTTGATGGGCTTCTTGCCCAAGTAGTGCCCGACGAAAAAAAAGAAGCTCCCTATCGCGAAGGCGACAACGAACAGAATGAACAGCTGAAAGTACGTTTGAAACATGCCTGACCTCAGAGCCCGGGGCGGTGTAACCTGTTGCCAGAAGTCCTGTCAATCCGCGCAGTTCCCTGCTCGCGTAGATTCATGTTGACGCCCCGCCGCGAAGCGCGCGGAGCGCGGGCGCTTCAAGAACGCGACCCGACTTCAGCCTGGCCCTTTTCGCCAAGAAAGTGTGCCCAGGCGTCAGCGGAACCACGCAGACGCGACACGGCCTCCTCCTCGATCGGACGCACCAACTCTTCTGGAACGCCCTGCTTGACAGCTGCGAGCGAAACCGCCATCGCTGCAAGATTGCGCTGTCGGTCAAGAAAAGCACGACCCAAAGCCGGCCACATGCCTGGGTCGGTGGCCCCCAGGGCCATGGCCCGTCGCAGCGGACCGATGGCTTCACCTGGGCGTCCATGCACCAGCAGGGCAAGCCCCAATCGATAGTAGACGTCCCCCGCGCTCGGCCCTTCGCCCGCATACTGGACTGCGAGCCGGAGGATCTCCTCGGCCTTCTCGAAGTCCTCGAACTCCACGCAAGCCGATCCGAGCAGCGACAACCCGCGTGCCACAGTCTCACGGGCCTCCTGCCCGAGGGCTTGCCCCTCAGGGGTACGCAGAAAGATAGCCAGCGGGGCCGGCCAGGCGCCCAGTAACTCGGCCACCCGGCGGTGATCCCCAGCGGCAGCGGCATCCTCGGCCTCGCCCACTCGGCCCAGGTCGATCGCCCCCTCACCCTGACCGCGCGCCATCCGCTCGTGCTCTTGGCGCACGTGGGTCCTCAAGCGAGCGCGCAAGGCGGACAATGGATAACTCTCTTCCACGCCCTCGTGCACCACGTCGACGCGTGAAACATCCTGATCGATGCTGAGTGTCTGCAGCACGTAGCCAAACAACGGCGCAAGCAGCAGGTAGCGGACGCCCACGTAGTGTTGCAGGCCCTCGATGTCCGATTCATCCTGGGGCGCTTGACCGAGGGGCTCGTCCTTGACCAGAGCGCTGACGAGCCGTTTGCGGAAGTCAACCAGGGTCAAGCGTTGCACCACGGTTTGGTCTCCCTCCTCCCCTACCGTGAAGTCCACCATGGTGTTGTCGGGCACCCGCCGATCGACAGTGAGCGCAGTGATACGCGCGCCCGTGATCATCGCGAACGCAAAAAACCGCGCCCCCAAGATGTCACACAACGCCTGGAAGCTGCCGATGGTTTCGCCGATCCGCTCGAACCAGCCATCCGTTCGGACAGCTGCCAGTGAGAATTGCCGGTGCTCCGACATGTGTCTCCGACTCTAGCGAAAGTTTTGAACAACGATAGGTTCCGCAGCCGATCCCCAGCGTTAAGGCGTTCTTTTCCGACCTGAGCGCACGCGCCCCCGTGCTGGCGGGGGATGGACCGCTGCCCCAGCCGTCTCCAATCGCCGCAGTACCTTGCGGTGGGCCGAGGGCAACGCCAGTTCAGTCGTGCGTCCCAGGTTCAGCCACGTGACCTCCTCGTGCGAGGCGGCCCCCCCCTTCACTGTGACCACGACAGGCACCAGCTCCACATCAAAACGGGTCACGGTGTGGCGCACGGCCTCGAGCACCTGCACCAACGAGGCCTCGGCACGAGTGAATTGTGCTGCCAAGGCCAGCGCCACCTCGCGCGGGTCCGCGCCGCTGTCCGCCTCGCAGAAAGGTGGAGACTGCATTTGGGCCCACCACCGCGCGTCGCGTGGAAGAGTCACGAACGCGTACTCCGTCTCGGAGGGCGCCGACGTAGCTCGAGCGGAGCGAGTCCTTTCGAGCAAGAGCACGACCAAGCGCACCTTGGTCTTCGGCTTGGGCTTCGGCAACTCGGGAAAGCGACTGACCTCATTGGTCGCTAACGCCACGCAACTTGTTTGAACTGGACAAGCGAAACACTGCGGGCGTTTGGGTGTGCACACCGTCGCACCCAGCTCCATGAGAGCCTGATTGAAGCTCCCCGGATCGGCCAGCTCGACCAGTTGTCCAGCGCGCTCCCACAGCTGCGCCTTGAGCGGACCTTTGTTGGGGTCACCGCCGAGCCCCCAGTGCCGACTGAGCACCCGGATGACGTTGCCATCGACGATGGCGCTAGGCTCTCCAAAGGCAATGCTGGAGATGGCGCCGGCCGAGTAAGGTCCGATGCCTGGAACCTGCAAGAGTTGCTGTGTCTGCCCGGGGAGCTGCCCGTCAAACTGCTCCACCACAAACCGCGCTCCAGCGAGCAACCGCCGCGCGCGCGAGTAGTAGCCCAAGCCTTGCCACAGGTGCAAAACATCGCTGTCCTGTGCTTGGGCCAAATCACGCAAGGTGGGAAAGCGCTGCATGAAGCGCGCGTAATAGTCCCGCACCACTTCGACCCGCGTCTGTTGGAGCATGACTTCACTGACCCAGACCCCGTAGGGGCTGGGGTGCTCCCGCCACGGCAGCGCGCGGCGGTTGTCTCTATACCAATTGACTAAGCCTTCGGCGAACGCGCGCAATGCCGTCGACCCGGCATGAAAATGGCTGGCGCCGGATCGACTAGAACGAGGCACGACGTGAACGAGGGGACAAACGTGAGCGGCTCTACTTCAGACGTGCAACGGATCCAGCTTGTCCGCGTCCACGCCCAAATCCTTGATGGCTTGTGCCACCACACTGGCGGCTACCTTGCCCTCTTTACGCAACGCATCCAAAACGGCGATGGTGATCGTCTCGCAGTCGATCTCGAAGTGTCGACGCAATTGCTCACGTGTGTCGCTCATTCCGTAGCCTTCCGTGCCCAAGGACGTGAGACGACCCGGGATCCACTCACGCAGCAGGTCGGGCAGCGCCTTGACGTAGTCGCTGGCTGCAATGAAGGGACCCTCTACGCCTGCCAAGGCTTGGCTGATGCGCGGCGTGCGTGGGTCCGCCTCTGGATGCAGGCGGTTCCAGCGATCGCATTCCAGAGCGTCATTGCGCAACTCCCCGTAGCTCGTCACGCTCCACACGTCGGCCGAGACGCCATATTTTTCAGCCAACAAGTCACGGGCTTCGAGCACGCGACCCATGATGGGGCCTGAACCAAACAGCTGGACGTGGTGGCTCAGCTTATTGTCTGCCGACTGATACAGGTAGATGCCGTCCAAAATGCCACGTCGCGTCTTTTCCAAAAGCTCGGCGCTCTCTGGCTTGCCCCACTTCTCAGCCCAGTTGGCGTTGCCTGGCATGGGCGGCATGGTGATGTCTTCATTGTAGACGGTGATGTAATAGAAGATGTTCTCCTCGTCGGTGTACATCCGCTTCATTCCGTCCTGAATGATGACGGCCAACTCATACGCGAAGGCAGGGTCGTACGACTTGATGCAGGTGAAGGCCAAGGCGTTGAGCAGGCTGTGGCCGTCTTCATGCTGTAGACCCTCGCCATTGAGCGTGGTGCGCCCCGCGGTAGCGCCGAGCAAGAAGCCGCGGCTCAGCATGTCGCCGGCTGCCCAGATTTGATCACCGACCCGCTGAAATCCAAACATCGAGTAGAAGATGTAAAACGGAATCATCGGCTCGCCGAACACGGCGTACGAGGTGGCAGCGGCTGAAAACGACGCCATGGCGCCAGCCTCGGTGATGCCTTCCTCAAGCACCTGACCGCTCTTGGACTCCTTGTAGTAGAGCAACTTGCCCTTATCGATCGGCTCGTAGAGCTGACCATCGGCGGCGTAGATCCCCACTTGGCTAAACAATGCGTCCATGCCGAACGTGCGCGCCTCATCGGGGATGATGGGCACCACCCGCTTGCCCATCTTCTTGTCGCGGATGAGCTTGGCAAGCAGCCGCGAAAACACCATGGTGGTCGAGGCCTCACCCTTGGTCATGCCGCTATGGAACTCGTGATAGAACGTGTCGTCGGGCAGCTCGACCGGGACTTGGATCTTGCCACGCCGCGTCGGCATGACTCCACCCAGCTGACGACGCCGCTCCAGCATGTACTCCACCTCCGGACTATCCATACCCGGGTGATAGAAGGGTGCATCCTTGAGTGATGCATCACTGATCGGGAGATTGAGCTTGTCGCGGAAAGCTTTGAGCTCATCCGCGCCCATCTTCTTCTTCTGGTGCGTGGCGTTGACGCCCTCGAAGCCCTCGCCGAGCGTCCAACCTTTGACCGTGTGCGCCAAAATGGCCACCGGGCGGCCTTGACCCTTGAGCTCCTTGACGCGCTGAAATGCGGCGTAGAGCTTTCTGTAGCTGTGTCCACCGCGACGCAAGCCCTCGATCTGCTTGTCGCTGAGGTGCGCCACCATCTCGAGCATGCGCGGATCTTTGCCGAAGAACTCGCTCCTCACTTCCGCGCCCGGCGCATTGGTGAAGCGCTGAAACTGCCCGTCCACCACCGTGTTGAGGTGACGGCGCAGCACACCCTCATGATCACGGGCGAGAATGTCATCCCACTCCGGTCCCCAGATGACCTTGATCACATCCCAACCTGCACCACGGAAGATGCCTTCCAGTTCTTGGACGATCTTGCCATTGCCGCGCACCGGACCGTCGAGACGCTGCAAATTGCAATTGACGACGAACGTCAGGTTGTCGAGCTTCTCACGGGCGGCGATGCTGAGCTGGCCCAGAGACTCCGGCTCATCACACTCCCCGTCACCCAAAAATGCCCAGACATGGCTGGCGTCGGTGTTCTTGATGCCGCGATTCTGCAAATACCGGGCAAAGCGCGCTTGGTAGATGGCGGAGATGGGACCGATACCCATGCTCACCGTGGGAAACTGCCAGTATTCCTGCATCAAGCGCGGATGCGGATAACTGGACAAGCCCATGCCGCGCTGCGCTTCGCGTCGAAAGCGCTCCATCGCCTCGATGGGCAAACGGCCTTCCAAAAAGCTGCGCGAGTAAATGCCCGGAGCCGCGTGGCCTTGATAGAAAATCAAGTCACCGCCGCCCTCGGCGTCGGGCCCGCGGAAGAAATGATTGAAGCCCACCTCGTAGAAGCTCGCGCTGGACGCATAACTGGAGAGGTGACCGCCTAGGCCCGGAAACTTGGTGTTGGCGCGCTGCACCATGGCCATGGCGTTCCAGCGAATGATGCGCCGCACGCGCTTTTCCATCTCGCGATCGCCCGGAAAATTGGGCTCATCAGCCACCGGAATGGTGTTGACGTAGTCCGAGACCAGAGCGCCCTTGGGCTCAACGCGGTGCAGACGCGCGGCCTCCATCACGCGACGGAGGATGTAGCGTGCGCGTTCAGGACCTTCGTGAGCAACGACTGACTCCAAAGAGTCAATCCACTCGCGGGTTTCCTGGGGATCTCGATCGGTTGCTTCGGGGAGATGAGTGCTCACGGTGATGGCTCCGGGTGATCTACGTTTTGGCGCAAGGGGTTGTGGTTCAAGCTGCTCGCGCTGGGGCAGGATTGGACCCGCTGGATACAGGGCGTCTTTGGCCGAACCAATCTACAGGCTCAACCAAGCAGCACCAATCTACAGGGTCAATCAAGCAGCAATCCCAGTGGGAAGTTCAGCGCACCCAAGCTGGGGATCCCCCCTAAGCTTCGGGCGAGGTGTCATATAGGACCGGCAGCCGGGGGAGTCGAGACCCAGTCCCCTGGATTTGTGTGCAGATCTCGCGCACGCCGTGGAAAGGCTTACGCGGCGCCGCCTTGAGCTGAGCTGGTGGATTTGTTTCCGAAAGATCCTGGTCCCCGATTCTGCGCCCCCTGACTTAAAGAACCAGCACGCGGAAGAAACCCGCGCGCCGCTGTGTTACCAACGAGCCCAACTCCCCCTGTTGCGCCGCGCGCCAGGGGGCCTTGTTTCCGTTCAGCAAGGACGCATGCGTTCCACCTCTGAGATCATCGTTTTTGCCCTGCTCATGACCGCCGTCCTGGGCCTGGGTCACTACTACCTGTGGCGGCGCTTGGTGCGTGATGCGCTCCTCCCCAAGCGAGCTCATCAAATACTCACTGGCCTGCTATTGATTCTGCTCGCCGTGCAGCCGCTCACGTTGGTGCTGATGCGGGCGCTCCCCCCGCACGCGCTCCGACCGCTTGCCTACCTCACGTTTGGATGGATGGGCCTCATGAGCACGTTTTTTGCGCTGCTTTGTCTGTCCGACCTGGGTAGGCAGCTGGGCAAACTCGGTCAGCGCATTTTCCCCCGCCCCAGCTCATGGGCGCCGTCGCCCGACCCGGCCCGCCGTCGCGCCTTGGGACGGCTGTTTGCAGGCGGGATCGCGCTGGGCGGAACCAGCCTGGGCGCCGTGGGAGTCGCCCAGGCACAGGGGTTCCGGATCGCCCGCATCGACATCCCCTTGGCCAAGCTGCCCGCTGCGTTTGACGGGTTCACGATCCTGCAAATGAGTGACATCCACGTCGGCCCCACGCTCGGGCGCCCCTTCGTGGAAACGCTGGTGAACATGGCCAACGCTGAGCGCCCTGATCTGGTCGCGATCACCGGCGACCTGGTGGACGGCTCGGTGGCGCACCTGGCTCGCCACACCGAACCGCTTCGGCAGCTGTCGGCACCGTACGGAACACTGTTCGTCACCGGCAACCACGAGTACTACTCGGGCGCCGACGAGTGGATTGAGGAGCTCGAACGCTTGGGTATCGTCGTCCTGCGCAACGACGCCAAGCGCATCGAAGCCCAGGGAGAAAGTTTCCTGCTGGCTGGCGTTACCGACTACCGCGCCGATCGTTATGGAGACGCACCGGACCTCAAACGTGCGCTGCGGCACCGGCGCCCCGACGAAGAGGTGGTGTTGCTCGCACACCAGCCCCGGGCATTTCCGGAGGCCGCGGAGCACGACATCGGCCTGCAACTGTCCGGGCACACCCACGGCGGCCAGTTTTGGCCGTGGAACTGGGTGATCCATCTGATTGAACCGGTGGTTTCTGGCTGGGCTCAACTCAAACGTACCCAAATCTACGTGAACTCGGGCACAGGTTATTGGGGGCCCCCCATGCGCGTGGGGACCCGAGCGGAGATCACCGTGGTGACCCTGCGCTGTTCCCCGGAGAAGCGCGGTGCTCCAGAAAGGCGCAGTACATCATGAGGGGCAGTGAATGATGCAGCGCGGCGCGGCGCGGCGCGGCGCGTCACCAACACTTAGCCCTCGGTCGCCGCCGGGCGGCGAGGCAGCGCGGCCCGCGCGCCCCCAGCAACCTGAGCGATGATGAGATCCGCGGCGCGCATTCCGTCCACAGCGGCGCTCACGATGCCCCCCGCGTAGCCCGGGCCTTCTCCGGCTAGAAATAGCCCAGTCAAACCTGGCGTCATGAAGGTATTGGGGTCCCTCACCATGCGCACCGGTGCGCTGGTCCGAGTCTCCACGCCCACCAGGATGGCCTCGGACGAGTCGAAACCGCGCATTCTACGCCCAAAGTAACGCAGCGCCTCCCGCAGCCGCGCGCTCAGAAGAACCCCCGCGCTATCGAGAACGGGCACCAGGTCGCTGCTGACCAAGCCAGGCAGGTAGCTGGTGTCCGGAAGGGTCGATGAGACCTTGTCGGCTAAGTAATCACTCACACGCACTGCTGGGGCACGATTTTGCCCGCCCCCCGCCTGCGCTGCTGCTCGTTCGACCTGGGCTTGAAAGCGCACACCGCCCAGCGGGCCTTCAAAGCCACAGGCTTGATAGTCAGAGGCCTCCACCCCAACCACAAACCCCGAGTTGGCAAACGCCGAATCCCGTTTGGACAAGCTCATGCCATTGACGACCAAATGTTCGGCATCCGTCATGGCGGGCACAATCCAGCCACCCGGACACATGCAGAACGAGTACACCCCTTTGCCCTCCACCTGCGCGGCGACCTTGTAGGAAGCTGCGCCCAGCTGAGGATGGCCAGCAAATTTGCCAAACTGGATCTGATTGATGAGCTCCTGAGGATGTTCAATGCGCACGCCCAGGGCAAAACCCTTGGGTTCCATCAATAGTCCCAGGCGATTGCCCAGCTCAAAGACATCGCGAGCTGAATGCCCCGTGGCCAAGACCACTGCCTGTGCCCCGACCTCGAGCACCTCATCTGACCCCACGCGCTGCAAACGCACGCCCGCTGCATGTCGGTCGCTCCCTGTCCCGGAAGTGAGCACGTCCGTCATGCGCGTTTCAAACAGAAACGTGACCCCCACCTGCTCGAGACGCTCCCTGATCCGGCTGATGATCTCGGGCAAGAGATTGGAGCCGATGTGGGGACGCGCCTCGGTCAAGATGGACGCGGGCGCACCGTACAGTGCCAACAATTCCATCACATCGCGCACCGGCCCACGCTTGTGGCTCCTGGTATACAACTTTCCGTCGCTGTACGTCCCCGCCCCGCCTTCGCCAAAACAGTAGTTACTGTCCGGGTCCACACCGCCGCGCGCGTTCAACAACTTGAGATCGCGACGTCGCGGCTGCACCTGCTTTCCCCGGTCAATCACCGTGCAGGCCACGCCGTGACGGGCCAACTGATAGGCACAAAAAAGGCCGGCGGGACCGTCCCCGACGATGATGACCCGAGACGGCCCCGTACACTCGCGCAGCGGGGGATGGCCCAGCTCGTGCTCGACTACCTGCCCAATGCCCACAGTCAGATGAAACGCAACGCGACCGCGCCGCGCGTCCACCGCGCGTTTCTTGAGGGCCAGCGGTGGCAGCTCGTCTTGTGAAACCTTGAGCCGCCGCGCCACCTCACGGAGCAACGCTTGTGCATGCCCCGGGGCATCGCTGTCCGCAGTCAGATCATCCAATCCAACGGTGAACTCAATCTGGTTAGGTAGCGACCGGGGAGGCATGGTTCAGTTCTTTGGGGCAGGCTTTTCTTTGGGCGGCCCTTTGGGCCCATCTGCAATTTTGCCGCTGCGGAGCTTGTTGCCACCGAACGGGCGAATGACGGGCAGACTCTGGAAATAGTCGGTCAGCTGTTGGTCGAGCTGCTTGGTAAGGTCGGGCTTTTGCGCAGCGATGTCGAGCAGTTCAGAGGGGTCGTCTTTGAGGTTGAACAGGGACTTCTTCGCGCCTCCGTCGAAGGAGATGAGCTTGTGATCTCCCACGATGATGGCCCGACGAGCGGGGTTGTTGGTGTCTTCCGCCAACTCGATCACGATGGCCGGCCGGGGCTGAGGAGCCTGCTCACCGTAAATTTCAGGAACCAAAGACTGCCCCTGGAAGCCCTCAATGGCTGGCACTTTCATCAAGTCCAAGATAGTCGGTGCAATATCCAGATGGGTGCGCGGCTCGCTGATGCGCTTGGGCTGCGCGCCCGGCGTCTTGATGATGAGCGGCACGCGCGCAAGGACGTCCCACAGCTCGAATGCGTGCTTGTACATCCCGTGTTCACCAAAGGCCTCCCCGTGGTCAGCGGTGATGATCACGGCGGTGTTGCCCCACCACGGCTGCTTTTCACAGAACGCGAGCAGCTCACCCAGATGGTGATCGGCAAACCAAACCTCGGAGTCGTAGCGACCGCGATTGTCGTCGCCAAAGTCAGGCGACTCGTCATGCTTGACGTACTTGTCGTGGGGGTCCATCAGGTGTGACCACAGGAAGAACTGTCCACGCGTATTTTCCGGATTTTCAAGCAGTTTTTGAATCTCAGCGACGCTCTTTGGGCTGGTGACGCTCTCGTCGGTCTGGGCGTTCCACGTGAGGCCAGGCACCATCTGGTAGATGTCAAAACCTTGTTTGAGCCCTGGCGCTCGATCGAAATACAAGTGCGCTTGTACGGACATCGTGCGCACGCCCTTGTGCTGCATCGCCTCCGTTATCCAATCATTAGAATCGAAATAGTTGGTAAAGAAGACTCCTGTTCGATACAGCGTTGAGGCAAATCGCCCAGTGAGCAGCGTCGCAACCGTTTGCGCCGTGTAGCTCGACACGGAACGATGGTTTTCATACACCACTCCCTGCTGCGCCAGGCGCGTGAGATTGGGCGCGATAGGCTTATCATAGCCTGACCACGGCATATCGGCGCGCAGGGCGTCGACGGTCAAGAGCAGCACATTGAGGCCGTGCTGGGGGCGCTGCGCCTCGAGCAGCGCGGGGGCAACGGGCGCGCTGTCCTTGGACGCTGGAGACGCTGGGGCAACTTGCTTGGCTTTGGTGTTGGTGGCCGGTGGAGCTGGCGTAGGTGAACGGTCACAGCCATTTTGAACCAGCAGGAGCCCGATGAAGATGGCGAGGGTAGCGCGACGACTCATGACGGGTGCTCTCTAGGAAAACCGAGAGCGCTGGGCAAGCAGCACGGCTAATTCACCCCGATCGTGTGCGTAAACAGCCGATCGCTTGGCACGGCGTCGTGTGCCTTTTCCACGTCCCGCGCTAGGTGCGTGAAATAGAGCACCTGCACGTTCTTGGCCATCTCGGCGAGTAGTTCAAAGGCCACGGTCGTTCGGTCATCGTCGAAATCCACGAATAAGTCATCCAGTACGATGGGGACGGCAGGGTGCTCTGAAAAATATTGTTCCAGACTGGCTAGCCGAAGCACGAAATACAACTGCGCCCGCGCACCCCGGCTCAGCTCGTTCACTTCGATTTCATGACCATCACGCACGCAACGCAGCGTTTTCTCTCCCAACCCTACAGCCAGACGGCTGTACTTCCCCAGTGTGATGCGCCCAAACATCTCACTAGCGCGCTGACAAATGGGACCGCTGAAGCGCTCGGCGTATCGAGCAATCTGTCCTTGGAGGAGCACGTGGGCAGCTTGGAAAACGAGATACTTGCGCAGCGTGCTGCGCGCCAGCGCAGCACGCTCAGAGACCACCTGACGAGCAAGCGCAACGTCCTCGGTCTTGTAGGTAAGCAGGCCCAGGCGCATGCTTTCAGCTTCATTTTCGGCCTCGCGGAAGGCGCTCTCCAAATCCGTGTTTTCTTGCTCCAAGTCGTCAATGCGAGCAATCAAGCGTCGCACGGAACCACCCCACTCGGCAGCTTCCGCCAGCAGCTCATCGAGGGGAGCGCCATCAGCCGAAATACGAATGCGCTCGCCCAGCTCGCTCGTCCGTAGCTTCAACTGACGCTTCTCGAGCGACTGCTGCTCGACCTCGGGAAGCCGCTCTTCGGAGTCCACCTGCGCGGCCACCATCAACGTTTGCAACGCTTGGCGCGCAGTCCACGAGCGCGCCTCCACGGCCGCCAAGGTTGCGCGACGCTCGTCCACCAGCGCGCGGGCCTTGAACCATTCATCGCGATTGCGGCGTTCCAAACGCACCGCCTCAAGCAAGCGACTGGCGCGATCGACCGTATCCTCCTCATGGTGTGGGGGTGGAAGAAATTGCACCACGTAGCGGCTGATATCTCGGTCGAGCGCCAGGGTATCGCGCTCCATGCCGGCAATGCGGCTTTCCAGTGTGACCGCTGCCTCCATCGCTCGCTCGAGGCGACCGAGCGCTGTCAGGACGTCCTGAGCACATTCCGGCGGCGTATTGGCACCGAGACCGAGCGGCGCCAGGGAAAGCTCCCAGGCTTGCGTCCAAGCGTTCAATTGACTGCGCGCGTCGTCGAGCTCGAGCGCCGCCTCTTCTTGGTCGCGCCGTAGGCTGCGTCGATCCTTCTCCCATTGCAGCCGGCGCTGTCTCATCTTCTCCACCGACCGCAGGGCGCTTTCGAGGAGCTGAAGCAGCCCTACCAAATCGCAACCACTCGCCTCCTCGCCAAGCACGCCGCGCAGCTTCTCTTCAACACCCGAAACCAGCAGCTTCCGGCGCAAGAGTTCTGCGTCGCGGCTCTGATACTCCACCTCCATAGTCACGAGCGCATTGAGTTGCTCAAACCATTGCCCAACCTGATCCTTTGATCTCGGAACACCCACGTTCAGCCTGGCAGCACACGCCTGCACCTCACGCCACACGGCGTCCTCGAGTTCTGCGGCGTCGACTTCACCTTGCTGGTGGAGCACAATTTGTTCTTTCAGCTGTCGATTGCCGTGCTCGAGCGCCTGCCATGCGTACACCTTATCCGCCTGTGCGAGTAGCTGGTCCGCCACGGTGTCCGCCTCGTGCACGAGTTGTCGCAGTGCTTGGCGCGCCGCAGTATCGTGTCCATCAAACGCCAAGATTGCGCCATCGCGCCGCTGTCGCAGCAGCCCCAACTCAGCAAAGCTGGGTAAGTCCCGGGGAGCGTTCTGCTGGATGAGTCCCGCGTCGAGTTGAATGGTCAGCTCCGCTTGCGCTCGTTGATGCAAAGCACGCTCTTGACGAGCCTGCGCGTGGCGCGTGGACCAAGCGTGCACCACCTCAGCCGCTGGCAGCTGCGCCACCAGGTGTTGCCAAGGAGCCGTACAGTGCAAGAGCGCCCGCAGCCGCTCGAGGTCCGTGAACTGACGGGCATGCGCCTTATGGTCGCCGAGGCTCTCCAGCCACAGCTGATGGGCAGCTTTGCCCTCCGCGCCGAGTGCCAAAAGCAAGTCGAGTGACCTGCTCTCGACAGCTACGACCGTGCCGTCCAAGTCCCGGATCGCCGCGTCCAGTTTTCGCACCCGAGCCTCGGCCGCCTTGAGCTTGGTGCTGAGACCCGAATGCTGTGCGATCAGCCGGGTGATGTGCGAACTCCCCTCCACCCCAACGACCACGCGACGTGCCCCCGCCACCTCATCCCCAGGGGCCGGATCTTGACCG
>Ga0315910_10000702_pt1 | contig 32295 bp, 26 predicted proteins | sample EdamamesoilMG_FD_204470 | JGI IMG/M metagenome (GOLD analysis project Ga0315910, IMG submission 204470) | Garden soil microbial communities collected in Santa Monica, California, United States - Edamame soil | ecosystem: Environmental > Terrestrial > Soil > Garden | place: USA: California... | reverse complement strand
CGAATGCTTCGCCACCGACGTCACGCTGTGCGGCGGCCCGGGCGCGGGCCAGGCGATGAAGATCGTCAACAACATGGTGCTGTTCCAGAACGTGGTGGCCATCGCCGAGGCGCTCGCGCTGATCGGCCACGCCGGCATCGACGCCGAGCTCGCCTTCGAGGTGCTCTCCAAGGGCTCCGCCGACAGCTTCGCGCTGCGCAATCACGGCATGAAGGCGATGCTGAAGGGCGATTATCCCGAGCGCGCGTTCTCCTCGGAGTACGCGCTCAAGGACATTCGCTACGCGCTGCGCCTGGCCGAAGAGGCGGGCCTGTTCCTGTCCGGTGCCGACAACGCCAAGGAAATCATCAAGAAGTCGATCCGCGCGGGCTACGGCAAGGAGTACTTCCCGGCGCTCGCGAAAATCATCGCCGGCAAGAAAAAAGGTTCATGAGTGGGAAGGCATTTTCCCGTTGGCAGGCGGCCGGCACACACCTGCTGATCAGCCTCGCGATCGCCGGCGCGGCGATCGCGGTGATCCTCGGGTTGTGGTTCCCGCGCCCGCTGTTCGAGGCGGCGGGCGGCCTGGGCCTGCTCTACCTCCTGGTCGGCGTGGACGTGGTGCTGGGCCCGCTGCTCACGCTGGTGGTGTTCAGATCCGGCAAGCCCGGCATGAAGTTCGACCTGGGCGTGATCGGCGCGGTGCAGCTGGCGGCCCTCGTCTACGGCTGCACGGTGGTGTTCCTCGCCCGCCCGGCCTTCATCGTGTTCGTGAAGGACCGCTTCGAGCTGGTTAGCGTGGTCGAGCTGGATCCGGGCAATGTCGCGAAGGCGAAATATCCGGAATTCCGCACGCTTTCCTGGACCGGCCCGAAACTCGCCGCCGCCGACCCGCCCACCGATCCGGTCACGCGCCAGAAATTCATCGAGCTGGCGATATCCGGGATCGATGTACAGAGCTTTCCGGAGTATTACGTGCCCTATGGCGAGCGCCGGCAGCAGGTGCTGGGCGCCGCCGTCAGCATCGAAAAGCTGCGCAAGGACGAGCCGGTGAACGCCAAGGCGGTGGATGCCTGGCTGGCTTCCTCCGGCACCCGGGAGAGCCAGGTGCGGGCGCTCCTGCTGCGTACCCGCTTCGCCTGGATCGTGGTGCTCGTCGATCCGCAGACGGCTGAGCCGGTCAAGATGCTGCTTGGCGAGACGCTCGGATAGGCGCCGCGGCGCGTTTCTCCGCCGCGAGCGCGACGGCTTCGTTTACGGCGAGCGCGGCGAGCACCACCGCGCCGCCGGCCAGCGCGGCGGGCCCCGGATGCTCGCCGTAGGCCAGCCAGACCCAGAGCGGCCCCAGCACCACTTCCAGGAGCGACAGCAGGCCGATCTCGGCTGCCGAGAGGCGCGGCAGCACGATCCTGACAAGCAGAACGCAGGGCAGCGCGAGCTGGAAGAGCGCGAGCGTGCCGAAGAGCGCGAGGTCGCGGCCCGACGCGGTGAAGGGCGCCGCGAGCGGCAGCGCCAGCAGCGCCGAAAGCGCGCCGCCCACGAACAGCGCGGGCACCAGGTCGACGCGTCCGCGCCCCAGCTTCACCGCGACGGTGTTGATCGCCGCCGCCAGCGGCACCACCAGCGCGATCACGCTGCCCATCAGGCTGCCGCTGCTGAGCGCGTCGTGGAACATGACCGCGATGCCCGCGGTCGCCGCGGCCATCGCCCACCAGGTCCGGGCCGCCACGCGTTCGTGCAGGACCAGCCATCCGGCCAGGGCGGCGCAAAAGGGCATCAGCCCCTGGACGATCAGCGCGTTGGCCACCGTGGTGAGGCTGAGTGCCAGCATGAAGCAGGTGAACATGGCGGCCCAGGCAAGGCTGGAGACCACGCCCGGCCAGCCCATGCCGGCCAGCCGGCGCAGGGCATCGGCGCGGTGCTGCGCGAGCAGCAGCGCGCCGATGGTGAAGCAGAGAAACAGCGAGCGCCAGAACGTAGTCTCCCAGCCGCTGGCGACCGAGGTGGCGCGCGTCAGGAGGCCGGCGGTGCTCCAGAGCACGCTGCATGCGACCATCACGCCGATGCCAAGCTTGTGCTGCGCGGTGTTCAGTACGCGATGTCCATGGTGGCCGGGGCGAAGTTTACGCGATGCGCCTCGACGATCCGCCCGCCCTGCAGCCGCCCCTCGACGATCTCGTAGCCCATCAGCGCGAACACGCGCCCGCGCAGGAAGAGGGGCCGCGAGTTGCCGTACCAGTCCACGCAGGAGGCCTTGCAGCCGTCGGAAGAGGGATCAATGCGGCTGCCGGCACGGGAATCGAGCGTGCCGATCTCCGAGAGCGTGAGGGACTGGTTGCGCAGGTAGAGCAGGGATGCGGACTCCCGGCGCAGCTGGCGCCCTGCGGACTCGCCGCCGCCGATGATGGGCAGGCCGACGATGCCCTCTTCCTCGCGCTCCGCTTTGTAAAAGAAGCCGTGGCTGCGCGTCTCGCCCTGCGAAGCGTTCGCGCGTACGTAGCTGCTGGCGGCGAACGGCCGCGTCTGGGGGCTGTACGCAAGGCGCAGGCTGGTGAAGTGCAGGTCCTTGCCGTTGCTGCCCACCGCGACCGCGTTTCCGCCGAGTGCCTCGATGCGGTCTACGCCGTGCGCGAGCGGGATCGCGTAGGTCGAGTCGCCGGCGTAGTCCACGGCATAGACGCGTCCTTCGGCCGCGGCTGCGGCCGAGGGCTGGCGCCATCCCGCGCCCGCGCCGTAGAGCAGGTAGTTGCCGACGTAGCGGCTTTGCAGCGCGTAGCCGGCCACGCTGGGCAGCCTGCGATAGGCAGACGCGGGCGCGCTGTCGCGGCCGTCCGAGAAACTGGACAGCGGCACGCGGAGGAGGGCGAGATGCGGCGCTCGGTCGCCGGCTTCCGTCTCCGCAGCCCACATGCCGTCGCCGCGGCCGTGCGCGCGCAGCAGCACGTTCAGGTAGCCGTCCGCGCCTTCGAGGAAGGAGAACTGGTCGATCGGGCTGCCGCTCGCCTTCAGCGCGCTGGGCGCGGAGCCATCCAGCGGAATGCGGAAGACGCCGGACTTGACGCTCCAGACATAGACCGAGCCGGCGGAGACGTAGAACACGCGCCCGGGCTGGCCGAGCACCGCGGTGCTCTCGCAGCGCATCTCGGCTCTGGCGAGGTCGCAGACCGACACGCTGTGCAGCGCGACGCCTTGTGCCGGATCGAGCCCTTCGTCGGCCCGGTAGATGCGCGTGGCGGGCGCAATGCGCTTGAAGTCCGCCGGCGTCGCGCCGGCGCGCCACTTGCGCAGCGCCGGCAAGGATCCGGCCGGCAGGCCGCCCCAGGGATTCAGGTACAGCGGCGTATAGAACACGAGCTTGGAGCCGATCAGGCGGCTCGCGTAGTTGCGCGACGAGTAGTAGTCGTTCGAGCGCAGGTGGTAGGTGGATTTGTGGCTGAGCTGGCCGGCTTTCGATATTTCGAACAGGCCGATCTCGGTGCCGCCGCGCGCGTAGCTGTAGCCGATCACCGCGATGGTGTTGCCCCACATCAGCATCTCGTCGTACCAGGCGCCGCCGGGCGCGATGCCCTCGCCGTAGGCGTCCGCGTGCGACACAGGCTTGAGCTGCCTGTCGTTGACCGCGACCGTGAACAGGCGCCCGCGGCGCAGGATCACGAGATGGTCGCCGTGCACCTTGACGATGCCGCCTTCGTCCACGCCGGCGTGCTGCACGTTGGTGACAGATTCCGACTCCTTGGCGAGCGCACTGGCGCTGGCGGGCGCGGCGGCCGCCACCTCCGCTTTCGCGGCCATGTTCTGCGCCGGCCCGGCATCGCGCCGGCTGCGCATCTCGGCCTCCCGGCGCTTGCGGTATTCCTCGGCCCAGGTCTTGAACAGGTCGGTGAGTTCCTGCTCGCTGGCGAAGGCGGTCAGGGTCTTTTGCTGCGCGTGTGACGTAGTTGGCGCTGCGATTGCAAGGCCGGCGCTCAGGAATGCGGCGGCGAGAGTGGAAAGCGCTTTGCGAGACATGGTCTTACCTCCGGACGTCAGGTGGGCGATACACCTAAGAACGTGGCCGGCGTGAAAATGGGTTAACAGGCGTCCGAGTGACGTCGAAGGCGCCTTGGCGTCACTTCCTGGTTTCGCTGAACACGCTTCGGCCTTCGCCCGCATAGGCTTCGTAGACGTGCTCGAACAGGACCTCGGATTTCTTCGCGTATAGCTCGTCCGTATAGCGGTGACTCACCTCCGAGGGCAAAGCGACCTTCGTCAACTGGGGTTGACGTCGGAGCGTTCGTCTTACTGGCATGATGATCAATCGAACACTGGAACAAGCCGTTGACGCACGAATCGTTGAGGCCCGCAGCCAGCGGGTCATACTCGACGCAGACTTGGCGGCCCTTTATGGTGTTCCCACCAAAGCGCTCGTACAGGCGGTCAAGCGCAACCTTGAGCGCTTCCCGGCCGACTTCATGTTTCAATTGACGGAACAAGAGCTTAGGTCTTTAAGGTCACAAATTGTGACCTTAAACGATGCCGAAAGTGGGGCCCGAGGACGTGGCAGGCACGCAAAGTATTTGGCCTACGTCTTTACAGAGCAGGGCGTGGCGATGCTGTCTTCTGTGTTGAGAAGCAAGCGGGCAGTCCAAGTAAACGTGGAAATCATGCGCGCCTTCGTGCGCCTGCGCGGCCTTGTGGCGCGCGACCACGAACTCTCGCGCAAGCTGGATGATCTGGAATCGAAATACGACCGGCAATTCAAGATTGTGTTCGACGCCATCCGTGAACTGATGGCACCGACTCGGCCCGCGCCGAAGCGTCGCATCGGGTTCGTTTCAACCGATGAGGATCCGCCTAGGAAAGCTCAAAAGCGGTAGAGCAAAGCCGCGTTGGTTGCGAACAGCGGCTCGCGCACCGAGTCGTCCGGCAGCCAGGAGTCCAGCTGGTCCACAAGATCGGCGTCGTTCGGCATCCATTCATGCAAGCCCGGGTGCGGCCAGTTGGTGCCCCACACACAGCGGTCGGGTCGCGCACGTAACAGCGCCTGCGCGAGCGGTTTCATGTCTTCGCCCCCCGGTGCATCGGAAAGGCGGTACCAACTCGAGATCTTGGTCCAGCTGTCGTCGCGTTGCGTGAGCATGCGCAGCAGGACCTTGAAGCCCGGTGAATTCACGCCTTCGCCGCCGCGCACGCGGCCGAGGTGATCGAACACCAGTGGCACCGGGCAGCGCTTAAGCCGCGGCTCCAGGTCCACCCAATCGGAGGATTTTGCGATGTTGATTTCGATGTGCCAGCCGTACGGCGCGACGCGCGCGGCGATGGCTTCGAGGTCTTTGGTCGTTGCGCCGGTCGCGAATTGATCCATCAGCCGGGCAGCTCTGAATCCCGCGGAATTGAGACGTTTCAATTCAGATTCAGAAATATCCGGGGAAATCGCAGCCACGCCGACGAATCGCCTCTCGTATTTGTTTAGAAAATTTTCCGTGATCGAGTTGTCGAAGCCGTAGGGGCTGCCGTGCACCTGCACGCCGCGCGCCACGCCCAGCGCCGCGTGCAGCGCCAGCCAGGCTTCGCGCGTGCACAGAGGCGGTTGGTACTTGCGCCCGGGCGACAGCGGATAGCGCTCGAAGCGATCGAAGATGTGCGCGTGGCAGTCGACCGTGCCGCGCGGCAGCGCGCGCTTCGGCTTGCGCAGGCGCGCGTCCGGAGGAAGAACGTCGGCGGCGACGCTCACTCGACGACGATGTTGCGTTCCTTGGCGACCTGGCGCCACTTCTCGAAGTCAGTCCTCACGTAGGCGGCGAAGTCCGCCTGGCTCATGTCCATGACTTCAACGCCCATCGAGCGGTACTTTTCGCGGACTGCTTCCTGCGCGAGCGCTTTCTTCAGCGCCGCGTGCAGCTTCTCTGTCACCGCAGCGGACATGCCTGCCGGGCCGAAGATGCCGGTGAAGGTGCCCACTTCGAAATCCTTCACGCCGAGCTCGTTCAGCGTGGGCACGCTGGGCAGCTGCGGCGAGCGTGCGCGCGAAGTGACCGCGATCGCCTTCATGCGGCCTTCGCGGATGTGGCCGATGGACGCGGAGAGCTGGTCCACCATGCCGTCCACCTGGCCGCCCAGTACGTCGGTGATCGCCGGTCCGCTGCCTTTGTACGGCACATGCAACAGCGGCAGCCTGGCCTGGTGCATGAGGAGTTCCAGCGCGAGGTGGTTGGATGAGCCGTTGCCCGCGGTGGCGATGCTCACCTGCGAGCCCTTGCTCCTCACGTAGGCAAGAAATTCCGCCCAGTCCCTGGCTGGCGTCCTGGTGGCGAGCGTGATCACCATCGGGGTGGACTGGATCGGGCCTACTGCGGTCAGGTCTTTTACCGGGTCGTAGCTGATGTTCTTGTAGACCGCCGGCGCATTGGTGACCGTGCCGCTCGAGCCCAGCAACAGGGTGTATCCGTCCGGCGCCGCTTTGGCGACCTGTCCGGAACCGAGGGTGCCGCCGGCGCCGGGCCGGTTCTCGACGATGACCTGCTGGCCCAGCGCGTCGGCGAGCGCCGCCTGCACCGTGCGCGCCGTGATATCCACGTTGCCGCCCGGCGGCCAGGGCACGACAACGCGCACCGGTTTGTTCGGGAAATCCTGCGCCTGCAGCGAACACGCAAACAGCAGTGCGAATGCGACGGCGATCTTCATGGCTGCTTGTCCTTAGTCCGCCCGCGCCCCGGAGACCTTCACCACCTCGGCCCAGCGCGCGACCTCTTCGCGCAGCAGCTTGGCGAACTCCTCGGGGGTGCTGCCGACCGGATCCGCGCCCTGTTCCAGCATGCGCTTGCGCAGCTCGACGTCGCGCGTTGCGCGCACGGTCGCGGCGGCAAGCGCCTGCACGATTTCGCGCGGCGTACCCGCCGGCGCGAGCAGCCCATACCACACGGTGACGTCCAGTCCCTCGATGCCCGCCTCCTTCATGGTCGGCACCTCGGGCAGTTGCGGGTCGCGCTTCGCGCCGGTGGTGGCGAGGGCGCGCAGGCGTCCCGACTTGACGTGCGCCTGGATCGCCGGGATGTTGGCGAAGGACAAGTCGACTTCGCCGGCAATCAGCCCGGTGAGCGAGGGCGAGGTGCCCTTATAGGGGATGTGCACGATGAAGGATTTGGTGCGCAGCTTCAGCAGCTCCGCCGACAGGTGCTGCGTGGTGCCGACGCCGGCGGAGGAGTAATTGAGCTTGCCGGGCGCCTTGCGCGCCATCTCGATCAGCTCTTTAACGTTTGTGGCCGGCAGCTTCGCGTTCACCACCAGTACGTTCGGGCTCTCCGAGAACACCGAGATCGGCACGAAGTCGCGCAGCGCGTCGAACGGCAGCTTCGAGTACAGCGCCATGTTGATCGCCAGCGCCGGAGTCGTGCATAGCAGCGTGTAGCCGTCGGGCGGCGACTTCGCCACCAGCTCGTTGGCGATGTTGGTGCCCGCGCCCGGACGGTTCTCGACCACGAACGGCTGGCCGAGGTACTCCGAGAGCTTGGGCGCCAGCATTCGCGCGTTGATGTCCACGCCGCCGCCGGGCGTGAAACCGACGATCACGCGCACAGGCTTTGCGGGATACGGTTGCGCGGCGGCCGGCAGGGCGAGGGCGGCGCACAGGAGGAAGGCGGCGATCCGGAACATCATCGGGTCAGCATAGCATTTTCGCCCGGAGCGGAAGCGCCTGGCCGGAAAGTAGTTTCAGCTCAGGCGAAAGCGCACTCCGCAGACGTCGATGCGGCCATCGTCGGCAAGGCAGTTGCGTTCTCGCGCGGCGCCCAGCACCCGCTGCTTGTCGATGACCTGCAGCTCAATGCCGGCGAGGACCGGCTCCGGTTGGCTGCCCGGCAGGAAATTGATGGCGCCGGTGTCCAGCGCGATCCGGAATATTCCTTCACCCAGCGGCTGCGCGGACCTCTGCAGAATGCGGCCCCAGCGCTCCGCGAAAACCGCCGGCTGCGGGCATTCGATTTCGGCCGCGACCATGCGGCGCGTCACGTCATGCCGGATCGCCTTTTGCCAAGCGGGGCCGGCCGGTGCATAGGCGCCCATCGGGTCGGCGCCTTCATCCGTGCGGTTGAATTCGATCATCGCGCCGCCGGTATCCTTTGGATGCAGCTGCACGCCCAGGTAGCTGTCGTGCCGGATCAGGTTGGCGGTCCTGACGCCGATCGCGGAGCAGTGCTGCTGCCGCGCCTGCGGATCGTCGCAATCCATGATCACCATGTAGCCGTGGCGCCCGCCGTGGCGCTCGAGGAAGCGCCCGGCCGCCGTGCCGGGCTGCGTGGGCGCGACGATCTCGATGAAATCCGTGCCGACCGGGAACAGCACGTTCTCCAGCCCGTAGCGGCCGACGTTGGGGTCGCGGTAACACTCCTCAAGCCCGAAAATCGCCTTGATGGCTTCGGCCTGCCGCGCCAGGTCGGCCGACACCAGGCATATCTGGCGCAGCCTCAGGAACGGCGCGGGCGGGAACACCGTGGCCCTAACGCCCCTTGAACTTCGGCGCGCGCTTCTCCACGTAGTGGGCGACGCCCTCGCGGAAGTCTTCGCTCTTGAAGCTCTTCTGCATCTCGCTGTCGGCCGTCGCCAGCGCGGCGGTGAAATCCTGGAACGGCACTTTCCATAGCTGCGCCTTGATCACCGCCGTCGAGCGCGGCGACACGGTGTCGGCGAGGGCGCGCGCATAGGCCATGACCTCGTCCATGAAGCCCGCCTGCGCGAATACCTTGTTGACCAGGCCGAGCCGCTCGGCCTCGGCGGCGCCGATCTTGCGCGCCGACAGCAGCAGGTCGAGCGCGTGCGCCTGCCCGACCAGGCGCGGCAGCAGCCAGCTGATGCCGTGCTCGGCGATCAGGCCGCGCTGCGCGAACGAGGTGGTGAGCTTCGCCTCGCTCGCGGCGAAGCGGATGTCGGCATACAGCGCGAGCACCAGGCCGAGCCCGGCCGCGGGGCCGTTCAGCGCCGCGATGACGGGTTTCTTCGCCTGCACGAGGTAGCCGAAGCGGCCGCCGAAATGCGCCGATACGTCGGGACCGAGATCGCCGGCGACGCCGGGCTGCGCTCCGGGAGCGTCGGCACCCTTCGTGGTCGCCGTATCCCGGCTGCCATCGGGCTTGATCTGCTGCAGCAGCTTCATGTCGGCGCCGGCGCAGAACCCGCGCCCCGCGCCGGTCAGCACGATCACGCGCACGGCCTCGTCCGCGATCGCGGCGGCGACCGCCTGCTGCAGGCCGCGGCCCATGGCTGCAGTAAATGCGTTGAGGGATTCGGGACGGTTCAGCGTGACGACCGCGACGCCGCCGCGCACCTCGTACAGCACGTCTTCGTAGCTTGCCATCGGATCAGACCCAGACCTGCAGCACGTAGTCGTAAGCCGCCTGCGCGTTGGTCATGTCCACGCGCTGCAGCTGGATGGAATAACCCCTTTTCGTTTTCTTCAACTTATGAAAATAACTGCCGGCAAAATGACGAACATCGTCGCGCCGGAGCTCCATCATGTGAAAGCGCGAAGTGACGTCGACATCGCCGTTTTTGTTTTCCTTCCTGATGCAAACATTCGAAACCACGTGGTTCGTTCCCCACAGCGGCCGCTGCGACCAGGCGTCCGGGTGCAGCACGCGCAGCATGCGCACCGTCATCAGGTTCTTGTCTTCCGCGAAGATCGCCGGCTGCCCGTCCCAGGTCTTGTAGGAGGCGTCCGGCGGCATCCAGTAGATGCCGTCGGGCGTGAACAGGTCGATCCACTTCTGCCACTGCCTGGTGTCGAGCAGCTCGGACTGCCGGTAGAGGAACTGCTCGACGTCGTGCTGGGCCTTCACCGCGCGTCCTTCATGAAATGCGCCCAGGCCTTCATCTGGTTGCGCATCGGCGCTTCCGACGTACCCATTTTCGGTCCGGAGGAGACGACGCCGTTCTTCTCGATGTCGCGGCCGTGATGGCGCGCGAGGCTCACCCAGTCGCCGCCGTCCGAGGAAAGGCCCTGGTGGCATTTCCAGAAATTCTCCAGGTCGTCCGCGTTGATCAGCGTGGCCGGCGAATTCACCAGGTTGTAGTAGGCGAGCGAGCGCCGGTAGATCGCCTCGGGCGCGCCCTTCAGGCGGAAGTGCCAGATCTCGGTCAGCGTGCGGTCCACGCCCAGCGGCCGCACCGCGCGCAGCTGCTGCAGCGGCGACTGCACCGACAGTCCCGGGTACACCAGCACATGGTGGATATTGACGCCGACGATCTTCTCGAAGCGCTTTTTGCCGTAAGCCTTGATCATCACCTTGTCGTAGGCGAGTGTGTCCGGGTCCTGCGGCCGCAGGCCCATGTAGCCGGTCAGGATGCAGTGGCCGTAGGGATAGTTGAGGGTCTGGAAGTCGTCCCACTTGTCGATGGTCACGGTCGCGAACGCTGAGAGCATGTGGTACGACAGCGGCGCGGCGCCGCCCCTGGCTTTTTTCGCGAGGATTTTCTCGACTTCGTGCGCGGCGCGGCCGGTAGACTGGTGCACCACGGAAGGATGCAGCGCGTCGAGCTGGTTTTCCAGGAACAGCTTCCAGTTCGAATGCTGGATCACGCGGAAGCAGTTCGGCACCACCTCGACTTCGCCCGCGGGCGCGCGGTCGCACATATCGTCGAATGCAACGATGCTTTTGCCCAGAAATTCTTTTAATGAAGGTCCAGAAGAAGAAAGACTTGCAAATACAAACCCCCGGTAATTCTCCACACGCGCGGCCTTCTTCACGCTGCAGTCCGGGTTGTCCTTTTCGTAGCGCGTCCCTTCGTAGGCCGATTTCATCGGGATGTTCTTGAGCTTGCCGTCGAGCTGGAAGGTCCAGGCGTGGTAGGAACAGCGGAACTGCTCGCCGGTGTTGCCCTCGCGGTCGCCGCAGATCATGTTGCCGCGGTGCGGGCAGCGGTTGTAGAGCACGTTCACCTTGCCGTTCTTCCCTCTCACCATGATCATCGGCTGGCGGCCGATCTGCACGGTGCAGTAGTCGCCCGCCTTCGGCACCTGCGATTCGTGGCCGCAGTAGATCCACACGGTTTCGTGGATGCGCTCCATTTCGCGCTCGAAAATCTGCGCGTCGGTATAGACCTCCTTGCGCACGCGGTCGGCTTCGACCATCCTCGCGAAGTTCGAAATGCGCTCTTGTGGCATGGGAATTTCCTGTGGCGGGGGGGACGCCGGAATTCTACCAATGGCGACATCGGTCGAGTGCGACGTTCTCGCGGCCGGCGCCTGGCCGGCGTCGCCGGCTAGCCGCTACTCCGATTTCGCCGCGTTCGCGGCCAGATCCCGTACCGAGACCCCGCGCAGCGCCGCTTCGGCCGCAACGTCGCTGCGCCGGAGCAGCTGGTCGATCGCGTCCGATCCGGCGAGCGATTCCGGATTGAGGAAGCGGCTCTCGCCCGAGGCGCGTACCGCGTCCAGCAGTCCTTTGACGCTCAATCCCGCGAGGTCGCACGCCGGCAGCCAGCCCACCGGCTCGGTCCCGGTGGGCGCGAGGATGCCGCTCTCGTGCAGTGCCCCCAGTACGGCATCGACGGCGCGCATCGGCACGTGCAGGGATTGCGCAAGCGCATCGGCGCTCAAAGGCGCCCCGCCTTCGAGATGGCGCCGGGCGATGCGGCTCATGATGACGAGCGCCAGCCGTTCGCGCATTCGGTTGGACAGCTGCGGTTCCCCGCCCTGCGCCACCAGGTACTCCGGGTGCTGCGCGTAAAAGGCGACGTTGGCGCCGAACAGCAGGATCAGCCAGCTCAGGTAGAGCCACAGCATGAACAGGATCAGGATCGCGAAGCTGGAATAGATCGCCGCATAGTTGGTGGACGACGCAGCAAACAGGGCGAAGGCCCAGCCCGCCGATTGCCAAAGGATGCCGCCCACGACGCCCCCGGCGAGGGCCGGGCCCAGTCGCACCCGCGTGTTCGGCATGAATGCATAGATGAAAGTGAAGGCGCCGATGACGAGCAGGTAGGGCACCAGGCGGCCCGCCTGCACCGCCAGCCAGCCGACGCCCTCGACCTGCATCGCCTCGCGCACCACGCCCAGGCTCGCCACGCCCGCGGTGATGCCGATCGCCGAGAACACCAGTATGGGGCCGACCAGCAGCGCCGAGAGGTAGCGGCTGAAGCGCTCGCCGATGCCGCGCGAGCGGCTGACGTGCCAAATGAAATTGAACGCCTCCTCGATCTTCTGCACCAGCGACACCGCGGTGTACAGCAGCAGTGCCAGGCCGACGGATCCCAGCACTCCGACGTTCACGTTCTCGATGAACTGCACGATGCGCGCCGTGATTTCGACCCCCTTCTCGCCAAGCGGCTCGAGGAAATTGAGCAGCATCGGGCGGATCTGGTTGTAGACGCCGAAGGCCTTTAGAACCGAGAAGCTGAGCGCCAGCAGCGGCACGATCGACAGCAGCGTGGTGTACACCAGCCCCATGGCGCGCAATGTGAGCTGGCCTAGCGCGAGGTCGCGCGCCAGGACGATGGCGATCTGCAGGAAACGGACCAGCCAGGCCCGCGCACGCGGCAGCGGCTCGGCTGGAATGCGCCAAAGCGCATCGTCGAGCCGGGCGCGGATCGCGGCGATTTGGCGGATCATCGTCCGAGTCTATCAACCCGCCCGCTTGCCGGCTGTACCGGCCATGCGCATGATGCAATGCCGCGCCGGGTTGTCAGCCGGCCGGCACTTGGCGCAGTCCAACGTTCAGCGAGGCACCATGGATATCGCGATTCTCGATGACTACTTCGATACGCTGCCGAGCCTCGCGTGCTTTGCCAAGCTGGCGGGCCACAAGGTCACGGTGTGGAATGATCATGTGCAGGACGTCGGCGCGCTCGCCGAGCGCCTGCGCGATACCGAGGCCCTGGTGCTGATCCGCGAGCGCACGCAGATCCGCGCGCCCCTGCTCGAGCATCTGGGCAAGCTGCGGCTGATCAGCCAGCGCAGCGTCTATCCGCACATCGACATCGACGCCTGCACCCGGCTCGGCATCATCGTGTCGTCGAACATGCATGCGGGCACGCCGTCCTACGCGACGGCCGAGTTGACCTGGGGGCTGGTGCTGGCGGCCATGCGCCGGATACCGCAGGAGATGGCCGCCCTCAAGGCAGGGCGCTGGCAGACGGGCGTCTGGACGGGCGTGCGCGGCAAGACGCTCGGCATCTACGGCTACGGCCGCATCGGCGCCGTGGTGGCGGGCTACGGCAAGCACTTCGGCATGGATGTGCGCGTCTGGGCGCGCGATGCCTCGCTCGCGCGGGCGCGCGCCGACGGCCATGCCGCCTCGCAGAGCAAGGAGGCGTTCTTCGAGGAATGCGACGTGATATCGCTGCACATGCGGCTCGTGGATGCGACGCGCGGCATCGTCACCGCCGCCGATCTCGCGCGCATGAAACCGACGTCGCTGCTCGTCAACACCAGCCGCGCGCCGCTGATCGCGCCGGGCGCGCTGGCCGACGCGCTGAGAGCGGGGCGTCCCGGCATGGCGGCAGTGGACGTGTACGAGCAGGAGCCCGTCCGCGACGCGCAGCATCCGCTGCTGGCGATGGACAACGTCGTCTGCACGCCGCACATCGGCTACGTGTCGCGCGAGGAGTACGAGCTGCAGTTCTCCGATATCTTCGACCAGATCGTCGCCTACGCGCGGGGCGCGCCGGCCAACGTCGTCAATCCGCAGGTCCTGCAGTCGCCCGCGCTGCGGCGCTGAGTTCGAGCCGGGTCGGGCAGGGCGTATCATTCCGCCATGGTAGACGCCCGAGAAACCTATCGGCGCAAGCTCGCTGCCATCGCGTTTGCCGATGTGGTCGGCTGGTCCAGCCTGATCGAGCGGGACGATGTCGCGACGCTCACCGCGTGGAAGTCCGTGTGCAGCGGCCTGATCGAGCCAAAAATCCAGGAGTACGGGGGCCGCCTGCTGGAAATCGCGGGAGACGCGGTGCTGGTGGAGTTCGGCAGCGCCGTCGCCGCCGTCAGGTGGTCGATGGACCTGCAGCGCGGTCTCGCAAGCCGCGCACTGTCCGATCCTTCGCGCGCCCTGAAGATGCGCGTCGGCGTCAACGTCGAGGATGTCATCGTCGATGGCGACAAGCTCGTGGGCGACGGAGTGAACATTGCGGCGCGAATTCAGCAGCTCGCCGAAACGGGCGAGATCCTCGTCACGCGGGCGGTGCGGGATCACATTCTCAACAAGCTCGACGTCGCGCTCGAGGACATCGGCGACCGTCGCCTGCGCAACATCAGCCGCACGGTGCGGCTGTATCGGGTCCGCGACGATGTCTGGCGACAGCATCCGGGCAGCGGATTGGAAACCGGCCCTGCGGCGGCGCGGCTGAGCATCGAACCCGCGGACCTGGCCGAACAGATCGTCGGCCGGGGAACGCTGCCGTTCGAGCCGGTACGCCCGCCGAGCGCTGCGCGCGGGGCGATGGTGCTCGAGTTTCGCAGCGCGCGCGAGGCGGCGGCATGCGCTTTCGCGATTCGCCAGAAGGGCGCGCTGGTGAACGCGGAACGGGATGCTGAGCAGCGCGTTGCATTGCGCATGTGCATTGAAGGGGGTGAAGCCTCCGTGCACGCCGGCGAAGCGCGTGCGACGTCCCTGAGCGCGCTTGCCGGAGCGGACGAGATCCTGATCTCGGAACCGGTTCGCGATCAGCTGGTTGACGGGCTCGACATGACGCTCGAGGATCTGGGGGAGCGCCGCATCGAGGGATTCGCCCGGCCGGTGCGTGCGTTCCGGGCGCTGCCGCTCGAGTCGAGCGCTGTCGCGCCCATCGACCAGGCTCGCGGTGCCACGCAGCGCGCATCCATCGCCGTGCTGCCTTTCCGCAATTTGTCTGGTGAGCCCGCGAATGATTATCTGGGGGACCTCATCGCCGAAGACGTGCTCGGAGACCTGTCGCGCCTCTCGGACCTTGCGGTGATCTCGCGACTCTCGACCGCGGTGTTCCGGGGCCGGCCCTACGAGCCTCAGGACGTGGTCGATGCCCTCGCGGTGCGCTATGTGGTTACCGGCAACCTCTACACCTCCGGCTCGCGGCTGCGTGTTTCGGCGGATCTCAGCGATGCGCACACCGGCCAGGTCATCTGGGCGGAGCGCTTCGAGGGCTCGATGCAGGGCCTGTTCGAGCTCCAGGAACAGCTTTCGCAGGCCATCTGCCGCCGCGTCGTGCCCTACGTGCGGCAACTCGAACTGCAGCGGGCACGCTCCGCGCAGCCCGAGTCGCTGACGGCCTACGAACGCACGCTGCTCGCAATCGACCACTTTCACCGGAGTTCGCAGCAGGACATGCGCGAGGCGCGCGTGCTGCTCGAGTCGGCTATCGCGGCGGACCCCTCGTATGTGACGCCGTATGCCTGGCTCGCCCACTGGTACGTGCGCCGCGTGGGCCAGGCCTGGTCCGAGAATCCGCAGAAGGATGCCGAGGAAGCCACGCGATACGCGAACATGGCGCTGGAGCGAAGTGCAACAGACGCGCACGCGCTCACAGTATCCGGGCTGGTAAAGGCCTACCTGCACAAGGATCTCCAGCACGCGATCGAACAGTACAACCGGGCGTTGACGATCAATCCGAGCGCGTGCTCCGCGTTGCTTTGGAGTACCTCGGCGTACGCCTGGCTCGGGGATGGCGAGGAAGCAATACGGCGCTCGCATCGCGCCATCGAGCTCTCGCCGCTCGACCCACAGATGTACCTGTTTACCTCCATCGCCGGCACGGCATACGCCGTGGCCGGCCGCTACGACGACGCAATCAGCCTGTGCCGGCGGTCGCTGCGCCAGAACCGCATGTTCGCCTCGACCCATCGCATCCTCACGCTTTCGCTCGCGCTTGCGGGCCAGAAACGCGAAGCGGGCGAGGCGGCCGCGGAGTTGCTGCGCATGGAACCCGGGCTGACGGTGAGCGGTTTTCTCCGGCGCTACCCTGGAAGCGCGAGCGCGCACGCGAAAATCTTCGCGGATGCCCTGTCATCCGCAGGCGTGCCGCCATGATCTCCCCCTTGAGGCCGTATAGAACTTGGCATAGGCTCGTGGAAGTACGACTTTCGACCGATCTGATGTCCGGACACTGGGATAAAAGTGGAGGGAATCATGAACTTACCGTTCGCCAACGAAGGTAGCGAGGGAAGCGAAGGCAGCGAAGGGTCCGAGGGGAGCGAAGGTTCGGAAGGCAGTGAAGGCAGCGAGGGCAGCGAAGGCAGCCGAGCTTCCGGCATAGGGGCCTATGCGGGACAGCGCACCAGCGCCCTGCTTGCGAATGCGCTGATCACCACGCACGGCGAACTGACGAGGGGTTATTGGGGGACGATCGCCAACCCCGACACCACGCGCGCCGCGCTAACGCTGGACGAGCGGATGCGGCGCTGGTCGCGCAAAGTGCGCAGTCAGCTCTACAGCTGGGAGCTCGCCTCCGGGGTTGTCGTCGATACGACGAGCACAGCAAACACTGCGCTACTGAAGGCCGCTGGCGCGGGTGGCGCCACGCTCGCGACGCTGAACTGGCCGGCTTACGAGCAAAACGCGGGGACGCTGACCGCGGCGCTGCAAGAGGTGCTCGACTACGCGGCGCTGCGCACCGACCGCATGAGCGAGATTCTCACCCAGGTGGCGGTGCCGTATTCCTTTTTCGCCATGGTGCTCAATCTCCAGCCCGGCCGGCACCGCTTCACCTACGAACTGATGCAGGCCGCGATTGGCCTGTCCGGCCCGACGGTGATGCAGTTCAAGCACTTCTTCGGCACGCGTCGGCCCGCCGATCACTCGCCGCTCATCCAGCCAATGCTCCAGACTCCGGGACATAGCGCCTATCCGATGGGCCATGCAACGCAAAGTTATTTCCTCGCCACCGTCCTGAAGGATGCGGCTCTCGCAACGAAGGAGCGCGGCGCGGAAACCGGGCGGCAACTTGATGCGCTCGCCTACCGTATCAGCGAGAACCGGGTTGTAGCCGGCGTCCACTACTTGGCTGATCTTGCGCCCGGTCAGACGCTCGGGGTCGCGCTCGGCAACTACTTCCTCGGCAAGGCCAAGGCGCACTTGGGCGCTCCGACGACGCCGCTCGAGTGGCTTTGGGGGCGGGCCATAGCCGAGTGGACATAGTGCCATGCCGGCGGACGATGTAGAGCAGCTGCGCCCCGACCCGTTCCCGGAGCTCACGGCGGTGGGCGACCCGGCACTGCGCCTCGTTGCGTGGCTGATCCACACCGGCGATTTCCGGCAGCTCGAGCAGCGAACCGGCATCCGCGTACCGCCGAAATCACCCTCTGGCAGCGGACCGGAGGTGCGTCTCCCGGTAATTGTTCGTCTCAGTGCTGGGCTCGAGAATCGGAACGTCGGCTCGCTGGCAGAGCGGTTTCGAATTCCGTTTGCGTATCTGGACGCGATGAAGGACAACAAGGAGCTCAAGCATGTGACTGCGCGGTTGCTGCTGGGGAAAGCAAACGCCCTCCGCGCAGGGTCTGTAGATGATCTGTCGCTAAGTTTGAAGGAACTGCGCGCGGCGAAGGTGACACATGTCAGCCTGGGTGCGCCCGGCCACCCGAACCGCAAGCATTCCGGGCTCGCTTCCATCAATGTGCCCGATGACCGCGTCGTGAATGGCAATACCCTTTCGGGAAAGGGCGTCGTCGTGGGGATTATCGACGACGGATGCGCGCTCGCGCATGCGGATTTTCTGAAACGGTCTGCAACGAATCCGGTGGCGCAGTCCCGCATCCTCAACCTTTGGGACCAAGGCGGAACCGGCACCCCGCCATCCGGCTTCTTCGAGGGCGTTGAGATCGACAATGCGGCAATCAACCAGGCGCTTTCCGCCAACACGAGCGTCGCCGGCGACATCAATGAAGAAGGCGTCTACCGGACCCTGCGCTACCCGATCCGCGAAGTTGCTACCCACGGCACGCATGTCATGGGGATCGCGGCCGGCAATGGCCAGTCCGTGATGGGCGCGCCGGGCGTCGCGCCTGGCGCGGACATCATCTTCGTGCAGCTGCCGGCGTCAGCCATCGAAGGAGGCGCGACCGTCTTGTGGCAGCACGTCCTCGACGGTGCGCGTTACATCCTCTCCCGCGCGCCTCAAGGCGCGCCGGTTGTCATCAACATCAGCTACGGCGGATACGATGGTCCGCACGACGGCACCTCGCGATTGGAAGTCGGTTTGGACGAAATAGCGGCCCAGCCCGATCGGGCGATCGTGCTCGCGGCCGGAAACGGATTCGAGGCGCGCTGCCACGCCAGTGTGGACGTGCCACCAAACAGGCCCGCTTCCCTGCGCTGGATCATCGGGGGGCAGGACCCGACGGCGAACACCGTCGAGTTCTGGTACGACAATGACAACAGCAATACCGAGCTGCACGTGCGATTTTCCACTCCCGGAGTGGGCATCGATCCGGCGGGATGGGTTCCGCTCCATCAGTCGACCACGCCGATCACGCGGACGAGCGACGGCAAGCAGATCGGATTTATCGAACATTTGCCGAGCATTACCGGAAACAAAGCGAACTGCATCGTGCTGTCGCTGAACGCCACGGATGCCGCGGCCGCGAACGGCGTAGCCGCACCCGCGCCTTCGGGAACCTGGACGATTGAATTCAAGCGCGTACGCGGGGGGAGCGCGAAGGTGCACGGCTGGATCTGGCGCGACGACGCGGGCCGGTCGCGCAACGCGCGGGTACGGCAGTCGCGCTTTCATCCCGACGATGCGAGCCCCGAATACAGCGTCGGCGGATGGGCGACCGGACAGCGCACGATCAGCGTCGGCGCTTTCAATGCGGCGACGGAAGAGGTGTGCCGCTATTCCGCCTGCGGGCCGACGCGCGACGGCAGGGACAAGCCGGAGATCTACGCGCCGGCGGAGGATGACGTTCGCGGGCGCGGCATCCTGTCGGCAAGCGCGCGCAGCGCGCGACCGACGCGGATGAACGGCACGAGCGCAGCCGCGCCTTTCGTGACCGGCATGATCGCGCTCATGATGGATTACGCGCTGAATTATGCCCACGGCAAACCCGTGCATCTCACTGCGGACCAGATTGCCAGAGAACTGAAAGCCACGACAAAAGGGGGCCTGAGGGACAACCGGCGCCAGGCGGTCGATGCGCGCATACCCCCGGGCAAGAAGCAAAAGGATGTGCGCACCAAGCTGCTTCATACGCAAAAAGCCGACTTCATCGAAACGATGAAGAAGCTCCCGCCTTAGTTAGTCTGGACCGCAATCAGTTTCGCGTTGCGATCCTTGAACTGCTTTGCCGCAAGGAACAGCCCGCCATCGGCGCCGTCGATGAAGTGCAGGTGCTTGCCCGAGTAGTTGAACACCAGGCAGGTCATGAGCGCGCGGTCGGTGACGTGCAGGCCGTAGACCAGTTCGCGCTTTGCGTAGCGCTCCGCCAGCCAGGCGTCGAGCGCCTCGCGCTGCGCCGGCTTGCCGGCGAGGATCTGCCGGTACACGTCGTTGAACTTGCGCACGTCGGTGTTCCGGTACAGCGTTTCCTTGTACGTGGCCCAGTCGGTCTCCTCCGTCTTCAGGCCGAATTTCATCAGGAACCAGCCCAGCAGCACGAACCAGCGCGCGCGCATCAGCCAGAGCCACTTGCCGAAGGCGCCGCGGTCGGCGGCGCGCACGCCGACTTCGTTGCCGAGCTGGCGCGCGCTCAGCGCGGGTGTCAGCGACAGCGCGGGCGGCGTGAGCGGGTGGCAGGCGTCGTCGCTGCCGTAGAACTCGCGCACCTTCGCGATCATCTCGCGGTAGACCGCGGCGGCCTCGGCGGCATCCGGGGATAGAGCGCGCACCATCAGGCTCACGGTTTCGCCATGAGTGCTGGGAATATCCTGCCAGCGGCATTCCAGCCCTTCCAGGCTGCCGCGCGCGGCGACGCTGCCCGGCTTCACTTCGCACAGCGGCGCGGTGGCCGGATCCTTCATGTACTTGTCGGCATAGCCCATGCCGCCGCCCGCGAACGCGGCCTGGATGTAGTTCGCCGACACCCGCACGCGCGCGACCCGGATATCGAGGCCGGCCGCGCGGATTTTCGCGACCGGCACGGTGGCGACGCGCAAATCCAGGCCGAAGGATCGCTGCGCCATCTGCTGCGCCGTCACCAGCGCCGCCTTGGCGTCCTCGAGGAGCTGCGGCGGCACGCAGAAGGCGCTGCCGTCGCCCTCGAAGATGAACGGGATGTCGGTGTCGCCGGCGGCGTTGAGCATCGCCGTGACGGCGGATGCGCCGACGGTGTTGACATGCTTGTAGTTGCCGGACTCGACTGCGCGGGTGGAATTGCGCACGTCGCAAGTCACCACGTGCCAGTCGCCGGGCAGCGACGCATAGCTGGCGGGGTCGGCAATCGCGCTGAACTGCTTCAGGACCGGCAGCCCGGCATAGAAGCCGGCGCTGTTCACGGAGATTTCTTGTAAAGCGGCATCACTTTCGGCAGCGCGGCCTGGATTTCCTTGATGCGGTTCTGGTGGGACGGGTGCGTGGACAGGAACTGCGGCGGCTGGCCGCGCCCGGCCCCTTGCGCGTGCTTCGACATCTTCTGCCACACCGCGACCGCCGCGCGCGGGTCGTAGCCGGCGCGCGCGGCGAGTTCGAGTCCCACCAGGTCGGCATCGGTCTCCTGCCTGCGCGCATAGGGCAGGCTCACCGCAAGGTTGGCCGCCTGCGCGAGCAGTTCGGCCGACACCTGGCCCAGGTTGAGCATCATCGCGGCGGCCGAGATGCCGATGTTCTTCAGCAGCTGCTCGGACATGCGCGCGCGCCCATGCTCGAGCAGCGCGTGGCCGATCTCGTGTCCCATGATGCTGGCCACCTCGTCGTCGGTCAGCTGCAGCGAGTCCAGGATGCCGGTGAAGAAGGCGATCTTGCCGCCGGGCATGCAGAAGGCGTTGACCGATTTCGACGAGATCAGGTTGACCTCCCAGGTCCACTTCTGCGCCTGTTTGTTGAAGCGCGTCGCGTGCGGGACCAGCTGGCGCGCGATGCGGTGCAGGCGATCCAGCTGCCGGGGGTCCCGGTTGAGCGCGTTCTTCTGCTGGGCGGCGCGCATCAGTTGCCCGTATTGCTGCGCCGCGCTGTTCTCCACCGTGGAGGCGGGCAGCAGGAGCAGGCGGCTCTTCCTGACCTCGACGCCATCGGGGTTTGTTTCTGCAGTTACATTTGATGTAACCAGCAGAAGAAAAAGCAGAAATAATCTCATAGCGAATCGAAATACTCAGCCATGCGCTTGCGCATCTTCGCGTCGGGCAGCGCGCCGAACCCGGCGGCCACGTTGTCGGCAATGTGCGCGGGACTGCCGGTGCCCGGGATCGCGCAGCTGACGGCCGGGTGGCCGACGATCCACTTGAGGAAATACTGCGCCCAGCTGGCCACGCCGATCTCGGCGGCCCAGGGCGGCAGCGGCTTGCCGCGCACGCGCCTGAACATGGCGCCTTCCGCGAAAGGGCGGTTCGCGATCACCGCGATGTTCCGCTCCCGGCACAATTCGAGGATCCTTTTTTCGGATTCCCGTTCGGCGAGCGAATAGTTGATCTGCAGGAAGTCGTATTTTTCCTTGTCCAGCCACTTCTCCACGTCGGCATAGGCCGACGACGTGTAGTGGGTGATACCGGTGTAGCGCACGCGGCCCTGCGCTTTCAGGTCGTTGATCGTCTTCGTGTGCGCCCCCGCATCCTTCAGATTGTGGATTTGCAGCAGGTCCATCCGCTTGACCCTGAGGCGGCGGAACGAGGCTTCGATCTGCCGGATGCCGTCTTCGCGGCCGCTGGTCCAGACCTTGGTGGCGACAAAAAGCCGCTCGCGCAGGCCGAGTTCGGCGATGAGGTCGCCCGCGACCGATTCGGCGCTGCCGTACATCGGCGAGGAATCGATCATCTTGCCGCCGGCGCTGGCGAAGGCCGCGAGCACCTCGCGCAACGGCGCGCGCGCGGCCGCATCGCCGCCGGCGTCGAACACCTGCCAGGTGCCGAGGCCGATCGCGGGCAGAAGTTCTCCGGTGGAGGGAATTTTGCGCGTCATGATTTTCCTGTCCTGGGCTCTGGCCAGGCCCAGGGCGAACGCGGTTCCCAGCAACAGGAACCCACGCCGCCTGATTCGTGCCATGCGCTCATTCTAGTAAAGTCCGGCTGCGATGAACGGACGCGTGCTGCGGTTCCTGGCGCCCATGGCGCGCCCCGGCGAGATTCGGGCGCTGCTCTGGTCGTTCGCCTATTTCTTCTGCCTGCTGGCGGGCTACTACGTGCTGCGGCCGCTGCGCGACGAAATGGGAGTGGCGGGCGGCGTGCGCAACCTGCAGTGGATGTTCACGGCCACCTTCGTCGCGATGCTGGGCGCCGTGCCCCTGTATGGCGCGCTGGTGGCGCGGCTGCCGCGCCGGCGCTTCATTCCGATCGTCTACCACTTCTTCGTCGTCAACCTGCTGATTTTCTGGCTGTTGCTGAGTTCCGGCATCGAGCGCGAGACCGTCGCGCGCGTGTTCTTCGTCTGGATCAGCGTGTTCGTGCTGTTCGCGGTGTCGGTTTTCTGGTCGTTCATGGCCGACCTGTTCACGCCCGAGCAGGGCAAGCGCCTGTTCGCGTTCATTGCCGCGGGGGGCACCGCGGGCTCTCTCGCAGGCCCCGCGCTGACCATCGGCCTGGCGCAGCCGCTCGGCCCGGCCAACCTGCTTCTCGTGGCCGCGCTGTTTCTCGAAGCCGCGGTCCTGTGCGTGCGCCGGCTGGAACAGGCGGCGCCGGAAACGCATGTTCAGGTCGCCGCGAAGCCGGCGGACGCTTCGCTGGGCGGCGGGGTGCTGGACGGCTTCCTGCTGCTGCTGCGCTCGCCCTACCTCGCCGGCATCGCGCTCTGGGTATCGCTGCTTTCGGTGGCCGCGACCTTCCTGTACTTCCAGCAGGCGAACATCGTCGCCGCCGCATCCGACGATCCGGCTGTGCGCACGCGCATGTTCGCCAGCATCGATCTTGCGGTGGGCGTGCTGACGCTTCTGGTGCAGACGTTCGCCACCGGCAAGCTGATCGCGCGCTTCGGCGTCGGCGCGGCGCTCTGCCTGCTGCCCGTCGTGTTTGTCGCTGGATTTGCCGCCCTCGCCGCGGCGCCCGTGCTGGCCGTGGTGATCGCTTTCCAGGCGCTGCAGCGCACCGCCAATTTCGCGATCTCGAATCCTGCGCGCGAAGTGCTGTTCACCGTGGTCGCGCGCGACGAGAAATACAAGGCGAAGAACGTCATCGACATTCTCGCCGTGCGCGGCGCGGACGCCGCGGGCGGCTGGCTGTTCTCGGCGCTGCGCTCGCTCGGCATGGAGCTGCGCGCCATCGCGCTCGTCGCCATCCCGATCGCCGCGGTTTGCCTGCTGATCGCCACCCGGCTGGGGCGCGCCCAGGAGCGTCGCGCCACGACCGTTTCAGTCGATGCGAAGCCGCCTGCCCAGCCTGGGCTTGCGCTATAGTAACCAGAGCAACACCACATCCCGGGGGCGTCATGGAAGGCTGGATCGCACTTGCGGTTATCGTCGCGGTCGTGTTCTGGGCGATCGCCATCTACAACGGCCTGGTGCAGCTGCGCAACCGGTTCAAGAACGCGTTCGCGCAGATCGACGTGCAGCTGAAGCGCCGCTACGACCTGATTCCCAACCTGGTCGAGACGGCCAAAGGCTACCTCACGCACGAGCGCGGCACGCTGGAAGCGGTGGTCGCGGCGCGCGGCGCGGCGATGGGCGCTGCGCAAAAAGCGGCCGCCGCGCCGGGCGACGCGGCGGCGATGCAGGGCCTCGCGCAGGCCGAGGGCGCGCTCGGCGGCGCGCTCGGGCGCCTGATGGCGGTGTTCGAGGCTTACCCGGACCTCAAGGCCAACCAGAACATCCTGCAGGTGCAGGAGGAACTCACGAGCACCGAGAACAAGATTGCCTTCGCGCGCCAGGCCTACAACGACAGCGTGATGGAATACAACACCAAGCGCGAGTCCTTCCCCGACACCATTTTTGCCGGCATGTTCGGCTTCGTTGCGGCGACCCTGCTCGAGGCCACCGAGTCCGCCGAGGAACGCAAGGTACCCAAGGTTTCGTTCAAGTAGTACCGCGCATTGGCTTCGTTTTTCGAAAACCAGCAGCTCGCCAGGCGCAATACCAAGCTGCTGGTGCTGATGTACGCGCTCGCGGTCGGCGGCGTGATCCTCGCTGTCGACCTGGTCCTGGGCGGCCTCTATGCGTGGAATGTCGGCGTCGCGCCCGACGACGGTAATATTTCCGTGGCCCTGCGGATGCGCGCGGTGCCGGGGGCGCTGTATGTCTGGGGCGCGATCGGCACGGCGGCCGTGATTTTCGCGGTCAGCGCCTGGAACGTGATGCAGCTCGGCGGCGGCGGCAAGGCGGTGGCCGACATGGTCGGCGCGCGCCGCATCGCTTCCGATACGCGCGATCCGCTCGAGCGGCGCCTGGTCAACGTGGTCGAAGAAATGGCGATCGCCTCGGGCGTACGCGTGCCGGCGGTGTACGTCATGGACGGCGAGCGCGGCATCAATGCCTTTGCCGCCGGCTACGACGTCTCCGATTCGATCGTCGCGGTGACGCGCGGCACGCTCGAGACCCTGAACCGGGACGAGCTGCAGGGCGTGATCGGGCACGAATTCAGCCATATCCTGAACGGCGACATGCGGCTCAACGTCCGCATGATCGGCGTGCTCGCAGGGATCGTGTTCATCGGCTCGATCGGCGAATTCCTGATGCGCAGCCAGCGCGGTTCCGGCGGCGACAGCAAGGGGGCCGCGCCGATCTTCCTCGGCGGGCTGGCGCTGCTGCTGATCGGCTACATCGGACTTTTCTTCGCGCGGCTCATCAAGGCCGCGGTGTCGCGCCAGCGCGAGTTTCTGGCCGATGCCTCCAGCGTGCAGTTCACGCGCAATCCCGACGGCATCGCCGGCGCGCTCGACCAGATCGGCGCCGCGGCCGGGGGCTCGCTGATCGCCGGCCGGCACGCCGAGGACCTGTCGCACATGTTTTTCGGCCAAAGCATCGCGCTGCGCCTGGCGGGCCTGTTCGACACCCACCCGCCGCTTGAGGAGCGCATCGCGCGCGTCCACACTCGCTTCGACCGCGCGAGCTACCGGAAAACCAGGGCCAGTGCGGTGCCTGGAATTGAATCGAATTCGGATTCATCCGCGGGACAAGGCGTTTCCCGGAATGATGCGGCGACGGCCGTGCTCGCCGGCGTTGCCTCTGCCGGCCGGCGTGGCGCGGACCTGGGCACTGAGTGGGGGCGCTCGGCAAACGAGAGCGCGAAGCTGGTGGGCTCGATGGACGGAGCCAAGGTGGATTACGCGGCGCGGCTGCTGGGCGCGATGCCGCCCGAGCTGCGCGAGCAGTTGCGCGAGCCCGCGGGCGCCTGCGCCGCGACGGTCGCGCTGTTGCTCGCGCCCAAGGACGACGTGCTCAAGATCCAGTTGGACGCGCTCAACGCCAAGGGCCTGGGCGCGCTCGCCGGGCAGGCGCGCCGCGCCGAGCCGCTCACGCGTGGCCTCGGGCCGTCGTTCCATCTGCCGGTCGTCGACCTGGCCCTGCCGGCGATCAAGACTTGCGCCGAGACCTCGCGAACCGAACTGCTTGATGCCCTGCAGGCGGTGATCTACGCCGATCGGCGCGTGTCGCTGCATGAATTCGTGATCCTTACGCTGGTGCGCAGCCAGCTCGCGCCGCGCGCCAAGCCCGGCGCGGGCGGCAACCTGAAGCTCGCGCAGCTGCGCGACCCGGTGCTGGTCGTGCTCTCGCTGGTCGCGCACGCAGGCACACGCCAGGACGCGAGCGGCCGGCGCGGTGAGGCGCTGGCGGCGGCGGCGCGCGCGGGCCTGAAAGAAATGGGCCTGCCGGAAGCTGCCGCCGCAAGCGCGCTGACGCTGGAAACGGCGGCCGAGGCGCTGGAGCAGCTGAAAAACCTCGCGCCGATGCAAAAGGCGATCCTGGTCAAGGGACTGTTCGCTGCGGTCACCCACGACGGCACGATTCGCGTGGCGGAGGCCGAACTGATGCGCCTGGTCGGTGCGGTGCTCGATTGCCCGCTGCCGCCGCTGCTCGAGACGGCCGACCCCGCTACACTCGCGGCGTGAATACCACGGGACTTGAAGCCGCGCTCCGGCAAGCACTGGAGGCCGCGCCCGGTGCGGCGCGCGCCGAAGTCCGTTTCGACGCCGGCGCGCGCGCCGCCTATGCTTCGGACGCTTCCAACTACCGGCAAGTGCCGATCGGCGTGGTGCTGCCGCGCTCCGCGGAGGACATGGTTGCCGCGGTTGCCGCCTGCCGCGCGCACGGCGCGCCGGTGCTCGCGCGCGGCGGCGGCACGTCGCTGTGCGGCCAGACCGTGAACGTCGCGGTGGTGATCGATTCGTCGAAGTACATGGACCGCGTTCTGGAACTGGACCCGGCTTCGCGCACGGCGTGCGTGGAACCGGGCGTGGTCTGCGATGCGCTGCGTGCCGCCGCCGAGCGCCATGGCCTCACCTTCGGCCCCGACCCGGCGACCCATTCGCGCTGCACGCTGGGCGGCATGATCGGCAATAATTCCTGCGGCGCGCATTCGGTGATGGCCGGCAAGACGGTGGAGAACATCGAGGCGCTGGAAGTGCTGACCTACGACGGCGCGCGATTCTGGTGCGGGCCGACGAGCGAATCCGAGCTCGACACCATCGTGCGCCGCGGCGGCCGGCAGGGGGAGATCTACGCCAAGCTGCGCAGCCTGCGGGACCGCTACGCCGACCTGATACGCAGCCGCTTCCCGAAGATCAAGCGCCGCGTCTCGGGCTACAACCTGGACCAGCTGCTGCCGGAAAACGGCTTCAACGTGGCGCGCGCGCTGGTGGGCTCCGAGGGCACCTGCGCGGTGACGCTGCAGGCGCTGGCGCGCCTGGTCGCGAGCCCGCGCGAACGCGTGCTGCTGGTGGCGGGTTTCGAGGACATCTACCAGGCGGGCGACGCGGTGCCGCAGGTGCTGGCGGCGAAACCGATCGCCTGCGAGGGGCTGGACACGGGCATCATCGGCGGCTTGCGCGAGCGCGGCCTGAAGCTGGAGGACATCGCGCTGCTGCCGAAGGGAAACGCCTGGCTGATGGTGGAGTTCGGGGCGGACACGCGTGGGGAGGCTGTGCAGAAAGCTTCCTTTCTCCAGGGGTCACTGGGAGGAAATCTTGTAGAAGAAAAATCCCTCATGAACCGCCTCTGGGCGATCCGCGAAACCGGCGCCTCGGCGACCGCGCTCAAGCTCAAGGCGCACGAGGGGCCCGACCCGGTGGTCGGCTGGGAGGATGCCGCGGTCGATCCGCTGCGCCTGGGCGACTACTTGCGCGAATTCCAGGCGCTGGTGGACCGCTCGGGCTACCGCACCTCGCTGTACGGCCATTTCGGCGACGGCTGCATCCACGCGCGCATCAACTTCGAGCTGCGCACGGCGAAGGGACTCGCGCAGTGGCGCAGCTTCTTGACTGAAGCCTCGCAATTGGTGGTCGCCTATGGCGGTTCGCTGTCGGGAGAGCACGGCGACGGCCAGGGGCGCGCGGAATTCCTTCCGATCATGTACGGGCCCGAACTGATGGCGGCGTTCCGCGAGTTCAAGCGCATCTGGGACCCGCAGGGCAAGATGAACCCGGGCAAGCTCGTCGATGCGCTGGGCGAGGTCTACCGCGTGGACGAGCACCTGCGCCAGGGGCCCGCCTACAAGCCGGTGACGCTCGCGACGCGCATGACCTTTCTCAGCAGCGAGGGCGACGGGTTCACGCGCGCGACCGAGCGCTGCATCGGCATGGGCAAGTGCCGCGCTGCCGAAGGCGGCACCATGTGCCCGAGCTACCGCGCGACCGGGGAAGAACGCTATTCCACACGCGGACGGGCGAGACTGCTGGGCGAGATGCTGAGAGGCGAGGTGATCACGGAGGGCTGGCGGAGCGAAGACGTGAAGGAGGCGCTGGACATGTGCCTCGCCTGCAAGGGCTGCCGCAGCGATTGCCCGACGCATACCGACATGGCGAGCTACAAGGCCGAGTTCCTGTCGCACTACTACGAGCTGCGATCGCGTCCCGTACAGGCGCACTCGATGGGGCGCATCGGCGAATGGGCGCCGCTGGCCATGCGGGCGCCGAACTTCGTCAACGCGATGACCGGTTTGCCCGGTTTTTCCAATGCCCTGAAACGGATCGCCGGCATCGCCCCTGAGCGGCCCCTGCCGCGCTTCGCCGAGCGCAGTTTCTGCGCGCAGTTCGATGCGTTGCAGCGCAAGCGGCGCGACCCGGAGCGCCCCGGCGGCGTGCGCCGCGGAGATCCGGTGCTGCTTTTCCCCGATACCTTCACGAACTACTTCCGGCCCCAGAGCGCGCTCGCCGCGGCGCGCGTGCTCGAAGCCGCCGGGGCGCGCGTCGAGCTGCCGAAGGAGCGCCTGTGCTGCGGACGGCCGTACTACGACTACGGCATGCTCGACGAAGCGAGGGTGGGCCTGGAGAAAATTCTTGCCTCGCTTGCGCCGCAGATCGAATCGGGCGTGCCCGTGGTCGTGCTCGAGCCCGGCTGCCATTCCGTGTTCAAGGACGAGCTGCTCAAGCTCTTCCCGGACAATCCCCACGCGGCGAAACTTTCCAGGCAGGTCGTGTCGCTGGGCGAGCTCCTGCAGGCACGCAACTGGAAACCGCGCGCGATCGGCGGCAGCGCGCTGCTGCACGGCCACTGCCACCAGAAAGCGCTCGGCAGCACCAAAGCCGATGTCGCGCTGCTCGAAGCCGCCGGGGTGGCGACGTCGGCCCCGGACACCGGCTGCTGCGGCATGTCGGGGTCGTTCGGCTACCGGCGCGAAACTTACGAGTCCTCGGTGAAGATAGCCAAGCTTTCGCTGCTGCCGAAGGTCAATGTCACGGCCGGCGCGACGCTCATCGTGGCCAACGGCTTTTCCTGCCGCGAGCAGATCGAATTTCTGGGCGGTCGCGAGACCGCGCACCTCGCCGAAGTGCTTGCGAAAGCCATTGCCTGAACTTGCGCGCTTCCATTGCCGCCTTGCTGTTTTCGTCGGCCTTCGCCGCCGCGGCGCAAACGCCCGAAGAGCGGCTGTTCGAAGCCCTGGATGCCGGCAAGCAGTTGGTCGCCGAAGGCATCCTGGTCAGGGGCGGGGTCAATCTGGATGCGCGCAACGCGGGGCGGGAGACGCCGCTGCATGTCGCGATCGAGAAGGGCTACCGGGAACTGGTGGAACTGATGGTGAAGGCGCGCGCGCCGCTGGCGGCGCGCACGCTGAACGGAGAGACACCGCTGCACTTCGCGGCGCTGCACTCGGACAGTTTTTTCGTCGACGTGCTGCTTTTGGCCAAGGCCGATCCCAACGCGCGCAACAACGACGGCGAATCTCCGCTGCAGTGGGCGGTAATGTCCGGCCATGCGCAGACCGCGAAGCACCTGCTGGAGGGCGGGGCGGACCCGAAGGCGAGGGACCTGATGGGCAATACGCTGCTGCACGCCGCGGCCGATGGCGGCCAGGTGGACATGGCGAGCGCGTTCCTCTCGCTCGGGGTGGACCCGCGCCATCGCAACCGCGCGGGCAAGCGCGCGATCGATATCGCGCGCGAGCTCAAGGATCCGGAGATCGTCAAGCTGCTCGAGCGCTTCGAGAAAGATTGATCAGACCAGCTTGAAGGCCTGCGCCAGGCGCTCGTAGGAATCCAGGCGGGTGGCGTAGTCGCCGGTGATGGTGAGCACCATCAGTTCGTCGGCGGAGAATTTCTCCGCGATCGCCAGCAGCTTTTCCTTGCAGGTGCCGGCGCTGCCGTGCACCAGGCGCGCGCGCTGCGACTGGATGTGGGAGCGTTCCTGGTCGGTATAGGTATGGCTGCGCTCCTCGGCCTGCGCCTGCGTGGGCACCGGCGTGTCCAGGTTGTAGGCCATGTCCAGGCGCCGCGAGTCCGCCACCTTGGCCAGGCGCTCGGCCTCCGCATCGGACGCGGCGCAAATGACGAAACAGCAGACCGAGGTGTGCGGCGCGGCTTCGCGCGGCGCAGGATCCTCGGTGTCCCGCCCGCGGGCCTGGAAGCGCTCCTTGTAGGCGCGCATCACCAGGTCGCCGCCCTGGGCGTTGATGAAGTGCGCAAAGGAAAAGCGCACGCCCAGCTGCGCCGCGAGCAGTCCGCTGTAGTCGGACGATCCCAGCAGCCAGAGTTCGGGCGCGGTTTTTCCCTCGGGCTGGACGCGGACCTTCTTGAACGGATGGTCCTCTGGCAGCGTGCCATCGAGGTAGCCGATCAATTCCCAGACCTGCTGCGGGAAATCTTCCGCGGTCGGCAAGCGTCCGCCGCCCACCGCGCGCGCGGTGCGCTGGTCCCCGCCGGGGGCGCGGCCGATGCCCAGGTCGATGCGGCCCGGATAGAGGGCTTCCAGCATCCTGAAGACCTCGGCCGTCTTGAGGGCGCTGTAGTAGGGCAGCAGCACGCCCCCGGTACCGATGCGGATGCGCTTCGTTTCCGCGCCCAGGCGCGCGAGCAGGATTTCAGGGCAGGGATCGGCGAGGGCGCCGATGGCGTGATGCTCGGCGAGCCAGTAGCGCGCGTAGCCCAGGGCATCGGCCCGGCGCGCGAGCTTGAGTGTCTCTTCGATCGCCTGCGCAGGACTGTGGCCGGCAATGATCGGTGACTGGTCGAGGATCGATAGTTTCATGCTGCGGGGCATCATAATCCGCCCCGCGTAAGCTGAGGCCGGACTGTTTCGACCCATGGCCATGAGAACCCTCCTGCTGGCCCTTGCCCTGCCGCTGGCGATGCCCGCGCAAGCCACGCAATGTCGTGCCCAATCCCCCGGCACCACGACCGCCCTCGTCGAGCTCTATACCTCGGAGGGCTGCGACAGCTGCCCGCCGGCCGATCGTTGGCTGTCGTCCCTGGGTGCCAGGGGCTACGCGCCCGACCGGGTGGTGCCCATCGCCCTGCATGTCGATTACTGGGACTACATCGGCTGGAAGGACCCGTATGCGAAACAGGCGTTTTCCGCCCGCCAGCGCAAGATGGCGAGCCTGGCCCGCGCCGCCATGGTCTACACCCCGCAGGTGCTGCTGCAGGGCCGGGACTTCAGGGGCTGGGGCGCCGCGGCGTTCGAGCGTGAGGTAGCGAAAATCAATGCCCAGCCGGCAAAGGCGCGGATTTCGCTACTTCTGGAACGGCCCCGGCCCGGCTCCTTCGAGGTCGAGGCGACGGTGGAACTGCTGGATTCCCGGCAGCAGGCGGACTCCGCGCTTTACCTGGGGGCTTATGAAAATAAGCTGGTATCCGAGGTAAAAGCGGGTGAAAACCGCGGCAAAACGCTGCCGCACGACTACGTGGTCCTGCAGTGGGTGGGCCCGGTCGAATTCAAGGACGCGAAGCTGATCGAGCGGCGGCGGCTCCCGCTGCTGCCCAAAGCCGTGCCCGAGCACTCCGGGGTCGTGGCTTTCGTGCAAAACAGGGCGAGCGGCGAGGTCCTGCAATCCCTGATGTTGCCCGCCTGTCCGGGCTGATCCGCTCGCAATTTCCCTGCACTTTCGCTGCGAAGGTCCGGATTCCCGGGTATATTTCTGCCCGGTGGCGCCCGTTGGAGGGGCGGGCGGACCCAGGGGAGAGGCGATGCAAGCGACGCAGATTCGCCAGAAAGACGGGATTTTCTATTTCGTCGGGTACCGGGCGAAGGACCTTCTTGGCAAGGTGCGCTTCATCAGCCGGTTCTACGGCGAAGGCGAGGAAATCGCCGCCAGCCGCATCTCGCAGGACGACGACGTCGCCCAGTTCATCGCCAGGATCGAGCGCACCGACCACGCCTTCCAGCGCGGACTGTCGCGCGCCAAGGTGCGCCAGCTGATCAATTTCTACGAAACGGCGGTCACCCAGCCGGCGATTCCCGGCACCGTGCTGCTCTACACCAGCGAGAAACTGCAGTTCCGCTCCGATGGCGACGGCGGCGGCGGCGGGCACCTCGCCGACCCGAGCACCAAGTTCCTGATCATCGATGGCCAGCACCGCCTCGCCGCGCTGCACTTCTACATGCAGGAGCGGCCGCAGGACGCGGCCACGATCACGGTCCCCTGCATCATCTTCGACGGCAGGAGCGAGGATTTCGCCGCCGAGATGTTCGTCATCATCAATTCGACGCCGACGCGCATCAACAAGAGCCACCTGATCGACCTGTACGAGCGCGTTTCCTGGGCGGCGCCCGACCGCAAGTTCGCCGCGCGCCTGGTCGAGAAGCTCTACAGCGAAGGCGACAGCCCGTTGCGCTACCGAATCAACCGCCTGGGCGGGCGCAGCCAGCGCGACAAGTGGGTGCTGCAGGCCGAACTGTTCAACGAGCTGCACCGCTGGGTGCGCGGCCGGTGGCGCTCG
>Ga0315910_10000701_pt1 | contig 32308 bp, 35 predicted proteins | sample EdamamesoilMG_FD_204470 | JGI IMG/M metagenome (GOLD analysis project Ga0315910, IMG submission 204470) | Garden soil microbial communities collected in Santa Monica, California, United States - Edamame soil | ecosystem: Environmental > Terrestrial > Soil > Garden | place: USA: California... | reverse complement strand
GCGGAGATTGCAGTGGGGTTCCTTGCCTTCGGCCTCTTCCGCGGCCCCCTGACGAGACGTCCTTGCAGTGGCTCTCCCCGTGGGCTGTCGAGGTCGAGTCGCTCTCCCAGAGTGCCGTGATGACGAGCGTCCGGCCTAGCTCGCTACTTTCGACCGTACGTCGTCGTCGGCCTCGGCTTGCGCATCGCGCGCGCGCCGATGCGAACCTCGTCCTCGGCTGTGCACCCACATTCCCCAGAGGACGCCAATCTGGCTGCTGAGCCGCCAAGTTCTCGGGGCTGAGCCGCAGCGGGGCGCGGTCAGGTCCGGCGGGATCCTCAACCGGCCGGGCAGTGGGGAGTTGGGCCGGCCGCTGTGCGACTCCGACGTCCAGTGGGGGATCGGAGCAGCGTCGTCCTACGCAGCCTCGCCGGCTCGGGGGACCTCGCCGGTCGCTACCAAGTGCTCGAACTGGGAGCGCGTGAGGATGAGCACCCCCTGGGCCTCGGCCTTCTCGAGCTTGGCCGGCCCCGGGGTCGGTCCCGTGCACAGGAACGACAGCCTCTTCGTGATCGAGCGCACGACCTCCAGGCCCGCCCTCGAAGCGAGCGCTGCAAGCTCGGCCTTCTCGTCGAGGGAGAACCCGGTGAAGCACACCTGGTGAGCCGGGGCCTCCCCTCGCTCCTTCTGGCCGTAGACCCAGCGCCAGCCCTCCGCCTCGGTCATGGCGGCAAGCTCCGCCTCGCTGAACGGGGCTTTCGATCTCAGGATTCTCAAGAGCTTATCGCTGAGCATGGGGCCTCCCTGCGGTTAGAGACTTCGCCTTCGAGCTGGGGTGCCCTTGAGCGGCAGGTTCCCTTCAGATCCCGAGGCCGACCCGACGATGGCCTCCTTCCTGGCAGAGGACGAGGACCTCCCAGGAACGTCCCCACTGGCCCAGCCCCGGGCTCCCGTGAAGCTGCTGCCCAAGATCCCCCTGTTCGGAGTCCGAAAGTACGCGCGCCGCCTGACGGAGGAGGTACGGCGCCTCCAGTCAGAGCTGACGCGCCTCGGGGCCCTTCCCCTGGCCGAGCTCGAGCGGCGTCGCCAGGCCCTCGCGGTCGAGGTCACCGAGCAGGAACGCCGACTCCGGGCTCGTGCCGCCGAGGTCGAGGCCGAGATCGCCCGCCGCCGCGCCCACGCGGAGCTGGAGCAGCAGGGGCTCGAAAAGAAGCTCGACGCCCTGCGCCAAGAGATCGTCGCGACCGAGGAGAGCGCCGTGCTGCAGGAGGCTGGGATCTACCGATGCCGCCATCCCCTGAGCGACTCGGTGGCCTACTCCAAGGAGCTGGACCGGCTGTCGGACGCCATCAAGGAGATGACCAAGAAGGACGGCGGCGCCGTGCTCTGCGCCACGGCATGGGTGGTCAACAACTCTGCTGCCCAGGGGCGGACCATGCTCCGCGAGTACTCCAAGCTGATGCTGCGCGCCTACAACGCCGAGGCCGACAACCTCGTGCGCAGCATGAAGCCGTACAAGCTCGACGCCGCGATCGAGCGGCTCGACAAGGTGGTCTCGACCATCGAGCGCCTGGGGAAGACGATGAACATCCAGATCGCCCCCTCCTACCACGGGCTCCGCGTCCGTGAGCTCGAGCTGACCGCCGACTACCTGAACCAGCTCGCCGAGGAGAAGGAGCGCGAGCGCGAGGAACGCGCCAGGGCGAAGGAGGAGAAGGCCGCCCAGAGAGAGCTGGAGCGGGAACGGGAGCGCCTGGAGAAGGAGCGCGCCCACTGCGAGAACGCCCTACAGGCCTTGCTCAAGGCCGGGGACGAGGCCGGCGCCACCCGGGTGCGAGACCAGCTCGCCGACGTCGACCGAGCGATCGAGGACGTCGACTACCGCGCTGCCAACATCCGCGCCGGCTACGTCTACGTGATCAGCAACGTCGGGGCGTTCGGCGAGCGCCTGGTCAAGATCGGACTGACGCGCCGCCTGAACCCTCAGGAGCGCGTGGACGAGCTGGGAGACGCTTCAGTGCCCTTCCGGTTCGATGTGCATGCCCTCTTCTTCTCGGCCGATGCGGTCGGGATCGAGTCGAAGCTGCACGAGCGCCTGGCGGACAGGCGGGTCAACCTGGTCAACCCGCGGAGGGAGTTCTTCTACGCGACGCCGGCCGAGGTTAGGGAGCATCTGCTCGCCCTCACGGGGGAGCTACTCCAGTACCGGGAGGTTGCCGAGGCCGTCGAGTTCCGGCAGAGCGAGGCTTCGAGGGGCTCAGCGCAGTTCGCTGCCTGAGCCCCAGTGGCATCCGCTACGGGTCTAGTCGTAGTCGAACGAGTACCCGTACCAGGGGCCCCTCGCTGGTGCGCCTCCAGGATGGTGCTCCCCAGGCTGCCTGTCCTCCCAGTCTTGCGCCGCCTGGCGACTTGCGAATGGGTGGCCGTTGTTCGCCGGAGTCCAGTTGCGGAGGTTCCTCTTGGCCTTCAGGTGCTCGGCCTTGCGGCCCTGAAGATCGCTAGTGATTCCAGAGTAGTGCGGCATTGATCTCCTCGATCTGGGTCTTGGAGCTGCACATCCCGACGCGGCATGTCAGCCCCCTCAGTGCTCCCGGTCCCTCCGGCTGCTCGGGTCGTTCCCGAAACTGTCCTTGCTCCGGATCTTCCCGTCGCGTCCGTGCGTGACCCGCTCTCCGCCGGTCTCCTTGGCCAACTCCCCAGCGCGCTTGTCGGCCTGACGCTGGGTGTCGTGCACGCTGGCGCTCCGGTCTGCGCCCTCGCGTTTCACTTGCCACTTGCCGTCGTCCCGCTGGGTTACGTGGTAGTCCTTCTTGCCCATTGGATGATTCCTCAGTGGTCTCCTAGGTTTCTGCGGCCGCGAGTGCCAGCGGGTGTCAAGAGGGGTTCACCTTTCCACGGTCAGCAGGGCCTCGAAGTCTTCAACCTCGGCCTGCCGACTCATCAGCCAGGCCATCCGGTCTCGAGCCTCGTACACGTGCTCGAACCCCTCCCGCGGGAGGATGACGCGCGTGACTCCGAGACCCGGCACGTCGCGCCACTGCGAGAGCGTGCCGTCCTCGACCTCGAGCGGGACCGATCCATCCAGGCGGCGGTCAGTCACGATCTGGTAGTGCCCGGCCTCGAACGCGGCATCGTAGTAGCCGCGAGACTCCTCGAGCATGTAGCGGCGCAGGGCTTCGATCTCCTCACGTAGCCCAGCCACACCAGCCTGGCCGTACAGGACCTCCCAGTCCTCTTCGTGCATGGCTAGGGTGGCCTCACCGAAGGCCGGATGAGATGGCTGGGATCCTTCGCTTCTCGACTGAATCGAGACAAGGACCATGACCCCCACGATTCCCAGAGCCAATGCACCAAGGAGCGCCCAGCGCACGGCTACTGCTCGCACTTCTTGCACGTCAACCCGACGCGGTGTTGCTGACCCGTGGTCATCGAGCAGTCGATTGGATCGTCGCCCTGGTTGTCGAAGCTGATGCAATCGCGCATGACCACGAACGGCTCGTCAACGAAGCCTCCGGTGCAGCCGGTCTCGGAGACGGTGCCTTCGATCTTGCAGGAAAGCGTCGAGTTGCCGGTACACACCCCAAGCACTTTGCTGCACTTGCCGACGCGTGCAACCAGGTTGGTGATGATGATTCCAGGGCAGGGGCAGGAAGTGTCGGGGATCAAAGAGACTTCAGGCGTGCAGGTACAACCGACTTGCACCTGAGGAGATGCCCCAGGAGCCGGGGCGATCAGGAGTGCAACGGCCACAATGGCCAGGGCAGCGAAACGAGAGAGCATGGTCATCGTGAAGTCCTCGTGATTAGAGATTTCTTGCAACGTGGCTCGGCGAAGCCATTGGGCCTCACCGGAGTTCGACTCGGGGCGGCTTGCGCACATCACGGATGCATCCTGCGGCGTTGGCAAGTGGCCCAGTCCCTCCAGAGCTTCGTCTCGCCGCGCATCGCGATCTCGTCGAGCCAGCCGTCCAAGTCCGCGCTGCGCCGCCCGCTCACGACCTCCAAGCGGGCGAGCGCCTGCAAGGTGCCGACGTGCCCGGGCCAGACTTCGAGCGCCGTCTGGTAGGTCCGGATCGCCTCGTCGGTCTTCCCGGCGCGTTCCAGGGTCAGGGCGAGGTTCAAGCGCGGGTCGGGGTGCCCGGGCAGGAGCTTCCTCGCCCACTCGAACTCGCCGGCCGCCTCGTAGAGCTTGCCCTGCTTCAGGTAGAGGACGCCGAGGTTGTTGTGGGCGGGGCCGAAGAAGAGGTCGGCGCCGAGGGCAGCTCGCAGGAGCCGCTCGGCCTCGGCCGGATCGGAGTCGAGCGCGTCGGCGGCGCGGGCGTTCAGCTCCTGGGCGCGCGCCGTGTCGCGGGTCGTCTCGGTGCCCGGGGCGTAGGGTCCGGCGGGCGCCGAGCGGCAGGCGACGAGCACTATGGCCAGCGCCGCCCACTTCACCGGATCACCCTCGGCTCGACGACCGGCAGGTCGTCCTCGATTCCGGCGGCCGCGAGGACCGGCGCGCTGATGTAGCGCAGCTCCTCGAACCCCGCGCCGCGGATGACGCTGCAGCGCAGGAACACGTAGAAGCGGCTCTTGGTCAGGCTCTTCGACTGGCTCTTGAAGAGGTGCCCGAGGATCGGGATCGCCCCAAGGAAGGGCACGCGCGACTCGGCCTCCGTCTCGGTGTCCACTTCGAGGCCCCCCACCACGACGGTAAACCCGTCCGGCACGCTCGCCTGGCTCGCGAGCTTCGTCTCCTGGCGCGGCGGGGGCAGCGTCGGGTCGGAGGAATCGCCCACGAAGGTCGAGAGCGAGACCGTGTAGCGCACGAGGAGCTGGTCGCCGTCGGTGATCTGCGGGGTCACCTCGACGCTCGTCCCAGCGTCGAGCGTGCCCCCAAAACTGATCGTGGCCAGGTTGGTCGAGGTGTTCGAGGTCGCGTAGGGCGACTGGAGCAGGCTGTCGAGCGTCGCCGACTGGTTGTTGTTGACGAGGACCTTGGGGACGTTGAGCGTCCGGCCCTTGTTGACGGTCTCCAGGGCGCGCAGCACGCCGGAGAAGGTGCCGGGGTCGAGCAGCACGGCCTCCGCCCCCGTCCCTCCGGCGGGCGGCAGCGCCAGGTCGGAGGCGTCCGGCACGCCCGCCCCGAAGAGCGAGGCGAGCCGCCACAGCGTCCCGTCGTCCTCCCCGATGCGCTGGAGCTCGACCGCGAGGTCCCGCGTCTCGGAGTCCGAGAGCGTCACGATCAGGCACTCCACCAGGACCTGCGGGTGCGCGACGTCGAGGTCGGCGATCAGCCGCTCCAGCGCGGCGAGGAGGCGCGGCGGCCCGACCGCGAGGATGCGGTTGGCCCCGGCGTCCTTGGACAGCGCGATCTCGCCCGCCTCGGGCACGGGCCGCCCGCCGGTCCCTCCGGTGGTCGGGGCCGCGGGGAGGGCCGGGTCCTTGCCATCCGGACTCCCCGCGGCCCCTTCGGTGGACGAGGCAGGCAGGGGTTTTCCCTGGAGGAGACTCTCGAGGAGCCCGAGCAGCTCGTCCACGTCGCGGTGGCGGATCGGGAAGGCCCGCATGGCGAGCCTGGAGTCCGCCGGCTCGCTCTCGAGGCGCGTCAGCAGCCGCTCGACCTCCTGGTGCTGCGCCGGCGTCCCGGTGACGACCAGCGTGCCGGTCAGCTCGTCCTCGACCATGCGCCAGCTCGCCGCCGCCTCGGCCGGCCCACGCGCGACGGCCTCGACGAGGCGCGCCGTCTCGGCCAGCGAAAAGCGCCGCGGGGCGTAGTTGCGGGTGACCGAGGGCTGGACCTGGTCGAAGCGCTCGATGGCGGCTTTCCACCAGGCGATCTCCCCCTCCGGCGCGACGACGAGGATCGTCCCGGAGACGGACTCGGCCAGCGCGAGTCCCGCCGGCTTGAACGTCCCGACCTGCTCCATGGCCTTCGTGATGCGCTCCAAGAGCGCCGCGACCGCGACCGGCGTCGAGTGGCGCACGGGGACGGCTTCGACGACCGGGGGCGTCGGCGAGTCGAGCCGCCGGGCGAGCGCCAGGGCCTCGGCGACCTGCGGCCGCGGCCCCGCGAGCAGGATCTCGGCCGAGCCCTTGATGGGCTGCACGAGCGTCCCCTCGCCCGTGAGCACCACGCGCAGGGCCTCTCCCACCTTCTCCGCGTCGGCCTTGTGCAGCCGCTCGACCACCTTCACGAACCCCGCCCGCGCCAGGCCGAGGTCCGGCTCGACGCGCGCCACCTTCGCCGCCTCGGAGAGGGCCACGACGCCGAGCGCGACCTCGCCCGGGGCCTGGACGACGGCGAGCTTCTTCCCGAGGAGCACGCGGTTGGCGAGCGCCCAGACTCCCTCGTCCGACAGCCCCTGGTCCGCTCGGATGGTGACCTTGCCCTGCACGATGGCGCGGTCGTAGTCGAGAGTGAGGTCGAGCCCGCCAGCGCAGGCGTCCAGCAGCTCGGCGAGCTCGACCTCTTCCCCCGTCACGAACCACCGCGTGGCCTCCATCCGCCCCTCCCCCTCGGCCGATCGCGGGTCTTCCTGGGCGCTCGCAAACCCGATCGGAACCGCGAGATACGTAAAGAGGGCGAGAAAAGCCCTGCAATCGCGTGCAGGGCCGCGGAGAATGCACTGCGGCTGCCCTGCCCCCCTTGGGCGGGCTGCATGAGCAACCGCCAGAGCGGATTCCGTACTGGGCAGGGCAGCCACTTCGGGTGGCCCCTTTCGGGGGGTCAGAGAAGACGCTTCAGAAGGACGACAAACTCAGTCGACGACCGCCAGATTCCAGGCGATTTGCACGGCGGCGAGGTTGGAGTCGAGGTTGACCTTGGCGGCGGCGACCTCGGCTTCGGCGTCGACCGCGGCAAGGTGGCTCTGGGCCGAGGCGGCGAACTCCTCCTCCTCGTCCTCCTCGCTGATGCGCTTCGAGGCGAGCGAGTCCCGCAGCCGCACCCAGTCGGGCTCCGAGCGGTCCTTGACCAGGTACTGGGTCGGGAGCGCCCAGATGCGGTTGGCGCGGATGCGCTCGACGAGAGTGGACTGGCCCTCGGAGAGGGTCGCGAGGCCGGACGAGCGCAGGCTCGCGAGGTAGGCGTCGCGGGATGCCGTCGCGTCCGCCAGGGTCGTCTCGGCCGTACGCAGGGCAGTCACGTCCTCCTGTGAGCCCCGACCGCCCTGGACCGTGCGACGCAGGCGATCGCAGGCCTGCTTCGCGGCGATGAAGGCCTCGTCGCGGCTTGCGAGCGTGGCAGGCGCGTGGGCGCCCTCGACGGCTGTGACGAGCGCTGTGGCCTGCTGGCTCGAGACGCCGGCCGCGGCCAGCGTGTCGGCGCCGAGGCCGAGGCGCAGGAGGACGCGGGCGAAGGCTGTGTTCGCCGGGGGCGGGGGCGGGTCGACTGGCTCACTTCCACCTCCGCCGCCGAGGGCGAAGGCGAGGGCACCGGCGGAAACGACGAGAACGGACAGGCCAATGGCAAGCGTGCGCATGGGCGCTCCTCGGGGGCTCGGGTTGAGAACGCCTGGCGGCGCGCCAAGCGGATTCCGTGTGCGCAGGATAGCGCGCCAGGCGCGAGCGGTGTCGAGAGAAGCGCGCAGAAAAGCGCCCGCCACATTTCTCGGCAAAACCGAGCGTGCGCGGAGTGGTCGGATCGCTTGGCCTCTTGACGAAACGAGTTGCGGCGAAGGGGCCGGTTTGCGACGCGGTACGCCTCAAAACTTCCGCGACTTCCCTAGTTGACCGCTGGGCAGACCTCGCTAGCTTTGCGCCTACGGAATCTGCTCTTTGTCTCGCAGGTCCTTCCCCGGGATCGCGTGACCGCTGCTCGAGGGAGAGGCCCTGCGGGGCTCCAACGCCTGGAGTCTCTCATGCAGCCCTTCGTTCGCTCCTTCGTGGGCATCGCCCTCGTCGTCGGCGCCATCGTCCCGTTCGTTCCCGCGGCTCGCCCCGAGCCGGCGGTCTTGCTCAACAGCCGCCAGATCGGGGAGATGCACATCGGCTCGATCACGAGCGTGCTCGTGACGGTGAACACGCCGGTGCAGGATACGCGCCCGAGGCTCTTCAACCGCGGGACGCAGCTCGATGGGATGCTGCGGGCGGCTCCGGCCCAGCGGATGCAGATCCACGCGAACCCCTTCGAGGACGCCTTCCGGGCGCCCTCGATCGGGGGGATCAACCTCGCGAGCGGGTCCTACTCGGTGCAGGAGGTGGACCTCGCGCTACCCTCGGACGGCTTCTCCTGGGTGATCGGGCGCAGCTACAACGCCCGGCAGGAGGCCTCGGGAGCCCATATGGACTCGAACGGCGTCCAGGGCCGGAACTTTGCGCAGTCGAGCCAGCCATCGATCGTGCTCTACGATCCGGGCGGCAATAACAACGACATGGTCTACCTGATGTACGGGGCGGACCGCTTCGCGGAGTACAAGCGGGTCGTCAACGGCGGGTTCAGCGGCAACACCTTCGCCGGGGTCAACGGCGCGGCCGGGGTGTTCGAGTACACGGCCGATGCCAGCTCGGAGCCCGACACCTACCTCCTCACCGACCAGCACGGGAACGAGATCACCTTCTTCGGCTTCGACGGCGACGCCGGCGTTGCGGCGGGGCAGCTCTGGACGATCGTCGACCCGGACGGGAACACCGCCTACGTGGGCCACGCGACCACGGCGTCGAGCGCGATCTCGAGCGGCTACGACGTCGCAGGACGAATGAAGACTGCCTATGACAGCTCCGGCCGCCGCTACACGTACACCTACACCCAGCTTGACTCCGTCTACCGCCTGACGGACGTGAAGGCCGAGGTGAACACCGGCTCCTGGGTGACGGTCGGCGAGGTCGACTACACCTACTACACCGACGAGACCTACGGCGACGTCGGCGACCTGAAGCAGGTCATCGTGACGACCCCGCTCACCGACTCTGGCGTCTCGCTGACGCAGAAGAAGTACTACCGCTACTGGGAAGGCACCTTCGACTCCTCAACCAACCCCGGCCACCCGCATGCGCTGAAGTACGTGGTCGACTTCGAGGGTGTGCGCCGCTTCGACTGGCAGGACTCGACCTTCGACGACGACCACCTGACGGCCAGCAACGCGAGCCTGGAGCACTACGCGACCGCCTACTTCGAGTACGACGCGAGCCACCGCATCAAGGAGGCGTGGTTCAACGGGGAGTGCGGGTGCTCGGGCGCCAGCAACGGGACCTACGAGTTCGTGTACGAGCCGAACGGCAGCTTCTCGGGTACCTCCGGCTACGACACGACCTGGAAGGAGCGCACGGTCGTGAAGCGCCCGGACACGAGCTACCTGACGCAGTACTGGGACGAGGTCGGCCAGCCCCTCTCGCAGGTGATCACGGATGGCGATCCCGACGACACGAGCCCGGGTCCGAACCGCTGGGTCACGCGGGTGGAGCGCGATTCCAGCGGCTGCGTCACGACGGTCGCGACGCCGGCCAACGCTACCGGCTACACCCACTCGACCGGCGCGATCACGGCGAGCACGAGCGCCGGGCTGATCTGGGAGTACGCGCGCGCCAGCTCGGGAGCGATGTCGGGCTTCGAGAACGCGAAGAAGTACCGGGTCGGGACGAGCGGGACGCTCTACTACGCCTCCGAGCAGGGGTTGACGCAGAGCGACATGACGATCGCCACCGGTGCGGGCGCGATCGACGTCACCCGGCCGGCGATCGCGTCGACGACCCGGTACCCGCAGGTGACCAGCTCCTCGTCGAGCACCTACCAGGACACCCACACGCTGACCTGGGACGGGACCGACGTGCTCTCGCTGGCCTCGGTCCAGGTGACCGAGCCCGCCGTCTCGACCGGCAACAACGGCTCGGGGACGGCGAACAGCTCGACGCGATACTTCCGCGTGGACGGTACCAGCTCCTTCGGGAAGGCGCGGGACGGAGTCGTCACGTACCGGGAGTACACGAACGGCCAGGTGACCGCAGTCATCGAGGACGCGGACACGGACGTCACCGGGGACTTCGACGTGAGCGTCCCGGGCGGGCTCTCGAGCCCGGACGGCTACCACCGCAAGACCACATACGCCTACGACGTGCAGGGCCGGCTCGACCTTGTGACGGCTCCGGACGGTCGCAAGACCAAGCACTACTACTCGAAGCTCGCCGACGGGCGGCAGGTCGAGCTGGTCTACGCCGACTACGAGACGACGCCGAAGTTCCACGGGCCGGTGAGCTACACCGTCACGAACCAGGCCGGCGAGGTCGAGGTCCAGGCGACGGTGGGCTTGGCGAGCAACGAATCGACGACGGCGCTGACCGGGCACGTGGACGAGACCGATGCCGACCCGATCACGGCGATGGACCTCGGGACGGTCGTGCGCCTCGCCACCAACCACTACAACGAGTCGGGCGAGACGCTGGAGGAGTCGCGGCTCTACTTCGACGTGCCCTCCTCGGGCGCCGGCACGGACGGCACGCACTACGACGCGACGCTCCACGCCTACGACGAGAGCGGGCGGCGGATCCGCACGAAGGCCCCGCACGGGACGATCCAGCGCACCGTGCACGACGCGATCGGGCGCGTGGCCTCGCGCTGGATGGGCACGAACGACAACGGCTGGGCAGGCGGCGAGGCCTCGGGCACCGACAACATGGTGAAGACCGAGGAGCTCGAGTACGACGGCGGGGCGGACGACGGCAACGGGCTCGTCACCGAGCGCACGCTCTTCGTCGAGGGCTCGACCACGGGCCAGCGCGTCACGAGCTACGCGCGCGACGCCTTCGGGCGCGTCCTCTTGCAGACGAACCCGACCGCCCCGCACGCCTTCCACAAGTACGACAACGAGGGGCGGAGCGTCGCCACGGGGCTCTTCAGCTCGACCGCGAGCATCGTCGTCGGCACGGACGACCCGACGACCGAGACCGCCAACCGTCTTGCCCTGACCGAGTCCGTCTACGACGAGATCGGCCAGATGTGGAAGTCGGTCCGGCACAAGATCGACTCCTCGGACGGCTCGGACGACGACACGCTCCTGCACACCTACTGGCGGGATGCCGACGGGCGCGTGATCAAGGAGGACGGGCCACAGCTCTCGAAGAACTTCTACGACCGGCTCGGCCGCGTGACGCACCGCTTCCTCTTGAGCAGCGACAACGACACCGCCTACGCCCACGCCGACGACGTCAGCGGCGACTACGTGCTCGAGGAGACCCAGACCGTCTACGAGTCGGAGGACTCGGACGAGGTCGTCCTGTCCGTCCGGCTCGACCGAAAGCACGCCGAGGCGAGCCCCACGGTCGGCGCCCTCGACACGAATGCCGATGCAGACGCGCTGCTCCTGACCGCAGCGAACGCGAAGGGCCGGCCGCAGATCACCGCCTCCTGGTACGACCGCTTCGGCCGCGTCACGGACACCGTGGCCTACGGCACGAACGGCGGCTCCAACTTCGACCGGGATGGGTTGTCGGTGCCGAGCCGCTCGGACACGGCACTCGTCACGAGCTTCAGCTACGACCCCTACCAGGCCTACACCGAGGTCACGGATCCCCGGGGGCTCGTAGCACGCACCGTGGTGGACGACGCCGGGCGGACGATCACCGAGATCCGGAACTACAGCTCCGGCGTGAACAGCGGCAACCCTGCCAACCCCGACGACAACCAGACGGTGCGCTACGAGTACGTCGATGGCCTGCGGACCAAGATCATCGCCGACATGCCGAGCGGCGAGGACGACCAGGAAACGGTCTACTTCTACGGGACGACCGCGGGGACGCCCTCGGCGATGAAGGTCTCGACCGGGCACCTCCCGTGGGCGACCAAGTACCCCGACTCGACGAACACCGGCACGACCTCGGCGGCGATCGCGAGCGACAGCTCGGACGTGGTGATCCACGCCTACAACGCGCAGGGCCAGGAGACGTACCGGAAGGACCAGGCGGGCAACGTCTACGAGTCGGAGTACGACACCTCGGGCCGGCGCCTCCACCAGCGCGTGACCACGCTCGCCTCGGGCTTCGACGGGGCCGTGCGGCGCCAGTCCTGGACCTACGACAGCCTCGGGCGTGTCAGCCTCGTCACGCAGTACGACGCGGCGTCCGCAGGCAACGCGACCGACGAGGTCAGCTACACCTACGACGGCTGGGGCGGGATCACCCACTACAAGCAGGACAAGGACAGCGCCGTCGGGACCGGCAGCTCCTATGACGTGGTCTACGCCTACGAGAAGGCGACGAGTGGGCGCAACACGATCCGCCGCACGTCGATGACGCTGCCTGGGAGCCTGGCGATCACGCTGGACTACAGCCTGCACGACGCGAGCAGCCACGTCTCGCGCCTGAAGGACGGGGCCACCACGCTCGTGAAGTACGACTACCTCGGCGCGGGCCGCGTCGTCGGGACGAAGTACAACGAGCCCAACATCTCGCGCACCGAGTACGACACCTTCAGCGACAGCTATGCCGGGTACCTCGACAACTTCAACCGCGTCGTCAAGAGCATCTGGTGGACGCTGGCCCCGAACCCGGACCTCGGCTTCTTCGACTGCGACATCAGCTACGACCGCAACTCCAACATCACCTGGGTCGAGGACAACGTGCACGCCGGCTTCGACGTGAAGTACACGATGGATGACCTCGACCGGCTGATCGACGCCGAGGAAGGGACGCGGTCGGGCGGGGCGATCACGAGCCGCACGCGCCAGCAATCGTGGCTGCACTCGGGCACCTCGGAGCTGGGGCACACGGGGAACTGGAAGCGCTCGAAGCTCGACCTGAACGGCGACGGGGACTTCCTGGACACCGACGAACTGGACGAGACGCGCGAGCACAACAAGGTGAACGAGCTTGAGGCGCGCGATGTGGACTCGGACGCGTCGGCCGACTACACGCTCGCCTACGACGCCGCCGGGAACATGACCGACGACGGGGAGGACTGGAAGTACGAGTACGACGCCTTCTACCGGCTCCGCAAGGTCCGGAACCAGTCGGACACCCTGCTGGCCGAGTACCGCTACAACGGCCTCGGGCATATGATCGGGGTGCACGAGGACGTCGAGCCAGACAACGACCTCGACGGGAGCGACCAATGGTACTACCCGGCCTACGATGAGGCCTGGCGGGAGGTGGCCCGGTACCGCGAGAGCGACGCCTCTCCGAAGGAGCAGTTTGTAAACGCCACGGCGGGCCTTGACGGCTACGGCCGGTCCTCGTACATCAACGAGGTGGTCTGCCGGAACCGCGATGCCAACAGCGGCTGGACGGCGGCGTCCGACGGGACGCTGGAGGAGCGCTACTACTACTGCCAGAACTGGCGAGGGGACGTCTCGGCGCTCGTCACGAGCGACCGCAAGCTCCACGAGATGGTCAAGTACTCGTCGTATGGAGTCCCGTTCGGGCTGCCGGGTGGAGACACAAACTCGGACGGCAAAAACAACGGTGCAGATGTAGCCCAGATTGGGGGGTGGATCAGTACATCGTCATACGACTTGCGCGGGGACATCGACATGGATGGAGACGTTGATAGTGCCGACACAGTACTTTTGCAGGGGACGCCGATATCTAGTGTCTCTCTGGGATACGGATTGCTTTCTAGTGTCAGCATCGCAAACCGATCCGCGTACGCAGGATACGCAAGTACTATGCAGACACTTGTTGTAAGGGAGCGTTGCTTCAACGTACGCTTGGGGCTTTGGACCAAGCGCGACCCCATTGGGCTCCTCCCAGACATAAATTTGTATCGGTACGGATCCAGCAATCCAGTTGCTCTAAGCGATCCCAGTGGCCTAGATCCTTGTTCTCAGCCGCTGTTGCCAGGGCAGCACTGTGCAAGACTTGACTTGCAAAACTACTTTGGTTTCACGCAGGTCACCGTTGAACTATTCTATACGCCGCGGCCCTGTGACGTCACGCTAGATAAGACCATTGTCACCTGGCCGTTTCCAGGTAACGTACACGGCAACATCGGAGGATGGGGAATAGGGTTTGGCCACACAGAAATCGCTTGCTCGCTCGACAAAACGCTACAGAATTGCCCAAGCGAGACTTGTGCAGACGGCGGACGCTGTGCGAAAGTACTCGCTCCATTTGCCTCGTGCAACATGACATACGTGGCAGGCCTTGTCGCAAACGTTACCATAGACTTTAACGTGACAGTAGGTAGTTCCTCAGAGGACTGTTGCTGTCATAATCAGGGAGCGGGCCCCAATGGCGACAGTACAAATCCCGATGCGGTCCCCTGCTCGTCGAACTCGGGCGGGGGTGGCGGCGCAGGCTCTGGAGGTGGAGGGGGGAGTGGACCATCCTCTGGAGGAGCGGGCCCCGGCCCCGGAGTTGGTGGCCCTGGTGCAGGAGGTGGCGCCGGCACGGCTCCGCAAAGCGGAGCCCGTGGAGACAGTGGAATACCAGGATCTCCAGGATCTGGTGGCAGCGGGCCAGCCGGACCGACTTCGGGTCCCAAAGACCCGCTAACAAGCTGGCTAATCAACTATCACGAGCGGCTCGAGGCTCAATGGCGCCGAGATCAGCGCGGAGGGAAGAACGTTGGCAGCAAGCGATAGTCATATTCGCAGGACGCCGTTGGGGCATTCTGCGGGCACTGGGCTTTTCTACGCGTGTGTCGCAAGCCTCGTGCTTGCAACCAGCGCATCCTGCAATCGCTGCACCGCAAAGCCGCGTGCCCTTGTTACAGGCCGGCCAAGCGGCTTTGCAACTTCAATCGCCTTGATGGACGATGTTGACGGTGATGGTCTGCGAGACTTGGCGATTTCAAGTCCTGTGGAGGGCAGGATAGAGTTTGTGTCGAGTCATAGCGGCATGACTATGGGGCTGGTCTCCTACTCCGGCGACAAGGCGTTTGGGTTGGCGTTGCTAGTGCTCGACGACATCGACGGCCGTGGTGCGGGAGACGTGCTTGTGGCCGGAAGCCAAGCCATTTATGTGTTTTCTAGTGAGACCAAGAACTTGTTGTATGTACACCCTAGGCCAAACAGTTCAGCGCGAGTCGCCGTGACAGCGGTGATTGATTTGGACTTCGACGGCCTTCGAGATATTGCAGTCCTCGACGGGGCAAGCAAATGCCTTAGTGTGCTATCGTCAGGTAAGGGAGCTCTAATCTGGCGCGTGCCGTTGGCGCGCTCCCCAGTCGCCACGGCGGTCGTGTGGGACTCCCGGTCCTCTCAGATCGTTTTTGCTTCGCACGAAGCGACCGTCAACGCGCTTGAGCGGTGCGGCGTTGGCGGGAAGTTGGAGGAGCCGTTACGCATAGATTCGCCAGGTGTTGTGGGCGAGAGCTTGTTGGTAATTGACGACCTTGATGGGGACGAACGTCCTGACTATATCATAAATTGTAGAACTAGCAGCGCGGACATACATGGCTCTGTGGTCGCCGTTTCGGGGCGAACCGGCGCGCAGCTCAGGCGCTTCCAGGCGTACCGTGATCTCAGTGATTTTGGACGAGCAGTTGTGTGCTTAAGAGATGCTGCTGTTGGGGGCGATTCTTCATGCCTCGCTGTGGGTAGTCCTCGGCTGTGGCAGAGTAAGCACAGGTCGCAAGGCGCCGTAACGGTCATCTCTCCAGCGATAGAAAACATTATATGTGTCGTAGCCGCGCCGGTTGGTGCGTTCGGATTTGGCAGGGCAATTGTTGCGGACAGAAACCGCGTATATGTTGCAGCGCCTGATACTGAAGGGGAGTCGCATGGCACCGCCGGCGTTTACGTGCTGGCGTTTTAGGTCGGTTCAGCCTGCTTACGGTGATTTCGTCCGTGCCCCGAGCTTCGGGGGCCGATGCTTAGCGCTACCGGACGCTAAATGACGCCACTGCGCGCGGCAGTGGCCATTTGCCGATTTCCTGAATCATGGGACCCGATGGTTCACCGCGTGGGTCCATCTTGCTCCGACTTCGGAGCGAACGCGCATTCGCGGTCCAGGAAGTAAATCGGGGTGCCAGCTTGGCAGAGCACGACCGGACCCCCGTTTTCAGCCCATTCCTGGTTCACCGGAGGTACACCGTCGGAGGCCCCTTTGGGCGGTGAACCGGGGTGAGCCGACCCAGCCTGGTGGGGCCGCCAGGCCTGTTGCCACGCAAGAAACCCGGTTCACCAGCGGTGAACTTCTCGCCGAATCGCGCTCGAGCGGTGAACTAAAATTGCGACGTTCGCCGATGGTTCACCGCTGGTTCCCCACAATTCGGCCGGCGGCCTTGCTCGACACGCCTGGCGAGGCGCGGTGTCTCTGAGCTCGGGAACGGACCCACAGGCTGGCCGGTCCTTCGAGATCGGTGGGCCGGCCCGCCCGGGTGACGACGGGCCCGGGTGGGGGACTCGTGGCTCTCGAGGGTCTCGTGGAGCCCACTCCATTTCCCACGCGCGCGGGTGCCACGCGCGTGCGTACGCGCGTACGCGCGCGAGGGGCGGCTTCCAGCTGACCCACCAGAGCCACGAGTCCCCCAGGGCTTGCGCGACTTCAGCCCGTCCCGGCCGGCGTGCCCCTGAAAGAGAACGGGAGCGCCGCGCGAGGAGGTGCGCGGCGCTCCCTGGGTGGAGCCGAGCTATTGGAGGAGGGAGGGAGAGAACTCGGCCCCCCGTGCGCCTACCGCGATCCTACGCCGCCTTGGCCTTCTTGCCGCGGCGCTTCCCGCGCTTCGCGGCCTTCTTGGCCTTCAGGGCTGCCGCGCGCTTCCCGCTGCCGACGTGGTAGACGGTCCCACGCTTCTGGCCGCTCTTCTTGAGCTGGCCGGCCGCGAGCAGCTGTCCTGCCGCCTTCTTGGCCGTCTTCAGGTCGATCCCCGTGGCCTCGGCGATGGCGCTGATCCCCTGCCCGTCGTTGGCCTGGACGTGGGCGAGCACCTTGGCCGTGGCGTCGCCCAGGTCCGCGGGCTGGCGACCGCGGGGCCGCCCAGGGCCGCGCACGATGCGCCCGGGACGCCCCCGACGCGTGGGGGTGGGCACGGAGCCTCCGCCCGCGAGGATGCCCTGCAGGGCCTCCAGGGTGGACTTCCTGACGAGTTGGTCGAGCTCGGTGACGAACTCGGTGATGCGGTCCTTGATCTGGGATTCCATTGCGCTGGGCATGAGAGTGAGTGAGTGCGAGGGGAGGGCCAGTCGGAGGGCCGCTCGCGACCAAAAGAGGCGAATGGGCGGCCCGCTCGTAGAGATACTCCTTTGGCCGGCTCGGCGCGAGCCCTTCTGGGCAGATCCGCCGTTGCGCCGATAATTCCATGGAGCCGCACTGGTTGCGCCCGGCCTTATCGCTCTCTATAAGGCACCCCAGCGCCGCCGCGCGAAGAGCGCACAGGCGTCGACCGCCGGCCCGGGTCAATTCCAAGCCACAAGTCCAAGCGGGGCCAAACCACAGACGGGCTCTGCCCGGAAGGTTTCCTCCGCTTGGATCCGTTGACCCCCCTCAGCGTCAAGCGCGTCCGCCTGGACGCGATCCACCAGGACCCAGCCAACGCCCGCTCGCACCCCGACGAGAACCTCGAGGCCATCGAGGCGAGCCTGCGCCGCTTTGGCCAGGCCGAGCCGCTCGTCGTCCAGAAGACGACCGGCCGCGTGATCGGCGGCAACGGGCGCCTGGCCGTGATGAGGAAGCTCGGCTGGACCGAGTGCGACGTGGTCGAGCTGGCCGTCGACGACCTGACCGCCACGGCCCTCGGGATCGCCCTCAACCGAACGGCCGAGAGCGCGACCTGGAACCAGGATGCCCTGGCCACCCTGTTGAAGGAGCTCCAGGTCCAGGGGGGGCTCGACGGCACCGGCTTCGACGAGGAGGACCTCGACAAGCTGCTGGCGGAGCTTGGGCAGGAAGACCCCGCTCTCGTGGACGACCCCGGCGAGCAGGAGCCGCCCGAGGTCCCCGTCAGCCGCGCCGGGGATCTTTGGCTCCTCGGCGAGCACCGCCTGCTCGTCGGCGACTCGACCAGCGCGGCGGACCTCGCTCGCCTGATGGCCGGGGCGAGGGCCACCCTCCTCTCGACCGACCCGCCCTACTGCGTCAACTACACGGGCAACGACCGCCCGATCCACGACGGGAAGGCGAGCGGCAAGGACTGGACGCACGTCTACCGAGAAGTCGACATCGCCGACCTCGGGGAGTTCCTGGACAAGGTGCTGGTCGCCTGCCTCCCCCACGTCCAGGACGACGCCGGCATCTACGTGTGGCACGCCCACGTGCAGCAGCCCGTGATCGCGGCCACCTTCGAGCGCCACGGGCTCTTGCTGCACCAGATCCTGGTCTGGGTGAAGCCGTGCGCGACCTTCGGGCACTGCTACTACCGCTGGAAGCACGAGCCGTGCGCGTTCGGGTGGAAGCGCGGCAACAAGCCCACGCACGGCCTCGGCCAGCTCGAGACCGTGTGGGAGGCCGACTGGGACGGGAAGCAGCGCATCACGTCGTTCCATCCAACTTCAAAGCCGACGCGCCTCTTCGAGATCCCGATCGAGCAGCACACGGAGCCCGGGGACGTCGTGCTCGAGCCCTTCAACGGCTCGGGCTCGCAGCTCATCGCGGCCGAGAAGCTGGGCCGACGCTGCTTCGCGCTCGACATCCAGCCCGCCTTCGTGGACGGCACGATCCTGCGCTGGCAGAAGGCCACCGGCAACGAGGCGATCCTCGAGGGGACCCACCAGACCTTCGAGGAGGTCGCGGCCGAGAGGAAGCCCGGGTGAGCGCCAAGATCCCCGACGAGGCCTTCGACTTCTACCTCGGCCTCGGGCCCTCTCGCTCCTACCAGGCGGTGGCCGACCGCTACGGGGTCACCAAGCGCGCCGTCGTGAAGCACGCCATGAGGGACAAGTGGGCGGAGCGCCTGCGCGAGATCCAGGAGCGGGCCCGCGCCCAGAGCGACAAGGCCCTGGCCGACGACCTGGTCGAGATGCGCGACCGCCACCGCAAGATGCTGAGGGCCATGGCGGTGCGCGCCCTGGCCGGGCTCAAGGAGCTGCCCCTGAAAAACGGCATGGAGGCGGTCCGCGCGGCCGAGCTCGTGATCCGCATGGAGCGCATCGTCTTCGGGGAGCCGGATCCCAGCGGATCCGACTCGATCGAGGAGGTCACGCGGCGTGAGATCCAATCGCTCCTCGTGATGGAGGAGGACGACGAGCCGGAGGTGGTGGAGAGCCGCGAGGAGGCGCCCCAGGAGTCACCGGCGCCGCCTCCCCCGTTGCCCGGGAATCCGAAGATGGAGGACGAGGACGACAGCTGGTTCATCTGCGAACTCGATGATCAGGCTCAATAAGACGGCGCTGTTCGAGCAGCTGGGCTACGTGCCGCACGAGGGGCAGTCGCTCGTGCACCGCTCGAGGGCCAAGCGCCGGGTGCTCGCCTGCGGGAGCCGCTGGGGGAAGTCGGTCTGCGCCGCCATGGAGGCGATCGCCGCCGCGATGGAGCCGAGGAAGCGCTCGATGACGTGGGTGGTCGCCCCCACGCTGGACCTCGCCGACAAGGTCTACCGCGAGGTCGTGATCGTGGTCGCCGAGCACCTGAAGCACCGGCTGGTCGAGATCAAGCAGCACGACAAGCGCCTCATCCTGCGCAACCTCGGCGGCGGGCTTTCTGAGGTCCGCGCCAAGACGGCCGACAACCCGGTCTCGCTGCTCGGGGAGGGGCTCGACTTCCTGATCGTGGACGAGGCGGCGCGCCTCAAGCCCCAGATCTGGAGCTCGTACCTGGCGCAGCGGCTGATCGACAAGGACGGCTCGGCGCTCCTCATCTCGACGCCGAAGGGCAAAGGGTGGTTCTACGACATGTGGCGCCGGGGCCAGGGGAAGAGGGACCCGCACTACGAGAGCTGGAACGCCCCCTCCTGGCAGAACCCGCACCTCAAGCGCGAGCTGATCGAGGCCGAGCGCGAGCGGTTACCGGAGCGAGTCTTCGCGCAGGAGCTCGGGGGGCAGTTCATCGAGGGGGCGGGGTCGGTCTTCCGCAACGTGCGCGAGTGCGCCACGGGGACGTGGGTGGAGCCGGTGGCGCGCCAGAGGTACTACGCGGGGCTCGACCTCGCCCGGGTGGAGGACTTCACCGTCGTCGTCGTCATGAACGAGGCGCGCCAGGTGGTCTGGGCCGACCGCTTCCACCGCCTCGACTGGAACCTGCAGGTGAACCGGATTGTTGCCCTCACGCAGGCCTTCAACGAGGCGCGGGTGCTGGTCGACTCGACGGGGGCGGGCGAGCCGGTGTACGAGAGCCTGCTCGAGGCCGGGGTCGCGGCCGAGCCCTACACCTTCACGACGAAGTCGAAGGCCGCGCTGGTCGACAACCTGGCCCTCATGCTGGAGCGAAGCGAGCTCGTCATCCCGAGGGCGGACGTTTGGCCCGACCTCGTGGAAGAGCTGGAAGGCTTCGAGTACTCGATTACCGACTCGGGGAACGTGCGCACCGGGGCGGCCGGGGGGCTGCACGACGACTGCGTGATGGCACTGGCGCTCGCGGCCTGGCAGGTGTGCAGCAGGAACCGCCACTACTACATCGAGAGCACCTTCAGCGGGCACATCCTGGCGGAGTACAGAGGGTAGGAGGGTAGGGGAGGCCCTACTTCCCGGCTTCGGCGAGGAGCCGGCTCGGCTTGGTGCGCAGGCCCTTGGCGAGGCGCGAGATGACGCGCAGCGTGGGGTTGCGGACGCCGCGCTCGATGCCCGAGACGTAGCTGCGCTCGAGCTCGACCTCGTGGGCGAAGGCTTCCTGGGAAATGCCGAGGCGCTCGCGCCGGGCGCGCACGGCCGCGCCGAAGGCGGCCGAGAGGGGGTCCCAGAGGTCCTTCGAGCCCACGGGGGGAGCGTCGGGCCCCGTGGCGCATGGGTCCACGTACTATGGGTTACAGCGGACAGCACGGAGGAGCGGGAGGGGCAGAGGAGATGCCCCCCGGGCGCGGCGTGCTTCGGTTGTGCTTGGGGCAGGGGCCGGGCTCCCAGAGTCGCGCGCGGCCTGTAGACTATGGGTTACGACGCGGCCCCAACGGATCGACCACAGAAGGAGGTCGCCCGGAGGCCAGGACTCATGCACCACTTCGAGAACCAGTAGACATGTCGTCTCACGCGCAAAGCAGCGAGATCACGTGCCCGAAGTGTGGCGCGAATCAGCTGACTGCGAACAAGAAGGGGTTCGGGCTGGGCAAGGCGGCTGCGGGAGGACTCCTTCTCGGGCCGGTCGGGCTGTTTGGCGGCCTGGTCGGAAGCGGGAAGGTGAAGATCACGTGTCTCAGGTGCGGACACGCATGGATGGCCGGGAGTCAGACCGGAGATGAACCAGGTATGCCCCATCGGTTGGGGCCGCCGGCGGCGCCGCCTCCAGTCTTCTCTCCGACACGCCCCACCTCGTCCGTGGCGGACAGTCCACTACTTCTGGATGCGTCGCTCTCGAACCCTATTGCTTGTCGATCCGAGCCCGAGTTCCCGCCGGGATCCCCCGAGGCAGAGGAGCTGCGACGCCAATTCGAGCTCGAGCGGGAAGAGCGGATTGCGAGGGAGGAACGGCTGGTCGAGGAAGCGCATCGTGCAGAGAGAAGAGGGCGGCTTGGCGAAGTGATCATCATCACGTTGCTCGCAGTCTGTGGTGGCGCAATCCTGTGGGCAGCCTTGGCTGCTTGAACGCGCCGTCTTCTGAGCCGACACCCGAGGAGCTTGAGGTACTTCGGCTCAGATCCGGACGGATGGACAACATGGACGATTTCGCTGAGATTCTCGGGAGGGAGAAGAAGGGTGGTAGGGATTGACGTTGCGAAGAGCCCCCTTGCTCAGCGGCGAGCGAAGAAGCGCAGCTCCATCAAGAGCTCCCGCAGCGTGATCGGGTCGATGTCGTCCACCAGCCGCGCCCTTCGCAGGAACCGCTGCGTCTTGCGCACGCCCGTCCGCTCGATCCGCCCGCGCTCCCGCTCCACCCACCGCTTCATCCGCCGGTAGCGGGCCAGGATTTCCTCCGCCTTCATGGCCGGCGAACCTCCTCGACCAGCGCCGCGACTACGCGCTCGAACCGCTCCAGGAGCTCCCACTGCGTCCAGTCCGCGCGCTCGGCCTCGCGCCGCGCCAGCGCATCCCGGAGCTCGCCCAGGCGCAGCTCGAGGCGGGCGCTCGCCACGGCGTAGGCGGCCTGGTCGTCGCTCACCCTGGGCCCTCCGCGGCTTCCCAGGCCACCCTTCGCCCGTAGCCGAGCTGGCGGCCTTCGAGCAGGTAGACGACCTCTGGGTCGTCCCCGAGGTCGCCGCCGACGTGGTCGCGGATCTCGCTCTCCCCGACCACGCCGCCGAGTGCCGACTCCAGCGGGTAGTTCGGCTGGTGCATCAGACGGACCTCGGCCTCGGGGCTGTAGTCGGCCAGGCGGTCGAGCAGCTCGCGGACCTTCACGCCGACCCCTCCCCGGACCGCCCAATCCACTGCGTCCCGCCCTCCCGGGCGGCGTGCCAGCAGGTCATCGCGGACAGGTAGACCGAGTCCTCGGTGCGCCGGCAGCGACGCGAGTGGACCTTCTCGACCAAGCCGTGCTCGTGCAGGAAGCGCAGCGCCACGGCGGCCTGGCTGCTCGGCAGCTCCCCGCGCGCGCCCAGCTCCTCCAGCGTGAACGTCTCCGCCGCGTCGATCCGGTGGCAGACCTCCTCGAAAACCCGCGGCGTGCAGCGGTGGACGTACTCCGCTCGCCGCGGGCCGCTCGTCGGCTGCACGCGCTCGGCCAGGACGCCGGTCGGCTCGAAGAAGAAGGTCACGTGCAGCTCACCCAGCGGAGGCAGGTCTGGAGCAGGTGCTCGTAGTCGCCGGACGTGGCTTCCTGCATGAACGCGTCGCGCTCCTCCTTCGGGACGCCGGCGTGGCGCAACGCCCTCTGCACGCGGCCGAGGATCGCGAAGGCGTTGCCGTCCTCGCCGACGAGGCAGACCTCGACCTCGGGGTGGCGGACTTCCAGCTGGCTCACGGGCGGCCCTCCGCGCGGCACCCCTCGCAGACGAGCGCGACGCCGTAGCGCCGGGCCTCGCGCTGGTCCTCCTCGGTGACGCGGTGGACCGGCTGGCCGGATCGATCGCGGCCCGTGAAGTGCGCGGTCATGCCGGCGTGGCCGAGCCGCCCGCAGAAGGAGCGGCCGTTGTCCCCGAGGTAGAGGGCGTCCTCGCGGAGAGCGGGTTCGAGGTCGATCACGACCCCGCTCTCCTCTCCGCTTTCTCCAGGCGCTCGATCAGCGCCTTGAGCTGCGCGCGGTCCTCGGGGTGCGCCTCCGAAATCGACGCCAGCGCGTGGTCGAGGGCGTAGCGCAGCACGGCGACTTCCTCGGGTTTGACGGATAGGCGGATTCCGCGGGCGCGCGGAGCGCGGCGGGCGTTCGTGTGGTCTCCATGCATGGCCACACGTTCGCTCCGCTCGCGCGGGTCCATCAAGGCGTTTCGGGACTGGCGCGCTTCTGACGTGTAAGGGGCGCCCGGACCGCGCCATGCATGCGCCGGTCCAGTTGTGGCGGGATTCGCGGTTCTTCCGGATCCGCCGCGTTTGGCGGCCAATCCGAGATTCGCCGAGTAGATCGGCCCCGTTCGAGCGTGCATGCGCGCGTCCCATTCCCAACGCACCGCCATGCGCATTCTCGAAGCACTCGATCTGTTTCTGCTCCAGCTCGACGCCGACGGTCGATCTCCGCACACGCGCGCGCAGTACGAGCGACACGTGCGGCTCCTCGCGCGCTTCTACGCGGGGCCCGTCGAGCAGATCACGCACGAGGACCTGGCGCGGTTTCTGGTCTCGCCCGAGGTGCGCCTGCGCCCGGACGGGAAGCCGAAGAAGGCGACCGCGGTCAACGCGCTCCGGACGTCGATCCGGTGCTTCTTCGCCTACCTGGCGGGCGCCGGCATCCTCCCGAGGGATCCCGCTCGCCTGGTCCGCCGGGCCCGGTGCGCGCCGCCGCCGCCGCGGTCACTCTCGCCCGAGGACCAGGAGCGCCTGCTCGATGTGCTGCGCCGCGAGGACGGCGGGCGCGACCACGCGCTCTTCCACCTCCTGCTCGGGGCGGGGCTCCGGATCGGCTCGGCGCTGGCCCTGGAGGTCGGCGACATCGACCTCGATCGCGGCGAGGCCCTGATCCGGAGAGCGAAGGGCGACCGGCCGGCCGTGGCGCTGCTGCCGCGGGCCGTAGCCGAGCATCTCCGGGCCTACCTGGCCGGGCGGGTCGAGGGGCCGGTCTTCCCCGGGGTGAGCCCGCGGCACGCGAACCGGCGGCTCCGCCACTGGCTCGCCCGGGCCGGGGTCAGGGCGTCGGCGAGCTGCCACAGCCTGCGGCACAGCTTCGCCATGCGGGTCTACGGCCGGACCGGGGACCTCCTGGTCACCCAGGCTGCGCTGGGCCACGCGTCAATTGCCAGTACAACGGTCTACGCGCGGGCGGACCGGGAGTCTGTGCGGGCGGCGGTTGGAGCGTAGACACTGGGGCGACTTCGCTGTCCACTACTCTAGCCTCGCCACTTCCGGCGGGGTCACGCCAGAAGCGCGCGAGCCGCCCACGGCACCAACCAGCGGGCGGCTCTTGCGGTCGGGCGCGGATTCGAAACCGCCGCGAGGCGACGCGCCCGACGCCCCGGAGAGTAGCGACGCGAGCGGCCTTGAACAACCACTGCCATGGCCGCGGATCAACGTCCCGAGATCATCGTCGAAGAACTTCCCGGAGGAGGCAAGCGATGGCGCCTTGCCGAAATGCCCGCCTACCGGCAAGCCCCTTCCGAGGACGCGTTCAAGCATAGAGTCGGAGTTGGCCACAACCTTATCCGTCTGTTCGAGTTGTTCGTTGCTGCATGGGAGAACCACTGCGAAGAGCAGAAGGACGGCAGCTTGCTGATTCCGAGCCGCGAAAGCGCGAGCGAGCTACATGCAAATTCATTGGAGGTCGATGCCCGCATTGGCCATGAGCTAATGAGGCTTCCGAACTCTCGTGGCGGAGGCATTTACTATGACGACCTTAGCGGCGCCGATCGCCATATTCTCAACGCCTGCCTAACGATGTCCAAAGGACTAAGAGAACTCCCGCACAAGACAGAGCCATTTATTGTTGGCACACGCCTCTCTAGTGAGGCTCGAAAAGCGCTTCATCGCTCAGTTCGAATTCTGGCGAACTGGTTCAGCGCTGAGGAAGACGAAGTCGTAGCTAGCGTCGGACCCGCAGTGAATACGTCAGGGCTGGAAAGCACGGGCAGTTCCAACGAGGGGGGAAACCCAAACACTGCCCCCCAGCACATTTTCAAGCGAGACGGAAAGACTTGGACAATCAAGTATGGCGAACAAGGCACCACACTTCCGCACAGAATAGGACTTGAGTACATTCGGCGCTTGCTCGCGCAGCCCGGCGAGTGGATTCGTGCCGAGGTCCTCGAATCACCAATCAACGCAAGCGTTGCGATGTCTGCGCCGAGCGAAGCAGTGATTGATAGAGAAGCTCGCAGAAAGCTCGAAGCTCGACTTCAAGATCTAAGAGATGAGCGCTCCGCGATACGAGAGGAAGGCGAGGACCTAGGGGCGAGTTCTGACCAGAGGGAGCAGGAAATCGCGGACATCGAGGAAGAGTTGCGGCGAACTAGGGCCCTTGGTGGCCGCCAGCGCCGGCTGGGAGACCCGCACGAAAAAGCCCGAGGCCGTGTGGCCAATGCAATCGAGAAAGCAATGGCAGTGTTAGAAGAAGAGGTGCCGATCCTTGGGCAACACCTCAGGAAGGCTTTGAAGTCGCCAACGGGTCGGGCTCCTCGCTATGCGCCGGACCAGCAGATTGCTTGGGACGTCGGAGCTAACGTTAGCCCAACCATGCGAGATTCCGACTGACGCTCGTGTGAGATGGATTCTCACCGGGTGTTAGACGGAATCTAACGCCTTCAGGGTGACCCCGTCAACCGACGGGAGAGCACCCATGAAGTACCCGATACCTACAGGCGAAGTCGCCAGCGTTCTCTCCACCACGGAGCCCCGGCTCGGTGAGACCGTTCGCCGTGGCCTGGTCTCTCCACCTCCGCCAGTTCGCGCCGGCCGCCGCATGTGGGACCGTTCCCACATTCTCCAGGCGGCCGAGGCCCTAGGTCTCCTGACCGACGACCTGCGTGCGGCCCTCGGCGAGGAGGTGTCCTCATGATCCTGGAAAGCGCGCGGCCCCGCCTCCTGGCAGAGGCGAGGCCGCTAGATGAGTCGCACGCGGGCGCGAACGACCGGGACATTGTACGGCCTGCACGTGCGGGCTCAATGGTCCTCCCGTCCGAGCTGCTCGAGCTCGCCGAACGCATCGCGGAGCTTGTCATCAAGCGCCGGCCTGAAGGGGGGCTGCCGTGAGCCTGCTCGACGAGTATGCGCGCGTCACGCGGTCGCGACCGTGCCCGATCTGTGGCCACAGGGACTGGTGCCTCGTGTCGCGCGAGGACGAGAGTGATCCGTCAAGGGTCATCTGCGCGAGGGTCACTTCGTCCCGGCGGCGAGGTAGCGCCGGATGGCTTCATGTCCTCCGCAACGACGGGAAGCGCTGGGAAGGCGCGTACCGCCGGACGCCGCCGGACCCTAGGCCCGCGCCGAGCCCTGACCTGGCTCAGCGTGCCGCGCAGTTCAGAGCTGCGCTCAGGCCTCATTCGCTCGGTGCGCTTGCCGCTGACCTCGGCGTCTCTACCGACAGTCTCGCGCGGCTCGGAGTCGGCTGGACGGGCAGGGCGTGGAGCTTCCCGATGGTCGATGAAGAAGGCCGCGTCGTCGGAATCAGCCTGCGCGCGCCCGATGGCGCGAAGTACGCCGTCAAGGGCGGGCACCATGGGCTCTTCGTGCCGACCGGCCTTTCGCCGGATCAGCGGCTTCTGGTCTGCGAGGGTCAGTCCGACACCGCGACGTGCCTCGACCTGGGCTACCAGGCCATCGGCCGTGCCGGCGCCAACAGCACCGTGAAGACGGCATGCGCGGTCGTGCAGCGCCTGCGGCCGAGCGAGCTGGTCGTGGTCGGCGATCGAGACGAGGTCGGCCAGCGGGGAGCCAAGGAGATCAGCGCCGCTCTGGCCGCCTTGCGCGTGGTGCGGGTGATTCTGCCGCCTGCTGGGATCAAGGACATACGCGAGTGGAAGCGCCGCGGAGCCAGAGCCACGGACGTAGACGCTGCGATCGCGGCCGCGCCGCAGGTCATCTTGGGCGCGCACGCGCGGACTGGAGGGCGCCGGTGACCGTCGGCCCCAGTGGGAAGCCCATGAACACGGCAAACGACAGTTGGCCCGTCCTCGCTCGCGAAGCGCTGCATGGCCTGGCAGGGGACTTCGTTCGGGCCATTGGGCCCTACTCCGAGGCCGATCCAGTGGCGTTGCTTGGCCAGCTTCTGGTTGTCTTCGGGAACTGCATCGGACGCGGGGCCCACTTCCTTGCCGAGGCGGACAAGCACTTCACGAACCTCTTCCTGGTCCTCGCCGGCCTGACGGCCAAGGGGCGCAAGGGCACCTCCTACGGCCGTGTACGCGGCGTCTTCACCCTCGTGGATGAGGCCTGGATCGCAGCCTGCGAGCAGCACGGGCTCTCCAGCGGCGAGGGCCTGATCTGGGCCGTGCGAGACGCCATCGAGAAGAAAGAGCCCGTGAAGCAGAAGGGCAAGACGGTTGACCACGAGACCGTCGTCGCCGATCAGGGCGTCGACGACAAGCGGTGCTTGGTCTCCGAGTCCGAGTTCGCGCAGTGTCTGCGCGTGCTCGGCCGTGAGGGCAACACCCTGTCCCCCGTCGTGCGCACCGCGTGGGACACGGGCACTCTGAGCACGATGGTCAAGAACTCGCCGGCGCGCGCCACCGGCGCTCACATCTCCATCATCGGCCACATCACGCGGGAGGAGGCGCTTCGCTACCTTGACCGCACAGAGGCCGCCAACGGGTTCGGTAATCGGTTCCTATGGCTGTGCGTGCGGCGGTCGAAAGTCCTGCCCGAGGGTGGGGCCGTCCCGCCCGAGATGATCCAAGAGCTGGCGGCGCGGCTTGCTCAAGCCGCCAAGTTTGCCAGGGGCGTGACCGAGGTGCGACGGGACTGGGCCGCCCGCGATCTCTGGATCGCGGTCTATGCTGAGCTGTCGGAGGGCCGCCCTGGGCTCCTCGGCGCAATCACCGCGCGGGCAGAGGCGCAGGTGATGCGACTGGCGCTGGTCTACGCCCTCCTGGGTTGCAGCTCCGTCATCCGCCGCGAGCACCTGCTCGCCGGGCTTTCGGTGTGGGCCTACGCCGAGGACTCCGCCGCCTACATCTTCGGCTCGAGCCTGGGCGACCCGGTGGCGGACGAGATCCTGCGCGCCCTCCGCGCGACCAAGGACGGCCTCACTCGCACCCAGATCCGCGACCTGTTCGGGCGCAACCGAGGCAAGGATGACATAGGACGTGCGCTTTCCGCGCTCCTGGCGCAGGGACAGGTGCGCCTCGTGGAGCGCCCGAGCCAGGGCGCTGGCCGTCCGGCCGAAGTGTGGATCGCAGTCGAGCCCCGCCCAGGGGCTGCCGGAATTCGGTCGTGGAGGTCGTTTTTGTCGTACCCCCAGCCGGATAGCTCTCACGAGTCGTCAGACCAGCCGCGGGCCGAGATCGGTACGACGGAAACGACCGAATCCAGGCCTGGCGATGGAAACGACCCCAGCGCGCCGGCCTCGCCTCCTGACCCTGCCGGGCCGTCCGGTACGACGGAAACGACCGAGACGACCAATTCGGGGGCAGCAGCAGATCGACGGCATGGTCCGGCTACGACCGAAACGACCTGCACGACCGAATTCGTCGATCCCGTGGGGGGCCCGTGTCGAAGCTGCGGCGAGGCCCGATGTTGGCGCCTCCGCGCCGGCGGCCCCTGGACCTGCGCGCGGTGTCATCCGCCCGGCCCTCCCTCGGACCAAGTCGAACTCGCGGGGGCCGGCGCGTGACGTCCTTCTTGGCCACAGCCGCCACGAACGGGCGGTCCGTCAGGTCCCATTCCCCGAGTGGTCCGATTCCGGAGCGCTTCCTACGCCTGCGTCAAGGGAGCGACCCCAGCTTGATGACGCCCGCCGCGCGCCTGGCCGAGCTGGGCGAGATCCTCGCGCGGGCCTCCAGAAGACTGCGCGTTTCCCTTGAGGCATCGCGCGCTGTCGAGCGTGACTGTCCCGCGATGGAGAAGCCCCAGTGAAGCCCATCTCGGAGGAACTCGCCGAGCTGCGCGCGCTCAACGTCGCCGAGCTGGTCGAGCGCTACGTGGCCGTGTTCGGCCGCCCGCCGCGCTGCAAGCAGCCGACGTGGATGTTCCGCAAGATCGCCTGGGAGGCCCAGGCGCGGCGGTACGGCGGGCTCTCGAAGCGCGCCCAGGAGCGCCTGGAGGAGCTGATCGCGGAGATCGACATCCCGCTCGACGGCGTCCGCGGCCCGCTCAAGCAGCCGCGGCGCGGCGAGACGACGCTCGGCACGGCCGTGACGCGGGTCTGGAAGGGCCGCGAGGTCCGCGCGACCTCGGTCGAGGGCGGCTGGGAGCACGAGGGCGTCGTCCACCGCTCCCTCTCCGCGGTGGCGAAGCACGTCACCGGCTCGCACTGGAACGGGAAGCTCTTCTTCGGACTGAGCAAGCGGGGGACGGCATGAGCCAGAGAGTCGACTCCTGGAGCAGCGTCTTGACGGAAGACGACATGTACTACCTCCGGGAGAACCTCGAAGTCGAATACGACCTTGGTCCAGCCGATCCGCAAGGACAGCGCGTCTACGCCGCCCAGTCCAACATGATCGACTGCCTGGTCCCGGCCTGGAAGACAGACGAGGTCGAGTCCTACGTGCAGTCCTTCGCTGAGCGCCACGGACTGAAGATCAAGCTGCGATGGCGCAAGCTCGAGGGTGGCGTCGCCTACGTCGGCCGTGGCGGAGGAACGATCGTGCTCAACAGAGGATGCAACTCCGGCCAGTGGATCCCTGTCGTGGAAGGCGAGCACATCCTCTCTCTCGTGCTCCACGAGCTCGCGCACGTTCTCACGCCCTATCGCCTGCGAAAGTCCGAGCGTTACGACCCACGCGAACTCCAGCCGCACGGCCCGGAGTTCGTGCGCTGCTACATCGATCTCCTGGCCGAGCACATCGACACGAGCAAGGTCGTGGCGGCCTTCGAGTACCTGGGCGTCGAGATCGGGCCGGAGTGCGAGTACCTGCCGGGAGGACGTCCGCGATGCTCGTGACCGCAAAGAACGGAACTCGCTCCCGACACGTCGGGGCGCCCGAGGTGCGCGTTGCGATCTACACGCGCAAGTCCGTCACCGAGGGGCTGGACCAGGCGTTCAACTCGCTGGACGCGCAGCGCGAGGCGGTCGAGGACTACGTCCGGAGTCAGCGCGGCGCGGGCTGGACCGCGCTCCCCGAGCGTTACGACGACGGCGGCTTCACCGGGGCCAACACCGACCGGCCCGCGTTCAAGCGGCTCCTCGCCGACGTCGAGACCGGCAAGGTCGACGTGGTCGCGGTCTACAAGATCGACCGCCTCAGCCGTTCGCTCCTCGACTTCACGCAGCTCATCGAGACGTTCCGGAGGCGCGGGGTGGCGTTCGTCTCGGTCACGCAGTCATTCGACACCTCGACCTCAATGGGGCGGATGGTGGTCAGCCTGCTCGCGACCTTTGCGCAGTTCGAGCGCGAGACGATCGCCGAGCGGGTGCGCGACAAGGTCCACGCCACACGCCGGCGGGGGATGTGGACCGGAGGGCGGGTGCCGCTCGGCTACGACGTGGTCGAGAAGCGGCTCGTCGTGAACCAGGCCGAAGCGGAGCGCGTGCGCGCGATCTTCCAGCTCTACCTGGACCTCGGGGGGCTCCTCCCGACGCTGGCCGAGCTGAACGCCCGCGGCTGGACGACGAAGGCCTGGGTGACGCAGGAGGGCCGGCGCCACGAGGGGCGCCCCTGGACGAACACGGGCCTGCACGCGCTTCTCACGAGCCCCCTCGTCGTCGGGCAGATCCGGGCCGGGGACCAGCTCGTGGAGGGCCAGCACGAGCCGATCGTCGACCGCGCCACCTGGGACGCCGTCCAGGCGCAGCTCATGCGGAAGGCTCCCGTGCAGCGCGGGTGGCGGGCGCCGAGGCGCACCGGGGCGGTGCTCGCCGGGCTCCTGAAGTGCCGGTGCGGGGCGACGATGACCCGCTGCAGCACGACGAAGGACGGGAAGAGGTACAGCCACTACGTCTGCGCGCGGATCCTGAAGCACGGGGCGAAGGCGTGCCCCGGTAGCCGCGCCCCGGCGGGGGAGTTGGAGCAGTTCGTGGTCGAGCGGGTCCGGGCGGTGGGGAAGGACCCGGCCGTCCTGCGCGCGACGGTCGAGGCCGACCGGAAGGCCCTGGACGCCGGGCGCCCGGCCCTGGAGGAGGCGGTGCGGCGGCTCGGCCAGGAGCTGGCCAAGGCCGAGACCGAGCGCGAGAACGTCGCCCGCGCCATCGCCGCGGGGGCCGAGGGCCTGGTCGAGCGGCTCCGCGACCTCGACGCCCAGCTCCTGGAGGCCCGGGGCCGCCTCGCTGAGGCCCGCCGCGACCTCGCCGCCCTCGACGCAGGCGCGCTCGACGTCGAGGCCCTGCGCGCCGCCCTGGCCGAGTACGAGCCGCTGTGGGCGCAGCTCTCCACGCCCGAGCGCGCGCGCGTCCTCGCGCTGCTCCTCGAACGCGTGACCTTCGACGCCGAGTCGGGCGAGGTCGAGATCCAGTTCCGACCGGGTGGGCCGCGCCTGATCCAGGGGGCGAGGCCGTGACCGACGTCCCCTTCCACCTGACGCGCATGGGCGCGCGGTACTTCGAGCACACGCTCCCGGAGGTGGTCCGCCAGGTGAGTCGCCTGGCGGACGCCGTGGAGCGGCTGGCCGACCTGCACGAGCGGGCCGGCGAACAACCCCAACCCCGAAAGGACGATGACCATGACCCCGAAGACCGTTGAGAAGCGCACCCACCGCCCCGTCGACGACCGCATCGCCGAGCTCGAGGCCAAGATCGCCGGCATCAAGGCCCGCGAGACGGCCAAGCAGGCCGCGAAGGAGGTGAAGGGGAGCCCGGACGGGCTCGCGTTCCTGGCCGCGGTGAAGGCCGCCGACCGGGCGATCCGGGTGGCCGGCGAGGCGAGGAACGACCCGATGCTGCGGGCCCTGGAGGCCGCCCGGGCGCCGCTCGCCGAGCACCTGGTGTCGATGGGCGTCAGGCTGCCCGACCGCAAGGCAGGCCGTCCGCGCGGGCGGAAGGCGTCGTGAGCCGAGCGGTCCAGTCCCCGGGTCCCGGTGAGCCGGGGTCCGGGGCCGTCGTCCGGGGGAAGTTCCGGCCGGCGCGGGGGCTGGTGGCCAAGGCGCAGCCGGAGACCCGAGCCCCGGGGGAGAGGCCGCCGAGGCGCACCAACGCGGCCCGGCTGGCCCGGCAGCTCGCCCTCGCCCACTGGATCGAGCGGGCCGTCGAGGAGGGGCGGGTGGGCAGCTACGGCCAGGTGGCGCGGA
>Ga0315910_10000700_pt1 | contig 32332 bp, 22 predicted proteins | sample EdamamesoilMG_FD_204470 | JGI IMG/M metagenome (GOLD analysis project Ga0315910, IMG submission 204470) | Garden soil microbial communities collected in Santa Monica, California, United States - Edamame soil | ecosystem: Environmental > Terrestrial > Soil > Garden | place: USA: California... | reverse complement strand
ACTCGGGCGCACGGCGTTCGCCCAAGTGGTGAACTCGAGGCTGGCTCCGCAGGCTCGGGTTCACCGGGCTTCGGATTCGATCCATTCGCGCAACAGCACCAGGGCGGAAAAGCTGTCCTTGTGGGCCTTGCGTTGGCGCGGCGGGATTCCGGCTTCGCGCAGCAGCTCTTCCGCTGCCTTGGTCGAGAGGCGCTCGTCGACGAAAACCGCTCGCACGCGCGGGAAGCGCTGGCCCAGGCGCTGCGCGAAGGCGCGCACGTCGGCGGCGCGCGGCCCCTCGCTGCCGTCCATGTTGCGCGGCAGGCCGATCACGAACGTGTCGACGTCGCGCTCCTCGAGCAGGCGCGCGATGTAATCGAAGAGCGTGAGGCCGTTCGCGGCGTCGTTCCAAGCCGCCAGCGGCGTCACCGCAAGCCGCAGCGGATCGGCCACGGCGAAACCGCAGCGCCGCTCGCCGTGGTCGATCGCCAGCGCCGAGCGCTTCACCGCGTTCACACGTGCGGCGAGCGCGCGGCCGTCAGGCGCTCGACCAGACCGCGCACCTCCTCGACGCGATCGCGGCGGGTGACCAGCACGACCTCGCCCGCGCGCACGACCACCAGGTCGTCGACGCCGATCAGCGCCACCAGCTGCCCGGCCTCGCCGTAGACGATGTTGCCGCGCGCGGCCTGCGACTCCAGCGCGGTGCCGCCGCTGACGCGGTTGTCGTTGACGTCGGGAGCCAGCACGTCGGCCAGCGCGTTCCAGGTGCCGACGTCGCTCCAGAAGTACTCGATCGGCAGCGTGTGCACGCGGCTCTCGCGCTCCATCACGGCCACGTCGATCGAGATCGAGGGCAAGCCCTGGTAAGCCTGGTCCAGGGCATCGCCCTGGGGCAGGCTCGACAGCGCCTGGACGGCCTGCGGGAAGTCGCGCTCCAGCGCCGCGACGATCGTGTCCGTGCGCCAGGCGAAGATGCCCGCGTTCCACAGGAACCTGCCCGAATCGAGGAACTGCTGCGCGCGCGCCGCGTCGGGCTTCTCCACGAAGCGCTGCACGGCGAAGACCGCTTCGCCGGCGCGCGGCGGCAGCGAGGCTCCGAGTTCGATGTAGCCAAAGCCCGTGGCCGGGCGCGTGGGGCGGATGCCGAAGGTCACCAGGCTCGCGCTCTCGCGCGCTTCTTCGAGGCCGGCACGCAGGCTGGCCTGCAGTTGGGCGAGCGGTCGGATCACGTGGTCGGCCGGCAGCACGACCTGCAGCGAATTCGGATCTCGGCGGCGGATCTCCAGCGCGGCCCAGGCGACCGCGGCCGCGGTGTTGCGGCCGCAGGGCTCCAGCAGCAGATTCTCCGGCGGCAGCTTGGGAATCGCATGGCTCAGGGCCTTGGCCTGATCGCGCGAGCTGACCACCAGGATGCGCTCCAGCGGCACCAGTCCCTCCAGGCGCGCGAAGGTCTGTGCCACCAGCGGCCGCGCGTCGCCGATCGAGAGGTATTGCTTGGGCAGGCGCCTGCGGCTCGCCGGCCAGAATCGCGTTCCCGACCCGCCGGCCATGACGACTGCGAAGGCATCCATGCTGGTCCGCGGTTATCCACTGCATGCTGCCCGAGCGCAAGCGCGCTGCGCTGCAGGTCGGCGATTCGGACCGCGCAGCCGCGACCCATTCCTTCCCGGGCCAGCGCTGCGGCGGATCGACAGGCTCCAGGCCTGCGTGGTTTGCGTCGCGGCCGCGGGCCTGCTCCGGGCGCAAGGCGGGGCCTAGAAGCGAGGCGGGAGCGGGCTCAGGGCGGGCAGCGGCAGATCGCGTTCGCCGCGCTTGTTCGAGTTCAGGAAGGAGAGCATGCCCTTGAGCACGATCTGCGGCCGCGACATGTCGCCGCGCACCGAGATCGAAAGCAGGTTGTTCTGGATCCAGTACAGCATGCGCGTCAGCGGGCCCAGCTGGTCGACCAGGTCGTAGCGCACCTGAAGGTCGTGGCTCAGGCGGCCGTCGAGATCGAGCATGCCCGCGCCCACCAGCTGCAGCAGCGGGCTCTCGACGTGGATCGAGTCCATGCGGATCACGCCGCCCTGCAGGGTGTAGCGGATGCGCATGCTCTCGAAGACCGCGCTGCTGTCCATGCCCAGCTGCGAGAGGATTCCGCGCACCACCGGGATCGACCACAGGTGCGTGTCGCGCATGTGCATCCAGCCGTCGCCGACGATGCCGGTCAGGCGCTCCAGGCTTCCGGCGAGGCGAATCTCCGCGTCGACCACGCCGGTGTCGGCGAACTCCGATTGGAAGAGGCCGCGCAGCAGGCCGCTGAGCTGCACTTCGCGCAGCGCCAGTCCGAGCTCGAAGGTGAAGGGCTCGATCAGGTCCATCGTGAAGGCCGGTCCGGAGGCGCGCGTGCGCTCGGACTCCGGACCGTCGATCTGCGCCAAGTCGCTGAGCCTCCCGCCCTCCAGCGTGCCGGTGAGACCGAGGATCGACAGGCGCGGCTCGACGTAGGTCACGAGCATGCGCGCCGACTCCAGGCGCCGGTTGGCGATCGCGCCGTCGAGCGACTGGACCTTGGCCCAGGCGCGCACGTGGCCGCCTTCGAGCACCAGCTCGGAGAGCTCGACCTCGCCGGATTCGATCGAGAGCGGCAGGCCGAGGTCGACGAAGGCGTCGCGCGGGCGGACCTTGCCGCTGAGCGCGAGCTTGGGGTCGGAGCGCGAGGTCTTGCCGGAATAGACCAGCTGCGCATCGTCGAGGTCGATCCAGCCCGAGAGGTGCAGCCTGTCGATGGCGGCGTTCACGGTGTCGGCGTCGAGGAAGACGCTGAGGTGCTCGCGGTCCAGCGGCAGGCCGTGGGCCTGCACGTTGGTGGTGAAGCGCAGGCCGCCGTCCTGTTCGACGAAACGCGGGCCGAGCAGCAGCACCGGCGTGGTGCCCAGCAGCGCCTGGATGCGCGTGCCGCTGAGCGCGCCGTCGCGCGCCACCAGCTCGCCCCACAGCCCCGACAGGCCAAAGCCCTGCGCGTGCTCGCGCCCGCTCGCGTCGCTCCTGGCCGGCATCTCGCTGCGGAAGGCGTTGTCGCGCAGGAACAGGCGGTAGACGCCTTCGTTGCGCGGCGGCCCGCTGGCGGAAATCACCGGGGCGACGTCGGCCGCGAAGTCGATGCGGCCGTCGAGGCTCAGCGCCTCCAGGTCGAAGCCGCCGCCCGCGGCTCCGCCGGAGAAGGCCTCGCGGAAGGCGCCGATCAGCGCGCGGTTGGTGACGTCCACGCCCGCGCCCTGCACGTGCAGTCGGCTGGCACCCTCGGCGGGAAACAGCGCGGTCGCGGCCACGCGCGCGTCCTGCGGCCACTCGCCCAGCAACGGCGCGATGCGCGTGCTGACCGAGGCGGGCTGCTCTTTCGTGGCGGCGCGTCCCAGCACGAGCACGCGGCCTTGCACGTTGCGCGTCGGCGTCGAGAAGTTCACCGGCGTCAGCTGCACCTGGCGCGGTTCGATCTCCACGCGGTACTCCAAGTCCTCACCCGCGCGCGCGCGCGCCGCGCGCACCTGCACGTCGGCCTTTCCGGAGGGCTGGAACAGGTCGAGCGCGGCGCCGACCCCCGGCCAGGTGCCGGCCACGGCCTCGCGATCTGAGCCGCGCAGCGCCATGCCGCGCACGCCGACCTCGAAGTCCATCAGCAGGCCGTTGTCGGGCAGCGGCGCAGCGGCCTCTTCCGAGCGCGCCCGCGCGGGCAGCAGGGTCGTAGGATCCTGCTGCACGCGGCCGCGCAGGCGCACGCTCTCCGCCGTCGGCGTGGTGCCCCGCAAGTCGAACTGCACCGCGAACAGGTGCCGCGGGTCGAACTGCAGTCCCAGGCTGCCCTGGTTCTTGGAGACACGCACGGGCAGTTCCTTCCAGGTCAGCTCCGCATCGTGCGCCCGCAAGTCGAAGCGGCCGCTGATGCCGCGCCGCTCCGGGTGCAGCATCAGCCGGCCGGCGCCGTCGATGCTTCCCGCCGTGGGCTGGAACGCGGGCCAGATCCAGTCGGTGCCCTGCAGGCCCTCGACCGCCAGGCGCGTCGCGGAGCCCAGGCCGAGGCCCTCGCCCTGGAAGTCGAGCACGAACTGCGCCTGCAGCCCGGCGGAGTGTGGTCCGTGAGGCGCCGCGATCACGCCGTCGATCTGCGCGCGCGCTCCGGGCCTGCCCTCGCCCGCGGGAGTGCCGAACAGATGCAAGAGCGCAAGCTGGAAGGCGCAAGGCTGGGCCGGGTCGAAAGCCAGGCTCACCCGGCCCTGCACTGCGTCGACGGGAAGCGGGAAGCCCTGCGGCGCAGCGCCGGAGCGGCGCGGCCAGCCGACGTAGGTGAGGCCCACGCGACCGTCGAGCCGAGCGTCGAGCGCGCCGCTCCAACGTTGCAGCTCGTCGACCGCGACGGCCAGCGACAGGTCGACCTGGCCGCGGGGCTCCAGGGCGTGGAACGAAGCTTCGAGCCTGGGCCACAGCCCCAGCTCCGCCAGCGCGTCGGCGGACAGCGGGCAAGCCGGCAGGTTCAGCTCGGCGCGCAGCCAGTGCTCCTTCCCGGCCGCGCGGCCCAGCCGCGCGAAGGCGTCGATCGTCGTGCCGCGCCACTGGCCCGTGGCCTGGGCCAGCGCGCTCCAGGCCTGCGGATCGATCCAACTCTGGCCGGGAGCGAGACTGCAGCTCGCTTCCAGCTGCACCTCGAGTCCGCGCAGCGCCATGCCGGTCGCGGCCGAAGTCAGCGAGGCCTCGACCAGCGTCGCTCGGACTTGCGCCTGGGAGTCCTCACCCGGGTTCAGCGAGATCTCGGCGCTGGCGACCAGGGCCAGGCGCCCGGTCGGTTGCCAGCGCGCGAGGCGCGCGAGCTGCGTGCCCGACGGCAGCGCGGAAGCGGAGATCGGGAAGCCGTCGGTCGAGAGCTCGATGCTCAACACGCCGGCGCGCTCTTCACGGCCGCGCAGGTAGATCTCAGCCGTCGGGTCGTCGGAGGCGGCGAGGCTGGGAGCGAGCATGCCCTGCAGCTGCGCGCGCCCCGCCGCGTCGGTCGCGAATTCGGCGTCGACTGATCCCAGCGGAAAATCTCCCCAGTCGCGGTGGGCCACGTCGAACTGCACGCCGCCCAGTTGCAGCGGGGGAATCCGGCCCAACGCGGCCAGCACCGAGCCCGCAGGCGGCGCCGTTGGCGCATCCGGCGCCTGCGCGCCGCGCAGCGAGGCCAGCGTGTCGAACAATTCGTCGCACAGGCGCACGCGGCCGCCTTCGAAGCGCAGCAGGCGCACGCGCTCGCCGGGCCGCGCGAAGGGCGCGATCCGCACGCTGGTGCGCTGGATCCGCGCCAGGGCTCCATCGACGCCCAGGCGCGCGTCGAACACGTTCATGCCCGGGCCGAACCAGTCGAGCTCGACCGAGTCGAGATCGAACTCGACGCCGCTGGAGGCCAGTTGCCCCTGGATGCGCGCGCGCACGTAGTCGCTGAACCAGCCGCTTTTCTCCAGCGCGTACAGCAGCAGCGCAGCAACCGCGATCGCGCTCGCGGCGGCGAAGCTCGCGAACCGCAGCACCCGACCGAGGATTCCGAACAGACGCTTCATGGGTTTGCCGCAGCCAGCATCGGCCGCTGCGGCGCCCTGCGTCAAGCTCGGGCGAGATTCGGCGGGTTCAAGTTGGATTCGCGCGCGGCTTCCTCGCGCTCGGGCGCGGGGCGCGGACGCGGCAGCAAGACTTTCGATCCGCCGCGGAAGATGCGCTCCACGCGCCGGCCGACCGAGCAGGTGATCTCGTAGGGGATCGTGCCCGCATTGCGCGCCACCTCCTCCAGCGTGATGCGCTCGTCGCCGTCGCTCCCGAACAGGGTCACCCGATCGCCGACGCCGACGTCGCGGATGTGGCCGACGTCGATCGTGGTGTAGTCCATCGAGACGCGACCGACGATGCGCGCGCGCTCGCCGCGTACGAGCACCTCGCCGTTGTTGCCCAGCCTCCAGGGCACGCCGTCGTTGTAGCCCACCGGCAGCGTGGCGATGCGCGTGGGCCGCGCAGCCGTCCAGGTGCCGGCATAACCCACCGGGCTGCCCTCGGGCACGTCCTTCAGGAACACGATCTGGGAGCGCAGGCTCATCACCGGCTCGAGCTCGCTCCCGCCGGGCAGTCCGTCGGGCAGCACGCCGTAGGCGCTGATGCCCGGGCGCACCGCGTCGTACAGGGGCTGCAGGCCGGTGAACACGCAGGCGGAGTTGGCCACGTGGATCCAGCCCGAGAGCAGGCCGCGCCGGCGCGCCTCCTCGATCACGCCGGAGAAGCGCTGCATCTGCACGCGCGTGCAGTCCTCCTGGGCGCCGATCGGCGAACTGATGTGCGTCATCACGCCGCACAACTGCATGTTCGCCGAGGCTTGGATCTGCTCGAGCAGCGGCAGGGCGCGTTCGGGCAGGACGCCCAGGCGGCCCATGCCGGTGTCGATCTTCAGGTGCACGCGCGCGATCAAGCCCAGCCGCGCCGCGAGATCCTCGAGCATCTGGCAGCGATCGGCGGAGTGCAGCGCGAGCTCGACGTCGTGCACCAGGCACGCCGTGGCTTCCTGGTCGACGATCGTGCCCAGCACCAGGATCGGCGCGCACACGCCGCTGCGGCGCAATTCCAGGGCCTCCGCGGAGGTGCCCACGCCGAGCGCGCTGACCCCGTGGCGCAGCGCGCAGTGGCTCAACGCGACGGCGCCGTGTCCGTACGCATCGGCCTTGACCACGAGCATGATCGCGGTGGCGTCGCCGACGCGCGCGCGGATCCTGCCGAGGTTCGACACGAACGCATCGAGGTCGATGTCGGCCCACACGCGGTACGAGTCCACGCCCGCAGACTAGCAAGCGCGGCGCGCCGATCAACCGCGCCGCGGCGCCTGGTCCGGCGGCGGCGTCGACTCGTTCGCGGCGCGCCGGACGCCGAAGCCGCGCAGGTACAAGGGCTCGATCCGCTCGATCGTGTGCGCGCCCTCGTGAGCGAAGCGCATCAAGCCCAGTTCCAGGAGCGCGCTGGCCCGCGGCACCGCTGCGGCAAGCAGGCGCGCGCTCGCAGCAGCTTCGAGGCCGGCGGCTCGGGCCGCGTCGGCGTCGCCGAAGCAGCGCTCCTCCGCGGAGAGCCGCGCCCGCACCTCGTCCGGGCGCAGGATGCACGGAGCTTGCAGCACCTCGATGCCCTCCTGGGTGCGCAGGTAGCGCGCGAAGTACAGCTCGCCCTGGCGCGCGTCGAGCAGCACCGCGGCGCGCTCGCCGACCGGCAGTTCGCGCCAGCACAGGGCCTCCAGCGAGGGCACGCCGACGAAGCAGGCCCTGCCTCCGCGCGCCAGACCCAGGGCGGTGGCCGCGGCCACGCGCAGTCCGGTGAAGCTGCCCGGCCCGGTGCCGACGACCAGCAGCTCCAGCTCGCGCACGTGGGCACCCGCGGCTTGCAGCAGGCGCTCCAGCGCGGGCAGCAGGTCGCTGGCGTGCGGGCGCTCGCCGCTCAGCGCCGTCTCGGAACGGTTTCCCCCGGCGCTCAGCGCCACCGTGGGCGCGCGCGTGGAGCATTCGAAGGCGGCGGCCAGCATGGGGCGGCGCTCAACCCGCGAGTTCGAGCGCCACGAGCTCGGCCAGACTCTGCGCCCGGCGCGCGATGCAGTCGTGGTCGGGGCCCTCGACCATGACGCGCGCCAGCGACTCGGTCCCCGAGTAGCGCAGCAGCACGCGCCCGTCCTCGCCCAGCTCGGCTTCGACCGCGCGCACCGCCTCGACCAGACGCGGGACGCTGGAGATCGGCGGCTTGCGCGAGACCGGCACGTTGATCAGCACCTGGGGGAAGGCTCGGAAGGCTCCGGCGAGCGCCGAGAGCGGCTGGCCGGTGTCGCGCATCACGCGCAGCACGCGCAGCGCCGTGAAGATCCCGTCGCCGATGAAATGGTTCTCGGAGCCGAAGACGATGTGCCCGGACTGCTCGCCTCCCAGGCGCAGCTCCTCGCGGCGCAGCGCGTCGACCACGTTGCGGTCGCCGACGTCGACGGTCACCACGCCGACGCCGACCTCGCGCAGTGCCCGCGCCAGGCCCTTGTTGGACATGACCGTGGCCACCAGGCGCGGGTCCTTCCATTCGCCGCGCGCCATCGCCTGGCGGGCCAGCAGGGTCAGGATGCCGTCGCCGTGGACCAGCTGGCCCTTCTCGTCGACCAGCAGGCAGCGGTCGCCGTCGCCGTCGAGCGCGATGCCGATCTGCGCGCCGCTGCGGCGCACCGCGCCCTGCAGCGCCTCCGGGTGCGTCGAGCCGCACTCGCGGTTGATGTTGTCGCCGTCGGGCTCGGCGGCGATCGAGCTCACCTGGGCTCCCAGACGGCCGAAGACCCGCGGCGCCACGCGGCTGCCGCCGCCGTTGGCGCAGTCCAGCGCCAGCTGCATGCCGTCGAGCTTGAGCCCCGCGCCGACCTTGTCGACCAGGCGGGTCAGGTAGAGCAGCTCCAGGCTCTCGTCGAATCCGGGCGCCGGGCCCTCGCGCACGGGAGCGGGGTCCTGGCGCAGGCGCTGCTCGATCTCCAGCTCCAGCTCGTCCGAGAGCTTCATCCCGCCGCCGGTGAAAAGCTTGATGCCGTTGTCCTCGGCGGGGTTGTGCGAGGCGGAGACCATCGCGCCCAGCTCGAAGTCCTGGGTGCGCGCGAGCCAGGCCAGGCCCGGCGTCGTGATCAGCCCGGCCGAGATCGACTGCAGCCCGGAGGCCGCGAATCCGCGCGCCAGCGCGGCGCACAGCTCGGGTCCCGAGCGCCGGCCGTCGTGGCCCAGCAGCACGCGGCGCTTCCTGCGGCCGTTCGGCGCGTTCCCCAGGACGGAGCCCACCGCGCGGCCCAACGCGGAGACCGCGTCGCTGCTCAACCAGCCTTCTCCCGCTCGACCGCGGATGCCGTCCGTTCCGAAGATGCGAGCTTGGCTCAAAGGGGATTTCCGATGCGTGGTCGGGCTGCGAGGCGCCGCCTGATTGTGACCTCACGCGCGCGGCGAGCAAGCCCCCAGCGCCGCGCGTGCTCAAGTCGCGTCGGAAGGCGCGCGTGTGCGCACCGCCCAGGCGACGCTCGCCGCCTCGGCCATGCGCTCGACGTCGTGCACGCGCAGCAGCTGCGCGCCGCCGAACACGCAGGCGGCGAGCGCCGCGGCGGTGCCGCCGACGCGATCGCCGGTCGCGCGCGGGTGGACCTGGCCGATGAACGACTTGCGCGAAGGGCCGACCAGGATGCGCAGGCCCAGGGAGCGCAGCTCGCCCAGGCGCGCGATCAGCTCGAGGTTGTGCTCCGCGTTCTTGCCGAAGCCGATGCCCGGATCGATCCACAGCCGCTCGGGCGCGATGCCCGCGCGCCAGGCGAGCGCGGCGCGATCGCGCAGGAAGTGCAGCACCTCGGCAACCACGTCGGCGTAGGCCGGTGCGCGCTGCATGTCCGCGGGCGTGCCCTGCATGTGCATCAGCGCGAACTCGCACTCGCGGCGCGCGACCAGCGGCAGCATCTGCGGATCGAAACGCCCGGCGCTGATGTCGTTGACCAGCGTCGCGCCCAGGTCGAGCGCCGCTTCGGCCACGCGTGCCTTGGTGGTGTCGACGCTGATCGTCGCCGGCGTGGCGCGCGCCAACGCCTCGACCACCGGCAGGACGCGGCGGCACTCTTCCTCGACGTCCACGGGCGAGGATCCCGGACGCGAGGACTCGCCGCCGACGTCGATCACGCTGGCGCCCTGCTCGACCAGCTCCAGGCCATGCTCCAGCGCGCGCGCGGGGTCGTTCCAGCGCCCGCCGTCGGAAAAACTGTCGGGTGTGACGTTGAGCACGCCCATGATCCGCGGCGCGGGCGGCGCGGCCTCGCGCGCCAGGGCGGCGGCCAGGAGCGCCCGCGCGCTGGGCGAGGCCACGTTGCGGCCGGCCGAGCTGCTCGCCAGGAACTCGGCCACGATCCAGCGGCCGTCGAGCCCGGCGCCCGGATCGCCCGCGGCGCTGGAATCGAGCCGCAGCTCGTCGCCGAGGTAGGCGCGCAGCTCGGCTTCCCGCGCCAGCGCGCGATGCACGACCCTCGCGCGCCCCGTGCGGGGATCGCAACCCAGGGAACGCGGGCTCAAGGCCTGCGCGACCTCGCCCAGCAGGTCCTGGGGCGCGGGCTTCATGCCCGGATCAGGCTGGCGACAAGCCCGCAGCGCCCGGCAATTCGCCGCTGCTGGTCTTGGGCGCCGCCGCGCTGGCGGACTTGCGCACCTCGCCCGGTGCGCTCGGCGGCGTGACCGGCGGCGTGCCCGGTCGCAGCGACTCGACGCTGGCCCCGTCCATCAGTCGCTTGACCTCTTCGCCGTTGATCGTTTCGTACTGCAGCAAAGCCTGCGCGACGTTCTCGAGCCCCGGACGCGTGGCGCGGATGATCGCTTCGGCGCGCTGGTAGGCGGTGTCGAGGATGCTCTGCACCTCGCGGTCGATTTCGCGCGCGGTCTCCTCCGAGTGCATGCGGCCGCGCATCAGCTCCGTGCCCAGGAAGTCGGAGCCCTGGCGCTCGGCGTAGTTGATCGGCCCGATCTTGGCGCTCATGCCCAGCTCGCTGACCATCGCGCGAGCGAGGTCGGTGGCGCGCTTGATGTCGTCGGAGGCGCCCGCGGAGATGTCGCCGCAGAATTCCTGCTCGGCGACGCGGCCGCCGAAGAGCAGCGCCAGCTGGCCCAGCATGCGGCCCTTCTGCATGTGGTAGCTCTCCTTGTCGGGCAAGACCATCGTCGCGCCCAGGGCGCGTCCGCGCGGCACGATCGTGACCTTGTGGGGGTTCTCGACCTCCGGGAGCGAGGCGGCAACCACGGCATGGCCGGCCTCGTGGTAGGCGGTGATGCGACGGTCCTCGAGCTCCAGCTTGCGCGAGCGCTTCTGGCGTCCGTAGCGCACCTTGTCGCGCGCCTCCTCGAGATCGTCCATCTCGATGTGCTCCTTCTTGGCCAGCGCGGCGCGGATCGCGGCCTCGTTGATGATCGCGGCCAGGTCGGCGCCGGAGTAGCCGGGCGTCGAGCGCGCCAGCACCCTCGGGTTGGCGTCCGGCGAAGCCTTCACCTTCTTGAGGTGCACGCGCAGGATCTCCTCGCGGCCCTCGAGGTCGGGCAGGTCGATCACCACCTCGCGGTCGAAGCGGCCGGGGCGCAGCAGCGCCGGGTCGAGCACGTCGGGCCGGTTGGTCGCGGCGATGACGATGATGCCCTCGTCGGTGCCGAAGCCGTCCATCTCGACCAGGATCGCGTTCAGCGTCTGCTCGCGTTCGTCGTGGCCTCCGCCCATGCCCGAGCCGCGGCGGCGACCGACGGCGTCGATCTCGTCGAGGAAGATGATGCAGGGCGAGTTCTCGCGCGCCTGCTTGAACAAGTCGCGCACGCGGCTGGCGCCGACGCCGACGAACATCTCGACGAAGTCCGAGCCGGAAATCGAGAAGAAGGGCACCTCGGCCTCGCCGGCGATCGCCTTGGCGAGCAGCGTCTTGCCGCAGCCGGGAGGCCCGACCAGCAGCACGCCGCGCGGGATGCGCCCGCCGATCTTCGTGAAGCGCGTGGGGTTCTTGAGGAACTCGACCACTTCGCGCACCTCGTCCTTGGCCTCCTGGGCCCCGGCGACGTCGTCGAAGGTCGTGTTGGTGTGGTTCTCCTTGGTGTAGAGCTGCGCGCGCGAGCGTCCGAAGGACATGACCCCGCCGGCGCCGCCCTGGTTGCGCATCTGGCGCATGAAGAACAGGAACACGACGAAAATGATGATCCAGGGCGCGTAGACCAGCAGCACGGTCTGCAGCAGGCTGCCCGAATCGTTCCACTTCGTGCCCTTGGCCAGGTCGAACTGCACGAGCTCAGGCGTGACCTTGTGCGTCTGCAGCACCGCCAGCACCGGCGAGACGTCGCGCAGGTCCTCGATCATCAGCGGGAAGGGGCCCGACACGGAAGGCAGCGGGAATCGCGTCGCGCCGGCGACCACCTCGCCGTCGCGTTCCAGCCGCGCGCTGTACTCGGGCTTCGAGGGCGCGATCACCTGCAGCAGGATCTCGGTGCGCTGCGCGGTCGGACGCGGCGCGTCGCGCGCGGGCGGCTCGGCGTCCTTGGCCCGCGGCGGCAGCGGCTGTTCGAAGGTGCTGGTGATCAGCCGCGCGCTCTGGGGCTGGTAGACGCCCTGGGCGATTCCGTCGAGCAGCTCCTCGGTCTTGATCGCCTGGTACGAGGGCACCGCCTTGTACTCGCGCAGCCGTTGTTCGTTCGCGCCCAGGCTGGCGTACTCGACCTTGAACTCGCGGAACTCGTCCTCGCCCAGCTTCTGCGGCGACTTCAGGCGGCCGCGGATGTGGTTCTGCCCGGAAAGCTCCTGGCTTTCGACCTGTCCCTTGACCAGGTAGTACTCGTACTGGTCCTGGCTGAGCGTGTGCGGACTTTGCCAGCTGTCCTGGCCGTAGATGATCAGCACGGCGACGAGCACCGTCAGGAACAACAGGAAGGCGCCGAACGATCGGCTCTTCTTGTTCTTGTCAGTCGGACTGGACGGGGTGTCGGCCATGGAGGTCTTCGAGAGGGGAAAGCGGGCGGCGGGAGGAGGAGGCGAGCGCGGTCAGGCTCGCTGGGTCAGTACGGCCGCGCGCGGCGATGCCTTGACAGGAAACGCAGCGCGCAACGTCAGTAGGACTCGGGTTCTTGGGTTTGGGCCGTATCGGACTCGGGCTCGTAGGCTACCGGCCCGAACAAGTCCAGGGCGAGGCGGTCGGCCAGATTGCGCATGGCGCGCGCCCGGGCGGCGTTCTCGCCGTCCGTTTCGTCCAGGCGATAGCCGCTTTCCGCGAGCGTCACGGTGTGGCGCAGGACCCGCAGCGGCAGCCTTTCGCCCGTGGGGCCGTAGCGCTCGGTGGGGTCGACCAGCGAGGCCTCGACCGTGATCCTCACGCCGGTCTCCAGCAGTTCGTTGTCCGGGCTGCGGATGCCCGAGCGGCGCGAGTAATCGATCACCCGGCCGCGCACGACCAGATCGGCATCCCGGGGGTCGACCTGCCGCGCGGGCAGCATGCGCGCGATGGCGTTGGAAAGCTCGATCTGCAGCTGCAGCTCGACGTCCCGCAGCGGGCCGTCGTTGCCGAAGTACTCGACGCCGATGGTCTGGGCGCCCTCGGGCGCCACCAGACCGGTGTGGTAGCCGCAGGCGCCGAGCGCCAGTCCGAGCAGCATCGCCAGCGGGCGCAAGGCCTTCATGGCGTGCTCCGGTCGGGGACCGCGGCGGCGTCCGAGCCGCCTTCGGCTTCAGGGATCGGCAGGCTCGGGCTGACCTCGGGCACGAGCGCCTTGCTCGGCACGCGCGCCAGCGCCTTCTCGGCCTTCGCGATCGTCGGCGCGTCGCTGCTGAGCTTGGCCAGCGCGAGCGCGCGCTCGGCGTGCAGTCGCGCGCCTTCCCACTGCTCGACCCGCGAGTAGAAATGCGCGACCACCAGGTCGGACTCCGCCAGGCGTTTCTGACATTCGCTGAGGTCCTGCTTCGCGCGCGCCTCCAGCTCGGAGCCGGCGTGGACCGCGAGCCAGGCCTCGAACTCGCCCAGGGCGCGCAGCAGCTCGCGCCGGTCGAAGTCGGGGCGCTTGAGCGAGATCAAACGCAGCTGGGGCACGCGCAGCTCGCTCGCCTGCGCCAGCGGGCTGTCGATGTGGTAGGTGACCAGGTCCTGGTGGCGCTCGATCGCAAGCTTCCACAGGCGCTGCTCCTCGTAGAGTTCGGCCAGCCGCAGGTAGGCCTGATCGCAGCGCTTCTCCTGCGGGTAGTTCTGCACCATGTACTCGAGGATGCCCTCGGCGTCGTCCTTGTCGCTGAAGAAGCCCAAGAACGAAAAGTTGGAGCGCGAAAGCTGCATGCCCGCCTCGAAGAGCACGTCCCCGGCCGCGACGCGCTCGTGGTGCGTGCCCGCGGGCGGGTAGCGCGTGTCGACCTTCTTGAGCATCGAGTACGCGTCCTCGGGCTCGCCCTGGTCGAGCATCAGCCGCGCGGCGCGCACGCCGGCGGTGATCGCGATCTGCCGCGGCAGATTCAGGTTGAACAGCTCCTTCAGGTCGTCGGGGTCCGAGCCCGGCTTGGACAGCTCGCCGATGCGCACGTCGGCGCAGCGCTCCAGGAGCACGTCGATGCGATTCTTCTGATCCGTGGACAGGCCCTCGGTCTCGCGCGCGTGGCGCAAATCCTCCAGCGCGTCACGGCTCTTGCCCGCGGCCAGGTCCTTCTCGGCCTGGTCGACGCGCGCCTCCGCCTCCTCGGGCGAATTCGGCACCACCAGGCTGTGGAAAGGGTTGTTGACCGACGCGCAGCCCCAGGCGCAGCACAGGCAGATCAGGAGCAGCAGGCGGGCGATCATCGTGCGGGGTTGCGTTGGGGGCCGGCGAGGAAGTGGCGGTAGCTCTTGGGGCGGCCCTGCAGTTGGTGTTCGAGGAAGCGCGCGACCACGTCGCGCACCAGCAGCAGCTCGCGAGCGTCGAGCTCGACGCCGGCCGCCGCGCTGGCCGTGGTCGAGGTCGGGTTCGCGTCCGCGGCGCCCGCGGCCAGGCGGGAGGCGTGGAGCAGCACGGTTTCGGGCAGGGTTCCTACGCGTCGACCCAGCGCGCGCGCCTCCCGTGCGCAGCTGGCGCACAGGCGCCCGCCGCTCTGGGCCGAGAACGCCGCTCGCCGCGCACCCTGGCCGGCGCTGGCGGGAGCCGCCCCGCCGCAGGACGCGCATTCGACCAGGGCCGGAGCGAGGCCGAGATTGTGCAGGAAGCCCAGTTCGAACTCAACCAAGGCCCGCTCCGCAGGGCCGGGCAGCAGCAGGCGATCCAGGCCGGCGCGCAGCAGCTCGAAGAGCTCGCGGTTCGCGTGGGCCTCCTGGGATCCCTGCTCGGCGAGCTCCAGCATCGTCAGCGCCGCGCGGAAGCGCGCCAGCTCCAGCGCCAGGCGGTGGCGGCGCGCCACGATCTGCGCCGCCTGCAGCGTCGCCAGCTCGCGGCCGGGGCTGGCAACCCACTCCAGCTGCAGGGTGTCGAACAGGTCCAGCACCGCGTAATACCTCGCGCTGGGCCTGTAGGCTCCCTTGGCCAGCAGGTGCACGCGGCCGTGCTCGCGGGTGAGGACCTGGGTCACCAGCGAGGTCTCCCCATAGCGGAAACGGCGCAGGATCAGCGCCTGGTCGCAAAAGCGTGCCATGCGCCGGATTAGAACACGGCGAAGCTGCCCCGCATCGCTGGCGGGTCGACCCCAGGGGCGCGCCCGGACCGGCGCGGGCCCGCGTCCGCAGGCGCTAGCGGCGTGGCCTGCGCCACCGGCGGGGCGCTGCCGCGCGCGGAGGAGCCCCGAGCGTCGACGCGCCAGCGATGCGGGCCAGTTTCCTGGCGAAGCCGCGCGCGACTCAGGCCACGAGCTTGCGCACGCGCACCTTGAGCACGCGCCGGTCGGTCACCTCGGAAACCTGGAACTCGGTGTCGCCGCGCCGGAAGGACTCGCCGCGCTGCGGGAAGCGGCCGAGCTCGGCGAGCACGAATCCACCCAGGGTCTCGTAGTCGGCGGTCTCCGGCAGGTCGAGGTCGACGAGCTCGTTGACCTCGCTGACGTGGGTCGCGGCGTCGATCTCGACCACGCCGCCGGGCAGGTGCTTGAAGGGGCTCGGCGGTTCCTCGTCGGACTCGTCGCGGATCTCGCCGACGATCTCGCCCAGCACGTCGCCGAGCGTGACCATGCCCGCGGTGCCGCCGTACTCGTCGAGCACGATCGCCAGCTTGATCTTCTCGCGCCGGAACTCCTTGAGCAGCTCCGAGACCAGCTTGGTCTCGGGCACGAAGTAGGCCGGGCGCAGCAGCAGGCGCAGCGAGCGCTTCAACCCGCTGGTGTCGACCAGCGCGCCCATCAGGTCGCGCGCGGAGACGATCCCGATCACGGCGTCGAGCTTGCCTTCGTACACCGGCAGGCGGCTGTAAGCCGATTCGGAGGCGATGCGCGCGGCCTCGTCGATCGGCGTGTCGACGTCGAGCGCGTGGATCGAGGTGCGCGGCGTCATGATCGCCGCGACGTCGACCTCGCGCACGTCCATGATGTTGCCGATCAGCTCGCGCTCGGTCGCGTCGAGCGGACCGGAGGCCTCGGTGTCGGCGACCACCTCGCGCAGGCCCGCGACCGTCTCGCGCGCGTCCTCGGGGTCGGTGCTCTGGCCGAAGAGACGCATCATGCCGCGCCGCGCCGCGTCCAGGCCCCAGGCCAGGGCCGCGACCGGCCACTGGATCACCTGGAAGGTCGGCAGCGAGCGGCGCACGATCGGCTCGCCCCAGCTGGCCGCGAGCGCCTGGGCCAGGGCCTGGGTCGCCAGCCACAGGGCCGGGACCGTGATCGCCAGCGAGGCCAGGGTCACGCCCCAGCTCAGCGGGCGGCTCTCCGAGAACCAACGCACCACCAGGGTCGCGAACAGGGCCGCGCTGCCGGTCTCGAACATGCTGGCCGAGGTGCTCAGCTGGCGCACGCGCTCCAGGCGCAGCCGCAGGCGCTCGCGGCGCTCGGGATTGGGCTCGGACTCGATCACGCGCTCGGTCGGGATCTGGGTCAGCGAGCGGCGCAGGGTGGCGAAGGCGGCGCAGAGGACCAGCGCCACCAGGCCCCCGGCAAGGGCGTGGAACTCGAGCTCGGGCAGGTCGACGTCGGTGAGCGCGACGGTCAGGAAGGGCAGCGGACCTGGAATCAAAGTGGTGGGGCGCAGGGGTGAGGGTCGCGAGACGGGAGCGCTCCTATTGTAGAACTCCAGCGAGGGGGGTGCGGTGGCAGCCCGCTTCCCGGGCGCCCCGGACGTTACGAAAAGGCCTCAGCTCGGCCGCAGCGTTACGAATCCGTGCCCATTGGAGGCCTCCAGCGCCGGCTGCGGCGCCCGCCACGCTCGAAAGGGTTCGACCTAAGTCAAGGCCCTGTCGTGAGTAACCTCCTTCTTGCCCGCCTCGGCCGGAGCGCGGCACGGGCTCTGCATTCCCGGGGGCATGGTCACCACGCTGCGCGCCCTTCCCCATGGGATCCCGCCTCAGGACGCCGCGCCCGTCCTGCCGGCCGCCGTCCTCCGCGCACTCCAGGAGCGCGGCGTGGCCCTCGAGGCGCTGGCGGGGGAGTCCGAACGTTCGCGTGACGAGCGCATCGACACCGCCCTGATGGCGCTCTTCCGCGACACCCGCCAGGGCCAGAGCTTCGACGTGCTCTACAGCCGCACGCGCGGCGGCGTGTTCGCCTGGGTGCGGCGCCTGCTCGCCCAGCAGCAGTGCGGGCTGGATCCCTTCGAGGTGATGCAGGACACCTTCGTCAACGTCTACCAGTACTCCGCGCGCTTCCGCGACGAGCGCCCTGAGAGCTTCCGCGTCTGGGTGCGCACGATCGCCTCGAACGCGCTGCGCCGCTCGCGTTCCCAGCTGCCGCGCCGGCGCGAGCAGGCGCTGGGCGAAAACTCCCGCGAGCCCATCGCCCACGGCAGCGAGCCCACGCGGCCGATGGACGAGCGCGAGGAGCAGCGCGGCCTGGCGCTGACCTGGATGCTGTTCCTGCAGCACTACCAGCAGGCTTTTTCGCAGCTTGCGCTGCGCGACCGCACCGCGCTCGAGCTGGTCGAGGTCCAGGGCCTGAGCTACGCCGAGGCAGGCGCGCGCCTGGCCGTCGGCCCCTCCAACATGAAAATGATCATGTTCCGCGCGCGCCAGCGGCTGCTCGGCCGCATGCAGCGCTCGATGGGTGAGCGCAAGCCCGTGCGGACCGAGCTGCGCGCCGCCCTGAGCGCCGCCGGCTGAGCGTGCGCGCCGGCGGGCCCCTGGGCCCTTCGGACCGCGACGCCACCCGCGGCGGCCAAGGGCCGCGGCGCGGCTCGCGGCGCTCCGCGAGCACCCAGCGGCACGGATCGAGTCTTCGATCCCGCGGGCTGCCTTTGCTAGGCCCGCCCGCAGACACGACACTGTGCCGGTGCATGCCCCGCGCTCGATCGATCTGCTGGTCCACTCCGCCGGCGAGCTGTGCACGCCCCTGGGATCGCTGCCGCGCGGCGGCCGGGCGCTGGGCCTGATCCGCCGGCTCGAGGACGCGGCGGTCGCCGTCGACGCGGGCTTGATCGTCGCCGTCGGCAAGAGCGCCGAGCTGCGCGCCGCCTACCGCGCCGACAGCGAGCTCGACGCCGGCGGCGGCCTGCTGCTGCCGGGCCTGGTCGACGCCCACACGCACCCGGTCTTCGCCGGCGGACGCGAGGACGAGTTCGAGCTGCGCACCCAGGGCAAGAGCTACGTCGAGATCGCCGCGGCGGGCGGAGGCATCCTGGCCAGCGTGCGCGGCGTCCGCGCGGCCTCGACCGAGCGCCTGTTGGAGCTCGTGCGCGCGCGCCTGGAGCGTTTCGTCGACCTGGGCACGACGACCGTGGAGGCCAAGAGCGGCTACGGGCTCTCGTTGGAGGCCGAGCTGAAGTCGCTGCAGGTGCTGGCCGCGGCGCGCGCCGAGCACATCGTCGATCTGGCGCCGACCTTCCTCGGCGCCCACGAGTTCCCCGAGGAGTACCGCGCGCGCCGCGCGGACTTCGTCGCGCTGCTGTGCGAAGAATGGCTGCCGCGGGTCGCGCAGGAACGCCTTGCCGACTACGCCGACGTGTTCACCGAGGCGCACGTCTTCGACCTCGAAGCCTCGCGGCGCCTGATGCAACGCGCGCGCACGCTCGGGCTGGGGCTGCGCATGCACGTCGACCAGCTTTCGCCCCTGGGAGGAGCCGAACTCGCCGCCGAACTGGGCGTGCAGAGCGCCGACCACCTGGAGTTCGTCAGCGACCGCGGGATCGAGGCCCTGGGCCGTGCCGGCGTCGTGCCGGTGCTCTGCCCCCTGGTGCCCCTGTACTTGCGCGTCGAACGCGAGGCTCCCGCGCGTCGCATGATCGACGCCGGTTTGCCGGTGGCGATCTCCACCGATTTCAATCCCGGCAGCTGCCCGCAACAGAGCCTGCCGGTGGTCATGACCTGGGCCGCGCTGCGCTACCGCATGAGCGCCGCGGAGTGCCTGACGGCGGCGACGCTCAACCCGGCCTGTTCGCTGGGCCGCGGGGCGCAGATCGGCACGCTGGAGCCGGGCAAGCGCGCCGACCTGGCGATCTTCTCCTGCTCCAACCTGCGCCAGCTGGTTTCCGAATTCGGCTCCAGCCCCGTGCGCGCCATGGTCGTGCGCGGGCGCGTCGCGCGCGGCGCGGAACATCTGCGCGCCAACACCTGACCCACACCCCTGGAACTAGCCGCATGTCGATCGTCGAGAGTGTTCCCAACTTCAGCGAAGGCCGCCGACCCGAGGTGGTCGAGCGGATCGTGGCCGCGATCGCCTCCGCGCCCGGCGTGCGCGTGATCGACCGCTCGATGGACCCCGGCCACAACCGCGCCGTGGTCACCTTCGTCGGCGGCGACGGCGAAGTCGGCGAGGCGGCCTTCCGCGGCATCGCCCAGGCGCAGCGCGAGATCGACTTGACCCGCCACAGCGGCGAGCACCCGCGCATCGGCGCCACCGACGTCGTGCCCTTCGTGCCGGTGGCCGAGGTCTCGATCGCGCGCTGCGTCGAGATCGCGCACGCGCTGGGCGAGCGCGTGGCGCGCGAGCTTTCGATCCCGGTCTACTTCTACGAGGCGGCGGCGCTGCGGCCCGAGCGCCGCAACCTGCCCGACGTGCGCAACATCGGCTTCGAGAAGCTGCGCGAGGCGATCGCCGTCGATCCCGCGCGCGCCCCCGATCGCGGCGAGGCGCGGCTGCACCCGAGCGCGGGCGCGACCGTGATCGGCGCGCGCCAGTTCCTGATCGCCTTCAACGTCAACCTCGAGAGCCGCGACCTGGCCCTGGCCAAAGAGATCGCCAAGGCGATCCGCGAGAAGGACGGCGGGCTGCCGGGCATCAAGGCCATGGGCTTCTCGATCGACGACCTGAAGTGCGTGCAGGTCAGCATGAACGTCTGCGACTTCCAGCGCACCGGCCTGGAGCGCGTGTACCAGGAGATCGAGCGGCTGGCGCGCGAGCGCGGCGTGGCGATCCGCGAGAGCGAACTGGTCGGCCTGGCGCCGCGCGCGGCCCTGGGCGAGGGCCTGGCGGGCCGCATCCGCTTGCGCGGATTCGATCCGCGGCGTCAGATCGTGGAGGAGTTGCTCTAGTGTCCTGTCTCAGAAGTGCGCGGCATGAGGCGGCCCGAATGCGTCTTCCGGGCAAGGCGCCGCGACGCCGCGTGTTCGCTGCGACACTCGTAGGAGCGGCAACGCCGCCAGGGAGGCGCAGGCGGGTCGAGTCATGCAGCGTACTTCTGAGACAGGACGCTCGATGAAACACGCTCGGCACGCTGGCCACTTGGGGCTGCTCGCGGCGCTGCTGCTGGGCCTGGCCGGGCCCTCGCACGCGCAGCAGGCGCCCGCGCCCGCGGTGATCTGCAAGCCCTGCAAGTCGACGGGCTGGGCCGCCTGCCCGGAACATCCCAAGGAAGAGGCGGCCTGGGAGCTGAACGCGAGCTTCTGCAGCGCCATCGCCGACTGCGCGGTGTGCAAGGGCGCCGGTTTCGTCGACTGCAAGGAGTGCCAGAACCCCGCGGGAGACGCGGCCCTGGCCGAGAAGCTGACGAAGATCGCCGGCCTGCGCGTCGAGCTGGAGCAGTTCGACGCCGAGATGGGCCGCAAGCTGCGCAAGGGCGCGTCGAAGCATTTCACGCTGGTCTGGGAGATCGACAGCCTGAAGGTCGGCAAGCGCGTGCTCGGCGCCCACGAGCTGATGCACCTGTACCTCGATCGGCTCGAGCGCGTCTTCGACCTGTACATCGAGCTGCTGCGCGCGCGGCCCGGCGACATCGTCAAGCGCCAGAAGGTCTTCGTCTGGTGGCTGATCGGCGACCAGCAGGAGGCGACGCTGCGCTTCTGCCAGCAAGGCTCGCCCAACGGCGTGAAACTGATGGGCTCGGAGTCCAGCTACTCGGTGTGCGGCAACCGCCAGTTCTTCACCAGCGACGAGCGCTTGCACCGCAACCTCGTGCACAGCGTCTCGCACCTGCTTTTCGCGCACGAGGCGCCCAGCATGTGGATCGGCAACCAGAAGGCCGGCTGGGTCGAAGAGGGCCTGGCGCACGTCTTCGAGGACAAGATCTTCGGCATCTGCGACAATTACTGCTACGAGGAAGTCGCCAGCAACCAGGACTTCAAGGGCGGCAAGTACAAGATCGCGGTGCGCAAGATGGTCGCGGAAGACAAGGCGCCCGCGGTCGCGGACGTGATCCAGCGCAACACCGATCAATTGAAGTTGCCCGAGCACGCGGTGGCGATGAGCCTGGTCGACTACCTGCTGCAGCGCGAGCCGGGCAAGTTCGACGTTTTCGGCAAGCAGCTGCGCGCCAAGGTCGGCGTGCGCGAGGCGCTGGCGGCGAGCTTCGGCCTGAGCCCGTTGGAGCTGGAAGCCGCCTGGAAGGCCTGGGTCCTGGAAACCTACCCCAAGCAATGATCCTCGTCGCGCTGCTGGCCTGCACGATGCAGCTGAGCTCGCCGCCGGCGCAGCAGGAGCAAAAGAGCGCCATGGACCTGGCGGCCGAAGCCCACCTGCGCGTCGTGCGCGCCGAGCGCGAGTTCCAGTTCTTCGCGCGCTACACCTTCTCCTCGCCCGAGGCGCGCGCGCGCGCGGCGAGCGCCCTGGAGCGGCTGAAGACGCCCGGTTCGGCCAGCGGGTCCACCAGCAGCTCGATCGCCCTGGCCACGGCGACGCGCGCGCTCGAGGATCCGCCCAAGGACGCCAGTGCCGAGGCGCTGCGCGAGGCCGAGCGCCTGCAGCAACTCGTCGGCGCGCTCGACATGCAGCCCACGCCCGCGATTTTCGCCGCCGGCGTGCCCACGCAGGGCCAACTGCTGCGCGTGGTCGTCTACCCGATCCACCCGCCGGCGGAGCGTTTCGACGCGACGCTGTCTCTATGGTGGACGCAGCCGGACGGCGTCGAGCGCTTGGCCTGGCGCGGCCCGGCCGCGGCCTCGCTGTTCGAGAACGCGGGCTTTTCCGTCGAAGTCGCCGCGCCGGGCAGCAGCGCCGGCCTGTGGTACCTGGTGCTGGGCCTGGAGCGGCGCGGCGTGAGCGTGCGCGGCGATGGGCTGGAACTTCAATGCGTCCCGCGCCTGGTCGAGCGCAGCCAGGCGGCCTTCGCCGAGCTCGCCGATCCGCAGGACCCGCGCCAGTGCCTCGCGCGCTGGATCACGCTGGCCTCGCAGCGCGGCATGCGCACGCTGGCCCTGCTGGACTGCGACGCGCAGCTCGCGCGTTGGGACGGCAAGCCGCGCGCCTTCGAGCCCTACGCCTGGCAGCTCGCCTTCCAGGACGACGACGAGGATCCGCACTGGATCTGGCGCTTGGATCCTGCGAGCGAGCCGCGCGCGACCCTGGTGTTGCTGACGCCCTCGAACGAGCCGCCCGAAGCGCAGCTGGCTCGGCCGGAATGGCGCGACCTCGCGCGCATCGATCGAATGCGCCTGCTCGCGGTGCACCTGCCGCGCAACGCCGTGGGCCCCAATTCCGTGGCGTCCTTGTTCGAGCGTCTGGCGCAGGCCGGCGAGGGATCGCCGCTGGTTTGCGTCGCGCGCGGCGACGCGATCGGCCGGCTGGCGATGGGTTTCCACGGACGCGAGGCGCGGCCTTACGCCGCCGAAGTCCTGGCGAGCTCGGATCGACCCGCGGATCCCGCGGCGCTCGGCGGCCCCGTGCCGCGTCTGGTGCTGGCGCCCGGCGGCCGCGCGGCGTGCAGCGAGGCCAAGCTCGGCGATGCGCTCTGGTGGCTCGACGGGCCCGCGATCGAGTTGCTCTCGACCTTCGAGCTGCCCACGCGGCTGCGTGGCGCGCTCGGCGAACTCTCGGCACAGCTCCTGCCGCCCCCCAGGGAATCCAAGTGAGGGCGCTGGCGGCGTTGTTGGCCGTGCTGCTGGCGCTCGGTCTCTACGCCCTGGGCGCGCGTGATCCCGAAGGCGCGCGGGGCGTGCGCAGCGACGAGGGCGCTTACCGCCTGCGCCTGTGCGAGTTGGCGCTGTTCACCGGCGAGAGCGCGCGCAGCGATCGAATGCTCGAGCCGCGCAAGGCCGAGGCCGTGCCCTACGGCGCCTTGGCGCCCGCGGCGACGGCCTTCGTGCTCGCGCGCACGCTGCCCGCATCGGCGCTGGATCTCGAGCACGGCGCCCTCGACGAGCATGCGCTGGCGCGCGGAGCTCGCGGACTCGGGCTCGCCCTGGCCTGGCTCGCCGCGCTCGGCCTGTGCTTCGCGGGCCTGCGTTTCACGGCGAATCCGCCGCGCGATGCGCTGGCCGCGGGCATCACGGGACTGGCGGCGCTGTGCTGGACCTGCTTCGCGCTGTGGCCCGTGGCCGATGGGGGAGCGGTGCGCCACCAGGTGTGGGGGCTGGGCCTGGGTGCCTTGATCCTGGCGCTCAGCGCGCTGCTGACGCGGCCGCGCTCGCTGCTCGACCAGCTGGGGCTGGCGATCGGCGCGGGTGTGCTGGTTGGACTGGCGCTGTGCAACGACCCCTTCGCCTGGCCGCTGCTGCTCGCGCCGCCGCTCGCCTGGCTGCTCGCGGGCCGCGCGCCGGATCGTTCGCCCTGGCGCGATCGCTTGCGCGGCGTTCTGTTCTTCACGGCCACCGCGCTGTTCGTCTCGGGCCAAGGCGGCGCGTGGTCGACGATTCCCTTGCCCTTGCCGAGCTTCGAGCCCGGCTGGCAGGTGCGCGCGGGCGCGTGGTACGAGCTGGGGCTCGATCTCGCGAGCCTGGGGCTCGCGGCCTGGCTCGTGCTCGCGGCGCCGCGCGGAGCGCAGCGCCAGCTGCTGGCGCTGCTGCTGGTCGCGAGCCTCGCGCTGCGCTTCCTGGATCCGCGCTTCTCCAGCGCGCGGCTGGCGCCGGCCGGCTGCGCCTTCGTCGCCCTGCTCGCGAGCTCGTGGCAGAGCGCATCGCCCTCGCTCGCGCGCCGCGGCGCGGCGCTCGCGGCCTGCGCGCTGCTGGCGTTGCTCGCGTTCCGCGCCCCGCAGGGCGAGCGCGATGCCGCCGTGGTCGACGCCCTGCGCGAACTGCGCACGCTGACGCGCTCCAGCGGTGCGTGGAACCACGCGCTGGCGCGCCAGGAGTACGCGCTGCTCGCCAATCCGGACTTCGCCGGAGCGATCGCCTTCCACGCGCGCCGTCCCGTGGCGGGCGCCTTGCTGCCGGGCGCTCAGCCCTCGGCCGCGGCACGCAGCGCGGCCGAGGCGCTGCTTTGCGCCAGCCCCGCCGAACTCGCTGCGCAGGCGCACGCGCTCAACACGCCCTACGTGCTCGTCGGCTCGAGCGACTGGCAGAGGCTGGAGGAGTTGCTTGCATTGTCCGGGCGGCGCGCGCGGGACTTCACGCCGCAGCGCGCGCAGGAGCTGATGCTGCGCCAGCTGCTGCTGCAAGCCGAGCTCGAGGGCTTCGAGCTGCTGCACCGCGTTCCGGATGCGCGCTCGCCGGAGTTGCCCGCGCGACTGGCGGTCTGGCGCCTGACCGCGCCCGCAGCCCATCGCGCGCCGGCCACGATGCGCGCGCGCTGAGTTGGGACGCGGACCGCGCTCCGCTATGGTGCACGAATGGGGAAAGCGCTTCGCGTGGTGCTGGGCGTGCACGCACACTGGGCCGGCTCGCAGTGGGCCTCGAACGAAAACGTCCTGGAGCGCGCTCTCGAGCTGGCCTTGTCCGCCGCCGCGGAGCACCGGGCCGCGATTGCGATCGATTTCGACGCGCGCGGCATCGAGGAGCTCGCGGCTCGTGCCCCCAAGGTGCTGGAACGGCTGCGCGAGGCGCTCGCGCAAGGCCAGCTGGAGCTGTGCGGATCGAGCTTCGCGCAGCCGCACGCCGCCTGCCATGGCGGCGAGTCGAATCTGCGCCAGCGCGTGCTCGGCGCGCGCGTGATCCGCCGCCTGCTGGGGCTGCGTCCGCTGGACCTGTGGGAGGGCGCGCTGGCGGGCCACGCGCAACTGCCCCAGCTGCAGCGCGCCATGGGCACGCGAACGCTGGGGCTCGCGGCGGCGCTCGAGGAGATCCAGATGCAGACGCCGCTCGAGCAGCGCAGCGCGCTGCGCTGGAGCTCGCCGGACGGCAGCGAGCTCGAGTGCGTCGCCGCGAACGCGCTGAGCCAGGCGCTGCAGTGCGGCGAGGAGCTCGAACCGGCGCTGCTCGCGGCGCTGTCGGACCCCGAGCCTCTGGCGCTTTTGCTCTGGCTGCCCGCCGATGCGGCGCGTGCGGAGGGCTTGCTCGCGAGGCTGCGCGCGCTCCAGGGCGACGCACGCTTCGAGGTCGAGCCGCGCTGCTTCTCGGCGCTGGCCGCCGAGCTGCGCCAGCGCCCCGATCCGCTGGCGCGCAGCTACGCGAGCGCTCAGTTCTTCCACGGCGGCGCGCCGGCCAAGAACGCCGATCTGCTCGGTCACGGCGTGTCCTGGTGCGAGGAACAGCTGCTCGCCGCCGAGGCGCTGTGCGCGCTGGTCGCGCGCCTGCCCGAGGTCGAGCCCGGTGGCGCCGAATGGCCTGCATGGGAGCTGGAAGAATCCTGGCGCGACCTGTTCGTCGCCCAGCACCACGCGGTCGCCGCGCGCGAACAGCGCCTGGCCGCGGTGGCCGAAAGTTCGATCGAGCGCTCGCTGGCCCTGGCCCAGGAAGTGCACGAACGCACGCTGGCGCAGCTGGCGCGCAACGTGCAAGGCCTCGAGGGCGGCCACCTGGTGCTCAATCCGCTGGGCTGGACGCGCGACGTGCTGCACGACTCTGGCGTGGCGCGCGAGGTGCCGGCCTTCGGCTACAAGGTCGTCGATCCCTACGATCTCGACGTCGCGCCGCTGGGCCGCGTGCGCGTGCGCGAGAACTCCGAGCGCATCGCGCTGGTGCGCGGCCGCATGCGCGTCGAGGTCGATCGGCGCCGCGGCGTGATCGAGCAGATCACGACGCGCGAGTTTCCCGAAGGGCTGCTCGATCCGGCGCGACCGCTGCTGGAACTTTCGCTCGAACGCGGGGGCCGCGAGGAGAGCTTCTCCGAAGCCGAGGTCTCGACTTCGCAGAGCGAGGAAGAGGAGACCGACGAGCTGAGCATCCGCCGCACCGGCCGCGGCGGTTTCGCGCTGACGATCCAGGTCGCTATCGAGCCGCTGTTCGACGCGGTGTGGATCCGGGTGCAGAGCGAGGAGCTGCCGCGTCCCGATGCCGGTGCGCGCGCGGCTCTGCGCCTGTCCTTGCGGCCGCGGCTGGCCGGCGAGCTCCAGCTGCGCGCGGACCATCCCTACGGAATCGGCGAGGTCGGCGCGGCGCCCGATCGCGAGCGCCGCGCGCCGCAACCCGGCGGCGGCACGCGCGTGGTCGACCAGCTGCTGCGCCCGTTCCAGGGCCTGCGCTTCGTCGACCTCTCGGCGCAGGATCTTTCGCGCGGCATGCTCTACGTGCACGACGGCGCGCCCGCCTTCGAACGCGTCGAGGGCGGCGTCGCGCACTTGTTGTCCAGCGTCGATCCGCTGGACGAGAGCTCCTTCGACCCCGGCCTGATGGCCGACCTGTGGATCGTGCCGCACGCGGGCATGAGCGACCAGGCGCGCATGCGGCGCGCGATGGAATGCACCTTGGGCAATCCGCGCTTCGTGCAGAGCGCCGAGATCCGCGGCGGGGGGCTGCTGCCTTCGACGATGGGGGCGCTGTCGGTCGAGCCCCCGAACGTGCTGGCCACGGCGCTGTGGTGCGAGCCGGAGGCAGCGCGAGAGCACTTGGAGCATCCTCTGTGCAGCACGCCGGCGGTCGTGTTCGCCGTGCGCCTGGTCGAGTTCGACGGCAACCCCGCGCGCGGCCGGCTGCGTGTCGCCGGCCGCGTGCTGCGCGCGGCGTTCACCGATCCGCTGGGCGAGGTGCAGCAGGAGCTGCGCGTGCGCCCCTGCGCCGCGGTCTTCGGGCCCAAGGCCGAGCCGTGGAGCGAGATCGAGTTCGAACTGCGCGCGCACGGGATCGCGACGCTCCAGTTCCACGCCTGAGCGCGCGGCGAGCGCGCAAGCAGGCTGCGAGCCTACCTCGGGACGAGAATGGGGCCCCCGAGCGAACCCGGGGGCCCTGCCACACTGGAGTTGGCGGCGCCCCCACAGGCGCCGCACGACCCCATCCCTTGCGACGGCTCAGTACGCGTGCTTGCGCCAGGTGCCCTCGACCCAGACGCGCTCGCAAACCGTCTTCCACGTGCCCGGCTCCTCGATCGTGCGCCAGGTGCCCGGACGGACCTGCACGCGCTCGACGTGCCAGCAGCCGCGGTAGTCGCGCCAGCGGCGCTCCTCGTAGATCGGCGGCACGTACTCCTGCCGCGTGCAGCCGGGCATCCAGATGCGCCGCGAGACTTCCTCGTAGTGTCCGGGGATCCACACCGGCGCGGGTTCACAGCGCGGCGCCACGACGCGGATCGGCCCGTTCGCGTAGCGCGCATGGCCGAAGCGCAGGTTCGCGGAAACCTCCACGCCGCCGTGCTTGCCGTGCTTGCCCAAGCCGATCGACAGCTTCTGGGCTTGCGCGGCCGGGGCGCACAGGGCGAGCAACAAGGGGGCGGCGATCAGCGCGGGGCGCAGCAATCCGTTCATGGTTCACTTTCCGTCGCGGCGCACGACCGCGGCAGGCCTCGGAATGCGAACCCCGTGCCATGCTCTCCCGCGCCGCCCGCGGGCAGCGGACGGGGCCGGCGGCAGGGCGCCGGCGGCTTCGTGTCCACCGGCGCGGTCAGCGCATGGACTCCCGGGGGCACAGCCACGCCCATTTCCGTGGCCTGGGGGGCCAAGCGGCGCATTGGGACTTGAGGCCGCAGCCGCTATAGATAAACCCTGAGCGCGCCGCGAGGATGGCGCGCTCGCTCCCTAGATGGCCGTTCGATTCCAAGACTACTACCAGACCCTGGGCCTCTCGCGCGATGCCACCGCGGACGCGGTCAAGAAGGCCTACCGCAAGCTCGCGCGCCAGTGGCACCCCGACGTCAACAAGGCGGCCGGGGCGGGCGACAAGTTCAAGCAGATCACCGAGGCCTACGAGGTGCTCAAGGACCCCAAGAAGCGCCAGCTCTACGACCGTCTGGGCGAGAACTGGCGCGCGGGAGAGGAGTTCACGCCGCCGCCGGGCGCGGGTGGCTTCGGCCGCGGCTTCCGTGGCGCGGGCTTCCCGGGTGGCGAGGACTATTCGGGCTTCAGCGACTTCTTCGAGACCTTCTTCGGCGGGGCGGGGCCGCGCGCCGGCGGGCGCGCGGGCCGGCGCAATTCGCAGCGCCGCGGCGTGCCTCCGGTCAGCGCCGTGCTGCCGGTGACGATCGAAGACGTGGTGCGCGGCGGCAAGCGCGAGTTCCAACTTTCCGACGACGGCGAGGCGCGCTCGATCACGCTGAAGATCCCGCCGCTGACCGTGCCGGGCACGGTGTTGCGCCTTTCGGGTCAGGGCGAGCCCGATCCCTACGGAGGAGCGCGCGGCGACCTGCACGTGACGCTCGAATTGAGCGAGCACCCGCGCTGGCGGCCCCAGGGCGACGATCTGGTCGCGCGCGTCGAAGTCGCGCCGCACGAGGCGGTGCTCGGCGGCAAGATCGACGTGTTCCTGGTCGACGGCCAGGCTGCGCTGACGCTTCCGCCGGGAACGCAGAGCGGCGCGCGGCTGCGTCTGCGCGGCCAGGGTCTGCCGAAGAAAGGCGGCGGCCGCGGCGATCTGTTCGCCGAGATCGCGATCGTGGTGCCGCGCGCGCCGAGCGAGCGCGAGCGCGAGCTCTACGCCGAGCTGGCCAAGATTGCGACACCGCCGCGGCGCGAGGGCGGCGTGTGAGATTCGGCGCGGCGCTGCTGCTGGCGCTTGGCACCGCCGGCTCGCCGGCCTTCGCACAGTTCCACGTGCCCGAAGGCTTCGTCGTGGAGCGGCCGAGCGCGTTGGCCGGCTCGCTCTTGACGCTCACCTTTGCGCCGGACGGCAGCGCGTACATCGGCCGCGAATCCGAGGGCATCGTGCGCCTGGTCGACAAGGACGGCGACACGAACTACGAAGTCGTCGAGGAGTTCGCCGACGAGTTGCGCGCGGTGCAGGGCTTGCTCGTGCACGAAGGCGCGCTGCTGGCCTGCGGCATGCGCGGCGGCGATGTCGGCATCTGGAGCGTGGCTATCGGTCCCGATGGCAAGCGCGCGGGCCTGAGCGAACGGCTGTACGCATTCACCGACGGCGGCGAGCACGGACCGCATGCGCTCGTGCGCGCACCCGATGGCGCCGTCTACGTGATGGTCGGCAACCACGCGGCCTTCAGCGATGCCGCGGGACGCACCGAGGGGTTCTGGGCCGGCGACGAGGGTCGGCTCTTGCCTCCTTATATGGATCCGCTGGGGCACGGCACGCACGTGCGCTACCCCGGGGGCTTCGTGGCGCGGCTGGATCTGGAAAAGCGCACGTGGGCCTATGTCGCGGTCGGGCTGCGCAATGCCTACGACATGGCCTTCGACCACAAGGGCTCGCCCTACGCCGTGGACAGCGACATGGAGTGGGACATCGGCCTGCCGTGGTACAGGCCGGTGCGCGTGCTCGAGATCGTCGAAGGCGCCGACTATGGCTCGCGCGCGGGTTCGAGCGCCATTCCCTCGTGGTGTCTCGACACGCAACCCGCGCTTTTCGACCTCGGGCGCGGTTCGCCGAGCGGCGCGGTGTTCGGCACGCACACTCGCTTTCCGAACAAGTGGCGCTGGGCGCTGTTCAGTGGCGACTGGGCTCAGGGTCGGATACAGGCAATCTGGAGCGGCGCATACGATCAAGGTCCCGACGCCAGCTGCGTCGATTTCCTGACCTCGGACGGCGCCCTGCCGGTCACCGACGTCGAAGTGGGCCCCGAAGGAGGGCTGTGGTTTCTCAGCGGTGGTCGCGGCGCGCAAGGCGGCGTGTTCCGCGTCGTCGATCCGACCGGCGAGTCGCGAGCGATGTCCAACGATAGTCGTCTGGACACCTTGCGTCGTAGCTTTGCGGAGCAAGCGGTTTTGGACATCCAGCAGGGCCAACTCACGAGCCTGCCGGAGCTGAGCAAGGATGCGACGTTTCCGTTCGATCGCGAGCTGTGGCCCATCCAGCTGCGAATCGACGCAGCACTCGCTCGCGAGGAAGAAATCGAGTTTCGCTCGCGGCTGGTGGATTTCATGTTTCGCATGGAGGCGCTGTTCCTGATGAATCGTCCGCCGCGGGCACCGCAGCGCAGCGAGCGCCTCGTGAGACACGCGCTCAACTTGCTCGATGATCTAGAGCGCGAGCCCCAGCCGAACGAGGAGCTATGGCTCGCCGTCCTTCGCGGGCTCGAGCTGGGCCTGCTGCGTCAGGGCGATCCCGACGCGAAGACGTGCGACGAATTGGTCGAGCGTCTGCTCGACGGCTTCCCCGACGACGACCCGCGCGCCTCGCAGCAGCGCGCCGTGCTGCTCGCGCACTTCGACGACGCGCGCGCGTTGCAGCCGATCCTGACGGCGATGCGTGCTTCGTCGCAGGCCGAGGCGATCCACTACGCCGACTGTGCGCACCGTTTCACGCGGGGTTGGACGCCCACGCTGCGGCGCGAGATGCTCGAGTGGTTCGAGCGCGCGAATGCCTACGAAGGCGGCCTGTCGCTGCGCGGCTATCTCGCGGCGATGCGCGCGAGCTTCATCGCCGCGGCGCCGACCGAGGACTGCGCGAAGCTCGCGCGCGAAGCGGAACTGGGCGCGGACGCGCTGGCCTTGCTGCTGGCGCGCCTGCCCGCGAGCGAGATCGAAGCCATGTTCCCGCGATTCGCCGCGGCGCTGGCCCAACTTGCCCCGAAATCATTCGGCACGCCCGAGCAGGCGCGCAAGGACGCGGCGCTGCGATCCTTGATCGACGTCAGGCTGCCGGCGTTGACCGAACTCGCGCGCAGGCTGGCGCGCGAGCAAGGCGACATCCTCGAAGCCCCGTGGACGCTGCTCGCGCGCGACGCGGATCCGCTCGACTGGGAGCTGTGGCTCGCCGCGATCGTCTCGCCTTCGCGCGAAAAACGCAGCGCGGCGCGCAAGGCACTCGCACAATTGGAGCTGCGTCCCGCGGATGCGCAGGCTTGGCGCGCGTTGCTCGATCACGCGCGCGAGCTGGGATTCCCGCGCGCGCGCGAGCTGGCGGAGACGCTTGCCAGCTGGAGCGCGAGCGCCGGCGCGACCGGAATCGCATCCGCGTCCGAGTTCCAAGCGGCGCTCGGCGCGCTCGAAGCGAGCTTCCGCTCGAAGTTCCCCGAAGGCCCGGGGCCCAGCGAGGTCGCCAGCACGCCGCGCTGGAGCGAGGAAGCCCAGCTCGCCTTCCTGCAGCGCAGCGCGGCACGCCCGGGCTCCGCGGCGCACGGCCGCATCGTCTTCGAGAGCGCCGGCTGCGCCGTGTGCCACTCGGTCGGCGAAACGCCCGCGAGCGACGCCGAGGGTTTCGGCCCCGATCTCGCGCACGTCAGCGATCGGTTGTCGACCGCCGACCTGCTGGCCGCGATCGTCGCGCCCTCGCGCGTGATCTCCGACCAGTACCGCACGTTCATCGCGCTCACCAACGATGAACGCCAGTTCGAGGGCATCGTGATGCGCCGCGACGCGCAAGGCATCCTGCTCAAGCCCGTCGGCGCCGCCGCGATCGAGATCGAGGCCGCGGAACTCGAATCGCTGGAACCCTCGCCGCGTTCGGCGATGCCCGAGGGCGTGATGGACTCGCGCACGCTGGAGGAGTTGCGCGATCTTTTCGCCTACCTCGCGGCGGGCCAGGGCCGCAAGATCGAGAACCCTTGGTCGGCGGTGTTCGGTCCGGACGGACTGAAGGGTTGGACCGGCGATTCCTCGGTGTGGACGCAGCGCGGCAACACGCTGGTCGGCCGCTCCAACGGTCTGAGCCAGAGCTCCTACCTGCTCGCGCCGATGCCCGCGCAGGACCTGCTCGTCGAATTCGACGTCTTCCTGCCGCCCGGCGGCAACTCGGGGCTGTGCTACCGCGCCGAGCGCCCGCTGGATTCCGCGCTCAGCGATCCCAGCGGGTTGCAGGCGGATCTGGGCCAATCCTACTGGGGCTCGCTGTACGAGGCGCAACGCGGCCTGATCGCGGGGCCCCAGCCGGAAGAGCTCGCCGCGGCGCTCGATCGCGGCGGCTGGAACCACGTCCTCGTGCGCTTCGAGGGCGCGCAGCACTCGATGGAGATCAACGGCCTGCAGACCTACTCGCTGCGCGCCGACTCGACGCCAGGAAGCCTGCTGGGCTTCCAGGTGCACCAAGGCAAGCCGATGCAAGTGCGCTTCGCCAACGCGCGCTGGCGCCGGCCCTGAGAACGTACGCAGCCAGCCTCGGGATCGCCACATAGCGCCGGG
>Ga0315910_10000699_pt1 | contig 32358 bp, 23 predicted proteins | sample EdamamesoilMG_FD_204470 | JGI IMG/M metagenome (GOLD analysis project Ga0315910, IMG submission 204470) | Garden soil microbial communities collected in Santa Monica, California, United States - Edamame soil | ecosystem: Environmental > Terrestrial > Soil > Garden | place: USA: California... | reverse complement strand
CCACACCTTGAAACAGATCCGGCCGCATGTTGATGATCGCTCCCATCAACAGTCCGCCCGCGCTTCCGCCCATCGCATATAGCCGTTGCTTGTCCGCGTAACCTTCCTTCACGAGAAACTCTCCGCAGTCAATGAAGTCGGTAAACGTGTTCTTCTTCTTCAACAACCGGCCCGATTCATACCATTCGCGACCCATTTCCTGACCACCACGGACGTGCGCGATCGCAAAAACGAATCCGCGATCCAACAAACTGAGCCGGGGCGATGCAAAGCCCGCCTCGCTCGAAGATCCATACGAGCCGTAACCGTAAAGCAGCAACGGACTCTTGCCGTTCAGCGGCGTTGTTTTGCGATAGACGATGGAGATGGGCACGCGCACGCCATCACGCGCTGTGGCAAAGCGCCGCTCGGTCTTGTAGTTCGCCGGGTCAAATCCTCCCAGCACTTCAACCCGCTTGCGCAGGACGCGCTGGCGCTTGGTCATGTCGTAATCATAAGTCGAGGACGGCGTTGTGAGTGATGTGTAGATGTAGCGCAGGGATGTGGTTTCCATCTCGGGATTCGCGCCAATCCGCGCGAGGTAGGCCGGCTCATCGAACTCGACATAATGATCGTCCTTGCCGTCCCAACTTCGCACGCGCAAACGATTCAACCCCTCGCGTCGCTCCTGCAAGACCAGTTGATCGCGAAAGACCTCAAATCCCTCCAGCAGCACGTCATCGCGATGCGGAATGACTTCCTGCCAGTTCGGTTTGCCCGGGCTGGATACTGGCGTCCTTACCAGCCGATGGTTCTTCGCTTTCCAGTTGGTCCGGATGTAAAAGTCGTCGCCGCGATGTTCCACCGAGTAGATGTGTTCCGGTTCCCGTGCCTGAATGAGTTTGAATTCTGACTCCGGCTTGGCCGCATCAACCATGCGAAACTCGGTGCTCTGCAAATGATGCGAAACGATGAAGAGATATTTCCGCGACTTGCTCCGGTCCACGCTACAGGAAAACGTCTCGTCCTTTTCTTCATAGACCAAAATATCTTTGGCCGGGTCAGTGCCGAGCGTGTGACGAAAGACCTGATAAGCTCGCAATGTGTTCGGGTCTTGCTTCGTGTAAAGCAGCGACTTCCCGTCCTCCGCCCAAACCAGGTTCTCGGTCACGTTTGTGATGACATCTGGCAAGAACTTGCCCGTCTCCAGGTTCTTGAAGCGAATGGTATTAAACCGGCGCCCCACGGTATCCACCGCGAACGCGACCAGCTTCTGACCGGGATGAATGTCCCAACCCGCAAAGGAAAAGAACTCGTGTCCCTTGGCCAGTTCATTCTCGTTCAGGAAGATTTCCTCTGGCGACTCCAGACTCCCTTTCTTGCGGCAATGAATGGCATACTCGCCGCCTTCCACAAACCGCGTGTAATAATGATAGTCCTTGATCCGCACTGGCACCGTGTCGTCGTCCTTCTTGATGCGCCCGACGATCTCATTGAACAGGGTCGTTTGCAGATTGGTCGTGTGCGCCATCGTCCGGTTCAGGTAATCGTTCTCCTGTTTCAGATAATCGATCACGGCGGGATTCTCACGCTCCTTCAGCCAGTAATACGGGTCGGCACGCCGATGCCCATTCTCTTCGAGCACTTTGGGAACTTTCTTCGCGATGGGGGCGGAAGTGTCCTGGGCGAATCCGGACGCGAGAAAGGTCACACTCATGGCACAAATTAACAGGGTTTGCATGCTGGCATAAAGTTCTCGAACTGGGTAGAGGCGGGTGTTGGTTTTCATGGCTGACTGGTTTCTGCGGTGTCTTGTCATTGTAAGCTCAAGGCTGCTTTGCGCCGACCGCAAGCAGCTTCTCCGTTGTGCGATAGAAAATCGTGCCATCTGATAATGCGGGTGTGGCGAGGCAAAGGCCGTCCAGCTTGTTCGTGGCAACGACACTAAACTTGTCAGCAGCGGGAACGACAAACACATCACCCAATTCACCGCTAAAGTAGAGCATGTCTTTGGCCGCAACCGGTGATGCAGTGAAGCCCTGTCCACCGCCGCCGATGCGCTCTTCGTAATGGATCTTGCCCGACGCCAGGTCAAAACACGTCACGATGCCGTCGTTGGAACAGCCCCACACCTTGTCGCCAACGACGATGGGGGTCTGGAGGTAATTACCCTTTTTCGGATGCACCCACACCACTCCACTGTTGGTCTGGGTGATCTCGGGCGATTTGATGTCACCCTTCGCATCGAGCCGCACCGCACGCATCGGACGATACTTTCCGTGTCCGCTGGTCAAGATGAGGAACTCGCCACCCAAAATCGGTGAAGCCACCGGCACATCGCCGCCCTCGCTCAACCACCAGAGCGGCTCGCCGGTCTTGAAATCGTAGCCACCGATCTCTTTCCAGCCATTCGCGATGACTTGCGTGCGCCCGGCCCGGCTCGCAACGATCGGTGTGCACCACGTACCAGAATCCTTGCGCGGACGGCGCCAAAGCTCCTTGCCATCCGCTGCATCGAACACCGCCAGGAACTGCTCCGTGGCCGTGTCCACCTGCACGACGATCTTTCCATCGTGCAGCACGGGTGAACTGGCAAAGCCCCATTGCAGCGTCGGCGCATCCATCGGCGCGGCTTGAAGCTTGCCGAGATCCTTGGCCCAAAGTTTCTTTCCATCCATGTCGAAGCAGAACAAACCCTCCGAACCGAACAATGCCACGATACGTTTGCCATCGGTGGCCGGCGTGGAATTGCAATGGGTCGCTTTCGTGTGCCGCTCGATGCGCGGCACGGCTTCGAGTTCAAGCTTGTCCCAAAGAATCTTGCCGCTCGCCTTGTCGAGACACAACAACCGCCACTGATGTTTCTCTTTCTCGGCATAGGAATCCCCGGCGCCGTAAAGACCGACTTTGAGTTCTGCCTTGACGCCTGGCCGCACTGCGGTGGCGATGTAAACTTTGTCTCCCCACACAACCGGACTGGCATGGCCAAGTCCGGGAATCGGAGTCTGCCACTTGAGGTTTTTTCCCGCCGGGACATCCCAGGTTGTGGGCCCGCCCGTGGCGCTCACGCCGCTCGCCTGTGGTCCGCGGAACTGTGGCCAATTCTCCGCTTGGACCTGCGCCGACAAGCTCACGGACAGGCTGATCACGCAAAGGGCCGTGAAAGCGGGGCGCGCCATGCTAAAACTGTTGGACGCACGACTTGACGGGGAGTGGAGTACGAGGGGAAGCATGCGACCAGTTAGCCACAAAGCCGGGCTGATGCAAAACCAGAAATACGCGCGCAAGGCTTAGAAGAACGGATTGTGGGCACGCTCCTCCATCACGGTGGTGAGCGGACCATGACCGGGGCAAAGCAGCGTTTCGCCCGGGAGCGATAGAATCTGCTCGCGGACTTTCTGGCGGGCGAGTTCCCACGAGTCATTCCCCCGCCCCATCGAGCCGGCAAAGATGGCGTCACCCACGACGGCCACGGGCGGCGCGTCCTCCGGCCAGTCGCCGATGATGTAGGTCACACCGTCAGCCGCGTGCCCGGGTGTTTCGCGATGCGTGATGCGCAGGCCACCAAGAAGAACAATCTCATTGGGTTTGTTACGATGCTCTGACGGTGCATTTTTGGAATGTGTGTGGAGCATTGCCTGCGGAAATTCCTGCCGGACTTCGCCCAGCGCGGCGACGTGGTCGTGATGCGAGTGCGTGATGAAGATGTGACGAAGCTGTAGCTTTTCGGCAACGATGGTCTTGGCGATTGGTCCGAGGTCAAAGCCGGTGTCGAAGAGCGCAGCCTCGCGCGTGACGTCGTCCCACACGAGGTAACAATTCACCGTGAGGTCATCGCCAGCAGAAGTGAACATCCGGAAACCGGGCCAGCGGCTGAGATCAGGTTTCACGGGCAACCAGCCAGTGGCGATGCTTTCGAGCTTGGTTGCATCCAGACCGATGGCTTCAGCCAGTGGCGCGAGTTTGATGGATGAGGGCAGTCTGCCGGAATCTTGCAGCGCCGCGAGTTCGACTTCGGTGATCCCAGCCGCCCGGGCCGCCACGCCGGTGGAGACGTTCGACATCCCGCGGGCTTTGCGGATGATGTCGCCGATATGGTCTTCGAGGTTCATCAGCCCAAGCTGGACATAATCACGCGGATACGCCAGCGCGACTTCACCACTCGATCACTGCGGCGCCCCAAGTGAGGCCGGCACCAAAGACGACAATGAGAATCAGATCGCCGCGCTGGAGCTTGCCAGAATTCACAGCTTCATCCAGCGCGATGGCCACCGAGGCGGCGGACGTATTGCCGTACTTGTCCAGGTTCATGAACACCTGATCCGGCTGCGCGCCAAGGCGTTCGCCCACGGCGTCGATGATGCGGCGGTTGGCCTGATGCGGAATGACGCACTTAATCCTGGTGATGTCAATTTCGCAGCGACGCATCACTTCGTTGCCGGCGCTGAGCATCGCCTGCACGGCATGCTTAAAGGTTTCCTTGCCCTCCATCCGCAGGTAATGCAGCCGCGCATCCACCGATGCCGCAGTTGCCGGGCAACGGCTGCCGCCACCGGGCATGTAAAGCAAATCAGCTTTGCCGCCGTCTGCGCCCATCACCGCGGTCAGCAGACCGTGCGTGTTCGGGCGATTCTGCAAAATGGCCGCGCCTGCGCCATCGCCAAAAAGCACGCAGGTGTTGCGATCTTTCCAGTCCACGATGGAGGAAAGCTTCTCTGCACCGATCACGAGCACGGTGTCGTAGGTCTGCGAGGTGATGAATTGCTGGCCGACTTCCAAAGCATAGATAAAACCGGAGCAAGCCGCTTCCAAATCAAACGCGGCCGCCTTGCTCGCGCCGAGCTTGTTTTGCACCAGAGCGGCGGTGGACGGGAAAACCATATCCGGCGTGATGGTGGCAACGATGATGAGGTCAATTTGTTCGGCCGTGATTCCAGCCATCTTCATCGCCCGGCGCGCGGCTTCTGCGGCCATGTCCGAAGTAAACTCATCGGCCGCCGCAATGCGGCGCGACTTGATGCCGGTGCGTGTGGTGATCCACTCGTCGGTGGTCTCGACCATTTTTTCGAGATCAGCGTTGGTGAGGATTTTTGCCGGCACATACGACCCGACGCCAGCGATGGAACACGTGCGGCCTTGGAAATTGTGCTTGGCGCGCGGATTTTTGAACTTCTGCTTTTCGCTCATGCGGGGATGGGATTAGAAGCTGGGCTGGCGGCTAACTTTGCATTTGCGGCGGCGATCTCCGCAGCGATCTTCGCATTCACGTCGTGGCGGATCTCCTCGGCGGCCACGCGGATGGCGTTCATGATGGCCCGTTCGCGCGATGAGCCGTGGGCTTTGATGACGACACCATTCAAGCCCATCAAGACCGCGCCACCATAAACTTCCGGGTCCATGCGATGCTTAAGCTCCATCAAACCGCCGCGGGCGATCCACGCCCCGAGTTTGCGGATGGGGTTGGCCATCAAACCGGTTTTCAGAATGTCCTTCATCGCGTAGCCGAGGCTCTCGGCGGTCTTGAGGACGATGTTACCGACAAAACCGTCCGCGACCACGACGTCAACCGCGTCGTCAAAAAGATCAAAGCCCTCGACGTAGCCGATGAAATTCAGATCGAGCAACGAACACAACCGCGCAGCTTCGCGGGTGAGGTCGTTGCCCTTGCTTTCCTCCGACCCATTGCTGAGCACGCCGACGCGCGGCTTGGGTTGGCCGAGAATTTCGCGGGCGTAGATGCTGCCCATGACGGCGAATTGGGCAAGGTGCAACGGTTCGCAGATGGCGTTGGCCCCGGCATCGAGCAGAACAAAATCGCCGGTGCGCGACGGCATCCGCGCGGTGATGGCCGGGCGTTCCACGCCTTCGATGCGCCTGAGTTTCATTGAGCCCGCGACGAGCGCGCCGGTGTTGCCGGGTGAAACAACAGCATCGGCCTTGTCCTCACGCACCATGTCGATGGCGCGGACCATCGAGGAATCCTTTTTCTTCCGAACGGCTTCCAGCGGCTTGTCCTCCATCGTCAGCACTTCGCTGGCGTGAAGGATCTGGACGCGGGAATCGGAAAGCCCCGTTTTTTTCAGGGCAGGCTGAATGCGTTCCTGCTGGCCGACCAGCAGCAACGTGGAGATGTTTGGATCCGCTTCGAGCGCCAGCTTTGCGCCAGCGAGGGCGACTTCACATCCGTGATCGCCGCCCATGACATCCAATGCGATGCGCATAGAGGATGGTGCGGCCGATCGTGGCCGCGACGCGCTTAAGCGCCAGCGGTGACCGTCACGACCTGACGACCTTTATAGAAACCGCACGCCGGGCAGACCCGGTGAGGAACATAAGGCGCATCACACTGCGGGCATTTGCTGAGTTGGGGAAGTTTCAGCACGCTGTTGTATGCTCGACGCATACGCATGCGGCTCGTGGATGGTTTACGCTTCGGAACGCCCATAAATTGCTCGCTTCTAAAGTTTCAGTTTGTCCAATGCCGCCCACGCTGACGATGGTTTCTCCGTGTCAGGGGAGCGGGTCGATTTCTTTTTTCCCGTTTTCCGGACGGTGGTCAGGCCGTTACACCCGGGTTTGCACAACGGATGTTGCGGAAACTCAAGGAGAGTATCTTCCCGCAAAATGGGCGTCAAGTCCACGCAATCGCCCGAAACGGCTATCGCCTCCTCGCCTTCGAGGGGTAAATGGGCGGCGAAATCTGGTAGCACAAGCTTGAATTTGAACGGTTTAAGACAACGAACACATTGGCAGTCCAGCGTCAGGGAGAGCTTGCCGCGAACAAGCAAACTGTTATCCAGTAATTGAGCTTCGAGCTGGTAGGTGAGCGGCTGCTTCACTTGAACCATCTCGTCCCGCTCATCAACCTCGAGTTCCTTGGCCGATAGCTCGCCCTTCAGCGCAAGGTTGCGCTTTTCCAGATGACGCAGGTTGACGAACAGTGGCATATCAGGCGGATTGTTCCTTGAGCTTGCGATGCAACTCCCGGCGAACGTGGACGGGCACAAACGCGCTCACATCGCCGCCGAGGCGGGCGATTTCCTTCACGATGCGGGAACTCAGGAACGTGTAGGTGTCCTTCGGCATCATGAAGATGGTTTCGAACTGGTCGTTAAGCTTGCGGTTCATCAGCGCAAGCTGGAACTCAAATTCAAAGTCGGACACAGCACGCAGTCCGCGAACCACCGCGTTGGCCTTGCACTTTCTCACGTAGTCCACAAGCAACCCATCGAAAGAACCGGCGGAGACATTCTTCATGCGACGCACAGCTCCTTGCACCAATTCCACACGTTCTTCCAAAGTGAAGAGCGGATTCTTGCTGTCACTTTTTGCCACCGCCACGATGACGCGGTCGAACAGCTTCGCCGCGCGCTCGATCACGTCCAGATGGCCGTTGGTGAGGGGGTCGAAGCTGCCGGGATAAATGGCGGTCCGCATGGCTGCAAGTTAGCAAAACGCGCGAAGATGACGAGCAGAAATCACGCGCCAACCGGCTGACTTGTTTGCCAAGGTACTTCAAAAATCCGCACGGGCTTCTGAAAGCCTTTGGGTGTGACAGCTTCCAATTCCACACAATGCGCCGCCAAGGCCGGATCGTCTCGGCGCAATTCGATCATGGTGTTCTCGCCGATGATGATGCGACCCCGGCCAGAAATCGATTCAAGGCGGCTCGCGAGATTCACCTCCCGACCGAAGACTGTGTAGTTCAGTCCGTGCTCGTCCGACCCCATCAGGCCCACCGTCACGGAACCAGTGTTGATACCGGTGCCGAGGTTCAGCAACGGCAACGGGGAACGCGGCGGCAGGCCGGCGGAAGCGCGGGCGCGATTCTCAAGCTCGAGACCCACGTTTTTTTCCGCGCGCTCACGGTTGAGTTCATAAATCGCGCGCTGGGCCTCAACGGCCATGCGCACACAGGCGGTCGCGTGCTGTGGGTTCGTCTCAGGCGCGCCCCAGAATGCCATGACGCAATCGCCGATATATTTGTCCAGAACGCCGCGGTGTTTCTTGACCAGACCGGAGACCGTGGCGAGGTAAAGATTTACTGTCTCCAGCGTCTCTCGGGCAACTTCGTCATGGCACGCTTCGGCCTCGGTGGGCGACAGTTTGCGAGCGCGGACAGATTCCTCAGCCCGCTCCTGCGCCTTGTCGGAAAGTTCCGTAAATCCACGCACGTCAGCGAACAACACGGTTGTGACGCGTTGGGCACCGCCGAGCGAAAGATTCTTGGCACCAAGCAGTTCGGTCACAATTTCTGGAGCAACCAGTTTTGAGAAGATGGATTTGGTCCGGCGGCGTTCGCGTTCCTCAAACACCACGCGATACGTCACCAGCATCAGGTATTGCACAAACACAGCTCCGCAGACCGGCAACACCAAAGGCAGCCAATAGCGATCATAAACAAGCAGCCAGAATCCAAGGCCGACATAAGCCAGCACGATTACCACAATGCCGCAGAAAGCAGCAAAGCCACGAAGCCGCCAGGTCATCACTGCCGTAATCACTCCCAAAGCGAGGATGGAAAACAGGTCCACCCGCCAATCGGCCCGGCGAATGAATCGTTCGGTGATGATCGAGTTGGCTACGTTCCAATGCTTGCTGACGAGCAGTGTATCTTTCTCCAACGGCGTGGCGCCATGGTCAGTCAGGTCGTTGCCCACGGCAGAGGAACCGACAACCACCAGCTTGTTGCGCCAGTGATTGGTAAGCGAATCGGCCAAACCTTGCTGGCGATCCCGATCTTGACGCAACAGGCTCTCAATGGATTCCGCTGTCAGTGCGGGATGCTGGACCGGCACTTCCCAGTTGATGAGCAGGTAGCCATTTGCATCCACCGGCAAGGTGCGCTCGACGCCATTTGAGCCAACGAGAGTTACCCTCCCATCGGCGAGATCAACTTGCGTGCGAGAGAGATCGAGCCCCAGTTCGCGCGCGGCGAGTTGCACGCCCATGTGCCAGACGCGTTCCATGGTGAAGGCGGGTTCGCGGCGCGACGCCCCACCGCCAAGATCAGCGAGGTCGAGGTTCGTGCCAGCATAAAGCGGAATCACTACGTCCTCCTGGCCTGGGCGCTCCGCGACTAGTTGGTTCGACTCGATGCGCACGCGGCTCAAGTCCAGATAGCCCTCGGCTTCAGCCTTTACCAAGGCCGGATGCCAGCGAAGGTAATCCTGAAAAATGCGTGCCCGCCGCAAAACACCATCGGAATCGAGATCGGCGGAGATGTCGGCAACGGCAAAAGCGTTGGTGGCAAAGAGCGGGTGCGGTCGGTTGTTCTTTTCCGCCGCGAGGATGGCGTTGCCGGATTGATTGAGCTGCCAGGCAAAGAATTCATCAGATTCCACCGAGATCCAATCTTCATTACCTTCCTTAAAAGTCGCCGGGATGGCACCACCATGCACTGCCTTGAGAAATCGCATCAATTCAGGCGCGTGGCTTGCGGCCACCTTCATCGGCCAATGGTCATGGCGCACCTGTGGAAGCACGATGTCGAATGCGACGGCCCGGGCCTGCTGTGCTGACAACTCCCGCAGTAACCGTCCATAAACATGGCGGGGCCAATAGAGTCCGTAGCGGTAGCCCAAAGATCCGTCATTAACAGCCGCAATGCTGTCATCACTGATGAAAACAAAACCGAAGTTGGTCACGACCGGCGGAGTGAATCCTTGGGTGGTACGAACCCGGATATCGAAGGTGATGTGCTCCAACCGCTCCAACACGTCTGGCCTGACCAGTGCCAGTAAACAAACCGTCACAATCACCATGGCCGCAATGGAAATGGCCGTGGGCTTGACGGACTTGAGTTGCATGCCGGCGAACTAAACAAAAAAACCAGAGCAACTCAAGGTCGCTCTGGTTTTAGAAAAATGCTGCCAATCAGTTGCCACCGCCGGTGCTCAATCCGAAACCTGCGGAGCCGCCGCCACCACCGCCACCGCCACCGCCGTTATTGCCATTCTGACCGGTGCGAGGCGAAACATAGTAAAGTGTTTGATCCACAGCGAAGGTCGTGGGCGGCGTATTCGGGCCAATACGAGCTTCCTTGGCTTCGCGAACCATCTCTTTCTGATTGTAATCAGGGATAGGCGTTATCTGACCACTCTTGGCGTCATATTGGTAACCGCCATTCACGACCTGCGTAACGACCGTCCCGTCGGGCTGTGTGTAAGCGACCACCACGGAACCGACGAGCACCTGAACGACGCCATCGGCACTGACTGTGTAAATCGTGCCGCGGACACCTGCGATGCCGTTTGGCATCTTGACCTTGTATTGCGAACCCGCGGACATCTTCTTGGTCGTACCGAAAATGCGACCTTTGCGCAGATCCAACTCGGTTTCTGTGATGGTATCCGTTCCGGTCTCAACCACGGTGAGCTTATCAACTGAAATGACGGTGTCCTCGCCAAGGCGAACCATGTCCTGCTCCATGGTCGGCTGGAAAGTATTCATGTGACTCTTGGTCGGTCCGGCAGGGCGCGGCGTAGAGACATAACTGTCTTCAAAACTGATATCGATTGAGCCGCCTTTCGCCGTTTGAACAATCATTCCCGGCTTCAAGGTTTCGCCGACTTTCAAAGGCTGCCAGACATTGTTGCCCGTGGAATAACGTGCAGCGCCTTTGACGCGCACAACTTTTCCGGTCCGTTCCTTCGCGTCTCCAGCGGAGACGTTTGTGATCATGGCCAGCGCGACACCGCACGTGACCAACCAACCAACCAGTGTTCGTGTTTGTTTCATAGGCGCTCCTGAATACAGGAACTTATTGTTGTTCACGGGGAGTTTATGCCGATGTATCTGGTTGTCAACCGAATATTACGAATCTACACCCCCTGCCACCCCGGGGAAGCCGCAATGACGAAAACCGGCAAAAACACGAGGTTTTTCGGGTCAAACACTGAAAAACGGGAATGCGCGCCCATTGGGTCAGCGGATCGGCAATAGGAACTGGTTTGTCGCCGCTTCGGCCAGCTTCTCACTGCTGAAGTTATAGTAAAACTCGGAATTCACATTTTCGTGCCGTTGCAGTTTCAATGAGCGCTCGTACCAGGTCCGGGCAGCGGCATAATTGCCGGATTGCACAAAATGATAGCCGATGTCCCGGATGGTCCAATAACCCTTCGGGTCGAGGGCTTCAGCTTTCATGTAATTTCGTTCAGCAACTTCATGCAGGCCGGCCAATTCGTCCTGCCGTAGCGCCAACCAGTCCCAGCACCAACCTGCCCCGGCGTAATTCCGCGCATCATGGGGATTCAACACCATGCCCCGCTCAAACCACGTGATGGCATTGGTTGCCAGGATGGCATTGTCCTCACCACCTTGGGCACTATGCGTTTGAAACGCTTCTGCGATGTCACAGGTGGTTTCAAAATTTTGTGGTTCGATTGCAAATGCCTTTTCGTACGCACCAATCTGCGCCATCGAGCGCCAGGCCTCAGCCTCGGCCAAAGTCAGCCAGCGATACTCACGCGCCAGGCGGATCCCCTGCCCGCAGCCGTAGATCACAAACGCCAACAGTGCCAGGCTCAACACAGCTTTCAATGTCAGGCTGGCTTGAATCCAGATTCGATCGGTCGCATAGCGCAGCTGACTGCTCAGCATCGCCGCCAGGCAGAATACCAGGATCGCGTTGGCGGGAATCTGCATGTTGAAATCCACCAGCGAATGTGCGAGCACGGCAAGCAAGCCAAGGAAGGTTCCCAGGAAGAACGCAAACCGGTTGCTGTGGTTGTCGGCGAGTTCGTTCTCGGGTCGTCGTACATGCTTCCATGCCCGGACCACCCCCGCGAACAAACACATCAATGCCGCACAGACCAGCACCGTGCCGATCACCCCCCAATCCGCCAGCAGATTCAGGAATTCATTGTGCGCCCGATCCGGCCGCAGTTGGATGGCCTCCGGGCGGTATTCTCGAAATCGGAAATCAAAATGTCCCGGGCCCACGCCAATCCAGAAATGATCCTGCCACATCTGCAACGTGGAATCCCAGACTTGCACCCGGGTATCCTGTTCCAGTCCTTTGCTGAAAGTTTCCCGGAAGCGGCGTTGGAAATACTCCGTCTTGGCGATGAAAAAAGTGCAACCCATGACCAGCGCAAACATCATGATCAACGCCGGCAAGCGTTGTGCGCGGTAGATGGAGAGAATGGCAAAGAGCACCAGCAGCACCACCGTCGTGGCAATCCAACTGCCACGGGAAACGGAAACCCCGATCCCGGCCAGCATGGCCAACGCGGCGTAACCGAGAAAAACCTTGGTCACAACCTTCGCGCGTCCGACCATCGTGTAAACCAACGCCAGCGGCAGCAACATCTCAAGAAATCCCGCCATGTGATTTGGATTCACATAGGTTCCGCTGCCCCGAGAAATGTAAATGCGGTCGATGTACCAGTTCTTGTGGCTGAATAACCAGGATTCGAGCACGGCGCCAAGCGACGGCACCTTGTCGGAACGGGACAGGAATTGCCATGCCGCCACAAAGGTCAGCACCACGGCGACACAAATCACAGCGTAAGCGACAATCCGGAAATTCTCCTGCCGGTGAAGATTGTTTAACACGGCAAAAAACAACGCCGTATAAACAAGTACCCGCAACAACTCCCACCGGCTGACATATTCAATATCCGCCGTACAGTATCTGACGATGGCGTAGATGGCGAACCCCAGGATCGGCCAGCAGACCAGTGGCCACAGGAATTGCCGCTGCGCTCCGCACCACACCCGGACCAACCACAAACCCAGCACGCCGACGGTCAGCATCTGTACGATCAGGAATTCCAGCGTGCCTACCGCCCCATTGGCCAGTGGACCAAAACAAAGGATCCCCAGGACCAGCGCCAGAATCCCGCGCTCGCACCACCGGTCAATGCGCTCTTGAGTCATCAATCTGGAAACCGCCGGCCGGGAATGCGGCGCGGCGTTCTCTTTAGAACAAACTGTAGATGAATGGCGCCAAAGCGGAACCCTTCGCAAAAACCAGCAACCCGCCCAGCACCAGGAGAAACAGAACAATCGGCGCAATCCACCACTTCTTCCGCTCACGCAGGAAGTCGAAAAACTCTCTTATGATTGAAAACCGGCTCATCATCAGGCCTTTGGTTGGGTCTTGAGGGTCGCAAAATGAACTTCGGAAGCACGGAGGTAAAGCGCATTCGCGGCCCCCACATCCAATCCCAACGCCGCCGGGTCACGCAATCGTTGGATCGATCTCATCAGCCTGCCAAAGCATCCGCCCTTCCATACCGCCGGCAATGACCAGCGTCTGACCCGTGATGTGACCGGCGAGTTTGTCCGAGGACAGAAACACAACCGCGCTCGCCATGTCTTCGGGCCGCGCAATTTTTGGCAGTGCCATCGTAGCCGTGACCTTGCGGATTATCCTCGCGTCACCCAATTTGGCTTCGTTGCGTGGCACCACTGTCCAGCCGGGGCAAACGCAGTTGATGCGGCCACCGCAATAATCCTTTGTGTGCGGCGCCAACCGGGAGATTTCATTCTTCAATGTACGCGTCAGCCCAAACGCCATCGCCGACTTGGCCGCTGCGTAATCGGCGTGCCCGGCCTCGCCAAACACTGCCGCGGTCGAACCGATCAGCACGGCATTGCCATTCTTCTGCTTCGCAACGATTCGAAAGAATTCCCGCGCGCAGAGGAACACCGACGTGAGTACACCGTCCATCGTCTTGTGCCATTGCGTCAAGGACATCTCATGCAACGGAACATCGCGAGTCTCCCACCAACCCGCATTGGCAACCAATGTATCCACTCGGCCAAAGCGTTTGACTGTCTGCGCGAAAATCTTTTTCACGCCGGCCTCCTTCGTCAGATCAGCCATAGCCACGAGCGACGCTGTCGACCCGAGCTCTTTCTGAAGTCTGCGGACGTTGGCTAGATTGCGGTTGCAATGCAGCACCAGCGTCGCGCCTTCGGCCGCAAATGCCCGGGCAATCGCCGATCCGATCCCGCCCGAGGCGCCAGTAACGAGGACAACCTTATTGGCTAGATTGGTATTCACAATTCACGTCGCCGGGGTTCCGCCAAAGTGCGCTTTCCACGAAGCGTAAGCCGCCGCATCGGCCAGCATCGCGTCAATCGTTACAGCAAGTGGCTCAATTCTCACCAAGCCTGACAGCACGGCCCGGTCGCCGATATTGTCTTCGACCAGAAACGTCGGGCGCTGATTGACCTGAAAGGAATCGAATTCCGCACTGGATGTTTTTACGGCGTGCGCCACCGGCTTGGATTTCGCCCGTGCCAGCAGCTTCGCCTTGTTCAGTTTTCCCGCCTTCGCTGCGATGTCCACGCACACATCCCAGCGCCCGACCTTCTTTCCCTCCAACACTGCTGCCTCAGCGATCGCGATGCGCACACGATCATCGGTGGCGCCCATTGATCGCGCCGCTTCGGCGACTAGATTCGGCACGAGATAATCTTTGATGCTGGCTTCCAGCCAGCCCGAGTTGAGCATGGACGGCGAACGAACGATGGAGCCGCTCCGACGGTAAAACCACTCGCACTGATTTCGCGAAACGGGATACGCCTCGGGCGGCATCTGCGCGATTTTCCAATCGAACGCCACGCACCCGGCGTAACGGCGTTTCAGTTCCGCCCACGTCGGTTCGGCCCAATGACACCAGGAGGAAATGACTTCGAGGTAGTAAGTGACTTTGACGGCGGGCGGCACTTTTTGCATGGGCGAAAGCTTTCCTTCCGCGCTGGCGTCTGGCAATTCTAAACATGCCATGAGCGCACGGATCATCTTCATTACCGGTACCGACACGGGCGCCGGCAAAACATTTTTTGCCGCCACGCTGGCATCGTTGCTGCGACAACGCGGCGTCAACGTGGCCGCGCTCAAACCCATTTGTTCTGGTGGCCGCGACGACGCGCGCGTGCTCCAAAAACTTGCAGGTGCCGGCCTTTCGTTGGATGAAGTCAACCCATGGCATTTCCGCGCTGCGATAGCGCCCGTGCTCGCCGCCCGGCAAGAACGCAAAAGCGTGCGATTGCAACAGGTCGTAGCTAAGGCGAAGTCAGTGGCAAAACGATTTGAAGTCGTCATCGTAGAAGGTGCTGGCGGATTGCTGAGTCCCATGGGGGAGGATTTTGATTCACGTGACCTCATGGTCGCGCTGAATGCCTCGCCTATCATTGTCTGCCCGAACAAGCTAGGGGCGGTGAATCAGGCGTTGTTGGTGTTGGCGGCCTTGCCCAGGAAATATGCCGGACGGGCCAGCGTGGTGCTCGTCGCGCAGCGGAAACCAGACCTGGCCAGCCGGACCAATAAGGCGTTGTTGGAAGAAAAGATTGGCAAGGAACGAATCTGCCTTATGCCTTGGCTGGATCGGCGAAAGAAATGATTCAGCTACCGTGGTCCGGTGACTCTGTTCGTCCCCCCATTCAAACTTGCCGGGTTCAGCTCTGTACCACGGCGAAAGCTACCATCGGAATTCCGGTGCAGATCGTCATCCGTCCAGAGTTTCTTATCCGGACCCGCGCTGCGAATCTCGTAACGCACACCGCCGAGCGCGTGAAAAAACAGCGGCGAGCGCCAGCGGTCAATCAACTGTCCTTGCGCATTCAACGCGAGGTGTTGGTCCGGCAGGAAGCGTTCATGTGCGGCATTCTCCCCGCGCAACAGTGCCGCCCAATCTTCATTGGCACTGAGCGGACGATTGCCCGCCGATTTAAGAAGCAATAGCGAGTTTTCCATCAGCCGCGACATCAATGTGAGATCGTTCTGCGGCGGGAGGTTCGTATTCGCATAATCCCGGAGGATGGTCTCGCCGAGCAGCGGATTACCTGACGATTCTTGGACCACGGGCACCACGATTACCTGCGCGCTTGCATTGCTGGCGGTGATTGAGTTGGTTGCCAGAGCCAGAGCGGGCGCATTCGCCGACCTGGAAAATTTCCACCGCATCTGCGTGAGCAACAGACAGAGTACAACCACCAGTGGCAATGCGAGCAGCAGGAGGATGAGTCGTTTCATCGGCGCATGAGTCCCATCAATCGCGTGGGACCTATACGACCCGTCGCCTTACGGCAATATGAAACCCATCGGCGCCGTGCCGGAATTGGGATTCCAGAAGTTCGCGATATTCGGCAGCACGTAACTCATGTTGCCCGCCGAAACGCCGAACCAGCGCAGGAGTTCCGCGAAGTAAACGTCCGCCGAAAGACTTGGGAGCAATCGACCACCGCGGCCAACATCGTCGGGGCCGTCTAGCGCCAGGCTCGGATACGTCCCGAAGATCTTGCCGGCATCCACTTTACCGCCAAACACCATCGCGTTCGCGCCCCAGGCGTGGTCGGTGCCGTAGCCATTCGAACGCAGCGTGCGGCTGAAGTCGGAACAGGTGAAGGAGACCACATCGTTTTGCAGGCCGAGAGCATAAAGTGCCTGCTGATACGCGCCGACGGCTGCATCGAGCGTCGAAAGCATCCCGGCCTGCGTGTTGAGCAATTCGCCGTGATGATCCCAGCCGCCGTAGTTGATGAAGAACGTCTGCCGGCGCAAACCCAGCTGCGAGCGGATCTTGATGGTCTTGACCACGGCCTTGAGCGTGGTGGCCAGATAATTACCGGCGGGGAATAACGCATCCACGGGAGCACCGAGACTCGCGCCGGCGGAACTGAACTGCGCTTGAAACAACTGTTGCGCGTCGTCGCTCTGCCGCGTGAGCCGCGAGAAGCCCTCGGTCAACAGATTCGTGTAAGTCTGATCCAGCGTACTGCGCAACGCGGCGTTCTTCAACTGGAGCGGATTGCCGGCGGAGCCGCCCGAGTCACCCTCGAAGGAGAGCGCGCCATCCGGGGTGATGACAAACTGCTGCGTGCTGTTGCCCGCCTGGAAGACGTTGTTGCCGTTGAGCGAGATGCTCATCGAATTCGCGCCAGTGTTGTAATAGCTGTGGAGGATGTCGGCGCAACGCCCGGCCCAGCCGCTCAGTTGCGCCAGACCCTGCGGCACGGCCGTCTGCCATTGCTCGATCTGGTCGCTGTGTGAGAACAATGCCTTCGGCACCGGCAGCGCGGCGTTGTTGCCGTTCTCCCACGCGCTGAACTGCGCCTTGGTGATCGGCTGAATCAGCGTGCCGATGTTGGTGACGAATGAAAGACAGCGCTTGCCGGTGAAGTTGCCGGCAGTTGATGCAAGGTTGTTTGTGCCATCCGCCATCGCCTGCAAATTCGCGCATGAAGGATGCAGGCCGTAATTGCCCGAGGGCGCGGCGAGTTGACGCAGCGCACTGCGATTCAACGCAAGTCCGCCGGTACTGCCGAACGGACCACGACTCGCGGCATACGCGTCATAAGCATTCTGCTCCCACGGCACGAGCAAGTTGAAGGAATCACACCCGCCGCTCAGGAAAATGCAGACGAGCGCCTTGTTGTCGAGCGGCCCACCCTGTGCCGATACGCTATTGGCGAGCTTGAGATTGAGCAAGGTGTTGAGGATCGCCGAGGTGCCGACGGCGGCACAATTGAGCTGCTTGATGAATCCGCGACGTGAAATGGGTTTGCTCATAACTATCTTTGCACCGCTCCTTCCGGGCAGACTGACGCGAGGAACACCGCCAGCCGCACGCGCAACAGGCGGTCGTAAGCCGGCACTTGATTCAAAGTAGTGACGAAAATATCACGCGTGGCCGCCGTCATCGAACCGCCGCAAATCAGCAGATTCACCTGGTCGGCGAGCGCGCCGGAATCATTGGCCACGCTTACCAGTTCCACATAGTCCGGCGGGAAACGGTACTCGCTGTATAGCGCCAGGCCTTCCTCGGTGATTTCCCACAGCTTGTTCGGGAACGCTATGCTCGAATAGCTGTCCGTGATCTGGAACGCCGGACCAACGATTCCAGATTGGGTCAGTAATCCTGGTGGCAGGTAATCCGGGCGGAAGAAGTTGAACACGCTCGGCGAGTAACCCGGTTCCTGCAACGCGGCGCTGTTGAACTCACCCCACGTCCACCAAAGCAGGTTCGTGTAGTTGTCCAGATGGCCGAGCCGGGCGACCGCCATGGTGCGGTGGACCGGCTCTTTCAACCGACCAAATTCGGTCGCGCCGGCGAACCACCGCGCGTCGCGAGCTTCCTCATCCAGCAGAATCGCTTTCACCACGGCCGCGAGATCACCGCGCTTGCCCTGTCCGTTGTTGGCGAACTTGGCCGCGATGCGAGCGACGTAATTTGTCGAGGGATTGCTGGTAACGAGGAATTGAATGAGTTGCTTGCTGATGAACGGCGGCGTGTTCGGATGTTCGAACAGGCTGCGCAAGGCGTCGTCAACGTCGCGCATGCCGTTCTGCGGCGTCGGCGCACGCGTAGGGATGGTGAAACCCTTGAGCAATGTCTTGGGCGCGTAATCATGCTTTTCCGCCCACATCTGCATCGGGGTCAGGGAGTCATCGTCGCTCCAGCCGCCTTCGCCCCAGTCCTGCCCGCCGAACCACAAGCCGGTGAATACGCGGGCCATTTCCGTGATCTGCGCCGTGCCGTAAGTTTCAATGGGCTGGCCCAAGCCGTTGAGCTTGCGCGTGCCGTCAGGGTTCAACTCCCACAGACCGATGCTGAACAACTGCATCACTTCGCGCGCATAGTTTTCGTCGGGATATTGATTCACCTCCGGGCGCGCTTTTTGATTGCCGACATGACTGAGATAACGACCCATGACCGGGTGCAGGGAAACTTCGCGGAGGATGGTGAGATAATCGCCGAAGGCGTTCCGCACGAGGATGTCGTAGAAATCCGTCATCGCGAGCGGTTTGTTCTCAAGGTTCGGATCGCGCCGGGAGGTGACCAGGATCTGGCTCAACGCAAACGCCACCCGCTGGCGCAATTGATCCGGCCCGCCGATGGCCCCACGCGCAAATGGTGTGGTGGCGTTGTTGCCGTTGATGAACTGGTCCATCTCGTTGAACGAATAGGTCAGTTCCGTGCGCGCCCCGTTGAAGTCGCGGTAGATGGCTTCGACGTAAGGCCGGTGATACGTCGCGGGCTTGTTGGTGATCTGGTCGTTGATCCAGGCAGCAAAACCAAGCTGTTGCACGCGGTCTAGTTCACGATGCGTCGGCCCGAATGATGCCTGCTGGAGAAAACGCGCTGCCTGGGCACGGGTGACGAGCCCCGTGCCACCGCCGGATGGCCCGCCGCGCACCTGTTCGACGAAGGACGCATAATCGCCAGAAACCGAACCGGTGACCGCGCCGGTGCTGTTGATGATCGGCATGGCCGCACGCGCGCTGTTCGCCCGGGTCGGGTCGCTGCCGAGAATGGTTTCCGCCCAGTCGCTCACGCCATCGCTATCGGTGTCGCGATCGCTGGCGGCCACACGGTAGAACTCACGATTCGTTTGCGAGAGACGATTGGTGAACCGCACGCTGGCGGCACCGTCGGCAACGAGTGGTGCACCGTTGAACAAGTTCCAGTTCGTGAGGGTGCTGCCGAGATAGAGCGATTGGTTCTTGCCGGCAATGAAAGGCCAGGCAACCGTCACGTCGTTGAGTTGCTGGTTCAATACAACGGCGGGTTTGGAACTGTCGTCCAGCGGATCTGTGCCCCATTTCGCTTCCGTGGCGTTCGATGCGCCGTCTCCATCCGCATCACCGTTTATGGTCAGACCAAAGGCCCGGAAACGGATTTCCCATGCATCCGGCAATCCGTTGCCATCAAGATCTTCACCGCTGGGCCAGGGCGTGCCCGCGAAATCCGGTTTGCTCGAAGCGAGCAAGGGATTAGAGAGATAGGTCCGTTCGACCAGATCACTGACACCATCACCATCGCTGTCCGCAGCCCGCGGATTCGTGCCCGCAACAAATTCATCGCGATTATTCAGCCCGTCACTATCGGCGTCCTGCGTGGCATCGGCAGGTGAGTTCGTGGTGAAGAGGTTCGCGATTTCCCAGACATCGGGCATGCCGTCGTTGTCGGTATCGCGAGCACTGGTAAATGCAGGCAGGTTTTCCAGCGCGTTCGTGGTGATGAACATGCGGATGCCGTCATGGACGTTCATGCTGGCCAGACCCACGACGTCCTCATAGTTCTCCCAGGTAGCTGTGCCATTATCGAGCGCGGCCAAGGCGGCGGTGCAGTTCGTGTACGACTTCATGAAGACCAGTGTGTTGCTGGTCTGGTTCGTGATCGAGAAACTGACGACCCAGGAACTGCTCGACGCGCCGCGCTGGGCGAACATCCGGAACTTCAACCGCGATGAAACGTCCGCCGGGCCGTAGCCGCTGAAACCGAGCTTGGACTTGATGTCCGCAGGCGGGTTGCCGTAATCGGACTCCCAGATGGAGCTGGCCGGCTGGCCGGGATAGCTGAAGCCACCGGTGCGCTCCGAGTGGAAGAGGTAGGTCAATGAGCCGCGATAGTGCCGCAACCCCATCCCAAATGTGCGCCAATCGCTGCTGGCGGAATTCCGGACGGCAAACTCAACGATGTAGTCTTCATTCCAGATGTTGGGAGCGAGCCCGCCCGCGCCGTGATCCCAGACGAACTGGACGTTCTCAATGGTCCACTCCCAACGCGTCGGCGAACTCCTGGCTACCGGCACCCAGCCAACGAACGCGACATTGTTCGATGGGTTGTAAGCAGCATCCGTCCCGCGCGCAATCTCGTCAAAATCACTCAAGCCATCGCCGTCCGTGTCCGCGAGATTCGGATTTGAGGGAATGCCCGCAGTGAGTTCCGCTTTGTCGGACAAGCCATCCCCATCACTGTCGGCGAAGAGCGCGTTGTTGGCCGATTCCGTGCCGTCGTTCAAGCCGTCGCCATCGGTATCCGCGTTGCGCGGATCGCTGCGACGTTGATATTCCTGCAAATTCGTCAAGCCGTCGCCATCGCTGTCCACCGCGGCCATAGCGACTGATGCCGGTTGGAGTTTGTATTTCACCTCCCACCAATCCGGAATCCCGGAACCGTCCGCGTCGAGGGTATTGTCCACGATCTGCACGGCGTGGATGCCCATCGCCCAGCCATCGATATTGGTGAGCGTAAGCGTGAAACTGGAGGCCGTCTGGTTTGTGTATCGGATGAAATTGCCGTTCTGATAATTTGCGAGGCCGGGCTTGATCTCGACGAACTCCGCTTGTGGTGGCGTGGACATCGCCTCAAAGAAACGGTCGGTGCTGGCACTGGCGCCCAGCCGCAACCGCCCGCGCTGACCGTCATAACTGCCGCCGACGTGGATGTAGATATCGTAGTTTGCAAAGGGGATATTCCCGAATGTGACCACCGCTGGCGTCGATGAATAGGCGCGCAGCAGCCCGTTCATCAGTTTACGGTCAGAGGTTCCCTTGTTGAAACTGGAATCGCTCGCATCGCCGGTCCAACTGAAAGTCATGTTCGTCAATACCAGTCCATCGCTCCGCACGAGCTGGTTCGTGACGGGTGTCAGGATGTTCGCCTTGTTGCCCGTCGGTTGGCCCCACGTGCGGATGGGCACGGTGTCGTTCCACCGAACCTGGGGGACGACGCCCGCAACTTCATTCGTACCGAGTGTAGCGTCGCGATCACCTTCCGAGACGAAATGAATCCCGATGCCCCCACGGAACACGGTCGGCGTGCTGCCGGCGCTTGTCGGATTGGAGCCCACGCGGCGCTCCAGCGCATCGTTTGCGCCGTCGCCGTCTGAATCGGCCAGCAGCGGATTCGAGACCGGCGCGCCGTTCACTTCCTCCGCGTCGGTGAGGGTGTCGCCATCCGTATCAACTTTGTTGGGATCCGTGCCGAGCGCGAATTCCGCGCCATCGCTCAATCCATCGCCGTCGGTGTCAGCAAAATTAGGATCCGTCGAGTTCACCCCCCCGTTGTATTCTTGCAACGCGGTGCGGCCGTCACCGTCCTTGTCGCTGGCTGCGTCGGCGGCGGCAGCGTCGCTCAGTTGCGCTTCTTCTTCCCACCAACGCGGCAGGCCATCGCCATCGGTGTCCGCCAGCGCATTGGTGTCGGCTTCAAGCGCGACGTAATCAAACTGCACCCAATAACCGATGTTGGGCGTAAACGGTCCGGAGCGGACGATTTCAATCGTGTTTGGTCCGGAATTGGCAAGGACGCTCGCAGCGGGAAAATCGATGATGAACCGCGTGTCCCGGTTGATCGTCCGTTGCAGCAGCAACACCGGCTGACCCGCGCCCTTGAACCGGACTTCGATGTTGTGGTCGCCAAAACCGAGCCCGCTTTGATTTGAGAGTGTGAGCCAGATGCCACCCCAGATCAGTTCAAAACTCAGCCGCATCCGGCAGAGCGAGTTTGCCTGGCTGGTGTTCAGGAAGAAGTGGATACGATTGGTACGATCACCCTCAGTCAGCGCCCGCTCGAACCCGTTCGTCGCCTCGTTCAACGCGACTGGCAGGTTTGTCGTCAGGTTGTTGAACCCGATCGGATACGTTCCCGCAAAATAATAGTCGTCATCGCGCGAGGGATTGTTGCCCGCATTGTAGAGGGGATCACCGGGGACACGGGTTACGCGGCCGGGGCGGGCATCGTTGCTATAGTTCTCCGAACTGAATTCACCCGGACCGTTGTAGCCGGACACATAGGGGTCATCGTCTTTTCCCAGTTGCCAGACAGGCAGCACGCCCGCACACGCGGCGCTGGCAATCAGGGACAGGCAGGCAGCTGCAATGAATATCTGGCGAACGGCGGCCAAAAACATAAGTCGCAAAGCATAAGCAAGTCAAAGGCCACACAACCGCATGGCTTTGCTGGCGATGGCCACCATCTTACACTACGGCGCGGTCGCTGGGCAAAGATTACGTGAAACGGCACAACTTCGCCGCCGTCAACCCATCGTGCGGGACGAACTGCCGCCGCCCGCGCGGCGTGCGCCCCGGGGCACGCCCGGGTCAACTGGATACGCACGCGGGCAAGGACTCTTCAAGTGTCCAGTCGTTGCGTCCATTTGCGTGGCAGTGGCAGTGGGCAGCAAAGAAGCCACCGCGATGCTGCCAGAACCACGGCCAGATCCGCTCCCGGTCGGTTTGCGGAATGTGCAACTGCTCGACCATTGCGCGCGAAAAGAACTGGAACCGGCCTTCGCTCATCGCCGGTGGCAGCACTGTTAGTCTCGCTTTCAATTCGAACAGAAACATCAGCCAGTGCGCATGTCCCTGGAAGCCATGCTCACTGACCAGCCCCGTCAGATGAAAATCCGTCGGGGCGAACCTGAGCCCGAGTTCCTCGCCTGCCTCTCGTGCCGCGCAGACATAAGGCGACTCTCCGATATGGGTCTTTAGTTTACCTCCACAAGGGCTCCAGAAACCGCGATTCGGCTCCTGCGCGCGCTCCAACAGCAGGATTTCATCAGCTTCATTGAAGCAATAAAGCAAGGTGGCGACTTTGTAGGGCAGGTTCAGCTCTTTCATCGGCAAAAGAATTTAGACAAAAAAACCGGGGCGTGTCGCTTAGGAAGTGCGGCGTGAAAATAAGTTGAAACAAATCGGTTGGCGCGGGGTAATCCTACCATGCGCGACCTGCGCCCCAACGTGAAAGACCTGAACATGAAAACAATTTCGAACCTGAGAAAGAAGATCAACCAGAACGGTCGCTGGATCGTCATCGCGTTCATTGTGGCCGTGGCGGTGGGGGCGTGGGCGACTTTCGAGCAATTGATGCCCAAGGTCGCGGGCGGACTGCCCGACGGCCAATCGCGCCTCGGCTGGTATCTCAGCAACAGCCAGTGGCGCGCCGACGCCCGCACGGCCTTCGCCGTCGCGAATTACGTTTTTAGCCCTGACAACCAAGTCCCCTCAACAACGGAGTCCGACCCCAACAGTCAGGTGGCCGAGACTTCGCCCCAGCCATTGCCCGCCGCCGGTGCCACTTGCACCAGCGCCGGCAATCCTTCATGAAATGGACCGCGCGGCGTCCGCGAGGGCGCCGCGCTTCTTTTTTCCAGATCACCCTTCTTACGTCATTCACGCAGCCAGTTTGATTTTGCCTTTTGCGGCAGCGTTCGCCAATTTCCCGGCGCTGCATGTTGAATCAACTGACCATCGCTGAACTCACCGCTAGACTTGTCCGGCGGGAAGTCAGTGCGCGCGAAGTCACTCAGGCCTGTCTCGACCAGATCCAGCGCGTGGACGGTCAGCTGCACGCATTCATCAGTCACGATGTCGAGGATGCCCTGCACCAGGCAGACGCCGCCGACCGCGTTCTGGCGTCGGGCGCCAGCCACGCACAACAATCGCTGCTTGGTGTCCCTATTGGGGTAAAAGATGTCATCGCTGTCAAAGGCCAGCCGCTGACCTGTGGCTCAAAGATCCTCGGCAAATTCATTTCGCCCTACGACGCGACGGTGACGGAAAAGCTGCGCGCCGCGGGAGCCATCATTTTTGGTCGGCTAAACATGGATGAATTCGCCATGGGTAGTTCGACGGAGAATTCCGCATTCGGCGTCACACGCAATCCGTGGGATACCGCGCGCATCCCCGGCGGTTCATCCGGCGGCTCGGCAGCAGCGGTGGCAGCCGACGAATGCATCGCTGCCCTGGGTTCGGACACCGGTGGCAGCGTCCGACAACCCGCAGCGTTGTGTGGCTGCGTGGGATTGAAACCGACCTACGGTCGCGTCTCACGCTATGGACTGGTCGCTTACGCTTCGTCACTGGATCAGATCGGTCCAATAACCAAGACCACCCGGGACGCGGCTGCAATACTGGATGTCATTTCTGGCCATGATCGCCGTGATTCCACAAGCCTGAATGAACAGGTTCCCGATTTCACCGCTGGGCTCGATACCGGTATCAAGGGCATGAAACTCGGCCTGCCCAAGGAATACCTGATCGGCGGCCTGGATGCGGACGTCAAAGCCGCGACTGATGCCGCGGTGCAACAGCTCGCCAAGTTGGGAGCAGAAATCGTGGAGATTTCGCTCCCGCACACGGAATACGCAGTCGCGACCTACTACATCATTGCCACCGCCGAAGCCTCGGCAAATCTCGCCCGCTTCGATGGCATCCGTTACGGCGCGCGGCAGGATGGCGACAACCCCATCGAGCTTTACTCGCGCACGCGTGGCGCCGGCTTTGGTCCGGAAGTGAAACGCCGCATCATTCTTGGCACGTATGTGCTGAGCAGCGGTTACTACGACGCGTATTATTTGCGGGCGCAAAAGGTCCGCACCCTCATCCGCCAGGATTTTCTCGATGCCTTTCAACGAGTTGACGCCATCATCGCCCCGACGACGCCAACCGCCGCCTACAAACTTGGCGAAAAATCTGAGGACCCGCTGCAGATGTATTTGGGCGACATCTTCACGCTATCTTGCAATCTCGCCGGCATCTGCGGCATCAGTGTGCCGTGCGGCTTCGCAATGAATCCTTCGTCGGATGCGAAAAATGCGGAACTCCCGATCGGCTTGCAGTTGCTCGGCCAACCGCTTGGCGAAGCAGCGTTGCTCCGCGTGGCCCACGCCTACGAGCAAAGCACCGACTGGCATCGCGCCCGGCCAGTCTTGCCGTTGTAACCTTCAGGGCGAGGCTCATGCGCATTCGTCCCTTCGCTTCTGACGATTTGCGTCCGATGGTCACGCTGTTCACCGAAACTGTCCATCGCATCAACCGCCGCGATTACACGCCGGAACAGATTGCAGTCTGGGCGCCGCGCGATCACGATTGGTCACGCTGGCAAAGCCGTTTTCAAGGTCTGCATGTCTTGATCGCCGAAGATGCTGGCAAGCTGATCGGCTTCACTGCATTCACGGAACAGGGTTACGTGGATTTCCTTTTTGTGCATCACGAACATCAACGTCAAGGCGTGGCCCGCGCGTTGTTGCGAGAGGCAGAGACGCAACTTTTTGCAAACGGCGTCCGACGGGTGACGGCTCACGCCAGCATCACTGCCCGTCCTTTCTTCGAAGCGATGGGTTACGTGGTGTTGGCGCAGAAGTGGTTCGAAAAGGACGGTGTGACGTTGACAAATTTCGCGATGGACAGGGATCTTGATGCAATATGAGCGCTAGTTCTTCGCCGAACCCAAGCTTGCGCCACCCGGATGCATTTGCTAAAAACTTTCCCGCGCGGGTGTGGTTCAATGGTAGAATGTGGCCTTCCCAAGGCTGAGACGAGGGTTCGATTCCCTTCACCCGCTCCATTCTCCAATTCACCCATATCCTCGCGGGAATTCGCAACTTCTACCTGATTCCACCGCTTCAAGTAAGAATCAAAGTAAGAATGGGGCTCAAGTTTCTACTCCTCGGCACAGCCGATTACGGCTTTCAGAAGGGTTCTGATCTGTGTCCGCCACTTATGCGATAGGAGGCATTCCAGCCGTGATAGTATGATAGTAATTTGGTGCGCCGATGTTCGGTAGAAAATGGCATCACTCGGCGTCACTTGTTCGTCATTCGCTAGCGCATGGGGCTTCAAGCGCGGCTCTCGTTCTTTTCCTGCACTCCGCCAGAACTGGTGGACTGGGTTGGACAATTCTGCCTCCTAAGTGTTGCCCCAGTGGCCCACAGTGAAATACCTAGCAAGCATAACACTCCTCCAACGACTCCCATTACTTGGAGTTGTGTTTTACATCCCTTCAAATCCGGCTCATCTGGCATCTCCTTTTTGGGCGGCGATTTTCGGCCCAAAGCTGAGTCGGAATAACTAAGAGCCCGGTCGAGTCTTTCAGCAAAGGCTTTTCGGCTATCGTGCTCCTGTTGCTCTTGAACCATCACCAATTTATCCCACACGGGGATCGCACAAAACACGCCAACGCCAAAGATGGCCAACAATCTGCCGAGTTTTTGCATTGGGTTCATAACCAGTTTTTCATTTGGGCGACCAATGGCGTCTTTGCCGACATGCTCTATCTCAGACAATGGCATCATGGGCCCAGAGCCGACAAGGACTATTGTCCTATGCGAGCCTTTGAATCCAAGCTGCATTCTGTCTTGAGTGCCCGAGAAGAAATTGCCAGACGCTTTTGCTGCCGTAGTCACAAAACATCGGCTACAAAGGCACTTGAGTAAGAACGCCCTTGCGACAAAGGCAGGATTGGACCAGACCTACGTTGGATTGCTTGAGCGAGGAAAGCGAAGTCCCAGTCTCGCCACGGCGTATTCTTTGGCCCAAGCGTTGGGATTTCGGCTGTCCGACTTGGTTTTTGAGGCAGAGCAGTTGGCGGAATTGGTGGAAATACCAGCAAGGCGGCAACAACGAGTCAGGAAAACTTTATCCACCCGAAAGTGATCTTTTCAAGGATACGCGCCCCAAACCCAACAGCTTTTTGGGTGATCGCCTTTCGCGCTAGTCGTTCGGCTCGCTCTGCTTCCAAAGCTGTCAAGCGCCTGTCTTGAGCCGCCACTTGAGCGGCGAGCCTTGTTTGATTCGCAAGCAGGTGGCCTCCAACAATCCCAACAATGACGGCGAGCACTACCAACACAATCACATCACTTGTTTTCACTGACTTCCTTTCCTGTTGTTAGTTGTCATGCGCGAGAGATAGCACCAAGGAGCAAGATAACCTAGGACGGTGAAACGACTATGCTTTCCGAGGTTTTGCTCTCGGCCTACCGCCCCTATCAGAAAGGGGAAATCGAATTTTTTGCAGAAGCTTTGCAATCCTCTCACGACTACCGACTTGGTTTGAAGGAAAGTGTTGTTCCAGCCACAATTGCACTTCGCTAACGTTCCGTTTTTTTGCGACTTCTCGCCACTTCACAAGCATCACAGCATAGACTTTGCATCTATTGCTTGGTGAAAAATCACCTTTTGACCGAATCCCCTCGGCCCAACCTTCGAGGAATTCAGGAGCGCCCGCGCCCAGTTCGTTGACCACTCTCGGCATAAGAGCCATTAGCTGGTCGGGTGCTAACGCTCTTGCCAGCCGCTTCTCATGTTTCAGTATTTGAGGCGTTTCGTCCTGAATCAGCCCTAAAAGATAACCGAGATGATAGTTTTCAGATTTCTTCTTTAGCGGACTAATTCCCTTAAACATTTCTCGGGCGGCGGCGACAACCCATGCGGGAACGTCGGGAATTTTTAGCAACCCTTGCCCCATGGCAAGCAACCCCAGCAGTCCACGCACGCCGTCGTTGTCCACCAGCCCCAGGATTTGTTCCGGCTGTTGTAGCGCGGTAAGCTCTGATGGGACTTCCTTTGCCATACAGATTCTACGAATCAGAAGAACAACCGTTTTGTCGCAGCCACTAGGTCCGAAAAAGAGTTAGCGTACTGCTTCTCCAGCTTCCCTTCGGAATATTGATATATGTCATACGGTTCCAGTTCTCTTCCTGACAAAAGAATTACGCCCCCATGATCCCACGAGCCTAACTGCTTACATCGGTTGACTTCCTCCACCGAAAACGTTCCGGTTTTAGAAAAGATCATGTAGGCGTGAAAACCGTGTGCTGCCAAGGATTTTGCTACCTTCGATAAGTTTGCAACATCCTTTTCTGAAATTTCGTCCTTCGATTTGCATTCTGCGATAGCAACTTCGACATCTCCACGCGCTGTTGTAGAGCTAATAATGAAATCAGCCTCGCAGGAGTCAATAGCTGCTCCAGTAGGCTCTAATAGCACAGAGGTAGAGTATGCTATTGGTCCACCATGCGAGTACCGAAGGATTGTGTCGAGTTGCTGGAGGGTGAGTCCTACGGGAATGCTCCCCCCCTGATTATCATCGCTTCCAAAAAGCCCCGAGCGCCTAAAACGCCAGTCACCACGGTGACGCAATTGGGGAGTGATGTTAAACACATTTCCGCACAGATCGCAGGGCATTAGCGTTTCGCAAGAGTCAATGTGCTTCCAAAAAGGTAACTCACAGTGGGGACAAATGAGTTCCAAGCCCGCGCGAAAAACTCCTTTCTTTAGCAAGAATTCAAAGGCGTCTTCGGGCTTTAACCGTTTCTCTTTCCGTGGTTCGAGATAGAGGGTTTCATGCGGTTGAAACCCCGTGCCACCCGTGCCACGTATTGTGAGGATTGCGTCCGAATAAACAAAGGAATCGCGCGGTTTGTATTTCTCTATTAAGTCTCGAACCCCAGGAATCTTGAAGACTCGGCAGCCTTGCAGTCCACCCATCTGTTTCAACAAGCGATGCGCGATTAAACCGGGACGACTTCGCTCTAACTTGATCCCAACCAATGCAAACATCTTCTGGAAAAAATCCAAAGTGGTGAGGGCGTTAAACTGAAGTAATTCATCCGTCACCCCCACGACAAAACCTGCACCATTACCACTCACTCGTATCTTATCACTGCCAAACAATATTTCCCGCGAGAAATAATCGTTCAGTGGTTTAACCGGAGGAGGAGGGAAGACGTAATCACCTTCTTCAAATATGTGTCCGTATGAACTCACATTCGCAATTAAGTGCTCGGAATAGAACCCGTGTTCGTCAGAGCATGGCTTCTCTGGCATTGGCAGCGCGATCCGCGGAGGTAATTGTTTGTAGTCAATCGAGGCGAGCGTTGATCGCCTTCGGGCAGACCTAAACTCAAGCTGGCCCGTCGAAGGAAACCGCCATTCACTTGAGTCAACTTTGAGCCAATAGACGTTTCTGAGTCCTAAACTATCAACCAACGAGCTCTCCTGAGAAAATACCGTGAGCTCACCGCGCAAGCTGGGTGACTGTCTCATTAACTCAGCCACGTCGCTGTTTTGTAGTCGCGCGCTCTCACTGACTACATAAAATGATAATTCGGGCCCGCTTGCTCGGAGATTCCAAAAATTTACCACATTAGCGAAATCCGATTTCTCTGAAACATAAACTCCTGCACCTTGATTGGATTGGTCTAAATAAAGATCGAAGCTGGAAATCGTATTTGGGGTGATCGCTCCCGGTTCGCGCGCTTGCGAATCTCGCTTTATTTCCAGCCTTAAAGGAGTGAAAGCATCTAAATACATTCGTCGAAAATCCGGAATCCCCGAGGGCGCTTGGGGATACTTTCCGATCGCAGCGCTGAACCACAACGATAGCGGGTCTGTGTCCTCCCAGTCGAACAAAACAGCTGGAGAATTGTTTCTCCGAAGCCGACCCTCAGAACTGGAGAAGAACCGCAGAGGATGTTCGACGCTCAGAAGTTGAGGGCGCAAGTATCCACCAGATTCGACCCAAAATTGCTGATGGAAGAATGGCCAACTACGAAAACTAAAGGCAGAAAGAAACTGCTGAATAAGCGCGTCATCGGTCATCGGAAAAAGCGCGTCAACATCGAAAGTCTCCACCAGCTGCCGAGCGCGTGCCGAATTATCTACCGGGATAATTGGGCAGAAGCGGCCCCCCCAAATGCAATGCGCATTTTCCATCGCCCGCCTTAGCGATTCAACGTCTCCGTCTCGCAAACAAAACCCGACTTTAATCGGTCTATAATCAACGTTCAAAGTTGCGGAATTCATACGCGAGCTAGTTTGTTTGAGGCCGCTGTTTCACGGGCAGACAACCAGAAGAGCAAAACGATGCAAGCCGTTTCGTAGAATCATTCCTTGAAGTTTCGATGGGTAGCCGTCAGGAAATTTAGTGCTAAATTTTAAGCCCTAAATGGATTCAGAGATTTGTCCTCTAATACCATTGAAAACCATCTGAGACGACTCGCGGCTTGAACCTCAACTTGCGGAGTGCTCTCACGTTTATGCTGCCCAGGGTCTCTCGCAGCTTTTACATCATTAATCCTTCTCTCGACTTCATTCTGGTCGAATAGAAAAATATCTTCAAAGCCTCCGCTTTCAATATGCCAGTTATATTTAATGACTTTCGTAATCCGCGTAATATCACAAAGGTCGAATTTCCATTTGTTTGTATCATTTGGATTTTTGTTTTGAAGCGGCGGTTCATTTTTCACCGCTTTCTCCCAACGTTCATCACATTCTTTTTTTAACTCACCGGGCATTCCGATTTTCCACCAGTCTTTAGCGTGCCATTCGATTAACTTGCTCAAAACGAAAGCGCGTAGTTTCGGTTCAAACTCTGACGCAATATATGATACCCCATTAGGAAGCGGAGACTTTTCTGATTGGTCAGTGGTTGCGACATCAAGGCGCGGCGGAATAAATTTTTTATAGAAGCCATTTATCCATCCAGCAATTTTCCGAGCATTATTCATTTGGAGACCCCGAGCCGTTCCACTGACCACATTTTTCCCATTTTCTGGCTCTGAAATAAATTGAATAGCTGGTTCTAATAATTTTCGCATCTCCTCGATGAGCTTTAATTTATTCGCAGGCCCAAACAACGACTTCTGGTCGTAATAGTCAAAATGTTTGATCACGTCTGAGAAAAGGTGGAAGAAGACGGCAAATCCATTGTTTGTCAAAACCACTGGGTTTGGATTGTATTCGTTCCATTCTTCAGCCCGCAGATCGCGGATCGCGGAAAAGTAGCAATCAATTATTCTGGTTATGTGCCTTGCCTTTTCATCCGCCGCTCCTTCTTTATCCAATATTCTCCATGGACAATTCTGCCGAAGTGAAGTGCAGACAGTATTAAGGGTTAAGGGGGCTTTATGAGTGCTGAACTCACTTTCAAATCGAATTCTCTTGTGCAGAGCGCCATTCTTTCCAAGTCGCTTCGCTATTTCAGAGATAAGCCAGAATTTTGATTCATCAGGCTGCTCGGCGTACGGCAAATCACTGCCTTGATAAATATCTGAATACAGATCCCACAACAAATTACCTTCGACCGCAGTTTGCTTTTTATTGATCTCGATAAACAACTCCGCCTGCTTCGCTTCACCAATCTGTTCCAACGCTACGACTGGCAAAAGGACTTCCTTGTTGGCAGAGGCTGCACCGTAGAGACGATGTTGCCCGTCAATAATCCAAGCGCATCCATAATTTCCCGGCAGTTGAACTTTACCCATTTCAACCGTGTCACTGAAACGCTTTGGCTCTAAGAATTCAAGACGCTGATTGAAGTTCAAAATGATGTTATTAGCGAAATATCCCCCTGAATCAATAAAGTCTTTTATCTGCTCAAGTTTCTTTGGCCGCAGCATTCGCTGATACGCTGCTGACGCATCGCTCAGGGACGTCAATTTACGATGATGAACATAGGCGTAATCAGCTAACTCCTTCGCGCTGATGATAAAATTATAGATAACTTTTCCTCCGATCCGTGTTTTTATCGCAGGATATGTTCTTTCAAGTTCGCTGTTCTTCTTTCCGGCAAACATCACAGCATATAATTGCTGTTTAGCGATTGGCCCTACAGCTTTTACAAGCTGTTCCATGTATTCAATGTCACTGAGTGACCACAGATGTAAATTGTGAGCCGGATTAGCTCGGATATATTCTTCGTCAATGCTCTTCTTCTCACGCGAACCAAGAGCTACAACATGGCAAACCCTTGAAAAACCATCGTGTCCCCACTGTTGCTGAAACGCTTTTCGGATGTCGCTTTTGTGGGCGACAAATTCCTCAAGCATTGGACGCGCGGATATGCTTTCCTC
>Ga0315910_10000698_pt1 | contig 32359 bp, 28 predicted proteins | sample EdamamesoilMG_FD_204470 | JGI IMG/M metagenome (GOLD analysis project Ga0315910, IMG submission 204470) | Garden soil microbial communities collected in Santa Monica, California, United States - Edamame soil | ecosystem: Environmental > Terrestrial > Soil > Garden | place: USA: California... | reverse complement strand
GTGGACTGGGGGACACGCGCGGCGCCGCAGACGAGGAGATGTCGATGATTACCACGCCAGGACGCGCCGCGCGCCTGGCAGCGCGCTGGCGCCCGGCATGATCCGGCGCAACGCTCATCCACCGCTGTAACCCACGGCGGAAAGCCCCGCACGCGATCGGCAAACCTCCCTGCCGATCGCGTGTCGGGAGCCCCGGGCGATTCTCCGTGCGGCAGGGCCCGTGCGACAGGCGAGACGGCCGGTAATAATGCATCCGGCCGCCCGGTCTCCTGCGTACACAGCCACGGAGGTTTCATGTTCAAGCGTGTAGTCGCGGTGTCGCTGCTCGGCCTCGCGAGCCTTGCCGCCTGCGGCGCGGAGCCCGCGGTGCGCATTCCGGCGCCGGTGTTCGATCCGCCCGCCGCGCAGCCGGGCCTGCAAACCGCGGTGCTCGCGGGCGGCTGTTTCTGGGGCGTGCAGGGGGTGTACCAGCACCTCAAGGGCGTGAAGAACGTGCTGTCGGGTTACGCCGGCGGCGATCGCGCGAGCGCGGACTATCGCACCGTGAGCGGCGGAGACACCGACCACGCGGAATCCGTCGAGATCGTCTACGACCCGGCGCAGGTGAGTTATGGGCAGATCCTGCAGGTGTTCTTCTCGGTGGCGCACGATCCCACGCAGCTCAACCGGCAGGGACCGGATGTGGGCACTCAGTACCGCTCGGCGATCTTCTATGCCAACGATGCGCAGAAGAAAGTCGCGGAAAGCTACATCGCGCAACTCGATCGGGCGGGTGTCTACCCGAAGCGCATCGTCACGCGCCTCGATCCGCTGAAGGCTTTCTACAAGGCCGAGGACTATCACCAGGACTACCTGGTCAATCATCCCGAGCAGCCGTACATCGCGTACAACGATCTGCCGAAAGTGCGCAACTTCGCGGCGCTGCTGCCCGCGCTGTACAACACGCGGCCGGTGACGGTGGCGGCGGCCGGCAAGCAGCCGGAAAAAACGGCGGCGAGCGCGGCGCCGAAGCCCGCGAGTGGCGAGAGTGGCGCGATGATGTCCGCGGGCGCGATGACGTCACCCGGCGCGGGCGCCATGATGTCCTCGGGAAAATCCGCGGGCGCGCCGCTGGAAGGCGAGATGCCCGAGCTCCGCGGGGCCACGGGCTGGCTGAATTCCAAACCGCTGACGCGCGCGGACTTGCGCGGCAAGGTGGTGGTGATCGACTTCTGGACTTACTCGTGCATCAACTGCCTGCGCGCGCTGCCGTACATCAACGCCTGGTACAAGCACTACAAGGATTCCGGGCTGGTGATCATCGGCGTGCATTCGCCGGAGTTCGCCTTCGAGAAGGACACCGCCAACGTGCGCAAGGCGGTGGAGAAATTCGGCATCCGGTATCCGGTGGCGCTCGACAGCGACATGGCCATCTGGAATGCCTTCAACAACCGCTTCTGGCCGGCGCACTATTTCATCGACGCCGACGGACAGATTCGCGGCCACCATTTCGGTGAGGGCAAGTACGCGCGCTCCGAACGCAACATCCGCAAGCTGCTCGAGGAAGCGGGCGCCACGAATCTGCCGGAGCCGCTCGGCGACGCGACGGGCGCGGGCGTCTCGGCGGCGTCGGATGCCGCCAATGTCGGCTCGCCGGAAACCTACCTGGGCTTCGAGCGCGCCGAGAATTTCCAGTCACCGGGTTCGTTCGCGCGCAACGCGGTGAAGAACTACGCGCTGCCCGGCGCGCTGGCGCTGAATCAATGGGCACTCGGCGGGCGCTGGAAGGTCGCAGGTGACAAGGCCACGCTCGATGCCGCACCGGGGCGCGTGGTGTTCCGCTTCCGCGCGCGCGACCTGCACCTGGTGCTGGGTCCGGGGGCCGGGCAGAAACCCGTGCGTTTCCGTGTGCTGCTCGACGGCAAAGCGCCGGGCGCCGATCACGGCATGGATGTGGACGCCGCGGGTAATGGCACGGTGCGCGAGCAACGCCTGTACCAGCTGATCCGCCAGCAGGGCGGCGTGCAGGAACACGAATTCACCATCGAATTCCTCGAGCCGCAGGTCGAGGCCTATTCGTTCACTTTCGGCTAGGAGAGAACATGCACGAGGCACATCGTTCGAGACGCGGTTTCCTGGCGGGACTGGTCGCCTCGCCGCTGGCGCTGGCCATGGCCGCCTGCGTGCGCTCGGCCGACCAGCCCGCCAAGTCAGCGCAGGCGCCGGGCGAGGTGCTGATCGAGAATTTTTCACCAAAGGGCGTGAGTCTCGGCAAGGTCAAGGTGCCGCGCGTCATCAAGACCGACGAGGAGTGGCGCAAGCTGCTGGACAACGATGCCTACGTGGTCACGCGCCACGAGGGCACCGAGCGGCCGTACTCCGGCAAGTACAACGAAAACCACGCCGACGGTTTGTATCGCTGCATCTGCTGCGATACCGCGCTGTACGACTCGCGCACCAAGTTCGAGTCGGGTACCGGCTGGCCGAGCTTCTGGCAGCCGATCTCCAATGCCAACGTGCTCGAGAGCGCGGACAGAAGTCTCATGATGGAGCGCACCGCGGTGTCCTGCCGGCGTTGCGATGCGCATCTCGGGCACGTGTTCGACGACGGGCCGGATCCGACGGGCCTGCGCTACTGCATGAACTCGGTGGCGCTGAAGTTCGCGCCGCGCGCCTAGTCGGACAGCGCGAACGCCAGGTAGACGCCGCCGGCCGGGCCGTTGCGTTCCTTGCCGCCGCTGGCGTAGATCGCGATGAATTGCCGCCCGTCGACCCGGTAGGTGATGGGCGTGGCGTCGGCCGAGAACGGCAGCGGGTATTCCCACAGTAGTTCGCCGGTCAGCTTGTCGAACGCGCGGAGCTTGCGGTCGTGGATGCTCGCGCCGATGAACAGCAGGCCGCCCGCGGTCACCAGCGGACCCCCGTAGTTCTCGCTGCCGGTGTCCTTCATGCCGCGCGCGGCGAGCTCGGGAAATTCTCCGAAAGGAATGCGCCACACGTATTTGCCGTTCGCCATGTCGATGGCGCTCAGCGTGCCCCAGGGCATGCCGACCGCGGGATAACCCTCCGGATCCAGCCAGCGCCGGTAGCCCGTGAAGCGCCAGGGCAGGTTCGCGGGCGAAACGTCCGGTTCACCGGCGGGGATGTCCTTGCCTTCGAACACGAACGAGGCCAGCGCGCGCACCGCTTCACCCTGCATGGCCTTGAAGGCCGGCATGCGGCCACCGCCGCTGCGCACGATCTCGGTGAAACGCGCCGGCGTCATGCGGGCGCCGAGCTGCAGCAGCGACGGGAACTGCGGCGGAGAGCCGCGCAGCTGGTCGCCGTGGCAGGCGGCGCATTCACGCAGGTAGATGGTTTTGCCGCTGTTCCGGCCGAGGTCGTTCGGCGCCAGCGAACCCAGCCACGCCATCTCGTTGGCGTTCACGTACAGCAGGCCGGTCTCGGGGTCGTAGGCCGGGCCGCCCCATTCGGCGCCGCCGTCAAAGCCCGGGTAGATAGTCGTGTCGACGCCCGTGGTCAGCGGCTTGAACGGGCCGTCGCTGCGCATCGCGGCGAATTGCTCGCGCGCCCAGCGATTGGCTTCGGGCGTGCGCGTGGTGAGCGTGTCGGCGGAAAGCTGCTGGCGCGCGTAGGGCGCCGGCCGGGCGGGGCGCTGGTAGGTCGGATTCGCCTGCTCGCCGGGCATGTCGGACGGCGGCACCGGCAGCTGTTCGATGGGGAACAGCGGCTTCCCGCTGTCGCGATCGAGCACGAACACGTAACCCTGCTTGGTGGTCTGCACCAGCGCGTCGACCGGGTTGGAGTCGCGGATCATCGTGATCAGTACGGGCGGCGTCGGCAGATCGCGATCGAGGATGTCGTGCGCCACGAACTGGTAGTGCCAGCGCAGTTTGCCGGTGGCGGCGTCGAGCGCCAGCAGGCAATTGGCATACAGGTTGTCGCCCAGCCGGTTGCCCCCGTAGAAGTCCGCGGAGGCGGAACCCGTGGGCACGAAGACCAGGCCGCGTTTCTCGTCGAGCGTCATGCCGGACCAGCTATTGGCACCGCCCGAGTACCGCCAGGCATCCGGGGGCCAGGTCTCGTGTCCCGGTTCGCCGGGCTGTGGAATGGTGTGGAAGGTCCAGCGCAGCTCGCCGGTGCGGACGTCGTAGGCACGGATGTGCCCGGGTGATGCCGGCAGCTGTTCGTTGACGCGACCGCCGAGAATCAGCAGGTCACGCCACACGACGCCCGGGGTCGTCAGCCGCACCGACTGCGTGGCGGCATTGCGGCCGAGGTTTTCGCGCAAGTCGATGCGGCCCTCGCGGCCAAAGCCGGCGATGGGCTTGCCGGTGTCGGCCGCGAGCGCATACACGAAGTTGTCCACGGCCGCGAACACGCGCGCCTCTTGCCCGTCGCGCCAGTACATCAGGCCGCGATTGGCGCCGGTGCCAGGCAGACGCGAATCGAAAGTCCACAGCAGGTGCCCGTCGACCGCGTCCAGCGCGATGGTCTTGTGCGTGGGCGTGTAGGCGTACATGACCCGTCCGACGACCAGGGGCTGGGTCTGCGTATCGCCCTTTTCCCCGGTGTCGTGGCTCCACGCCAGCGCCAGGCGCTTGATGTTGCTGCGACGGATCTGCGTGAGCGGCGAGTGATGTGTCTTGGCGGCATCTCCCCCGTAGGCCGGCCAGTCACGGTCGGCGACGGCGCAGGCCGCAAGCGTCAGGGCGAGCACGACGGGCAGTGCGCGCAGTGGCAGTCCTGCCAGTCGGCGATTCAAAGCAACGTCGACCACGGCGCGAGCTCGCCGGTGAAATGCATTTCGTGGCCGGCCAGCGCCGCGACGAAGCGGAAGTCCTCGAAGTCGAAGCCGGGCGCGACGTCGCAGCCCACCAGCGTGTGTTCGCCGAGACTGCGTGCCGCCTGCCATTCCCCGGCGAGCACGATGCCGGTGGGTGACTGTTCAGCGTCCGGAGGGCCGAGCAGGCGCCGGCGGAACTGGCGGGAATCGGGCCGGTAGATCAGCAATTCCAGCGGCGCTCCGCAGGCGTAGTGCCAGGTCTCGTCGGACTCGACCACGTGCCAGCGGCTGAACTGCGGCCGTTCCAGCAGGAAGTAGATGGACGTGAGCGCGCTGCGCGGCCCGCGCGCGGTCTGGAGCAGCTCGGCAGAGCGGTGGATTTCGCGATACCAGCCACCCTCGGGGTGGGGTTCCAGGCGCAGGAGTTCTATGAGTCTCGATGCTTGCACGCGTGCCGGTAGAATACCGCACCCAACGCCCGGAGGACCCGTGACCAGGACGATGCTGCAAGCCAAGCTGCACCGCGTGACGCTCACCCACGCGATACTCGACTACGAAGGATCTTGCGGCATCGACGAAGCCCTGCTCGAGGCGTCCGGAATCCTGCCGAACCAGTACATCGAGATCTACAACGTCTCCAACGGCGCGCGCCTGTCCACGTACGCGATCCGCGCGCCGCGAGGTTCGGGAGAGATCTCGTTGAACGGCGCCGCCGCGCGCCTGGGCTGCGTGGGCGACCTGCTGATCATCTGCGCGTATTCGGCTTACTCGGAGAGCGAGCTGGCGGATTACCGGCCGCGCGTGATCCTGGTGGACGAGCACAACCGGCCGCGCCCCTGACGCAGCCGGCCCCGCGGGGCCGGCTCCGCCCGGAGGCCGGGGAGTAGTTAGCCGCTGGTACCCGTAGCGGGTGGTGCTACGCCGCCGACATTGCCTGGATACTGCTTGAAGATCTCGGTCACGACCAGGTTCACCGCGCCGCGCGGATCCTTCATGACCTTGTCGGTGAGCTTGCCTTCCGCGATGCCTTCCCACACGAGTTGGCGCTTGCGGGCATCCACCACGTCGATGTTCGCGGTGCCGACCTTGTAACGCACGGTCTCGACCTCCGAGCCGCCGCCGTACCAGCCGCCGTAGACGCCGGCGCGATAACCGTAATAACCGCCGACGTAGGGCGCCGGGGTGCTGCGCACGTCGACGTTTTCCCTGGCGTTGGCGTGGAAGTTCACCAGCAGGTCGGCATCGCCGCTTTCCACGAACCGGTAGCCACGACCGTCCATTTCGCGGCGCACGGCTTCCTTGAAGTAGCTGCTCAGCGGCGTCGACACGCCGTCGCGGTCCGTACCGAGTTTTTCCGGGAACGTGTAGGTCTTGTACTGCGCGAAGTTCGCGGTGGCGTCGGTGTTCGCCCGGATCTTCGGTCCGGACTCGCAGGCCGTGAGCGCAAAACTCACCGCGAGCAATGCAAGGATCTTCTTCATTGAGTGACTCCTCAGGATTCGCGCGTCCAGGTATCGTCCGGCGCGAACGTCTTGATGTCCTGCGCGGCCTGTGTGGTGCCGGTGCCGAGGTTCTTGCGATAGACCTCGCCCTTCTCGTTGACGATGAAGGTCATGATGCCGCTCGCGCCGTATTCGGCGGGGTAGGCAATGATCGCGAATTCCTTCGCGGCGTCCGGCACGTCGAGACGCTTGTAGAAATAGCCCCGATAAGGCGCGGGCGGCTTGTCGGTCGCGCCGGGCTCATAACCCTGCGCCTCGGCCCAGGCGAGCAGCGGGCCGGCGGGACTCTGCGGCTGGCCTTCGGTGGCCTCCCAGTACAGTCCGTCCTGCTTGCCGGGTTCGCTGCGCAGCTTGGTGGCGAACGCGCCGAACTTCGCGGCGTATTCCTGCTGGGCGGCGACCACGCCCTTCATCACGCCGAGCACGGCGAGTTCATTGCGGCCAATGCGCCGCAGCACCATCTCGCGGATGCCGGTGCGTGTGTCGAACTTCCAGCCGCCCTCGCTCTTGACGATGGGCAGCGGCAACGGCCACCGGCCGCCGCCGACTTCGAGGAAGAAGGTATCGGCCCCGGCCGGCACCAGCACGCGCTGGCTGTCATAGGCCTGCAGGAAGGACCGCCGCTCGGTGCTGCCCTGCACGGTGTCGCCGGGATTCAGCAGTGGCGCCGACTCCGGCCCGAGGATGGTGCCGAGCCTGGCCTTGTCACCGGCCCGGATGGCCTCGGCGAACTCCACCGCGGCGACGCCCGGGGAATCGAATACGGGACCGGTCTGCGTCCTGGCGCCACCACAACCACTGGCCAGCGCGGCAAACAGGAGCGCGGCGGGCAGGGCAACGGGAATCGATTTCAGGGTAGTTTTCATTCACCACTCCGCGTTCAGGTTCCGGGCGTCGGCTCGCCGGCGCTCTCGTGTCCACGTTTGCTCGCGGCGCGTTCCGCCTCGGCGCTGTCGACGTGGCTGAACGCGTGCTCGTCGCTGGCGGCCTCCGCGGGTGCTTCGGCCGGTTGCTGGCCGCGATCCTCGGAGGGAGTCACGGCGGGCGCGGGGGCGGGTTCCGCGGTCTGTGGCGGCGCCGGGCGGTTGTCGTGCTGTCCGCACGCCGCGAAACCGAACGCCAGGAAGAGGATGCAGGGCAGCCGGAGCTGCGACAGGTTTTTGGCGATCATGGCGGGACGTTAGCCAGCGTCCGCGCCACTTCCAATGGCCCTTAGGTCCGATGTCCGCTCAGGCTGCCGGGAACGGGCGCGCCCGCGGTGCGCGCGATGGATTCGTTGATGGATCGCACCAGGACGTCACCCCGCAAGGGCTTGCGGAGGTAGTTAGCGGCACCGTCCGACAGCGACTGCTGCTGGGTGACTACATCGTCGTGCGCGGTGATCAGGATGACCGGCAGGTTGATCTGCATGTTGATCAGGCGCTTCTGCACGTCGCGCCCGGTGAGGCCCGGCATCTGCAGGTCGAGCACCACGCAATCCGGCCGGAACTTGTCGAGTGAATTCAGGAAGGCTTCACCGCTCGCGAACGCCTCGGCGTCCATGTTGGCGGCGCGCAGCAGGCGGATGAGCGCCTTGCGAACCGATTCCTCGTCATCGACCACGGCGACAAATGAACGGCGATTTTCCATGTCGCCCCAGTAGGCGACGGCGGGCGCGCCGGGAGTAGTGGACATTCGTCCTATAAGGGCGGGCGCGTCGCCTCGCGTGCCTGGGTTGCGAGGGTCACGAGTTCGGCAACCGAGCGCACACGCATCTTGAACATGACGCGGCCGCGATGAACCTTCACGGTCTTTTCCGCGGCGCCGAGCTGCGCGGCGATTTGTTTGTTCATCTTGCCGGCAACCACCAGGTCGAACACCTGTCGTTCCCGCGCCGTCAGGGCCGACAGGCGCGACTGGATGGCGGCGCGCGTGGCACGACGCTGGCGCAGCGACTGGTCCCGTTCCAGGCCTTCGCGCACCGCGGCGGCGAGCTCGGACAGGCGCACGGGTTTCGGCAGGAAGGTCACCGCGCCGGCGCGCATCGCCTGTACGCTCATGCGCACGTTCGCGTTGCCGGTGATGAACACGATGGGCAACGCGCGGTCGCTCGCGGTGAGCAGCGACTGCAGTTGCAGTCCATCGGTGCCCGGCATGGCGACGTCGGCGACCAGGCAACCCGGCTTCTCGGGATCGTATTCGGCCAGGAAGGCATCGGCCGAGGCCCAGCTCATTACGTGAAATCCCTCGGCGTTGAGCGCGCGTGTCAGCGCACTGCGCACCGAGGCATCGTCGTCGACCAGGTAGACCGTCGGGTTGGCGTCATTGTCGTTCATGGCGGGCCTCCGGCAATGGGAATCCTGATGTGAAACACCGCTCCGCCGTCGGGAGCGTTCTCGGCCCACAACACTCCCTGGTGTGCCTCGGCGACCGAGCGGCAGATGGCCAGCCCCAGTCCGAGGCCATGGGCCTTGGTGGTTACGAAAGGTTGGAAGATGCGGTCGGTGTCGCCGGGCGCGATGCCCTGGCCATTGTCGTGCACCATGATCTCCGCGGCCTCGGCGTGCGCGAGGAAGCGCGTGGTGAGCGTCACCTGGCGCCGCGTCAGCGGCGTCGCCACCATGGCTTCGCAGGCGTTCATCAGCAGGTTGAGCACCACCTGCTGCATCTGGACACGATCGGCGAGCACCGGCGGCAGCATCGGGTCGAGCTGCAACGAGGCGACCACGTTGCGCGTGACGAATTCGCTGTGCGTGAGCTCGAGCGATTCGCGCACCACGTCGTTGAGCTCGACCGGCGCCTGCAGGGTATCGCCCTTGCCGAGCAACGCGCGCAGCCGCTGGATCACCTGCGCCGCGCGTTCATCGTCCTGCACGATGTCCTGCAGGATCTCGCTGAGCTCCACCGGGTCGGCGTCACCCTTGTGAAGGATGCTGAGCGCCGCCTCGGCATTGCCGAGAATGGAGGTGAGCGGTTGCTTGAGCTCGTGGGCGAACGCGCCGGACAGCTGGCCGAGCACCGCGGCGCGCGACAGGTGCGTGAGTTGCTGGCGCTGATTGCGGGCGTCCGCCTCGGCGCGTTTGCGTGCGGTCACGTCGGTGCGCGTGATGACCGCGCCACCTTCGTTGCGGCGCAGGCGTTCGAAGGACACTTCGAACCAGGCGAAGTCGTCCTCGCGCGCTTCACGGCATTCGAGCTGCCGTCGGTCCTCCGAGCCATACAGGACCGAGCGCAGCGCGACCAGGTGATCGCCGGCGGTGCGCTCTCCCTGTTCGGCCGCACGCGCGCAGCCCTGCAGGTAGTTCTCGCCCGCGAGCACGCGATCGAATCGTGACTCCGGCGCGGCCTCGACGGCGTGGCGCCAGGAATCGTTGATCTCCAGCACCACGCCGCGGCTGTCGACCACCGCGATCTGGTCCTGCAGCGAGGCGAGTACCGCGGCGTGCAGGCTCTCGACGCGTTGACGGCGCGCCTCCGCGCGCCGGAAGGACGAAAGATCCAGCGCGTAGATCACGCCACCTTCATCGGCCGGGAAATGGCTGTGGCCGAGGATCACCGGTACGCGGCGGCCATCGCGTAACGCAAGTTCGAGTTCGGCATTGTCGAAGCGTTCCAGCAGGTCACCCGATTCGGGATCCAGCTCGGTCTCGCGCGCCTGCACCTTGTTGTTGAGCGTGGCCAGGTCGTCGAAACGCAACTTGCCGTCGCGCAGGTCGGCGCCACTGAAACCCGTGAGCCGCAGGAACGCTTCGTTGGCCTCGCTGATGCGCAGGTCCTCGCGCCAGATCGCGGTGGGAATGATGTTGTTCTCGAAGATGCTGCGAAAGCGCGCGCGGCTCAGGCTGAGCGCGTGGCCGGCATGGCGCCATTCATCGATGAGCGCGGCCGCGGTCAGGAAGATGATGCTCATCACCACGTGGAAGGCCACCAGCGACAAGGCATTTTCCGCCGGATCTTCTCCGGAAATCGGACCGTAGCCGTTGACCATCGCCAGCATCGAGACGGTGCCGGCGGTGAGGCAGGCGGCACAGGCACCGGCCACGCCGAAGCGGATGGTTGCCCAGGCCACCAGCGGCAGCGGAGCGTACAGCAGCAGCGGCGTGCGCTCCGGCTTGTCCAGCGGGATGAAGAACAGCAGCAGGCAGACCGCCAGCGTGGCCAGCGCCAGCGTCATGCCTTCGGCCGCGCGCTTGACGGAGATGGGTCGCTGTCCATTGCGCAGTCGCTGCGCACAGTGCACGACCAGCGGCACCAGCGTGACCACCGCGAAGGTGTTGGTCACCGTCCGCGCGATGACCGTCAGCCACATTTCGCTGGAGATACCTGTGAGTCGGAATGCGCCCGCCATCAGGATGCTGGTGAATGCGGGTGCGAGCAGCCCGCCAAACAAGACCAGGGTGAATGCGCCGCGCACGCGGTCGAAGCGTTGCGGCGCCGGGGATACGCCGGCAATGGCCAATGCGCCGAGCACCGCGAGGCCGACGTTGGCGAAATACTGGATCAGGACCTGCCACATCGGCTGGTCGATGAGCTGCGCAAACAAGTGAAACGGCACGATGGCGGCGAGGTACATCCACCAGTGCTCGCGAGGCGTCAGGATCAGTGCCGCCATCAGGATGGCGTTGGGTGCCCACAACACCGACACCGGTGCGGAAGGAAACGCCAGCGCATGGCCGACTTCGGCGGCGATGTAATACGCCGCGCCGACGGCCAGCGGAACCGTCCAGGCTTTAGGCGAGCCCAGCAAGCGCAGGTCCCTTGTGCCATTCAACCTGCGGCACTGCGATGCCTGTCCAGCCGCTCCGCTGCTTGACGCCGCGGACGACACTGTTAGCACTCATTGCTGTTAGTTCTCCCTGTTGGACACGCCGCATCAGGCACGGCGACTGCGCGACTCCCTCAAGTCTTTCCCGTCAGGTGCGATTCTTCCCTTACACCCTTACACCCTTACAGGATTTTTGCGCAGCACGGCGATTAGGCGCTTTTTCGGGACCCAACGCCACTCTTGTATCCGTTCTCAAACGGTGGGACTTAGGTCCAATTCGACTATCCGAGCACCGATTTGATACTTCCGGGCGCGGTTCATCCCCTAGCTAGGCATTTTCCTAGGTGCTGTGGCGCGCCAGGCGGCGCTCCCCGGTGGTGCGGCCGCGTTCCCGCCGCCCAACGGACGGCCCATGGCCGAGGAGATAGTCGTGAAATCACTTGCTGTTTGTCTGTCTACCGCTTTGCTGGTCCTGGCCTGTGCCGCGCAGGCGGGTGGTACCGATCCCAAGGCGCCGGCAACTTCGACCCCGGCGGGGACCACGCTGCCATCGATGCAGCGTGAAAAACTCGACGAGGTTTCCGCGACGGTCACGGCCATCGATGCCGCGACCCGCATGATTTCACTCAAGGCCGACGACGGTTCCACCGGTGCCTACGAGGCGGGTCCCGAGGTCAAGAACTTCGACAAGATCCACGTCGGCGACAAGGTGGTCGTCAGTTACTACCAGGGTCTCGCCGCGCAGGTGCTGCCGCCCGGTACGGCCGCGTCCAAGTCGGTCAAGCAGCTCGACGTCGCCACCACCGCGCAGCCGGGCACGAAACCCGGCGCGGGCATCGGCACCGCACTGAATGCCACGGTGGTCATCGAGAAGGTGGATACCAAGGCGAACACCGTGACCTTCAAGCGTCCCGACGGCGTGTCGCGCACGCTGCCGGTACAGAGCGACGAGGGCAAGGCCTTCCTCACGAAGATCAAGGCCGGCGACAAGGTCGACGTGGTGTACGCGGAAGCGGTGGCGGTCGAGGTCAGGCCCGCTGCGCCGAAGAAGTAATCGGCGCGACGCCGATCATTTCTCGATGCGGTAGCGCACACCGGCGTGCGAGTCCTCGGGTGTGTCGTTCGCTTCGAGTGACCAGCGCTCAGAGAACTCGTAGCGCACGGTGACCGCGCTGCCGGGCTCGAACAGCCCGACGCCATAACTCACGAACAACTTGGGCGACAGGTATTTGCCAACGGTGAATGCGCTGCCGCCCAGGTCGTTGTTCTGCTCGACGCCCACCTGGTCGACCAAGCCCACCTTGCCGCCGAGTCTCTTGGCCAGGCGGTTGCCCAGCACGCCACCCAGCGATTGCGCCGCCGACTGCACGTCGTTGCCTTCATCGCCGTGCAGGTCGCTGGCCGACTTGCCCGTCAACAGGTAGGACATCGCGTCGGTCTGCGACATCGCCGGTTCGGTGAACACGTCGAGCTTGGGATTCTGCGCGGTGCCGGTGACGCGCAGCTTGGCGGTGATCTCGTCGATCTTGCGGAACGCGAGGATGTCGAGTTGCGGGTCGTCGAGCGCGGTGCCGGCGAACTGCAGGCGGCCACGTTCGATGGTGAGCTTTCGTCCGAAGGCTTCATAGGTGCCGGCGAGGCGTATCTCGCCGGTGGCGCGTCCGGGCTGGTCGCGTTCTTCGAGCACACGCAACTCGCCGCCGACGGTGGCGTCGAGTCCGTAACCCGCCAGCTTCACCTGGTCGCCGAACACCAGCCGCACGTCGGTGGAGAGCCCGAGCGAGTGATCCTCGATCTCCACCTCCCGATCGACGATGACCACGTCTCCCGAGGGCCTGTAGCTGCGGCCGATCGATAGCTTCTCGAGATTCACGTCGGCACTTTCGATCTTCACCGTGCCTTTCAGCGAAAGCTCGCCGACACGACCGGTGAGGGAGAGATCCGGCGCAATGATGACGCGCGCGCCCGGCACGTTGGCGGCCAGGAATTGCGAGCCTGTGAACTGGAGCTCGACACCACGCTGCGCATCGCGCCGGCCCCCGAGTTTCAGCACCCCTTCACCCGAGGAGATCGAGCCCTGCGCCGAGAATGCGCCGCCGGGTTGCAGTCCCGCGTCGACATTGCCCTCGCGCAGGTGCACGCCCAGCAACGGCACCTCGGCCCCGAGGCCCGTGCCGCGCACGCTGAATGCCAGTTGCGGCTTCTTCAGCGTGCCCGCGACCTCGGCCGCCAGCTCGCCGCTGCCGCGCAGGTTCGCGAGCTGCGGCATCCACCAGCCGAGAGGCGACAGGTCCCGGAGTGCGAGATTCGCCTTGCCGGCGAGCGTGGGATCGGCTTCGGCCGTGGCCACGGTCAGCACGCCATCGAGATTGCCCTGCCTGACCAGCACGCCGCGCACCTGCGCGCGTCCCGACTCCGGAGTGAGATCGAGATCGATACCGAGGTCGCGGTACTCGAGGCGCACGGCGTCCTCGCTGTCGCCCTGGATGAAGGCGCCGCTGGCCGAGCCCAGCGTGGCGCGCCCGGTGAGGGCGCCGGTGCCCGAGCGGCGCAGGTCTCCGCCCCCTTCGAGCAGGCCTTCGACGGTCACCGGGCTCCGCGGTGCGGCCAGCGCCACCAGCAGGCCGAGCGGCAGCGCGCGCACCGAGTAGTTAGCGGCCAGCTCGCGGTTGGCGTGGTGCGCGGCCGCGCATACCGCGATGTCGCCACCGGTGAGGCAGGTCTTGCCGAGTTCGAAGGTGTCGCGCGTGAGCGCGATACGCGCCGGTTCCGCCAGCTTCAGCGGTGGAATCTGCTCCACGGTGATGCCGAGGCGGGCCAGTGTGCCGGCCCAGGCCTGGCGCGTGTATTCGCCGCTGGCCTGCAGCTCGAGCGACACCGGTTTGCCGTGCGCGTCGATGTTCAGCGTGTGCGCGCGCTGGTCGCCCTCGAGCCTGATGGCCAGGTCCTCGAAACGCATGCCGGTGAGTTCGACGCCCCGGGACTTCAATTCGAGTCGGCCGCGCGGCGCGCGCGCATTTCGCGCGGCGAGGTGCAGGTTCGCGGACTCGAGGCTCGCGTCGCCGCCGCGCAGCCGCTGGCCCGAGACCCTCGCCTCCAGCTCGATGTCCGGCCAACGGCCGATGGCGGTGGCCTCGACGTTCAATGCGCCGGCGAGGTTCTTGCGCCATTCGGCGAGCGCCGCGATCCGCAACGTCGCTTCGACCCGCGGTTGCGCACCGCGCGTGGCGACGGCATGCAAGGACGCGCCGCCGGACTGCAACTGCAGCGTGCCGCTGGGCTTCCGATCCGGCCCCAGCTGGATGTCGCCGCTTCCGGAGATCGGGCGATTGCGTAGCCGTCCCGCCAGGCGCGTCAGCTCGAAGCGCGCGCGCGGGCCCGATTCGGGCCAGTCACCCGTGGAGCGCAGGTCGAAGTTGAGCGCACCCGGCCACTGGTCCAGCAGCAGCGAAGGATCGAATTCGCGCGCGGTCGCCGTGAGCTGCCAGCGCGCCGGCGTACCGAGATCGACGGTGCCCTTCACGGACAAAGCGCCGGGGATTTGCGTGAGTTCGAATTCGTCGAGGTGCACGGCTTCGGGCGTGCCGTCGACGCGCAGGCTGAGCGTCGACTGGCGTTCGCCGCGGCTCAGGCGCGCCCGGCTGTTGATCGCGTAGCGCTCCGCGGTCGCGGTCAGCGCCACTTCGCCGGCGCAGCGGAATCTCGCGCCGGCCCAGGCCTCGGGCAGCGCGAATTCATCCCATGCGAGCCGCGCGGAGACCGGCTTGCTGCCGTCGAGCGCCAGCGTCGCGCTGCCGGTGAGTCGCGCGGGCTGGTCATTGAGCCGCGCGATGAGCGAACTGATCTTCAGCAGCCCTTCGCGGCGCGCCAGCACCAGTCGCTCGAGATGAATGCGTTCCTGGTCGATGGACAACACACCACGCACGGACAGGTCCGTGGCATTGCCTTCGGCTTCCAGGTCCGCGGCCACGGAGTTCACGGACTCGCTGCTGACCAGGGGATGTGGATCGAACGGGCTCAGGGTCAGGTGCGTGCGCCAGGTGTCAGGCTCGTGTCCGGGCGCGAGTCGGCTGGTGAGCTTCACGTTCAGAGGAGAGGTGAGCGCGGCGCCCAGGTCGAGAGTTTCCTTCCGGCCGGTCGCATCGAGCGAGCCGGCCCACTCATGTTCTCCCGCGCGCCAGCGGAACTTCGCGCGCAACTGTTCGAGCATCGGGGCGCGCGCGGCGAGTTGCGCGCTCAGCGAGACTTCACCCTCGGGACCCGCGAGCTCCAGCGTCCGCACGACGACACGGGTTCCGATCCAGCTGCCGGAGAAATGCGCGCGTTCGACGATCAGGGGCGCGTCGACGCGTTGCCAACGCCCGTGCGCCAGGCGCAGCTCGTCGATGCGCATGTCGATGGGCGCGAGCCATGGATCGCGCGGCGGGGCGGGAGGGGGCGCAACCGCGGGTGGCACGGCATCGAAGAATTCGAGCACGACTCCGTCCGCCTGCACGCGCTCGAGGTGCAGCGTGCGCACCAGCAAGGCGAATGGCGCGAGCTCAAGATCGGCCGATGCGATGCGCAGATCCAGGCCGATGGCGGGATCGTGGTAACGAAAGTTGCGGACGTGCAGCGTACCCGCGACGGTGCCGCTGACGCCTTCGATGGCGAAGCCCGCCGGCAGCCAGCGCTGCGCCATCGAGTACAGCGCGCGGGTGCCGCCCTGCGTACACAGCGCCCAGGTGGCGAGCGCGCCGACCATCACCAGCAGTACGGCGAGCGTGATGCCGGCGATGCGCAGCGGCTTCAAAAGTCCGGCCCCAGGCTGAAATGGATCTGCCATCCCGACGCGTCGATGGACTCGACCGGATAGGCGAGGTCGAGCCGCATGACGCCCACCGGCGACTTCCAGCGGATGCCGGCGCCGGCGCCCACGTGCAGGAAGAAGTCATCACCCAGCCACGCATCGCCGGCGTCGACGAAGATTGCCGCGCCGAGATTCCGGCGCCAGTAGCGTTCCAGCTCGATGCTGCCCTCGAGCAGGTAGTCGCCGCCGATCACGTCGCCGGCCTCGTTGCGGCTGCCGATCTCCTCGTAGCCGAAGCCGCGGATCGAGCGGTCGCCGCCGGCGAAGAAGCGCAACTCCGGCGGCAGCAGGTCGAAGTTGCCGGCGTCGATCTTGCCGGCCTCGGCGCGCAGGATGAGGCGCGTGTTCTCTCCCAGCGCACGCAACCATTTGGTGTCGAGACGCAGCGAGCCGAAACGCGTATCGGTCCAGTCTTCGACCGGCGTGTAACGCGCGCTCAGCGTGTAGCTGAAGCCTTTCTGCGCGAAGGCCGGCTGGTCGGACTTCGCCCAGCTCAAGGCGCCTTCGAGGAAGGTCAGCGAGGAATTGCCGCGCTCGCTGCCGATCTCGAAATCGCCCGCAAGGAATTGCAGGCCGTAGACATTGGTGAAGTTGCCCCACTTGCGCGACACGTTGACCGCGAGCTTCTCGGTCTGCGATACGCTCGACTCGGTGGTCTCGTCACGGTAGGTGCCGGCGAAGCTCAAGACGCGCCTCCTCTTGCCGGGCAGTGGCACGCGATAGCTGAGCTCGAGCGCCTGCAGGCGCTGCGCGACGTCGACTTCCGCCTGGCCCTTGTGGCCCAGCGAATTCAGCCAGCGCCGTTGTACGCCCAATTCCACCCCCGCGCCACGATCGGTGCTCGCATACACCGCGGCGCTGTAGATGGTGCGCTTGGCGGGCGAGAGCGTGACCTCGATGGGCACGGCGCGCTCCACGGCTTTCTCCGGATGAGGCTGCACCGTCACGGTTCCGAAGTAGTCGGCGCCCACCAGGCGGCGCTGGAATTCGAGCACCTGCGTGCTCGAGTAGTCATCACCTTCTTTCCAGGTCAGGAAGCTGTCGAGGAATCCGTCCGGAAACTGGCTGCCGGTGAAGGTCGTGGGTCCGAAGGTGTAACGCGGGCCGCCATCCCAGGTGAGCTCGATGCGCGCGCTGCGTTCCGCGGCGGTGATCTCCACGCGATGCGCGGTGAGTTTCGCGCCCAGGTAACCGTTGTCGGCGAGCGCCGTTTCGATGGCCGACTTGCTGGCCTCGTATTGAGCGTGATCGAAGCGCTCGCCGACGCGCGGCTGGAAGGCTGTGATGGCACGCGCGATGTGCGATTCCTGCGCGGCGTCACCCGCCACGCTCACGTGGCTCGCGCCGACCCGCGTGGGTTCGCCCGGCGTGACCGCGAATTCCACCAGGAAGTCGCCGCTGGATTTGCGCTCGACGCGATTCGAAATCCTGCCGTCGTAGTAGCCCCAGGCTTCGAGCGTGGCGCCGATCTCCCTTTCGCCGATGTTGACCAGCCGCTTGAGCTGCGCATCGCTCACCGCGCGGTCCTTGTACTGCGTCAGCGTGAGCCCTGACCTCACCGCTTCTTCGAGCTCGGGGTTCAACCCCTTGACGGAGATCTCTACCGGGGCCGTGGCGTCCTGCGCGCGCACCACGCCAGGCGGCGTGAGCGCGAACAGGCAAAGCAGGACGAGGCGCGCAAGCATGTCACCGGAAAGGATTGCGTCAGCGCCACCCCGGCGACCGCCTGGACTCAGAACGACGCGGTCACGAATATGCGCGCGCCGCCATAGCGCCAGCGCAGGCTTCCATCGAACTTGTTGCCGTCGACGTCCACCTTGGTGGTGAAGCTGTTCCATCCGGCGCCGAGCGCCCAGTGCTCGGCGAATTGCCATGCGCCCGAGATCGTGAAGTCGGTGACGCTGCCGTCGTATGGATCGAAAGCCAGCGAGAAATACTGCACGGCGGCTTCGCCGTAGAACTTGGGAGTGAAGCGGTACACGCCCCGCAGGCCGAGCACCGGCAGCGGACCGTTCGCCTTCGCTTCGGACGAGGTGGACACGCCTTGTCCGTTGCCCTCGGCCGAAATGCCGAACTTGAAACTGAGGTTGTGGATGCCGAATGTGGCGCCCACCTCGTATTTCTCGCGCTGCAGGAAGTCGAACTCGTAGGCGAGCTCGGTGACCTGTGTCTGGGTGCGCGCATCTACAACGAGGTCAACGTCGTAGGTCTCGTCGCCGACATTGATGGTCCGCTCCAGCGTCTTGGTGGCACTGTTGTTGGTGTCGAAATACATGAGCCGCAGTTTCTGGCGTGGCGTCATGCGCCAGTAGGCATCGATACGGAAGCGGTCGCTGTCCGTCAAACCCAGGTCGCGCTCGCTGTTGATTTCGGTGCCGGCGGCTTCGCCGTCGACCCGCAGTTCAGTCTTGGTGCTCAGCAGGAAACCACCGAGGCTCACCGAAAACTTGTCGTTGAGTGGATTGCCCGCCTCGGCGTGCAGCGCCGGTGCCGCCGCGGCGAGGAGAACCGCGGCGGTAGGCAGCCAGAAGGATCTACGCCGCTTCCTGGCACTCGGCGCCAAGTCGGTCGGGGCCAGGTTCACCGGACACTGAAAAAACGCCGCAGCTGTCATGTTTGTTGGACTCGTTTTGGTTGGCATCGCAGGGAGAGGGTCGATGCAGCCCTCCAAACATTCGGACGGCTGCGGCTTGAATACGTTTCTACGCTCGGCCGTAAGGGTCCGACATCGGACTTCGGACGTACGTCCCGCAGCGCAACCGGTACGACCTAGGTCCGACGCGCAGGCGTGCGCTGCCGACGCAGTCTGGACAGCCCGGCAGGGCGCCACCGTGGGGCGCCGGCAACCTGATTACGACGTATATATAAGGAGCAGCCATGAAACGCATTTCGGTCCCCCTCCAACTCCTTGCGCTGGCCAGCCTCGTCCTGGCGGGCGGCGTGGCGGTCGCGAAGGAGAAGCCACCGGAGGAATGGGACGGTCTTCAGCGCATCAAGCTGAAGGGCATGGATGCCGCGTACGTGCGTCCCGGCGCGGATTTCAGCATCTACACCAAGATCATCATCGACCCGATCCAGGTGGCGTACGCCAAGGACTGGGACAAGAAGTCCAATTACAACAACCAGAAGATTTCGACCTCGAAACTCGAAGAGATCAAGACCCAGCTGGGCAAGCTCGCCGAGGAAACCTTCGCCGAGGAATTCAGCAAGAAGGGTGGTGCGCAAATCGTGACCACGCCCGGCCCGGACGTGTTGCGCTTCTCCTCCGCCATCGTGGACCTCTGGCCGCGCGCCGTGGATACGCAGGAGGCGGGGCGCAACTACACGTTCACGACCAGCGCCGGCAGCGCGGTCCTGTACGCCGAGCTGCGCGACTCGGAAACCAACCAGCTCATCGGCCGGGTGGTGGACGGCCGCGAGGCGCGCAATTCCGGGACCATGCGCTGGACCAACTCCGTCGAGAACACGGTCGAAGCGCGCGCCATGGTGGGCGACTGGGCGCGCATCCTGCGCAAGCGTTATGACGCCTTGCGCGAACAGGCTTCCGCGCCGGCTGCCGCGCAGTGAACGGTAGATAGACGCAGTACAAACGGGTCGGCGACGCGGCGCCGGACGATTCGTCCGGCGCTGTTTTCTGGTGCACTGCCGTATTGGACGAAAGGCCCATTCCGCTGGAAGTCGCGCGGGAAGATGCTCCGCCTCGTCCAAATCATTTCCCGCCTAAGGGCGGGCATCCAGCCGCACACAGACATGCGAATTTCCTCTCTTTGGGTCGAGCGCACCGCCTGGGTGGTAGGTGTCACGCTGTTCGGCGTGTACGGCGGCATGCGGCTGTGGGCCGAGGAGGCGCGCGCGCAGGCCGTGCAGGAATTCCGCACCGTTGCCGCGCAGGCGCCGGACCAGAGCCTGTGGTCGCAGACGCGCGTGGCGGCGTATGCCGAGGCGCAACGCACCGGCGACGCACCCCAGGCGTTGCTGCGGATTCCGAAGCTGACGCTCGAAGTACCGGTGTACGGTGACACCAGCGACTTCAACCTCGATCGCGGTGCCGGGCACATCCCGGGAACCTCCGCGCTCGCCGAAACCGGCAACGCCGGCATCGCCGCGCACCGCGACGGTTTCTTCCGCAAGCTCAAGGACGTCCAGCTCGGCATGGACATCTTCCTCGAGAGCGGCGGCAAGACACTGCGTTACCGCGTCGTCGAGATGAGCATCGTGACTCCCCAGGAAGGCGAGGTGCTCGCGCCCACCGACAGGCCCAGCGTCACGCTGGTCACCTGCTACCCCTTTTATTTCGTCGGCACCGCGCCCCAGCGCTTCATCGTGCGCGGCGAGCTCGATGAGACCCAGACCCTCAACCACGTCGTGATCCCAAAAAACCCGCAACGGAGAGAAACATGAAAACTCGCGCCAAGATCATTGTTGCCGCGGCTGCCCTGGCGGCAGCGGCTGGCGTTTATGCACAGACCTCTGTCGACAAGGCCTTCAGTGCAGAAGGTTCGAACTGCACGCAGATCACCTGGTCGCCGGAAATGCTGGCCAAGCATCCGAAAATAGCCAGTGCCTGCCAGGAAGTCATGCAGAAGGACGGCAAGAGCTATGTGAAGTTCGAGGGCACCGTGAAGAAGGTGTCCAAGGGCGGCACTGAAGTCGTCATGGACATGAAGGGCGGCGACAAGATCACCTTGAATCCCGTCGAGGGCCGCACCGTGTACATCGGTGGCAACAAGGTTCCGGTGAAGAACCTGCGTCCCGGTGACACGCTGACCTTCTACGTGCCGGAAGATCGCGTGGTCGCGGCCGTGATGGAGACTCCCACTGCGCCGGTCGAAGAGATTGCGATCGCGCCGCCGGTGGTTGAAACCGTCGCCATGACGGAGACCAACTACGACATGCCGAAGACCGCGAGCTCCTGGCCGTTGATCGCGCTGTTCGGCTCGCTGTCACTCGGTCTCGCGCTGGTGATGCGTACCCGCCGCACGATCCGCGGACGTTAAGCGCGCAGGGTGCTGGCCGCCGATGGTGAAAATCCCCATGGCGGCCAGCGCCTCGTCTCGCACACTGATCGGTTTCGCCGCCGCGATCTCCTTGGTCGCCGGCGGCGCAGTCGCGCGTGGACCCTACGGGGCACGTGACTCCGACATCCAGACCGCGTTAACCCAGGCACACCAGCGTTACCTGGCGGAGAACTCCGGCAAGGTCTCGGAGTTGATCAATTCTTTCGGCGACGTCTCAGCCGGCTCGTACGGCGTGATCATCGTGCGTGTCGACGGCAAGGTTTTCGAAGCCGGCGATACACGCGTGGCGTTCGTCCTCGGCGCGCTGGCCGCGCCGTTCACCGCCGCGCTCGCGGCCCAGCAGCAGGGCACCGACGTGCAGTCGAGCACCGCCGGAGCCGTGGCTGGGACCGCGCCGGTACCGAACGCGCGCACACCGGCTGACTTCGGCAAGGCGCCGCAAAACGCGCTGAGCGGCGAAGGCGCCATCTCGACCCTGAGCCTGGTCAAGCCACAACGCGATGTCGACGGCAAATGGCGCGCGTTGCTCGACAATTTCACGAATTTTTCCGGACGCGAGCTGACCGTGGATGAACGCGTCTACCGCGCCGACAAACCCATCGTGCCCCGCGTGCTCGACATGGCGCGCGAACTCGGAACCGAGGGACGCCTGCTCGACGACCCGGCGATCACGGCGGATCTCTACCTGCGCCAGAGCGCGCTCAGCGCGAGTGCCTACGATCTGGCCGTCATGGCGGCGACGCTGGCGAATGACGGCGTGAATCCCGTCACGCGCAAGACCGCGGTCACGCCTGAGGTTGCCAAGGCTCTCCAGGCGCAGCTGCTGGCCAGTCGCAAGGGCAGCAGCGCGTGGATGTCGAAGGCGGGCATTCCGGCCGCCGCCGGCATCTCGGGCGGGATCATCGTCGTGATCCCGGGCCGGCTGGGGCTGGCGACGTACTCGCCACCGCTCGACTCCGCGGGTGTCAGCGTGCGTGGGCAGCGCGCGATCCGGTACCTGTCGAAGGTGCTGTTCTTCACCCCGTGATTTCAGAGGTGTAAGAGAGCGCCTACGCAGCGCCACAGCCGTTCCATTCAGCTGCGGTTGGGAATGGCCGCATAGAATCCCCTCGAAACGGGCGGTGGGGGCAAGGGTGGCTGGGAAGAACGGGGTGCTCGCGACTCTGGATCCGGCGGTGGGTCAGCGTCAAAGCGCATACGCGCTCGGGCTGCTGATGATCTGCGGGTTCGTACTCACGTTGCCGCTGTTTCGCGCCCACTTCGCGCAGTTCTCCGCGTTCAGCCTGGTGGTCGACACCGCGACCGCATTGCTGGCGGCGCTGGTGGCGGTGTTGCTGCTGGCGCAATTCATGCTGCTGCGGGGGATGTCGCTGTTGCTGCTCGGCTGCGGCTTCCTGTTCATTGCCCTAACTACGGTGCCGCAGCTGGTGCGCGTCGCCCGGGGACTGCCGCCCGATCCGCGCCTGGCGTTCATCGTGCAACTCGCGCTGCCGGTGGCCGCCATCGGGTACGCGGCGTTGGCGCGCCCTGATGCCGCGCAGGTGGCGCGCGGCGGGCGTGCGGCCGCGGAGCTGGCCGGTGCCCTCGTGATCACCGCGGGGTTCGCGGCGCTGTTTTCCTGGCTCACGCCGGCTTCCGCGGGGACACCGGGCTGGAGCGTCAGCTCGCGCGCGATCACGGCGCTGTGCCTGCTGGCCGCGAACGGCGTGGCCATGGCGCTGCTGTGGCGCCGCCGCGGAGCCACGCTCGAATTGTGGCTGCTGGTCGCGCTGACCGCCTGGTTGATCGCGACGCTGCTCCAGGCCATGGCGCACGACTCCGCGGCATTCGCCTGGCACGTGGCGCGTGTTTACGGAATGCTCGGCGTGACCTGCATGTTGGCGGCGCTGCTGGCCGAGAACGTGGCCTGGGCGCGGCGCGCCAGGACCGTCTCACGCGCCGCGGGCGCGGTGCACGACCCGCGGATGTCCGAGATTTCGGCCGTCGACACCGTCGCGGAACAGCTCAGCCAGCCGCTGTGTGCCATCACGGCCAACGTCGATGCCATCGAGCGGCTGCTCGCGCGGCAGGCGCCGGACATCGCCGAGGTGCGTGCCGCGCTGGGCGACATCTCGCGCGACACGCAACGCGCCAATGAGACCATCCGCATGGTGCAGCGACTGTCGGCCGGCGCGCACGAGCCGCCCGCCGAGATCGACGTCGGCCAATTGCTCGACGAGTGCCTGGGACAGATGCGCGCCGAGATGCAGCTGCACCGGGTGACCTGCGAGGTGGAGACCGCCGAGCAGCTCCCCGGCATCCGCGGAATCCGCAAGCAGCTGCGGCACCTGCTGGTCAACCTGTTCAGCAATGCGCTCGAGGCCATGTCCGAGCCGCAGCAACGCGAGCGTCGCCTGCGGGTGCGCGCCAGCCGCCACGATGCGCGCGCCATCGTGATCCTGGTCGAAGACTCCGGCTGCGGCATCCGCGCGCAGGACGCGCGGCGCGTGTTCGACCCGTTCTTCACCACCAAGCCGTACCGCACGGGGCTCGGGCTGGCGGTGTGCCGCTCCATTGCGTATGCCCACGGCGGACATATTTCCGTCGCCGAGGGCAGGGCCGGTGGCACGGCATTCCAGGTGGTGCTGCCCGTCAGTAGTTAGGCCGCCGCGGCGCACCGCGCCGGCGGCCGGGTGTGCCCGCGGGCCGCCGGCTTCCATGAGCAGAAGGTCTTATGGCCGCGTGTCACCCGGGTGGGGTACACGGGATGACGGACATGAGCTTCCTGACGACGATGGAAAGACGCGGAACCGAATCCGGGGTGGCACACACGCTGCAGGTGACACCCGACAATTTCGTGCGCGCCGAAACCGACATGCAGTTCATGACGGTGGTGAAGCGCGGCGGCTTCGGCCGCCTGACGCACGAGCGTGAGTTCGCGGCCGGTGGCCGCCAATCGCTGCCGTGGGCGGATGGCGACATCCTGCGTTCGCGCGGCGTGTTCGACCTGGAACTCGGCCCGGTGGAGATCACGCTGCCGGCGTCGGGCGCTCGCTTCGTGTCGCTCGAGGCGCTGGATGAGGATCACTACACGCTGGCCATGTTCTACGGGCCGGGCACCTACAGCTTCAGCTTCGACAACGTCAGCACGCGTTACGTGCTGATCGTGGTGCGGGTCATGGTCGACCCGGCAAACCGCGCGGATCTCGTCAACGTGCACGCCCTGCAGGATGCCATCGTCGTGTCGCGCCAGGGCGGCGGGCGCTTCGTGATCCCGAACTGGGACCCGGTGAGCCAGGCCAAGGTGCGCGTGGCGCTGCAACTGCTCGGCAATACCCTGGACGACGACGAACGCACCTTCGGCGCGCGGGGCGAAGTCGACCCGGTGCGGCACCTGATCGGCACGGCGACGCACTGGGATCGCTGTCCGCCGCGCGACATCGCCTATCTACTGCACGTGCCGCGCCAGAACGACGGCCGCACGGTGCACCGGCTCACGGTGGGCCACGTGCCGGTGGACGGCTTCTGGTCGCTGGGCGTGTACGACTCGAGCGGGCACTTCCTCGTCGATTCGTACAGCGGCCGCACGGTGAACAGCCAGACCGCGGTGCGCGGCGCCGACGGCACGATCACCGTGCAGTTCGGCGGCTGCGAGCCTGGTACGCCGAACTGCCTGCACGCCGATCGCGGCTGGTGTTACCTGGTGCGGCTGTACCGGCCGCGTGCCGAGCTGCTGGGTGGTAAGTGGAAATTCCCCGAAGCCGAGCCGGTGCGCAGCCCGACCGCGCTCGGAGTTTCGTGAGGCATTGCGGGCCGATCCTGCTGCTGTCGTTGGCGGCGACGTTCGCGCAGGCTGCGGAAGATCAGGCGCCCCAGGGGGAGGACCCGGCCAGGCCTGAAAACCAGGGCCCACCACCCACCGCGAAACACCGCTCCGGTCTGCCGCTGCTGGCGGACGAGGCGCTTGCCAGGGGATACGAATTGCCGCTGCCGTTCGGCCTCGGCCTGATCCTCACCGGCATCGATGACCGCGAGATCGACGTCAGCGATGTGCGCATCGGCTTCGAGGACAGCGGGCAATCGGTGAGCGACTACGCGACGCTCGGCTCCTCGAGCACGGTGTTCAACGGCAACCTGCGCTTCGACACGTGGATCCTGCCGTTCCTCAACGTGTATGCGCTGGTCGGATACGTGCACAACGAATCCGACACCTCGATCCACGTGGAGGTGCCGGGCCCCGGACCCAGCCCCGAAGATCTCGTGTTCGACACCACCATCGACACCAGCCTCGAAGGCTACGTGGGCGGACTCGGCATGACGCTGGCGGCTGGCTACAAGTCCCTGTTCGTCGTCGCCGATTACAACTACTCGCGGGCCGATCTCGGCTTCGACGACAAGTTCACCGCGAAGATCGGCAGCATCCGCGCCGGCTGGCAGGGCAAGGCGCGCGGCCGCGGACTGCAGGTGTGGCTCGGTGCCGGCAACTGGGACACGGCCGCGACCGCCAAGGGGCACGTCGACCTCGACGATGGGCGGCGGCTGGTGTTCGAGGCCGACCAGCATCCGCACACCGAATGGATGTACGAACTCGGCGCCAACTACATGCTCGACAAGCACTGGCAGCTGTTCGCCGACTTCGCGACCGACTTCAACGGTGGCTACGCGCTGATCCTGGGTCCGACCTGGCGCTTTTGAACGAGCGAATTTCCTAGGTCATCCCGTTCGCGCGCGCCCTTGGTCTCATGGCGCCGGCACATGCACGCGCGCACCCTCCCGGGCATGGCACGACGTTTCCGAAACCTGCTGTTCCAGGGGGCAGCCGCGACATTGTTCGCCTGCGCCACGCCGGGACTGGCCGAGACGCCGCCGGAGACCGCCAGCCTGCCGCGGTGGATGGTGCGCGCCCAGGAGCGCCTGGCGCTCAAGCCCGACCAGCAACGCGAGCTGCGTGAGCTGATCGATGAGAATGCGGAACGCATGCAGGCCTTGCAGGTGCGCCTCGCCGCGGACGATTCAGCCAGTGCGCGGCGCACGCGGCTCGATGAGCTGGCCGGGCTGCAGCGCCTGTTCCGCGACGAGCTCGCCGCCATACTCACGCCCGGGCAACTCGCCGAGTGGGACGCGCTGCTGGAAGAGTTGTTAGGCCAGGTGCACCTGCGCAATGGCGTGCGCCTGGCCGAAGTCACTCACTGACGGCTGCCGTTCACTTGCGAGGAGGGTCCAGCCACGCGTACTGCAGGGCCACGCCCACGGTGGTGAAATTGCTGCCGATGCGCGTGGTGGCGCCGCGGCTCCAGTTGAACTTGAGCGCGTACTTCTGTCCCACCGGCATCGAGAAGGTGAGTCCGGCACGCGTATTGGACTGCCGATCGCGATTCAGTCCGCCATCGACCTTGGTGCGCCCACCCTCGTAGTACACGAGGTCGCAGGCCATCCACATTCTTGGCTTGAAGGTGTAGCTCACGTGCCCCTGCACGCTGCCCAGCGGATCCTGCTGGCGGTGGTGGCCGCCGAAAAACTCGCTGTTGTCCGCGAACAGCCATGCGCCCGCATAGGCCTCGAAGAACCACTTGCCGACGGGATGAGAGAGTCCGAACTCTGTCTTCGCGGCCCAGCGATTGGTACCTATGTTCACCAGCTTGTCGGGCATGTATTCGCCCGTGGGCACGTTGATCGTGAGGCTGACCCCGAGAGTGGTCGTGGGTTCGCGTTGCGCGAATTCGCGCGGCGAGAGGGCGGGCCCACCGATCAGGTTCATCGCAAACCGGAGCTTGGCGTCGCCCATGCCTTCGCGGGTCGCGGCGGCGCGCTGCTCGCCGATCTCGCCGGTGGCGCGAGCGCGCACGTACGGCAGGGCCACGGCGAAGTTCGCGGAGCGGCCGAACAGGCCGAAGGTCCGGCCATAGCCCAGCGCCAGCGCATTGATCTCGGCCTCGATATCGGTGACTGGAAGTGAAGGGTCGGTGAGTACGCCGCCCTCGGAGTTGCCGGCGACGGCAACCAGGAAATTCACGCCCGTGGGCGCCGGTGAGTAGGAGCGCGGTTCGATTTCCTGCGCGCGGCAGGCGCCTCCTGCCCAGCACGCGCTGAGCGCCAGGAGTGCGGCGAAGCGGCGTGCGTGTTGCATCGTGGCCGGGAGCATCGGGGAGCGGGCGGGCGCGCGTACATAGGTCCATGGGCCCATTGTCGCGGTGCAATGCGACTGGCTAGATGGGCCACGGAGGGCGATTTCATGTCCATGACCCATGTGTTACGCGCCTGCGGCGTTGCCGTTGCGCTTTCATTCCTGGTTGCGGCACCACTTTCGGCGGAGGACGCTCCCAAGCCCTCCAGCCACTGGATGCTCGTGTTCGACGGCGCCACCGAAAATGATGGCGAACTGGTGCTGCACTTCGCGCCGGCCACGGGCGACCCGGTGGACATCACCACCAAGATCTCCAAGGGCACGCACGAGAACGCTGCGGCCGAGCTCGTCGCGGGATCACTGGCCGGGCAGCTGGGTGGCGGCTACAAGGTGAAGCACGAAGACGGCGAGCAGGTGCACATCAAGACCAAGGGCAAGACGCCCAAGTTCGTTGTCACGCTGGGCAATTCCTCGGTCACCGGGCTCAAGGTGAAGATCAAGAGAAGCTAGGCGCATGCCCGCGGCCATGCTCGGCGTCCTGCGGCGCAACTGGTGGACGCTGGTGTTGCGCGGCGTCTGCGCGGTGGTGTTCGGGTTGTTTGCCTGGTTCTGGCCCGGCATGACCCTGCTGGCGCTGCTGCTCGCCTGGGGGACGCTCGCCTGCATCGGCGGAGTGGTCACCCTGTTCGGCGCGTTTTCGCGCGATGGCGGTGAACCGCGCTGGATCCTGCTGCTGGAAGGCGGAGTGAGCCTCGTCGCGGGCGTGGTGGCGCTGACCTATCCACGCGCCACCGCCTTGCTGTTCCTGTACCTGCTGGCGATCTGGGCGCTGCTTTCGGGGCTGGTCGAGATCGTGGCCGCGTACCGGCTGCGCGCGGAGATCCGCGGGGAATTCTGGCTCGGATTCGCCGGCGCGTTGTCGGTTTTGTTCGGCGTGATGCTGTTGCTGCGGCCCGGCGCCGGCGCGCTCGCGCTCATCTGGCTGATCGCCAGCTTCTCGGTGCTTTACGGCTTCGTGCTCATCGCCTGGGGCCTGCACCTGAAACGCCTGCGCGCCGACGGCGCGCGGGCCGAGGTGGTGCTGCGCGTTTCTCAGTAGCTGTACGCGACGTAGAACATCCCGTACCAGAAATCCTCGTTGCGATCGAATGCCTGCTCGACGGCTTCCTGCGGCGAAGCGAAGGCCGCCACGAAGCTCAGCGTGAAGTGATCGTTGAGCGTCCAGTCCATGTACCAGTCGAGTTCGGTGGCCAGGTCCTTCGAGGTGATGCCCGGCACTGCCTCGTCCAGCTTGAAGTCGAGCAGGATGAGTCCCGTGCCGATGGAATCGTTGGGCTTGGTGTGCACGCGCAGCTGGTTGGTCACCAGGTTCGAGTTGGACGCGAAGTATTCGCCGGCGATTTCACCCTGCCACCAGGTGCCCCAGTCGTAGAAACCGGTCCACAACCCGTCGAAGGCCTCGTTCTTCGTGGTCTCGGGATCGTCGCCCTCGAACACCGCGTAGCGGTACGACACCTTGGGTTTCCACGCGCCTTCGAACTGCCACCCGACCAGCGCATTCCACGCGGTGGAGTCGATCAGGTCGCCGTTGTCCTCCATCGCGTATTCGAACTCGAACGACAGCGCCTTGAGCGAAGGGAAGGGCGTGAGGAAGGCCCGCAGGTCGAGCAGGTCCATGCCGTCGCGCGACTCGCGCAGCTCGTTCGCCGACCAGGTCGCGTAGGTGGCACCGAGGGTGTTGTCCTCGTTCCAGGAGTATTCCAGGTTCAGGCCGTAGGTCTCGCTGTGAGAGTCGTTCTCGGGAAGTTCGTCGCGATCGAGATAGAAGGCCTCGATCTTGGTGGGCCCGGCGGTGACCGTGCCGACGGCGGCGAACTCGTAGGCCTTGCGCGCACCGCTCCAGAAACCGCCGCGCGAGCCGCCTTCCGAGGCGCCGTCGTAGATCAGCATGCCGTGGCCCTGCTTGTACTGGGTGCGGCCGATCTTGAAATCGACCGCGTTTTCTCCGAGGCCCAGCAGGTTGCCCGAGCGCCAGCCCACGTAGGCGTCTTCGAGGCCGAACGACGATGCCTCGCCGCCGACCACCGGCGGCGGCGCGTTGAAGGTGCGTTCGCCGACCCCGGTGAGCGCGCCGTAGAACTCGCTGCCATTCGACAGCTTGTAGGTACCGCTGAAGCCGCCCTTGACGTAACCCTCCATCCAGTTGTCGGAGAGGTCCTGGGTGACCTCGTCGTGCGAATTCGCGTACAGGGAATTGCCGAAGCCGAAGAATCCCCAGCCGGCGCTGAACTCGAGCTTCGCGTCCAGGCCCGGGGGCAGGCCGATTCCACTGTCCTTGGCAGCGTCCTTGGGTGCGTCCTCGGCCTGCGCGGCGGCGGCCGTCAGCAGCGCGGAAGCCACGCAAACTCTGAGGTAGTCGGGTTTCATGGCGGTTCCTCGTTTGCAGGTCAGTCTTTTTCCATGGGCGCCGGTGGCGCCACCACCGGCTGACGGAGCAGCGCGGGCTGCGTGCGGCGCGTGACGAACAGGTACAGCGGAACGCTGATCAGCAGCGCCACGAACGCATTGACCACGGTGTGCTGGTCGCCGCCGATCACGGCCCACAGGCAGTAGACGACCGCCAGCAGCGCCGCGGCGCGGTACAGGTGCAGCGTCCTGGAGCGATCGTGGTGGATGGCCAGCAGGTTGATCAGCGCGATGGCCGAGTAGATGTACGGCACGATGATCAGGATCACCGCGAGATCCACCGCGCGGCTGAATTGCTCGGCGATGGTGGGTGACATGGTGGCGAACAGCACCAGCGTCATGAGGCCCGAGACGATGATGAGGCCCATGCGCGGTACGCCGTTCTCGTTGAGCTTCCCGAATACCTTGGGAAACATGCCGTCGTCGGCCGCGGCCTTGGCGGACTGGCCCACCAGCAGCATCCAGCCACCCAGCGAGCCGACGGACTTGAGCACCGCGCAGATGCTGATCACGATCGCTGCGATCGGGCCGAGGGCGATGCGTGCGACTTCCGCGAACGGCGCGTGCGAATTCTTCAGCTCGTCGGCCGGCATGATGCCCATGATCACCGTCGAGCTCAGGATGTAGACCACGGCGGCGAGCACCAGCCCGATGATCGTGGCCAGCGGAATGTTGCGCTTCGGGTTCTCGATGACGCCGGCCGACACGGCCGCGCTCTCGATGCCCATGTAGGCCCACAGCACCATCGAGGCCGCGCGCGATATCGCGCCCCAGTCCGACTCGCCGCTGACATTCCAGCTGGCCTGGAAGATCTCCGGCTTGAACCACCACCACCCGATCAGGGCGATGCCCACGATGGGAATCAGCGCCAGCGTCATGGTCCAGGCTTCGAGCAGGCCCACGACGCGCGGGCCCTTGATGTTGATCCAGGTCAGCAGCCAGATGACCAGTGCCGTGACGACGGTGCTGGCCGGCGGCGCGTCGATGTGCGGGATCAGCTCGGCCAGATAACCGACCGCGGCGACGGCGATCGCGATGTTGCCCACCCAGTTTCCGAACCAGTAGATGTAGTTGGTCTGGAAGCCGGCATACGGCCCGAGGAAATCGCGCGCGTAGGCATAGGGCCCGCCCTGTTGCGGATCCACCTGGCCGAGACGCGCGAACACCAGGCCGAGTGCCGCCGCGCCGGCGGTTGCGATCAGCCAGCCATAGATCGAGATGCTGCCCACCTGCGCGAGATTGACCGGGAGCAGGAAGATGCCCGTGCCGATCATGTTGCCGGCCACGAGCATCGTGGCCTGCATGAGCGACATCTTCTTCCCGGCGGTACTCACGCCTTTTCCCAGCCTCGCTTCAGGCACTGGATGAAATGCGTGCCATCACGATTCTCGACACCATGCGTGTCGTGGCCGAAGCCCGGGAAGCGTTTGTCCCAGTTCTGCAGCGCGCGCAGGTAGCCAAGGTACGGGCCGTCGTCGGGTCCGGTTTCCTCGCCGGGCATGAGCATGGGGATGCCCGGTGGATAGGGCACGACGCTGGTGGCCAGCACGCGGTTGGCGAGTTCCTCCAGCGGCACATGCTCGATCTCGTCACGCACCAGGTACTGGTAGGCGTTGTTGGGCGAGAGCTTGGGCACGGGCAAGGTCGAGAAGGCCTCCGCCATGCACTGGGTCTGTTTGGAAGCTTTCAACTGATCGAACATCTGGTCGGCCAGGTCGCGCAACCCCATGCCGCCATAGGTGGCACCGTGGTCGTTGACCAGGCCCGGCAACACCTGCTCCAGCGGTGCGTTGTTGTCGTAATCCTTCTTGAACTCGAGCAGCGCGTTCAGCAGCGTGCCCCACTTGCCCTTGGTGATGCCGATGGAGAACAGCACCAGCACGGTGAAGTCCGTGGTCTTCTCCACCTCGACGCCGCGGTAGTGCAGGTAGCCCGTGACCAGCGTGGCGGGGATACCCGTCTTCTCTAGACCGCCCTTGTCGGCGATGCCAGGCGTGACGATGGAAACCTTGATCGGGTCGAGCATGCAGTAGCCGTCTTCGAGATTGCCGAAGCCGTGCCAGTTCTCCTTCGGATGCAGCACCCAGCAGTCCTGGTCGGTGGCGAGCTGGTCGGGCGACGCGTCCTCGAAGCGCACCTTCTTGCCACCCTTGCCCTTGATGAAGTCGGGGTTCCAGGTCTTGAAGAACCACTGCTTCTTTGCTGCAAACTGGCGATTCACGCGTCCCATGGTCTGGCGGAAGGCGACGGCCTCGTTGATGGATTCCGTGGTCAGCGCCACGCCGCCGGGTCCGTCCATCATCGCGGCCGTGATGTCGTTGGACACGATGATGGGATAGAACGGCGAGGTCGACGCCTGCAGCATGTACGACTCATTGAAACGCGAGTGCGGGATCGCGCCGCGGCCGTCGCGGATGTGCAGCAGCGAGGCCTGCGACAGCGCGGCGAGTAGCTTGTGCGTCGAGTGCGTCGCGAAAATGGTCGGGCCCTTGTGGTCCGCCGGGTCGCCGTGCATGGCATGGCGGCCCTTGTAGATCGGGTTGAAACGGGCGTAGGCGTACCAGGCCTCGTCGAAATGGATGCGGTCGACGCTCGGATCCAGCAGCTCCTGCACGCGGCGCGCGTCGTAGATCAGTCCATCGTAGGTGGAATTGGTGACGATGGAATGCACGGCGCGCGTGCTCACGCCGCGCGTCACGAGCGGATTGGCCTTGATGCCGTCTGCGATGGCCTTCTTCGACAGACGGTCGGGCGGAATGGGCCCGATGATGCCGTAGCGATTGCGCAGCGGGACCAGGTACTGCGGAATGCCACCGGTCATCACCAGGCTGTGCTCGATGGACTTGTGGCAGTTGCGGTCGCAGAGCGCGATCTGGTCGCGCGCCACCGCGGCCATGAAGATCACGCGGTTC
>Ga0315910_10000697_pt1 | contig 32402 bp, 18 predicted proteins | sample EdamamesoilMG_FD_204470 | JGI IMG/M metagenome (GOLD analysis project Ga0315910, IMG submission 204470) | Garden soil microbial communities collected in Santa Monica, California, United States - Edamame soil | ecosystem: Environmental > Terrestrial > Soil > Garden | place: USA: California... | reverse complement strand
GTTTCTTTACGAAGGTGCCGCCAATGTGCTGGAGGCCACCGGCTACAAGGACCAAGCTGTGGCAGCTTATCGCGAGCTGCTGAAACGACTGCCTCACGATTTTTATGCCAATCTGCAATTGGGTAGATTGCTTGGCGAACTCGGAAAGCTGGCAGAGGGACAATCGCACCTCGAGCTTGCAACCCGCCAACGCCCAAGCCTGCCGGATGCGTGGCATGAATTGGGAGTGGTACTGGCCGCCCAGGAAAAATTTCCGGCGGCGCTCGAATGCATGCAACGTGCGCTGGCCATCCGTCCGAAGGACGCGGCCAACGTCTCTTATCACGGAAAGGTTCTGGCAAAGATGAAACGGCACGCCGAAGCCATCGCCGAATTTCGCCGGGCGCTGGAACTCAAGCCGGACTATTGGGAGGCACGGTTTGAACTGGCCGGCGAACTGGCGTTGGTGGATCAAGTAGATGAAGCCATTCGTGAGTATCGGGAAACGATCCGGACCAATCCGCGGCATGCCGTGAGTCATCTGAACCTGGGAGTGATGCTGGTGCGGCAGAATCGGTTGGCGGAGGGAATCGCCGAGTTTGAGACGGCTCTACAGATCGATCCGGGCTATCAGGCGGCCAAGGATTACCTCGCACAGGTTCGTGGCCGGCAGCGTTGAAATCATTGGATTCGGCACAAAGCCCGCATGGACATGCGGTTTCGCCGCACAAACATGCGGTGGATGGCGCCGGGGGTCTGGCCTACATTCAAACTACAAGTCCAACAGCAGCGATCAATTATTACGAATCAACCCCAACCACCACCGACCCGAACCATGAAACCCCTGATGGCAATCTCTTCCTTTCGTTACACGTGCCTGACAGCACTGGGCCTGATCAGTGCCGCATCGGCTCACGCGCAGAACCCGGTCACCTTTCAAGTGGACATGACCCAGCAGCCCAGCGCGACTGACGTCTTCGTCCGTGGCGCTTTCAACAACTGGGGCAACCCCGACGTATATGCCAACGGCCTGTGGCTGACCAACAACGGCTCCGGCGTTTATACGAACACCGTTGATATTGCCGGCAGTGCAGGCAACACGGTTGCGTACAAGTTTTTCTTCAATCCTGGTGACAGTTGGGAAAGTCCCGCCAGTACCTGCGGCAATGACCGGGTACTCACTCTGGCTGGTGGCGCCCAAACGCTTCCCGTCGTTTATTGGAACGACGCGCCGCCAGTGCTTCCGCCCAACGACGTCACCTTTCATTGCGACATGACCGCCCAAGTGCTCACGGGCGCCTTCACCAATGGGGTTGATGAAATCCGCGTGTCGGGCGGCTTCAACGGCTGGGGTGGCGGTGATCTACTCACCAACAACCCGTCTCTCTCCGGCCCCGCCAGCAACATTTACACAGCGGTCCTCAACGTCGCGGGCGTGCCCGGCGCGTGCCAGAGCTACAAGTTCCGCTCCAAGGGTGGATGGGAAAGCCCGGCGTCCACCGGCGGAAACAATCGCACGTTCCAACTTGCCGGCGGCAATCAAGCGCTCGCGCTGGTCTATTACAATGATGCGACCCCCTGCGATCTCGTCCAAGTGGACACCCTGGTCACCTTCGTCGTGCATATGACCAACGGAACACCAAGCTCCGATGGCAGCATCATCTTCGACAAGACCGTCAACAATCTGTATCTCAACGGCGAATTCCTCGGCTGGTGGGCGTGGAACGACGGCATCACTGGCGGTCATGGTCCACAGAATCAATTGACCAATCATCCCATCGGCAGTGATTACTTCCAACAGACGTTCACCATTCCTCCAGGCAAATCACTGAACACCATTTACAAATACAGCATCGACGGCTTCGACAATGAGGCTGGCTTTGCGGTGAATCACGGCCGCTACATCCGGTCGTTGTCCGGCGTGCCTTACACCATGCCGCAGGACCGTTTTGGAACTAACGTTGCGCCACCACTTGTCGAAGCTTCCTTCGGCTCTCTGGTCGTGGCATCGCCAGCCGGCGGAAACATCCCGGTCACCTGGTCTGGCCGTCAGTGCGTGACCTTGCAAACCAAGGATACCATCACGGGCAGTTGGCAGAATGTCTCCGCTACCGAAGGCACCAGTGCTACGAACTGGCCGAACTCAGGCGGCAACCGCTTCTTCCGTCTGCAAAAGACACCTTGATCGTCCCTGCCCTCCGGTCTTGAGTAGGACCGGAGGGCCAAGCCAAATCCCCTATGAATCCACGCCCCACAACTCCCATCAGACGGCGCGGTGGCTTTACGCTGATTGAACTGCTGGTAGTCATCGCCATCATTGCCATTCTCGCAGCGATGTTGTTGCCCGCCTTGAGCAAGGCCAAGACCAAGGCCGCCGCCATCACCTGCATGAGCAACAACAAGCAACTGGCGCTGGCGTGGGCGATGTACGCGGAGGACAACAATGGCAAGCTGGCACCCAACGAAGACGCGTATCGCAATCCCACAAAGCCGGGATGGGTGGTGGGAATTCTGAATTGGTCGGCCACGCATCAGCCTAACTTCAACTCATTGTACCTCACGATGGACGACAAGGCTGTACTGGCTCCGTATTCTGCCAAGCAATTCAAAATCTACCATTGTCCAGGTGATATCTACGTCAGCCCGGAACAGAAGGCAGCCGGTTATACCGAACGGGTCCGCAGCGTGTCCATGAACGCCGGTCTTGGAGAAGGCGGGCGAGCCCCGGAATTCCCCTTCGCGAAGACCATCCAGTGCCTCAAAACCTCAGACTTGGTCAAACCGGGCCCCTCGATGACCTGGGTTTTCGTCGATGAGCAAGCCGACAGCCTCAATGATGCGATGCTCTATCACGACCCCAATGGCACGCGTTGGATCGATCTCCCGGCCAGTTATCACAGCGGCGCCTGCGGATTTTCATTCGCGGATGGGCATGCGGAGATCCGCAAGTGGAAGGAGTCCTCCACCATCGTCCCAGTGCGTTATCAAAGCGGTTTTGGCACCATTACTGGCGGTGCAAGTAACCGGGACTTCCAGTGGATGACGGAACGGACCCCGGCACCCAAGTAACGCCCGGCTTGCCACAATTCTTCCAGAAGCTTGAAATGACCCTGTCGCGGTCGATTAATACAGTGTGTTCATATCCCGGCAATCTCTGCGCAATCGCTGCCGGATTGGCGTTTGCCCTGTCCGCCAGCGCTGGGGACCCCGTTGCTGAAACCGTCAGGGTCGAACCGCCCTCTTGGTGGATTGGTCATTCTGTCAACCCGGTCCGATTGCTGATCACCGGCAAGAACCTCGACCATGCCCGCGTCGAAGTGCCGGAGAACTTCCGCGTCGGCAACTTGTGCTTCAGCACCAATGCCAATTACCTGCTGCTTGACCTGCATATTCCGGCGACTGCGACGCCCGGGTCGGTGACGCTGCGGTTCATCTCCGGTACAAATAGCACCGCGCTGGGGTTTCAGTTGCTCGAACCTAAGCCCACTTCAAAAGCGTTTGCCGGTTTTTCTCCGGACGACGTCATCTACTTGCTGATGCCCGACCGCTTTGCCAATGGTGACCCATCGAATGATCAGCCACCGCAATCACCCGGGCTTCTGGACCGGTCAAAGCCTCGCCACTATCATGGTGGCGATTTTCAAGGGGTGATTGACCGGCTGCCTTACTTGAAGGAACTCGGCATCACCGCCCTCTGGCTGACGCCGTGGTATGACAACGTCAATCATCTCAACAACCGTGAGAAATACACCACCGACAATCAGCGTTCCGACAAAGGTCACGCGGTAACTGATTATCACGGTTACGGCGCGGTGGACTTTTATGGCGTGGAGGAACACTTCGGCAGCCTCACCGAGCTTCAGGAGCTGACGGCTGCCGCCCGCGCCAACGGTTTCAAAATGATCCAGGACCAGGTCGCGAATCACACGGGACCGTTTCACCCTTGGGTGATGAATCCGCCCACGCCCACGTGGTTCAACGGCAGCGCCGCGCATCATCTCGACAACTCATGGCAGACCTGGACCATCGCCGAGCGCAATCCCCCGGCGGATAAACTCAAGTCCACACTTGAAGGCTGGTTCATCAACATCCTGCCGGACTTGAACCAGAACGATCCCGAGACGGCGAAGTATCTCATCCAGAATTCGCTTTGGTGGATCGGCATGACCGGCGTGGATGCCGTCCGGCAGGACACCCTGCCCTACGTGCCGCGCAGTTATTGGTCGCAATGGACCGCGGCCCTTAAACGCCAGCATCCCAACCTCACCATCCTCGGCGAGATGTTCGACGCGAACCCGAAGCTGGTCGCGTTCTTCCAGGGTGGCCGGAAACAATTCGACCAAGTGGATTCTGGCGTCGAAACGCTGTTCGATTTCCCGCTCTACTTTGCCGCCCGCGATGTGTTCGCCAAAGGCCAGCCCATGACGAAGCTGACCGAAGCCTTCGCCGCCGACACCAATTACGTCAATCCTCGCGTCCTCGTGACTTTTCTTGGTCTGCACGACACGCCGCGCTTCATGAGTGAACCTGGCGCGAATGTTGAAGGGCTGAAGCTGGCGTTCACCTTCCTGCTCACGACCCGCGGCACGCCGATGATCTATTACGGCGACGAAATCGCGATGGTCGGCGGCGGTGATCCCTACAACCGTGCCGATTTCCCCGGCGGCTGGGCCGAGGACAAACACAACGCCTTTACCGCAGCCGGGCGCACCAGCACCCAGGAGAATGTCCATGCCCACGTGCGCAAACTGCTCACGTTGCGGCGCGAGTTGGAGCCACTGCGCCGGGGCGATACGATCCAGCTTTACGCTTCGGACCAGGCCATGGCCTACGCGCGAGTCGCCGGTGATTCCATAGTGCTGGTGGCACTTAACAACAGCAACCAAACCCAGGCATTGCGGATCAATCTGCCGGCAAGACTCACGACGCGGACGCGCTGGGAAGACCGCCTGAATCACAACGCCGTCTGCGCTGCCAATGAGCGGGTCATCGCCCTTCACCTTCCGGCGCGAAGCGCTGCTTTGCTCGTCCCTCAATCATCGGCGGTCGCTTCCGACGATCCTAAAGCAAGTGCCCGTTGAATTCAGCGACTGACGGCGCGGTGATAGACCCGCCACTCGAAACCGTTCAACTCCAACTTCGGCAGTGTTCCAGTCACGGGCGACATCCCCGGCAACCTCACCACTTTGAACTGTGGGGCATTCATGACTTCCACGGCTGCCGATGTGCGGCGATTTGAGAGATTCACGACGATGACAAACTCGTCCTTCTCATCCAACCGCATCAACGAAACCACATTGGCCAAATCCGAATTCTGCAACCAGATCAGCCGGTCGTTTTGGAACGCGGCGTATTGCTTGCGTAGTTTGATCAGTTCGCGATAGATATCACGCAGCGGCGGCCGCTCCTTCGGCTTCCAGAACACCGGCAGTTTCTCGAACAACGCGGGGTCGCCGGACTCCGTCGCATCGCCCACTTCCATGCCGTTGTAGAACAGCGGCACCCCGTCCAGCGCCAGCACCAACACCTGTGCCGCGAGTGCGCCGCGGACGCCGAACCGCGCCACGGCCCGCGCCTCGTCATGATTGTCCGAGATGCGCAGGTGCAAAGAGCCCTTCGGAAACTGCCGCAGGCTTTCGTCCCAGGAACGTTTCAGATCGGACGCCGGCGCGCCTTCCAGCATCACCTTGTTCAAGGTGGCATGCAACGGCCAGGCGTAATCGCAATCGAACGCTTTCACGAGCAGTTCCGGTTTGCTTGCCTCGGCCAGCATGAATATGTCCGGCTTCACTTTCTCCAGTTCCGCGCGCGCCTGCTCCCAGAAATCCGTCGGCACCATGCCCGCCACGTCGCACCGGAATCCGTCGAGCCCAAACTCGGTGACCCAGTGCTTGAGCATCGTGATCATGTATTCGCGGAGTTTCGGGTTCTCATAATTCAATCCCGCGACATCTGTCCACTCCGCCACCGGGGGGGTGATCTTGCCATTGGCATCACGTTTGTAGAACTCCGGCTGGCTCATCATCACGCTATCCCACGCCGTGTGATTGGCCACCAGATCAATGATCACCTTCATGCCGCGCTTGTGCGACTCGGTGACGAGCTGCTTGAAATCATTTGTTGTCCCTTGCTTTACATCGATCGCGTAATAATCCCGTACGGCATACGGGCTGCCGAACGTACCTTTCTTCAGCTTCTCACCGTTTGGATGGATGGGCATCAGCCAGAGGACGTCCACCCCGAGATCTTTTAACTCGTCGAGGCGAACAGTGATGCCGTTGAAATCGCCGCTGGCGGAAAACTGGCGCGGGAAGATCTCATAGATCACACTCTGTCGCAGCCACGCTGGCGGCGTGCGGGCACTCTCCTTCGCGTAATCACGCTGGGCGCTAGCGTTGTGCGACGCCAGCAACAGGCCAAGGCACAGAATTGGGAACAATTGGTTTTTGATTTTCATGCAAATGCCTTCATGTGTTCACCCGGAAGTCACCCCGCTCACGGCAACAACTCTACCCGGTAGAATCTTTGCGACACGCCCGGAGCGTTCGTCTGGCTCAGGATTATCTGCAAGCCAGCTGCCGACTGTGTGCTGCTTGGAAGCGCGGTCCAGCCATTGGTCACCGTATCGCGATAGACGACACGGTAAGTGCGCCCGGGTACTGCGGCGAAGGTGAAACGCAAGCCACCGTCGTGAGCAGTCGCAGATTCGATGCGAAACTCCAGGTTTGGATCCAACCGATCATACAATCCGTCAGCATTCGCATCCTTGAACGCTGGCGTAGGCAACGCGAGGAACTCTGTCGGATCCAGATTTGGCCCGCTGCCCGAGGGAGCAATGTTCATCAGTGCGCCGCCGTTTGCAGTCTGATACGCACAAGCGGCCACGTAAACCACTGGCGGGATTGCTCCAAAAGCCGACGCCAGATCGATGGCACCTTCCATCACCCCGCCTGCGCCTGATGACTTGATCACCGTCGAACCACCCGGAGCGTTGTTCCAAACGATGTAGTTGTTGTCGCCCTCGGCACTGATGAATGGCTTGCCGGCATTCACAGAAATCTGACCACCCTTGGCCCAAGGCGCAGCAACGCTCGCGGAGCCGAGCAACTGATCGCTCACAAAGATGAAATGGTCATTGGTATGTCCGTTCGCCGCGGTCTGACAGGCAATGTAAAGTTTGCTGCCGCGGATGGCCGCGTAGAGTTTCGGATAATTCGTTCCCAGCAGATAGCCCGCGAAGTCCGCGCTCCCATCCATGACGAATGGCGGGAAATTCGTCACTGCACCTGACGGCGTGGTTGCGCAGGCGTTGGTCGAAGCCGCTGAACCACCCACTGAATTCGTCGAAATGAGGGAGTAGCAATATACTGTGCTTGAAGTCAGGCCGGTATTGGAATAACTGGTCGCGGTCGTGCCGGCGAATGGCGTTCCATCGCGGGAAATGACGTAGCCGGTCGCACCAGCAGCGGCACTCCATGTGAGATTGATCTGATTGGATTGTACCACTGTGGCAGTGAGGCCAATCGGCGCAGCGGGCGGCTGGGGCGTGGTGCTGGCTTGCACAGCGAAATGCCAGTCCGCGCCCGAGTTGTTATCCCACGTGCCGCTGCCATTGTTGAAGACGCAATCTAACTGCGTCGCGTTCACCGGCACGTTCACCGTGATCTGCCAGCGATTCGACACGACGTTGAACGTCATTGCCACATCCGGAGGAACGGTGGCCCAGTTGTTCCAACCGAGGTGGATATAAACCGGATTCGCCGACGGAATGTTTCCAGCAGACGCGTCATATGAAATTGTGACCGGCAATCCGTTCGTGGGCGTCGGTGTAATGCACACCCGTCCGTTGCAACCGTTGGTCGAGCCGCCGCCGCCTGTACCGGTATCACCCGCGCCGACCCAGACGTGCTGAATGTCGCTCCGGTTCGTGTTGCCGCGCGTATCTACGGCTTGAACATAGTAATCAAGCAGCATGTTTGTGTAACCGACCACCATCGCCCAATACTCGTCTGCAATGGCCGTTGGCAGCATGAAGAAACTGATGTTGGGGTCGTTGTAGAAATTCCCGGTCGGCATGACGCGCTTGTTCATGGGGATGGAAACCCACGCCCCAACACTTGCGCCACCGGCGTAAAGTTCGTTTGCGTTATCTGCAATCGGATTCACGCCGTCGGCATCAGCCCGGACAAAGAGCGTCACACTTGTCACGCCGCTGACATCAAAGATGTGCGACCAGACATAGAAATCTGAAGGCCAGGCAGGTTTGCCATTGAAGCCGACTTCCTTGTAGCCGGTGAGCGGCCCCCAACCCATGCCGCCCGGATTCCACGGGAACCGCTGCGGCTTGAACATCGTCGGCGGCGTCTGATCGAGCGCGCCGCTACCTATGACATTTGTGGCGAAGCTGATGGCTTTGTTCGCTGCGAGCGTCTGCTTCACTTCGTCGTCGAGCGAGGTGCCGTAATACATGAAGCCGCTGTCGAGACCGCCCAAGTAATAGTGCCACGCCTGCTCGGCAGCATTCGGATTGTTGTTCACGCCGGCGCGCGAGACCGGTTCTTGGATCTTCCATGTCTGCACACTGCCACCAGTGCTGATGGTGATCTGCTCCGCCGTCTCACAATAATTTGCGCCCGCAATGAGCACGGCCCAGTTGCGGAAATCCTCGGCCCAGCCATTGGTGATGTTGAACCACGTGCGCGGATCTTGCGAATTGTAGGCCGGATCGCCCGACGACCGGACCGGCGGCCAGAGCCAGTTGATGAACTGCGGATGCCCCCAATCGCTGGCCGCATTCACCCACGCGCCGTCTTCGATGTGGACGATGTCGTTAGCGGGAACAGGATGATCGGCGAGAAATTGCTGGATCGTCGTTGGCCGATAACCCTTCGCCGCGGCGGCGTTGAACAAGTTGGGCACCGACTCCGAATAATAACTGTTGCCGCCGCCCCACGCGTTATCGCCGTCGTGCGCCATCAACACGATGCTCGGTTGGCTTGGGTTGTTGAACGGCGCGATATGTGCGTCGATGTCGCCCGTGCCCATCGTGCCGAAGCCGTTCTGGTAACTGAGCAGATCGCACATCGGCACGATGGTGATCTTGCTTTCCACGCCGGTTTCAGGATTCACGTATTTGGCGAGATGCGCCTGATACGCGAATGGGGCAGGAAACGCTCCGCCGCGCCCGTCAATTGTCCCGCTCCACCATTGGTTCGCCGCCACGCTCGGCCCTAATTGATCGGCGCGATTCGGCGGATCAATGTTCCAACCGCTATTGCCACGTTGTGCGACGTCGAGATAGTTCGTGCACGTGCGGGCGAGATGACTGTTGGCGACGATGCTCCATTGATAACCTTCCTCGACGAGGATCGGGATCATGTGCCGCGAGAACGCACACTCAATCGGCCAGAAACCTTTCGAGTGATCGGACTTGTTGGAGTTGCCGTTCCAGGACTTCCACCAGACCTCCTTGAAAATCTGGATCTCCTTTCGTAGCACGCTTTTCGGCAGCAATGGACTGAATGCGTGATGATACGTCTGCCCGACCATGTCTGCCCGCGGATGACCACCGCTGGTGCGATACGTCGCCGTCGAACCACGCGCCTGCGTGTAGCCAGAATTCCAGCCAGATCCATAACCCAACATCCCGGCGTTGCCCAACGACCAGATGTTCTCCATCAATGCACCGGAGTAGCTTACGGAAGCACCACCGTCGGGATGTGAGAGAATCGTGTTGATTGAATCACGCCCGCCGCCCTGATATGCCGCCACACGATCAGCCTTGTCGAACACGGAGTCGAATTCGCCGCCATCGCCACTGGCCAGGGCATTACGGGGATGCTTGTAAGTTGAGCCAGCATAGAAATTGCCTGCGTTGGCGTACTTCAAGTTCAGTGAATCCGCTGCAAACTGGTAGCGGTTCGTCTGTGCGCCGTTGGGATTTCGCTCCGGCCAGTAAATCGGCTGATGCAGATGCCAGTGATACGTCAGGTGGACCGAGTTGTTGCCGAATACCGGCATACCGGCGGCCAGGATTGCCATCAGGTACAGGCTTGGGCGGAACTTCATCATGCTGGTGCTGTCATCTTGCGGGGCGTTCCGCCGGCCTGCAATTGCGTTTTGCCCTGCAAACGCAGCATGTTTGTGCGGTTGAATCCGGGCAAAGCCGGATTATCTTCCCTCACCGACACCAGAAACCTGATGCGCCTTACTCACCTGTCTTCACGTCACCGCCTTATCTCCGCCCTGCCGCTGCTGCTCCTGCCGCTGCTGCTCCTGCTGCTGACGGCGCGGCCCGCTCGCGGTGAAGCCATGCTGCAATTGTTTAACGTCAACTGGGACGAACTGATCGCCAAGATGCCGGAAATCGCGGAAGCGGGTTACACCAGTCTTTGGCTGCCGCCACCCGCGAAAGCCGGCAGCGTTTTTTCGGTCGGCTATGATCTCTTTGATCCCTTCGATCTGGGTGACAAGAATCAGCGCGGCACGGTGCGCACGCGTTACGGAACAAAAGCTGAGTTGTTGCAGGTGGTCGAAACAGCGCATCGGTTTGGGCTGCGCGTCTATTTCGACAACATCATGAACCACCGGGGATTTGACGTCCCCGGTTACAACAGCGGCACCCCGACGAATCTGTATCCGGGGTTGACCGTTCAGGATTTTCACCTGCGGCGCCAAGGGGACGGCACCTATCGCAACTGGGACAACGTGAGTGACTGGAACAACGTCTGGCAGGTGCAGCATCGCCCGCTCTTCGGCCTGATCGATCTGGCGAATGAGACCGGCTCTGTGAACGAGAACTTCGGCACCACGGAAGGCAACACCACGCCAAAAATCTCATTTCTCCGTCAACCGGGCAGCAACAGTTATTACATGGACGTCGGCCTGCCCGCGATTGCCGGTCCCTGGCGGCCGTTCAACGGCAACAGCGGTGATCCGGTGAATGAGGACGTGAACGCCTACCTGATCCGTTCAGCGATGTGGATGCTGAGCGAGACCAAGTGCGACGGCTTCCGCTTTGATGCTGTGAAACACACTCCAGCCACCTTCTTCGGTGATACCACCGCCACGACGGCCGGGTATGTCGGCGGCATCCAAACGATGTACGATTACGTCCACGGTTTCGGGAACAACGTCACCACCAACGGCTACACAGAAGGCGACGACAATCGGAACAGTTGCTTTGACAGCGAAGTGACTCGTAATGATGCCCTGCTCTTCGGCGAGCACCTCGGCGAACCGCCGAGTTACAGCGAGTATTATTCACGCGGCATGAGACTCGTAGATTCACCACTGTCCGGAACGCTGAACAATGTCTTAGGCAATCCTTCCGCTTCCCTTTCCGGACTGGATCAACGTGATTCAGGAGGGTTCTCCGCTCCGGATCGCGTGATGTATGCCCAAAGCCACGACAACGCCTTTGCCAATCATCGCGAACTCCAACTGGCTTACATGTTCGCCCGCGAAGGCATTCCGGTGATCTACTCGGACGGCTACAATCAATCCAGCGCGCCGGATTATTTTCCACGGGTCGCCAACGCGCCCTACCTCGGCCAGTTCGGTGACCGGAAGATGCCGGACATCGCCTGGTTGCATCATAATCTCGCCCGCGGCGGCACCCGCGCCCGTTGGAGCGACGCAGACATCGCAGCCTTCGAGCGTTACGATTATCGGGACGGCGGCAGCGCGGCGGATCAAACGACGATGTTGTTCGTGATGAACGACAACTACGCCGGCAGCATCAGCTTCGACGACGGCGTGGGACAGACCACCAGCGGCACCTACTACGAGTGTTTCCCGGTCAGCAACAGCCGTGGCGTCGGTCTCGCGGTGAGTTTTCCGCCCGGCACAGTGCTCTATCAACTGGCAGATTCACCAAACAAGAGTTCGGCATGCACAAAATTGCTTGTGCGGAAGGCGACCTCCTCGTTGCCCAGCGCCCAGTCAACTGCGAATGCCAGCAACCCGGCAGATCGCGAAGTGTTCGTCGGTGGACAGGCAATTCCGAGCGGTGGCGGGGCGATCGAATTCAAGATCCCGACGGGCAGTTACGTCATGTATGGCCTGCAATGGCCGGAGGCAAGTCGTGCTAACAACGGCAAGAACACCATCACGCTGCGCCAGAACGGCGCCGACGCTCCACGCATAACGGCCCATCGCAAAGACGGAGTGAATGGCGATGCCAGCTTCAATCCGCTTTATCCTTTCAAGATGCGCGGCAGCGTGGACTCACATGGCGACGTCATCACTGGCGCGAACGTATCGAACAAAACCTACGCGATTGATGTACCCATCGTGACCAATGCGAACTTCGACCTGGTTTTCCGCACGGACGCTTCGTGCAACAACATCCTGGTGAAGCTGGACGGCGGAATGGATCTCAACAGCCACATGGGCTTTGGGCCGTTGACCGGTCTGGAACGGCGTGATAATCGCCCGGGCGCAGCCGACGCTACGGATGTTTTCCTTGGTTACGAACAATCACAGTTCATCTCACGGACAGGTCCGGAGAAATTTGCCGCCATGACCACCAATCGGAACAACACGGTTTCCGATGGCGCGGAGACGTATCATTACACGGTTGGTGACGCCAGCACCAACAAGGTGGTGAACGCCAATGGCAATGACTGGACGTTGACGGTCGGCACGGCTGCGTGGGCGTGGCATAGCCCGAGCAATGCCACCTCGATGACCAGTGGTAACGTGCCCTCGCAGCGCACCCCCCTGAATCCCACCAACGGTCAGCCAGTGGATATCTTCGTGCGGGCCGGTTACGAATTCCAAGTGGACCGTTGCTATCTTTACTTCACGACCGACGGCTCGAATCCTGAAGGTGCTTTTGGCGTGGGCCGCGGCACCACGATCGTGGTTCTCGGTGGCTGGGTCATCGACGACGCAGTTGACGGCGCGATCGACTGGTGGAAAGCCACCATTCCGGCCACCGCGAACACCAACGGCGCGACCATCCGCTACAAGATCGCCTTGCACGATTCGTTTGTGCTGCCGATGAGTGATGGGCTTGAAGCCAAACGCTACGGCCTGACCACCTTCGCGATCACGAATTTCAATCCCACGACCACCACCGTCTGGCTGCACAACAACCGGAACACCAATCACACCGCCACCGGCCTGGCGGAAGGCTTTCATATCATCCGCGCCCGGACGTTCCTGCCGCGTGACGGGAAATCCAGCGTGTTCAACACATTCCTTCAGACCTTCTACTACGATGCCGCCCCACCTTCCGGCGTCATCGCGTTTCCCACTACGGATGGTGAGAATATCAGCAATGCCACCTATCAGGTCGTCGTCCGCGCCGACGCCAGCGTGACCAGTTTGGAATTCAACATCAACGACAGCGATCCCAACAACGACGACGCAGTGACCCTGGCGAACAACGGCAATGGACTCACCAACGGCATCGCCAAATTCGTGGCGGCGGCTCCCGCCCCGCCGAATGCTGCACTCAACGCACAATATCCGAATCTGCCAAAGGAGTTTCGTTTCAACTACGTGCTCGTTCCGAACAGTGGCAACGCCACAATCACTGTCCAGATGCGCGAGACGACCACCAGCCTGTTCACTAACCGCATCACCACATTGACGCGGGCGGTCAACACCTTTGCTCCGACCTCGGTGCTCACCATCACGAGCCCCGCCACGGACGGCGCGATCCTCACCATCGGGGCAACGCAATCGAATCTTACCCAGACCTGTTTCAGCTCGGGACTGACCAACAACGCCAATCTTTACAGCCTCGTCATCAACGGCGTGCTGCAACCGCGCAGCAATTACATCTTTCTCGCTTCCGGTTGCGCGCCCGGCTTGCGGTCGCTTTATTACCATTGGGTCGGCCCGTTACCTGGCACGAATATCATCTCCGTCACTTACTCGAACCTCGGCACCATCCTGACGGATACGCGGATTGTCGCGGTCGCCCGCCCCGGTGACACCGATGGTGATGGCATGAGCGACTACGACGAGATTCTTGCCGGGACAGATCCACAGGATGCAGCCTCCCTCCTGCGCATCACCGAACTGGCCAACGGAAATCAGCTGGTGATCTGGGACAGCATCGCCGGGCGGAATTATGAAGTGCAGGCAACCACCAATTTGACCGTGCCGATGGAGGTGGTCAGCCCGGTCATCCAGGCGAGCGGACCTTCTTCGTTCTACTTTGACGGTTCACCTGATCCCACCAACAAGTTTTACCGGATCAAACTGGCGCCGTGATCCCGGTGCAGCTTCCGAGTCATGAATCGAAGTTCACTCACTTCATTGCTGCTGATGGCAGCCACTCTTCCCGGCATCGCCCAACCCGTGCTGACCGTCAACGGGACCAACGCCAACTACACCACGACGCACGTCTTCATCGACGAATTGAGCAACGCATCGCCACCGTTGTTCACCTGTGTGCTGACGCCTAATGAAGCGAATGTCACCGAGGCTGAACTGTTCACCAACCTGAACAATCGTGATCGCGCTGGACTCGACGCCAACGGTGACGGGATTCACGACGGCATCCTTCCGCCAAACGGTGCGTTGATCACGTCCACGATGACGAATACGTATTTCCGCGCTTACCCCATGGCCCACATCGCGGGCGGCGTGTATCAGCTGGTGCTTCCCGCCACGAACACCGGGGCATATCGCATCACGGCTCGATGGAAGGTCACTGGTGATTCGAACTGGCACTGGTATTCCTCCGGCGGGCGGCGCGATCATGCAGCCGTAGTTTCCCCCGTGACCGCCCGCGAAATGCGCTTTTACGAACTCAACGCGTTGAACGTCGAAGCCGAAGGCACGCTCGAGAGCCAACGCAGCACGTTTGTGGATTTGCATGACGGCCCGGGCGCCACCCGCACGCCGCGGTGGAATCTGGACTACGTGAAGAACCTCGGCGTGAACTGGCTCTGGTTTCAACCCGTTCATCCGTATGGCGTGGATGGCCGCCATCTCAGCGCGGCGGACGTGAATTCCCGCGCGGGTCTCGACACGCCCGAAGAATGTCCGTTCACGACCTGGCGCTGGAACGGCGGGTCGCCTTACGAGGATGTCAATTATCCCTACGCCTACGGCAGCCCGTATGCGGTGAAAAACTTTTGGGAAATCGAGCCGCGACTGGGCAAGGCCAACACCCGCGCGGGCGCCATGCAGGAGTTCACCAATTTTGTGGCCGCAGCGGATACCGCCGGTGTTTCCGTGATGCTCGATGCCGCGTTCAATCACACCGCGTGGGACGTCGAACTCGGCGAGTTCGGCCGGCAGCTGTTTTCGCCCGGCAGCAGTGCCACCGCGGAGATCCGCAACGTCGAGGCGCGGTTCTTTTCCCGCACAGACGATTATTACAACCGTGGTTTCAGCGACGCCAGCATCGCCCCGGCGCCGGATCGCTATGACTTTGGCAAGTGGCTCGATGCCAAGGATGTGTTCTTTGGCAAATACGCTGCGCTCTGGCAGAACAGCTCCAGCGGCGGCAAGCAGACCGATGAAGGCGATTGGTTCGATTATGATGCTGGCTCAGGCAACTTCGACTCCTACACCCAAAGCGTCTGGCGCTATTTTGCCGAATACGCGATCTACTGGCTGGAGAAGACGGGGCATCCGGCTGGCACGCCCAAGAGCCAGGCCGCGAAGGGCATTGATGGCATCCGCTGCGATTTCGGCCAGGGCCTGCCGCCGCAGGCGTGGGAATACATCATCAACCGGGCGCGCTCGATGAAATGGAATTTCGTCTGGATGAGCGAATCGTTGGACGGCGGCCCGGTGACTTATCGGTCGAACCGCCATTTTGACGTGCTCAACGAGAACATCGTGTTCACGAACAAATCCGCCACCACCGCCACCGGCTTCCGCAACATCTACAAGGAACGCCGAAACAATTACGGCCAGGGCCTCGTGTTATTGAACATGACCTCGCACGACGAGCAGAATTATTCCGACCCGTGGCAGGCACTCATCCGCTACGCGGTGGGTAGCACAATGGACGGCGCGCCGATGATCTTCCAAGGTCAGGAACTCGGCCTGGCCGACTTCTACGGCTTCGATCTGATGGAAAAAAATTTCTGCAAATATGTACCACATTTCAAGACCGCCAACTCGATGATGCCACTTTGGAATAACACCGATTTCGGTAACGATCAGCTTTATCCAGTCTATTCCGCTATCGGCAAAGCGCGTGAAGCCAGCCCGGCGCTGCGCAGTTCCAATCGTAATTTCCTCAACCAGACTGGTGGCGGGGTGCAGGAGTCGCTTTATGCGGTCGCAAAGTATGAGGTCGCGAATGTTTCCCCCAATTTCTCAGACGTGGTATTTGCGTTCGCCAATCTGGATCGCAACAACAACCAATCCGGCACGTTCGATGTCAACATCACGCAGGGCCCGGGCAATCTTTTCGGCATCAAGTCCGGCCGGCTTTACAACATGAAAAATCTGGCTGCCTACATCGGAGCGGACGCGAACCGCCGGAATGTCTGGCTGTGGGGCGGCGGCATCTGGGGCAGTAACGTTTTGGCAAACGGTGTGTTCGTCTCCTTGAACAAGGTTCCCACCAGCAATGCTGCGTGGACGAATGCGCCGTTCGAAGCGCAGTATCTGAAGCTCTCCGACACCACACCCCCTCCCACGCCGGCGGCTCCGACAACCCCAAAGCCATACGCGCTGGGGAATGTTGCTACCTTCAGTTGGACCGGCGTTATTGACACCGAAGGCGGCATCAGCGGTTATCGTCTCATGGTCGGAACAAGTCCCGGCAGCTCGAACGCTTTCAATGGCGTCATCTTGGGAACCTCGGCAAGTGTGACCAACGTCATTGGCAATACGCTGTTTGCACGTGTCGCTGCCATCAACTACGCAGGCATCGAAGGTCAGGTCAGCCCGACTAGTCCTGGCATCATTCTTCTGGATACAACAGCCGACGCTGATGCCGACGGTATGAGCAATGGGAGCGAGGATTTCGCCGGCACCGACCCGCTGGATGGTAATTCCTTCCTCAAGATTCTCGGTTTGAGCACCGGAAAACTCCTCACTTGGTCGAGCGTGCCCGGCCGGGTCTATCAGATTTACACATCAACCGGGTCGGTCACGAACTTTGTGCCTGTCAGTGGCGTGGTTACGTCAACGGGCCCGACGGCAACCTACCTGGATATAAGTGCCCCCCTAGGTGGGCGTTATTACCGGGTTTGGGTGTTGCCATGACCCATACAGACCTTCGCCCGCATAAATATGCGGTGATTCTAGAATTGACACTAACAGGCTTCCATTTAAGCTGAACTCACTCTCAGAAAGTAGTGTATGAAGTTACAAACCTCCTTCGCTGTTTGTGTCGCAATCATCGGCTTCACGCAGTCCAGCAGCGCCCAATTTCAAACGATCATTGACCTCACCCCCGGGACATCGGCGCGCGACGGCACTTTGGGTGCGGGCGAATATGGTTCGCTCAGTTACTACTCCACCGGAGTAAACAGTGGTTTTGGAAACGTACTCTTTGGTGCCGCAGGCCGACTCTATTGGGACTCCAGCGTTGGGGGCGCTTTGAATTTTGGCCTTCAGCTTGGTGGCGGTAGCCTTAACGACGCAGGTGTGATCTATATTGATTCGAAGAGTGGCGGCTTGGGTGGTACCTCTACGATAGAGGACACGTCCGATGGCGGTCGCCGAGCCATCTCGGGCGATGGTGGTGGGAATCAATCTGAGTTGACCTTTCCGTCAGGATTCCTGGCCGATTATGCCATCACCATCCAAGATTCCTTCTCTGGGTTGTTTCAGATCAATAATGATGGCTCGCTGACTTTTGTAAAATCCCTGCAGTTGAACCCGACTGGTAACGTAGCATTACAGCAACGTGAAGGTGAACTGCTGCTGGCTGATCTGGGGCTTTCAGGATTTAACGCTTCGTTCAAGTATTTCGGTACCTATCTGAACTCCGGCAACGCTTTTCGCTCCAATGAGCTCAACGGCGACAACACTTATGCTGGCGGCAATATCGGCCAGAACCCGTACACGGTAGGCAATTACAACGTGTTCATCGCCGTTCCCGAACCGTCGAGCTTGGCACTCGTTGGTCTCGGCGCGTTGGTGCTGCTCCGCCGCCGGTGCAAGTGAACTAATTTCCCCCTCCAACCACACAGATTGGCCCCGGCAACCGCCGGGGCTTTTCTCTTTTCTGCTTCACTGCACTGGCGGCTGACATCAGCCGGTCCTGCATTTGCATTGGAAATAACGGTCTCGGCTGCTGCCAATCCGCTATTGGAGCACCGCAACAAATGTCCACTCTTTGCCAAAATCCGGAAGGACGGCCTACCACAGCTGCGGGACACTTCCCCCATCGGGCAGCAGCTCACTTGATCAACTGCCCCGCAGCAACAAAGCGACACCAAAACGGAGAAACGTATGAAAAAACTGATAACAGTCGCAGTGGCGATGATGTTCGGTAGCGCGATGATAGCCTCGGCCGCCGACGCAAAAGAGAATTATGAGAAGGCCTGCGCCAAGTGCCATGGCTCGGACGGCAAAGGCCAGACCAAGATGGGCCAAAAGCTCGGGGCCAAGGACTATACCGATCCTAAAGTCCAGACCGAGTTGAAGGACGACGTTGCCTTTAAAGCCGTCAAAGAAGGGCTCAAGGACAAGGAAGGCAAACAATTGATGAAACCCGCCGAGGATCTCTCAGACGACGACATCAAAGCACTGGTCGCCTACATGCGCACTTTTAAGAAGTAAGCACTGACCCAACCGGGCGCGGATACAAACAGATCAGGATGCTCTGAACGGGCATCCCTTATTAACCGAGCATGAACGACCATTCCAGACCGGCTTCGCGCACGCGCCATTTCCGGAACTGGCTGGCTTACGCTGGCGGGGTGGTGGCGTTGGGTAGTTTCTTTGCCTTCCTCCTCCTCTTCGCCATGGACCTGTTCTCGAAGACCGGTAATCCTTACATGGGAATCCTGGCTTACGTCATCGCGCCAGGATTCCTCTTTCTGGGATTCGGCATGGCTTTGCTCGGCTTCTGGCTGCAACGTCGACATGAACGCCGCGCGGGATTGGTCGCTGCAACCGGTCGCAGTTTGCTCGCGGTAGATTTGTCCCGGCCGGAAGACCGCAAAAGACTCCGCATTTTTGTCGTGGGCAGCATAGTGTTCCTGCTCTGCACAGCCATCGGCAGTTACCAAAGCTATCAAGTCAGTGAATCCGTTGAGTTCTGCGGTCAGGCCTGTCACGTGCCGATGAAACCGGAATTCACCGCATACCAATTCTCCCCGCATGCCCGCGTCGCCTGTGTGGACTGTCATGTCGGCCACGGCGCAGAGGCATTTGTGAAAGCCAAGATGAACGGCGTCCATCAGCTCATCGGCGTGATGACCGGTGAATACGACCGCCCCATCAAAACCCCCATCCGCAATCTGCGCCCCGCGCGCGAGACCTGTGAAGAATGTCATTGGCCCAATAAATTTAGCGGTAACCTCGACCGTACTTACCATCACTTCCTCACTGATGAAACCAACACGCCTTACGCCGTTCGCCTCTCGCTCAAGGTCGGCGGTGCCGATCCCCGCACGGGCCCGATTGGCGGCATTCACTGGCACGTCAGTCAGGACAATAAGATTGAATACATCGCCTCAGACGAGCGCCGTATGGTCATCCCCTGGGTGAGAGTCACGACCGCCGAAGGCACGGTCACCGAGTATCGCCATCACAAGTTCACCAACGACATCAGCCGGTATGAGATCCGGCAGATGGATTGCATGGATTGCCACAATCGACCTTCGCACCGCTACCGCACACCGAACGACATGGTGGATTTCGCCATGAGCGTCGGGAAAATCGACCGCGCCATCCCGTGGGTAAAATCCAATGCGGTCGCCGTGCTCATCCGCCCGTATGACACCGAGGACCAAGCCATTGAAAGCATCGACACTTATCTGAAGGCGAAGTATCCGGCCTCACCCGCCACCGACCGGTTGATTACCGAAGTACAAACCATCTACCGGCAGAACTTCTTCCCCGAGATGAAGGTGGACTGGCGTGCATATCCTGAACACATCGGGCACAAGGAATGGCCTGGCTGCTTCCGTTGCCACGATGGCAAGCACATCACGGCTGAAACCAACCGTAAGATTCCAGCAAGTGATTGTGACGCGTGCCACACGATCATCGCGCAAGGCGGCGACTTTGGGTTGCTCCAGATCTCACCCATGGGACAGAAATTCAAACATCCGGGTGACGAGGTGGACGGCGCATGCAACGACTGCCATACCGGTGGTCTTTAGCTCCCGAGAAATCACCGGGCTCACCACCATCTTCACTCCCCGCATCCACAACGCAACAGGCGAACATAAAAGCGTTGCGGGCGCCGGCCTCAGTAGCCCCGGTCAGTTCGCGATACATCCGCACAAAAGTGCGCTCATCCAAATCATTACGTCTGTCCATGTCTGAACCCCTCCCACTATCGACTTCGGTGGTCCTCCCCGCCTCACGCCTCTTGCAAAACGCACGTTCAAAATTGCCGTCCCGTCAAAGACTCCAGCCGTGATGTGCTCAACCCGGATTGCAAAAACCGCGCAGCGATTGCCAAGCAACGTGGAGCATTTGCGACTGCCAGCCGCTATGCTCACAATGCATGAGTGTTCGGGGATTATGGATCGGGATGGGGACGGTGCTAACGTTCGCTTTGCCGCCCGCGGTTTACGCAGGGTTGAAGGACGCCGATTGTCTGGAGTGCCACGCGGACCGGACGCTGATGAAAACCAACGCCGCTGGCCGGGGCATTTTCGTGTTCGTTGATTCCGGACGCCTTGCTGCTTCGGCACACAAAACCAATTCCTGCGCGAGTTGCCATAGCGATATCACTGACAATCATCCAGATGATGGAATCGCAGCGAAGCTGGTGGATTGCCACCGTTGCCACCGCCAGGCGGCGCAGGACCTGGCCGCAAGTGTTCATGGAAGAGCCTCGACCGGCGGTGTGCGGGAAACGCCGACCTGCACGGACTGTCATTCAGGCCATTACATCGAGTCTCTCAAGCAGGGTGATCCGAGCCGGTCTTCAGCCGCGATCTGCAGCCGTTGCCACGCGTCAGAACGCATCAATACCAAATTCAATCTGCCGCCTGACCGGGTGACAACTTTTTTTGAAAGTTATCACGGCCTGGCCGGCGCGTACGGTTCCCCGCTGGTCGCCAATTGTGCCAGCTGCCACGGTTATCACCGGATTCTGCCTTCCACGGACCCGGACTCGACCATTCACCCGGCGCACCTCGTGCAGACTTGCGGCCAGTGCCATCCCGGCGCGACCGAGAAGTTTGCGCTCAGCAGAATTCACGTGAACCTACAGGCTGCCAACTCCGGGTCAGACCTCGGCAGCCAGATCAACTGGTGGGTCCGGCGGATTTACCTGTTGCTCATCGTCACCGTGGTAGGTGGAATGCTTGCGCACAATCTTCTGCTGCTCATCAAGAAGGTGAAAGCACATCTTGGCTCGGAAGGCCGGGCCATCTTGCGCATGAGCCCGACCCAACGTTGGCAACACGCAGTACTCGCCCTGAGCTTCATCGTTCTCGCGTTGACTGGCTTTGCTTTGAAGTGGCCGGATTCCTGGCTCGCAGTGATGCTTGGTTCGAGCGAATCCATCCGGCGCTGGACCCATCGCATCGCCGGAGTGGTGCTGATTCTGGTGGGCCTGTATCACCTGATTTACGTGTTCCGCACCCGACAGGGCTGGCAGCTCGTGAAAGACCTCTGCCCGACTAGGAAGGATCTATCCGACGTGCTCACCTCAGTGCGCTATCTGAGCGGTTTGCGCAAAGAGAAGCCAAAGATCGGGCGATTCGGTTATGCGGAGAAGATGGAATACTGGGCAGTCGTGTGGGGCACGATCATCATGGGCGTCACCGGCCTGATCGTGTGGTTCAAGATGGAGATCACCCAATGGCTGCCGCGCTGGGTTGTGGACGTCGCACTGACGATCCACTACTACGAAGCGATCCTTGCCTGTCTCGCCATCATCGTCTGGCATTTCTACCACGTGATGTTTGATCCGGATGTCTATCCACTGAACCTCGCCTGCTGGGATGGAAAGGTTTCCAAACACTGGCATGACGAGGAACATCCGTTGGAGGAAGTGAGGCCCAGCGGCGGTCCGCAGCCGGCTGGCACTCCAGAGGTGTCAGCCGAAACGGGCAAGTCACAACCTGTCTGACAAATCCTAATTCCCTCATCGACAGTTATGCTTGTGGGCATGGCAATTTCCGCGCAACGTTCGCCAGGTGCCGGGTGGCTGCTCCGGGCTTGAATCGCGAGCCTGATTGCGCCATGAATCGAATGGATCAACTGACAGGCGACGAAAGGAACGGGTTGAGCGCGCCTCACGTGATCTCACCAATCCAGCAGCATCTCAACGTCATGAACACCGACAACTTAAACTGGACTACGCCGGACGAGGCGCTGAAGCACTTGCGCAGCGGCATGCGGGTTTTCATCGGCTCAGGTTGTGCCGCGCCACAATCGCTCGTGGCCGCTCTCGCGCACCGCGGGCAAGAGGTGTTCGATGTCGAGATCGTTCACATCCTCACCTTCGGCGACGCCCCGTACTCGCGCCGCCATCTGTTGACAAACTTCCGGCATAACGCGTTTTTTATCGGGCCGAACGTCCGCGACGCCGTGAATGAATGCGTGGCTGACTACACGCCGATTTTTCTGAGTGACATCCCTGCGTTACTCCGGCAAAAGCGCATCCACCTCGACGTTGCGTTGGTGCAGGTCAGTCCGCCAGATCGTCATGGCTTTTGCAGCTATGGCGTCTCGGTGGACGTGGTCAAGGCGGCGGTGGAAAGCGCCGATTACGTCGTGGCCGAAGTGAACCCCAATATGCCGCGCACCTTGGGCGACAGCTTCTGCCACGTACGGGAGTTCGATGCGTTGGTGAAGAGCGAACTGTCCATCCTTGAACATTCCGCGCCACCACCATCACCGGAAGCGATGAAGATGGGCGAGTTTATCGCCTCGCTCGTGGAGGATGGCGCGACGTTGCAAACCGGCATCGGTGAAATCCCCAGCGCCGTGATGGCCTGCCTTGGCGATAAAAAGGACCTGGGGATGCACACTGAAATGTTCACCGAAGCGGTGATTCCGCTGGTCGAGAAAGGCATCATCAACTGCCGCAGGAAGACCTTGCTGCCCGGGAAGATCGTCACCTCGTTCTGCTTCGGCACACGAAAACTCTACGATTACATTCACGACAATCCGCTCTTCGAGTTCCGGCCGACGGAGTTCACCAACAACCCTTATCAGATTTCCCGTAATGATCGGATGGTCGCCATCAGTTCCGCCATCGAAGTTGATTTGACTGGGCAGGTTTGTGCGGATTCCATCGGCGGAAAGTTTTACAGCGGTTTCGGCGGCCAGGTGGATTTCATCCGCGGCGCCGCGCACAGCCAAGGCGGCAAACCGATCATCGCCCTGCCCTCCACCACGCGCGATGGGAAGATATCACGCATCGTTCCGTGGCTCAAAACGGGCGCGGGCGTGGTCACATCACGCGCCGACGTGCATTACGTAGTGACAGAATACGGCATCGCGTCGTTGCATGGCAAAACCGTGCGGGAACGCGCCATCGCGCTGATTCACATCGCTCACCCGGCGTTCCGCGAAGGCCTCATGCGCCAGGCGCGCGAGGCGCGGTTGGTTCATCCCAACCAGATTTCGCTACCCCGCGGTTTGCAGCCGTACCCAAAGAAGTATGAAACCAGCGGTGGGTTCAAGAACGGACTCAACGTGAACTTCCGCCCGATCCAGCCGTCCGACGAAGGCTTGCTCAAGGAACTGTTCTATTCCCACTCCGAGCGCACGATCCTGCATCGCTACTTCACACGCCTGCAACATCTGCCCCACGAGCAGGTGCAGAAGTTCGTGACGCTCGATTACCGTGACGACTTCGCGCTGGTGGGCCTGATCCCCCACGAAGGTCGTGAGCGGATCATCTGTGTCGGGCGTTACTTCCGGAATCCCGCCAGCCGGGATGCCGAGGCCGCCTTCACCGTCCACGACGATTTTCAACATCACGGCATCGGCACATTCCTACTGACCGAACTGGTGAAGATCGCCGAAGACAACGGTGTTCTAGCCTTTACCGCCGATGTGATGTCCGATAACTACGCCATGCTGCGCGTGTTTCAAAAGGTGGCGGGTCGGATCGAATCCAAGCTGGAAGCCGGCATCTGCCGCCTGCGTTTCGATCTGGCTACGCCCAAGGCCGACGGGCAAAAAAGGGCTGATGTTGAGCAAACGACGACCAGCGCGCCACCTGTGGTTTCGTGATGCTGATTGCGAAAACAGAAGCGCCTGTGCGCTTCGCAACAGCATCACAAATTATGATCGGCTCTTACATCGTCGTTGCCGTCGGTTTCAGCCTGGCCATTACCTACGTTTTCCTCATCCGGCATATCCTGAACTCCGCCGATGACAGCAACGCCAATTAGCCTGGTTCAACCCCGCAGCTGTCGGCCCTGACCGCGCGGATCATTCGGTGCAGCTGCCGGGTCTACTAGCAGCCGTTGATGGCGCGCGGATTGCAGGCGGTGAATCAACAATTCCACCACGCGCTTCATCAGCTCGTAGCCAAACTCGGGATGCACGTCTGCCTGCTGCCGCAGCCATGTTCCGTAGAAGAACACCGCCTCGGTGGCTTCGATTGCCACAGCGTCAAAATGCCATTTGAAGGGTGGAATCATCCAAGACCAGCCTAGCACATCTCCACCAGCCAGCGTGGCAATCTGGTCGACGCCCTTCGCCCCAGTGCGGGATTGCAATGCCACGGCACCGTACAGGATAAGGTAGAAACGATTGGCGGGTTCGCCCTCACGGAAAATAGTCTGCCCGGCATCGAATTTCACCGACATGGCACAGCGGGCCAGCATGACTAGCTGCTCTACTGCGAATCCAGCAATGAAAGGATGCCGCTGCCAATCGAATGGTGCTGGCAGCTGTAACTGGTCACCCCCGGCCATTCGCACGGTGTACGACCAGCACAGGACAGGGTGCATGCCGGACAACCTTTTCCGCAGTGCTGCCGAGCAACGCGCGTGTCAACCCCGTGCGCCCGTGTGTACCCAGCACCAGCAAATCCGCCCCCAGCGCCTTGGCCGCCTCAATAATCTCGAAGAAGGCGATACCCCGGCGTATGGCCGTTTCGACCACCCGACAGCCGTCAGAAATCTCGTCCGCCAGCTCGCGCAACTCCGCGCTAGCTTCTCCCACGGCACGCTCGGACGCTGCCTCGGGGATGATGATCTCCGGCGGGGCAAGCACCGGCTCGATCACATGCACTAGCATGAGCGTACTCCCAAATTTCTTCCCCAGCATCACCGCATAGCGCAATGCACTGTGGCTCTCAGGGGAAAAATCCAGCGCCACCAGCACTCGTTGGATGCCTAACGGCGCCGGTGTGGGTTGCACACTGACTGCGTCCCCTGCCTGTCGGGTCAACGTCCTCATGAAGTTCCAATATCCGGTTCAGGCTAGTCTGCACGCCTCGGACCGTCTCCCTGTCCATTGCCCGAAGGGCATCCTTTCTTGGTATGCAGGGTTTGCTGTCAAAAAGTCCCGCGCACAAGCTCGACTTCTCATCTTGTCGCCGGTGATTGATTTGACTACGCTACATCCGTGGAACGTGCTGCGAACAAACAGCTGGTTGAAGCCCTTACGCAATCGCAGATTTACCAGGACTACGAACGCGCGTTCACCAAGACCACCGGCCTGCCCCTTTCGTTACGCCCGGTCGAGTCGTGGCAGCTGCCGCACTCCGGCAAGAAATCGGCCAACCCATTTTGCGCCTTGATGGCCGAGCACAACCGCGCGTGCGCGGCGTGTCTGCAAGCACAGGAGGAGATCGCGAAAGCCTGTGGCGCCGGGCCACGGACCGTGAAATGTTTCGCCGGACTTTGCGACACTGGCGTGCCGGTATCTGTGGGTGACGAAGTGCTGGGCTTTTTACAAACAGGTCAGGTCTTCACCCAGAAACCCTCAAAGGCCCAGTTCAACCGGCTCGCACAACAGCTCGTGGACTGGGGCTGGAAGGTGGATTTGCGCCGGCTGGAAGAAGCTTATTTCCAGACCCGGGTCATCACAAACCAGCAATACGAATCCGTTCTGCGCCTGCTGACCATTTTCGCGCAGCATCTCGCCTTGGTGAGCAACCAATTGCTCGTTCAGAAGGCGAACTCCGAGCCACCGACCATCCAACGGGCGCGACAATTCATCGCCGAGCATCAGGCCGAGGAAATTTCACTGGGCGACGTGGCAAAGGCCGTCAACACAAGCACGTTCTACTTCTGCAAGATGTTCAAGAAGACGACCGGGTTGAACTTCACGGACTATCTGGCCCGCCTGCGCGTCGAGAAAGCAAAGAACCTCTTGCTCAACCCCAATGCGCGAATCAGTGAGATCGCCTTCCATGTCGGCTTCCAATCACTGAGCCATTTCAACCGGGTCTTCCGCCGCATCGTCGGCCAGTCGCCCACTGATTACCGGGCGAAACTGCCGAAGGTGAGTTGAACCATTTGACGATCCCAAATGAAATCGGGCCGGGAAATTCCCGGCCCGTTTGATTTCCATCAGGCTGGAACGATTCAACCGATCGCACCACAACACTGTTTGTATTTCTTGCCGCTGCCGCAGGGACACGGATCGTTGCGCCCCACCTTCGGACCGCTCCGCATCGGTTTCTGCTTTTGATTGGAGATATCTTCCGCTGCCTGACTGACGATGTCGCTAGCCTTGCCTTGATCGGGTTTGGGCGCATCACCGAATGCGCTTGATGACGAATGCAGCGTCTGTTGCGGTGCATTGCGCAGGAAGTTCTCGAACGCCATCAGCGAGGACGCACTGCGGAAGATGTTGTGGCAGATCTCAGATTTGATGTTGACCATCAACTCGTCGAAGATCTTGAACGCCTCGGCCTTGTATTCGAGCAGCGGATCGCGCTGACCATAACCGCGCAGACCGATGCTGTAACGCAGGCTGTCCATCTCGTAGAGATGCTCCTGCCAGAGTTTGTCAATCGCTGTAAGGATCGTATAGCGCTCAACGGTGGCCAGCTTGTCCGGTTCTTCGAAACTGATTTTCAGCTTGTACGCGTTCCGGATGCTGTCACTGAGGAAATTACAAACCGCGAACTGTGCTGCGCTCAAGCCGTCATACATCGAGCCTTCCACGGGCTTTTCCTTACCGGACTCCGCCGCTTTGACGATTTCACCTTCAGGCATGCCGAGCGGAAAATTCAGATTCACCCAGTCCGCCAGCGAACGGACCTTCCATTCCTCTTCCTTGTATTCCGCCGTGGTGCATTCCGTGACCTTCTGCACGACGACTTCTTCCATGATGTCGAGCAAACGGTCGCGCACGTCCTCCGAATTGATGATCTCGTTGCGGAAGCCGTAGATGACTTCGCGTTGCTTGTTCATCACGTCGTCATACTCCAGCGTGCGCTTGCGCATCTGGAAATTGTGCTGCTCGACGCGCTTCTGCGCCTGGCCGATGGACCGGTTCAGCAGGGGATGCTCCAGTTCCTGCCCCTCCTCGAGCCCCATCTTCTCCATGTATTTCACGATCTTGTCCGAGCCGAACAAACGCATGAGATCGTCTTCGAGGCCGATGAAAAAGTGCGACGAACCTGGATCGCCCTGACGGGAACAACGACCGCGCAACTGCCGGTCGATGCGCCGCGCTTCGTGACGTTCCGTGGCGAGGACGTGCAAGCCACCGGCTTCAGCCACGCCCGGACCGAGTTTGATGTCCGTGCCGCGACCGGCCATGTTCGTCGCGATGGTGATCGCCCCGCGCTGGCCTGCCCGGGTGACGATCTCAGCTTCCTGCTGGTGATATTTGGCGTTCAGCACCGAATGGATCAACTTCTCCTTCTGCAGCATGCGCGACAGGAGCTCGCTGACTTCCACCGAGATCGTGCCGACCAGGATCGGACGGCCCTGTGTATGGACGGCTTTGATCTCGTTGATGACCGCGCTGTATTTTTCACGCTTGGTCTTATAAACAGAATCATTCGCGTCCTTGCGAATGCAGGCTTTGTTCGTCGGGATGACCAGCACTCCGAGTTTGTAGATATCAAAGAACTCTGACGCCTCGGTTTCCGCTGTCCCGGTCATGCCGGCGAGCTTTTGATAAAGCCGGAAATAGTTCTGGATCGTGATGGTCGCCAGCGTCTGCGTCTCGCGCTCGATCTCAACACCTTCCTTGGCTTCAACAGCCTGATGCAAGCCATCGCTCCAACGGCGCCCCGACATCAAACGGCCCGTGTTCTGATCCACGATGATGACCTTGTTTTCCTGCACGACGTACTCGACGTCCTTCTGATAAAGACTGTACGCCTTCAGCAACTGGGCGATGGCGTGGATCTTCTGGGCCTTCGTCTCGAATTGCGATTGCAACGCCGTCTTCATTTCCATGCGCTTCTTGGCGTCGGTTTCCGGACCGGCATCGATGTCATGCATCGCCGTGCTGAGATCCGGCAGGACAAATGCGTCCGGGTCCTTCGGGCTCATGAAATTGCGCCCCTTCTCGGTGAGATCGGCTTCATGGCTCTTTTCATCCATCGCGTAGAGCAGCTCCTCCTTCTCCGCGAACAGCTCGGTCTTCTTCTGATCGGCGTGCAGCGAAAGCTCCGCCTTGTTCATCAGCTTCAGATTCTCCGGTTCTTCGAGGATCTTCATCAAATCCTCGGAACGCGGCTGGCCCAGCTTCACGCGATGGAGCAGCAAACCGATCTGGCGCGCCAGCTGTTCCTCGTTCTCAACGTTCGAACCGTCTTCCGGTCGCAATTTTTTGATGAGGTCCTTGGCTTCGTTGAGAAAGCGCGCGCATAAACGTTCCTGGGCGCGCACCAGTGCTTCGACCGGCGGTTTCCATTGCGCGTATTGCTCGTCGAATGTGCGCACTGCCGGGCCACTGATGATGAGCGGCGTGCGGGCCTCATCGATCAGGATCGAGTCCACTTCATCCACGATGGCGAAATAGTGCCCGCGTTGGACCTGCTCTTCCTTGCGCGTCGCCATGCCGTTGTCGCGCAGATAATCGAAGCCGAACTCGGCATTTGTCCCGTAGGTGATGTCACAATGATACTGCTCGCGGCGGATGTGCGGCGGCTGGTCATGCAGGATGCAACCCACGGAGAGTCCCAGAAACTTGTAAACCGCGCCCATCCATTCGGAGTCGCGCGCGGCGAGATAATCGTTCACCGTCACCACATGAACCCCACGCCCGGAAAGCGCATTGAGATACACCGGCGCGGTCGCCACCAGCGTCTTGCCTTCGCCCGTCGCCATTTCCGCGATCTTGCCCGAATGGAGCGCCATGCCACCGATGAGCTGCACGTCAAACGGGACCATTTCCCACTTGAGCGGATGACCGCGCACGGAGATTTCCTGGCCGCACAACCGGCGGCAGGCGTTCTTCACCACGGCAAAGGCTTCGGGTAGAAGCTCGTTCAGTTTGGCACCAAGCTCGGTCTTGTCTTCGATCTTGGCCAGTTCCGCCTTCCAGTCAGCCGTCTTCTTGCGCAGTTCGTCGTCGGAAAGCTTCTGCAGGCCCGCTTCGATCTCGTTGATTCGCGCAACGAGCGGGCGCAGGCGCTTGACCTCGCGGTCGTTCTTGGTGCCAAACAATTTTTTGAACCAGCCAAACATAAAGTGCCGCAAACGCTAGGGGAATAATGGCAGCCCGTCAAAGTCTTTAGGACGGGGAAAAAGCGAGGAAAACGGTGTTTGTCAAGTGGCAGGTGCAGGCTTGCCGGAGGCGGAGACTGGCTTGACCGGGCCAAAACTCTTCCAATTCACCAGCGGCAGGCAGCCAAGTATGATGATGGCGATCTGGCTGCCAAAGAACACCATGAGCCATTTGAACGCGGCATCCATGAATCCGTAGCTGTGCAACCCGATACCGAGCATGTTCACTCCAAACCATGACCAGGCGGTGATCGCGTTGCCGAAGATGGCGAGGTTCGCCAGACCGCGCTCCTTGACCAACCCGCCCCAGCGGGCGTGCAGGATGAGTGCGTTCCAGATCACGATGAGCAACGCACCGTTCTCCTTCGGGTCCCAACCCCAAAACCGACCCCAGGATTGATCCGCCCAGATGCCGCCCAGCACCGTGCCGGTGAAACTGAACAACGTGGCGAAGCAGACGATGGCATAAACCATCTTGCTGAGGGCTTTTCCAACGTCTCCGCGCTGCGGTTCGGACGGGACGAGCGGCGTTCTTAGCACCGTCGTGAACACTCCCAACACCACATACGCCAGTGCCAGCGCCCCAGCCACGAACGTGGCCGAATATCCGAGCGTGATCACCACCACATGGGTCGCGAGCCAGAAGTTTGTGTCCAACACCGCGCGCATCATTTCCATCGTGTCGCCGCCGAGCGCCAGATTGTGCGCAATCAGCAGGGTCACGAAGCCAGCCACCCCCGCTACCGCGCAACCAATGCCGATCCGGTAAACCCGTTCCAGCACCAAACCCAGAACACACGTCCCCCAACCGATGAAGATGGCCGACGAATAGAGATTCGTCACCGGCGGCCGGCCCTCAAGGACCATGCGGAAGATCAGGCCGAAGGTATGCACCACGAACGCCAGTCCAATCAGATAAAGCGCCGTGCGGCGAAGCGATTCTGAAAGATTCGGCCACGCGCCGTAAGTCAGCAACGCGCCGCCGGCCATGACAAAAGCGAAGATGTAAATGATGGTCGCATGCAGGAATAGTTTGATCTGATTGAAATAATACTCCGCCCGGCCCTTGTTGAGTTCGCGGCTGAAATCCTTTTGCAACCAGTTCTTGTAACCGGCGACGGCGCTGTTGAATTCAGCCGCGTTATCGTGCCCGTAAGCGGTAGCCATCCGGGCGTAGAAACCGACGGCGGGATGGATCTCGCCACCGCGGATGGTCCCGAGGAGACTGACGCCGGTGTTCACCCACGCATCGCGGTCTTTGTCCGGCTCCAGCGGCGGGACGGTCAACGGCAGTGCGAGATTCGCGACGGCATCAAATCTCTGCACGATGGCGGCAAACTGCTGCAACACTTCCTCGTCCGCTGGTTCGCCGGCCCGTTGGGCGCGCGCGGCGGCAACGCCCGCCGGCAACAAAGTCTGGTAGGTTTTGACCAGCTCGTTGAAATCATGCGCATGCTCCGGCTGGAGGCTGTTCTTGAGTTTGCTGTAGGTGATAACTGCATTGGCCAGCTTCAGTATCTGCTTCTGATAAGCCGTGCGCTGGGCGTCTTCCACGCTGCTGGCCCGCTGGGCTTGATCCTGAACTTCACGCAACACCGGTGAAAGCTGCTCAAAAGTATAATAATGCAGGCCGGAACTCTCCACGCCGACCTCACCCAGCTTCAACTCGCTGATGATGTCCGGGTGATGGATGAGGAAGATAAAGCGGGTGTCTGCCAGCTCAGGTTTGAACAAGACTTCAAGCAGCCACTCGGTCGAACGCAGTTTTTTAGGATGATGCCAGAATTTCCAGCCGGGCGTTCCCTCCAGACGGCCCAGCCGGTTCGTCACAAATTCCACCGGGACGTCACCCGTGCTGCGGATTTGTAGAAGTGAATTTCGCGCGACGGAATCAAACGGTTGGATCCGACCGCTCAAAAGCACCGGCAGCCGGCCGAATTCGCGCGTGCGCAGCTCGCCGTCCCGCTTGGGCTGCATCACCATGACGATCTCGATGGCAAACAGCGCCAGCCAGCACCAAGGAAAAAACTTGAGCAACATTTTCATGTTTCCTTTCCACTGCGGCCAAAGCCAAACAGGTGGACGCAGAACTGCCATACCATGCCGAGCGCAACCATCACACACGCAATGTAGGGAGTGATCCAGCTGGGATTACGGACGACTTGCAGGCGGGTCCCCTGATCGTCGCGATCGAAGCCCGCCTGATAATACGTCTCACCATTGTAACGCAGCGGGTTGTTCATATAGATCACCACCTCACGGTCCTCGCCTGCTTCCGGCTGGAGAACGCGCACCCGGCTGGAAAAATTCTTGGGAATATCCGTCCCCGGGTACCGGTCATGGCGGAATTCAATCAATTGCAGGCTAAAGGGCTTGTAGTGACGCTCGGGCCGCAGCGCCATGGTATATCGGCGACCGTCATGCTCAAAACTTTGTGGCCGCGTCAGATAGAACGAGACGAGATATTTTCCCAACGAGTCCGGGCCGGCAAAAAGTTCCACCAGCCCCGAAGGCATGTCGCGCTGGTCCATCGCGGTCACGGGTGGAAACTCCTGCCAGAACACATCGGCGCCAATGCCGGCGTTGGCCTCCACCGGCACGAAACCGTTGGTGCGAGTCTCCGAAATCGCCGAGTTGATCATGTATTTCAGCACCCTGACCTTGAACGGCAGTTCGGGATGCGTGATATCACCG
>Ga0315910_10000695_pt1 | contig 32471 bp, 22 predicted proteins | sample EdamamesoilMG_FD_204470 | JGI IMG/M metagenome (GOLD analysis project Ga0315910, IMG submission 204470) | Garden soil microbial communities collected in Santa Monica, California, United States - Edamame soil | ecosystem: Environmental > Terrestrial > Soil > Garden | place: USA: California... | reverse complement strand
TGGCGGACAGTTGTGTGAACCCAACGACACGAAGTCGCTGGCGTTGACCATCGAAGATTTGCTGCTGGATCCAACACGCGGCCGGGCGTTGGGTGAAGCCGGCCGCACCGCGGTGGCGGCGCGTTTCAGTTCGATGGCCATGGCGACGGAAACGTTGCGGGTCTTTCAGACTGTGACCCGCGCTTCTTGACTAGCGTCCGATCCGTCCACGGCACGGATCAAGAAGGAGATAAGCACAAAAGAAGCTTGCCTTTTCGGCGTCGCTGCGCGACAACCTTGGCCAATCCATAACCAAACCCGAGGTCGAATTGTTCCCTCAGAGTAAGTGTGCCGTCACATGCCTGAAATTGTGGAACACGCGATACGACAAAGGAGTGTAAAGTGAAGCCCGCTTATCCCATCAAATTGATCGCCCTCACGATAGGGACGTTGTTATCGACTCTCTGTCAGTCTCCGGCGCCCGTGGTGGGTTATATCAACGTCGCCATGCCGACGGGCTGGAGGGCGGTAGTCCGCCAGTTGGAATCGCCAGATGCCAACGCAAATGTCGTTCTTGTGAATGCGACGCCGCCTGATGGGGCGTTGCTCTATCGCTACAACTCTACAACGCAGGATTTCTTCAACGCCGCAACTTATGTCACCAATGTGGGTTGGTATCCGGTTTCCGGGAACACGAATGATCCCGCGCTGCAATTGCCGCTGGGCGAGGGATTCCTCGTTTGGTCGCCTGCCGCATGGACCTGCACCTTTGTGGGTGAAGTCGCCCAAGGAACGCTGACCAATCAATTGCCGCCGAATTACAGCCTCAAAGGATCGATCGTCCCGCAGGGCGGCTTGCTGCAAACCATGCTGGGCTATCCAGCGCATGAAGGTGATGTCATCTTTTCCGGCGCTCCCGGCGCATGGACGCCATACACATTCGATCCGTTTGAATTCTTTTGGACGCCAAGTGAACCAAACATCGCGGTTGGCCAGGGGTTCTTTGTTTTCCGTACAATCGCCAACCAGCCGTGGGTCCGCAATTTCACAGTCAACCGCATGTCCACACCACCGGCCGAGCCGGAACCTTCGCCCGAGATCACCAGCTATAACATCCGCGACGGCATCATCACGTTGAAGGTCGAAAAGAACACCAAACGCTATAACGTGCAGTATTCGACCGATCGCGAAACGTGGATCAATGTGGCCACGGACCAGACGGCCACTACCTGGCGCGGCAACGTACCTGCCGGCCCGCGAGGTTTCTGGCAGGTCGCTCAACCTTGAACCGAAAAGGACACAAATGAAAACATTTGCCTCGCTCTCCTTCTCGGTTGTCCTTGGACTCGTCTGTCAGCTGACTGCGCGCGCTGACGGCACCATCAACTTCGGGAATCACAGTTCCACGCGCTTGACCAACAGTCATACCGGCCAGCCCATCAGCAGCAACAGCAACGTGCGGGCGGCGCTCTATTGGGCCCCGCTCGGTTCAGGTACATTTGTCCAACTCGGCAGCAACGTACCCGTGGGCGTGCCGGCTGCCGGATTGTTTCTGGGCGGCACGCGCACCACTGGAGCTGCCACGCCAGGAGAAGCAAACGCGCGCTTTCAAGTTCGCGCCTGGGGCGGTGGCTACGCCACGTATGAACAGGCCATCCTTCAAACGGGTGTGCTCGTGGGTCAGTCGGCCGTGATCACCAATGGCACGGGCAGTCCCACCGGCATCCCTCCATCTCCGCCACCGTCGCTGCTTGCCGGCGGTTTCGCCGGGTTCAACCTGTCGTCCAACGTCATCGGCTCTTCACTGTCGCTCACCTGCTCCAGCAACTTGACCGTCGCTTGTGGCAGCGCCTGGGCTTTCACCACGCCGGTGGCCACCGGCGGCTGCGCCAGTATCACCATCAGCATCGTCGGGACTGTCACCAACGGCACCTGCCCGCGCACCGTCACGCGCACGTGGCAGGCAACGGACGGTTGCACCACCAACACCTGCAGCCAGATGATCACGCTGACGGACACGACGCCACCGGTCATCACCTGCGTCAGCAACAAGACCGTGGAATGCGGCACCGCGTGGAACTTCAACGCTCCCACAGCCACCGACAATTGCAATTTGAGTTCCTTGGTTGTGCTCCAGACGGTCACAAACACCGGATGCGGTCCGACCTACACGGCCACCCGCACCTGGCTGGCGACGGATGCCTGTGGCTATACCAACACGTGCAGTCAGACCGTCAGCGTCATCGACACCTTCCCGCCATTGATCGTATGCGCCACCAACAAAACCGTCACGTGCGGCACACCGTGGACGTTCGACGCGCCGACAGCCAGCGATACTTGCAGTACAAATTCGATCATCGTGTTTAGCACCATCACCAACAACTATTGCAGCGGCACATTCACCGCCATCCGCACCTGGCGCTCCACGGACGCGTGCGGCAACACAGCCCAATGCAGCCAGACGGTCACAGGGGTTGATCTGACGCCGCCCACGTTGACTTGTAACAGCAACAAGACTGTCCACTGCTCCACCGTATGGAGCTTTGATGAACCCAGCGCGACGGATGGATGCAGCGGCACCAACACATCGCTCATCGTGCTGTTGACGCAAACCAACTCCACGTCACCGTTGGTGGTCACCCGCACTTGGGAAGCCCGCGACGCCTGCAGCAATAACGCCTATTGCAGCCAGACCGTGACCGTGCTGCCCAATTGCGCGCCCCTGCTCACCTGCGCATCCAACAAGGTTGTTTCCTGCACGAACACCTGGGACTTCGATGTTCCGGTCGCAACTGATGGTTGCGGTGGGACCAATGCCACAGTCGTGGTGATCGACACCGTCACGAATTCGATTTGTCCGCTTTCGCTCACCCGCACGTGGCTGGCCACTAACGAATGCTATCCCGCCGGGGTTGTTTGCAGCCAGACCGTGATCGTGCTCTGCCCCAGTTGCCCGGTGTTGGCGGTCACCAAATCCTGCCCTGCTTACCCGGTGCCACCCGGTGGAATCCTTGCCTGGACCGGCACGGTCACCAACACCAGCAGCATTGTCGTTTCAAACGTTGTCGTGATGAACGATCAGCCGGCGCCGAACACGGTCGTTTTAGGACCGCTCACTCTGTCGCCTGGCGTCGGGGCAAGTTTTGCCGGCAGCTACTCGGTGGCGGCTTCCAGTGGACCACACATGGATACGCTTACGGCAACTGGCATCGGCCTTGGTGACATCATCTTCACTGGAAGCGCCACCGCCAGCTGCGCCGGCACGAACCACGTCACGCCCGGCGACATGAACGGCGACGGCATCGTGAACCAATCCGAGTTGAACGCCGTGCTGGCCAATTACTGGCCGCACAGTCCGTGGCTGTACATGACCAATGCCGCCCTGCTCTGTGACGGACGCTTCCAATTCGAACTCACGAACGCAGGCGCGTGGAACTTCACCGTGCTGGTCAGCACCAATGCCACGGACTGGACGAATCTACCCACGCCCGCATTCCCGGTGTATCAATTCGTTGACCCGGTGGGCACAAACGCACCGCAACGACTCTATCGCCTGCAATGGCCTTGAAAGCATGGCATGGCGCGGTCCCCCCGCCCATCCGGCAACGGATGGGCGGCTTTCTTTTCCCATCGCAAACCTCCCTGCCAGATTCTAGACTTCATGCATGGCCTACGAGTTCAAGATCACGCGCCGAATGGAGTTCAGCGAGACCGACATGGCAGGCATCGTCCACTACTCGAATTTCTTCCGCTACATGGAGGCCGCAGAGCATGCGTTCTTCCGCTCGCTCGGGTTCTCGGTGGTCACCCAGCAAGTTGACCCGCCCGTCGGTTGGCCGCGCGTACATGCTTCCTGCGATTTCAAGCAACCTCTGAGATTTGAAGACGAGGTGGAGATCCACCTGCTGGTGACGGAAAAGAAATCGAAATCGCTAAGTTACGAATTCCGGTTCAGAAAACTCGGCGCAGCGCAGGCCGGAGAAATAGCCCGCGGCAGACTCACGGTCGTTTGCGTGACTCGCGATGCCCAAGGGAAAATGAGCGCAACGTTGATCCCGCGGACCATCGCTGACCAGATCGAAGTTGCGCCTCCGGAACTGCTCGCGATGTAGGTCAATAGGTGGGTTGCGGCAGCGTGCGCCAGGATTCGAGCACGCCTTTCACGAAGACCAGCTCGGCGCTGACATAGGTCCGCGGTTGGTATTCGTTCACCGGTGTCCGGCTGTAGTTCGGCCACCACCGCGTCTCTTCCATCCAGCCGCCTTCGTAAAGCCAGATAGTCAATACGCCGCGCGCGTCTTCTTGCTGCACGATCTGCGCCGGCTTTCCCCAGGCGATGTAAACGGCGTCCTCACTCATACCACGCCGAATCCGGCCTTCATCCACCAGTTTCTGAAATTCCGGTGTCAAGGCGGCGTAACCGTTGGCCCGTTCCTGCTTCCGCGATTGGACCGTGCCGCGCGTTGCGCAACCGGCCAGGATCAGGATGATGGGCAAAAGTAGGAAACTGGTTTTCACGGTTCTGAGACGCATCATGGTAGATTCTATTCGGCGCATCAAAAGTTCGCCTACAATGAATTTGCTGTAAAGCTGGGGGCTGGCTAGATTCGCACACCATGAACTGGCTTGTCTTTGCTTTGATGACGGTGTTGTCGTGGGGTGTTTACGGCGTCCTGCTCCACAAGGGTCGCGGCTTCATGCCGATGGGGCCGGAAGCGCCCAATGCCGGATTGAAAGCGTTTTTGTTCGTGTGCGGCGCCTATGCGCTGATCGGGATTGCCACCCTGGCCACTTTGAAATGGCGTGGTTCAAACTGGAGTTTCACCGGCAGCGGCATCCGCTGGAGTGTGATCGCCGGCGCCGCCGGTGCGGTCGGGGCGTTCACCCTCGTGCTCGCGCTGGGAGCAGCGGCCGCGATTTACAAGGGCGCCGCCGCGGCGGCAGTGATGCCCATCGTTTTTGCTGGCGCGCCCATCGTCAACACCATCGTCGCCATGGCGCTGCACCCGCCCGAAGGTGGATTAAAATCGCTGCCCCTGCCCTTCGTGCTCGGCTGTGTGCTCGCGGCGACCGGGGCGTTTCTCGTCGCCAAGTTTGCGCCCTCGAACGTGGGCTCCGCGCCGGCATCCGCCCAGAGCGCCCCGGCCAAACCTGTCGTCCACTGATTGCGCATGGCCGCTGGCGCTCATCCCGACCGCGCGGCCATCTCGGCCGGACAGCTGGAACAACTGCGGTCGCTCGTGGCGGAACTGATTCCCGCGAACCGATTCTACACGCGCAAGCTCCAATCGGCGGGCGTCGGATTCGACATCGCTTCGCTGGAAGATTTCTCCGCACGCTTTCCGTTCACGACCAAGCAGGAACTCGCCGCCGATCAACTCGCCCAGCCGCCGCACGGGACAAACCTCACCTATCCACTGAATCGCTACACACGCTTCCACCAGACCAGCGGCACCAGTGGGACACCATTGCGCTGGCTCGACACGCCGGAGAGCTGGGACTGGATGCTGGAAAGCTGGACACAGATTTTTCACGCGGCGGGCGTCAGCCAAAGCGATCACGTGTTCTTTGCATTCTCCTTCGGTCCGTTCATCGGCTTCTGGCTTGCCTTTGAGTCTGCCCAAAAACTCGGTTGCCTGTGCATTCCCGGCGGTGGCATGAGCAGTGAGGCGCGCGTGAAGGCAATCCTTGAGAACAACGCCACGGTTATTTGCTGCACGCCAACGTATGCGATCCGCCTCGGCGAAGTCGCAGCGCAGGCAAACCGATCAAGCAATCAGTCGCCGGTAAAGACCATCATCGTTGCGGGCGAACCTGGCGGCAGCATTCCCGCGACACGCGAGTACATTGAAGAGCTCTGGCCTGGGGCGCGCGTTTTCGATCACCACGGCATGACGGAAGTAGGTCCGGTAACTTATGAATGCCCGGCCCAGCCGGGGGGGCTGCATGTGATTGAATCAGCTTACTTCGCTGAGGTAATCGATCCCGCCACTGGCAAACCGGCAACTCAAGGCGAACTGATTCTCACCACCCTTGGCCGCACCGGCTCGCCTTTGCTGCGCTATCGCACGGGTGACCTGGTAAAACGCGGCGTCCAGCCATGCGTCTGCGGTCGGCACGAACTCGTGCTGGCGGGTGGCATCCTCGGTCGCATAGATGACATGGTCATCGTTCGAGGCGTGAATGTTTATCCCTCAGCCATCGAGGAGATACTGCGAGGCTTCAGCGAGATTGCCGAGTATCGCGTTTGTGTTTCCTCGGAAAAATCTCTGGTGGAATTGCGTCTGGAGATCGAGCCCGCCGCTCAGTGCTCAAAGCCCGACACGCTCAGCGAGGCGGTCGCCCGCTCCCTGGCTACGGCACTTTCGCTGCGGGTGCCGGTCGTCATCGTGCCGACCGGCTCTTTGCCCCGCTTCGAGATGAAAGCGCGTCGCTGGATCAACGATTGAACGCTCGCAGCGTCCCGCCAAAGAAACTTCTGAATGCTCATACGCCGAGCCTTGCTTCGCGTTTGCTCCCCGCTAAAGTGTTGCCACGTCCAACACACTAGTGCAATGACCACGCTAAATCATCGCTTTACCCGTTCCGTTGCCGGCTGGATCACCATCGCCGCGGCATTGTTTGGAGTCACGCCGTTCGCGCTTACGGCCGACAAAGTGGCCACACCCGCCGAGAGCTTGAAAACCCTCCCCGGCTTCCGCGTTGAACTGCTGCGTTCTGCCGGCACGAACGAGGGTTCGTGGATCTGCATGGCGATCGACGATAAGGGCCGGCTCATCATTTCACCCCAGGATGACAAGCAGCCACTCCTCCGCCTTACCCTCACCAAGAAGGGTGAGATCGACAAGATCGAGCCGATTCCTGCCAAGGTGCGCCAGGCGATGGGCATGTGCTACGCGAAGGACAGTCTTTACGTGAACGGACATGGGCCGAACGGCACCGGACTTTATCGGTTGGTGGATGCGAACCGTAATGACCAGTTCGACACCAACGAGGTTCGCTTCCTGAAGAAGCTCGAAGGTGAAGGCGAGCATGGCTATCACGCCGTCGTCGAAGGGCCGGATGGAATGATCTACGTGATGAACGGCAATCACACGAAGGTCCCGGAGGGCATCGCTCTCGATTCGCCGCACAAGAATTATCAGGAAGATTTTCTGCTCACCCGGCTTTGGGACGCCAACGGCCACGCGGTGGGCATCATGGCCCCCGGTGGTTACGTCGTGCGCACCGATGCGGACGGCAAGCGGTGGGAACTGATGCTCGCCGGTTTCCGCAATTCGTATGACTTCGATTTCAATGCTGACGGCGAGATGTTCACTTTCGACAGCGACATGGAATGGGATTGGGGGCTGCCATGGTATCGGCCCACACGCATCATCCATTGCGTGACGGGTGGCGAATACGGATGGCGTTCGGGCACGTCGAACCCGCCCGATTACTATGCCGACACGCTGCCGGCAGCTGTCAACATCGGCATCGGCTCACCTACGGGAGTGAAGTTTGGTACCAAGAGCAAATACCCGACGCGCTATCGCAAGGCGCTGTTCGCGATGGATTGGTCTTATGGCCGGATCCTCGCCGTCCACTTGAAACCGCACGGGGCTACTTACACTGGCGAATACGAACCTTTTGTCCACGGCACCCCGCTCAATGTGACCGACCTGGAATTCGGCAAAGACGGCGCGATGTATTTCATCACGGGCGGGCGCGGAACGCAGTCTGGTCTATATCGTGTGAGCCATGTTGGAGCATCAAAGGATGCGCCTCAATCCGGTGAAAAGAAGCCGGTCGGCCCGTCAAAGACCGAGTTGAAGCAGGCCACCAAGGCCCGGGAACTGCGACACAAGCTCGAAGCCTTCCACGGCAAGCAGGACCCGGAGGCCGTGGACTTCGCCTGGCCGCATCTGGCGAGCGAGGACCGGTTCATCCGCTACGCCGCGCGCATCGCAATCGAGTGGCAGCCGGTGGTGCAATGGCAAACGCGCGCATTGAACGAAACCAACCCGCCGGCCGGCCTTACCGCCTTGCTGGCGCTTGCCCGTTGTGGCGGCAAGGAGACGCAGCCTGATCTGCTCCGGGCGTTGCAAAAATTCCCCACGGCTTCGTTGAGCGAGGCACTGGCACTGGAGAAACTGCGCCTCATCCAACTTAGCTTCATCCGCCAGGGCCGACCCACGCCGGAACTAGCCGCGCTTGCCACCGAGAAACTCAACCGGCTTTATCCTTCCGCCAGCGAGCGGGTGAATCACGAACTCGTGCAACTCCTGATCTATCTCAACGCACCTGATGTCATCACCAAGACCCTTGGTCTGCTGGCCAAGGCGCCGACGCAGGAGGAACAGGTCCACTATGTGTTTCATCTCCGCAGTCTGCGGTCCGGTTGGACATCCGTACAACGCCGCCAGTATTTTGACTGGTTCACCAAGGCCAAGGCCGATACCACGAAGGAGATCAGCTACCCGCGCGGTTCGCCGTACAACGTCTGGACCGATCAAACCAAGGCGCAACAACGACATCCCGCCGATCTGGTCCGATGGTTCAAGGAGGCCGGCCGCGACTACGGCGACGGCGCGAGCTACGCCAAATTCCTGGTGAACATCCGCAAGGACGCCATCGCCACGCTCACCAGCGCCGAGCGCACCGCGTTGCAGCCGTTGATCGAAACCAGCCTGCTCGCGCCCGCTTGGAAGGCCGAAAAGAAACGCGAGTTCGTCAAGGACTGGACGGTGGCCGACCTGGAAGGAGCACTTGCCGAGGTGGCGACAGGCCGCGATTTCAAGAGCGGCAAATCTGCCTACAACGATGCACAGTGCATCGTGTGCCATCGCTTTGGCAATGACGGTGGCACGGTCGGACCAGAGCTGACCGCCGTGGCCAGCAAGTATTCGCGCCGGGACATCCTCGAATCGCTCATCGATCCCTCGAAGGTCGTGTCCGATCAGTTTCAGAATTTCACGGTCATCAAGAAGGACGGCGACGAGGTCTCCGGGCGCATCATCGAAGAGAACCCCGAACGCATCGTCGTGATGCCGAGCATGCTTGCTCCTGAGACGACGGTGGAGATTCCCGCGCGGGAAGTCGAGAGCCGCAAGCCTGACCGCGCGTCGCCCATGCCTTCGGCGCTGCTGAACAATCTGACGCGGGAGGAAATCCTCGACCTGTTGGCCTACCTCGAAGCCGCCGGCAAGCCGAGTGCAGTGAACTTCAAGAAAGCCAGTCCGCCAACAAAGAATGGCAACGAGTAGGTGCGTCCATCGACTCGGCTGGGTGCTCGGGCTGGCGCTCGGCACCACGGGTTGCGGCCATTTTGTCGCCCGGCAGATCGCGCAATCACCCAATGTCTATCCCGCCTGGTTGTCACCGACGCCCCGCGTGGAACTGGCGTATGAGAACATCTTTCTCACCAACTTTCCGGCGCATTTCGCGCAGGTCGGCCCGCCACCAGCACGGTTACGCTATCGGGTCGTAGAGCCCGCGGATTATCAGTGCGTGGTGAGCTCAACCAACTGGCTGCGCGATGACCATCCAAATTTTCAATTCACCTTCCGCGCCAAAGTCCCCGGCACCAACAACACCTGGACGGCCGCGCCCCGAGGCACGGTGATGTTGCTCCACGGCTACGGCGTCGGGGAGTTTGCCCTCGCGCCGTGGGCATTGCGGCTCGCGCAGGAAGGCTGGCGCTGCGTTTTGCTTGATCTCCGTGGCCACGGCAGATCCACGGGGCGACAGATTTATTACGGCATCCAGGAAGCTCACGATCTCAGCCAGTTGCTCGCCGAACTGGATCGCAACGGAAAACTCTCACCCCCGGTCCACGCGTTCGGTGATTCGTACGGCGCGGCGCTGGCGTTGCGTTGGAAGATGCAGGAGCCACGTGTCGCAGGCGTGATTGCCATCTCGCCTTACGCCTCATTGTCCAACGCGATTCTGAACATCTGCCGCGAATACGCCGATTGGACGCCAGAATGGATGCTGAGGGCGGGGGTCAAACAATTGCCAGCGGTGCTGCACGTTGCGCCCGGGGAATTAGACCCGGCCACGTGGTTGGCGCGGACTCCAGTGAAAGCACTGTTCATCGCAGGCGAGAACGACCGCGTAGTACCATTGACCGAATTGCGCGCACTCAGCCAGATTGCAGCAAGTGGCAGTCAACTGTTGGTCGTTCCGCAGGCCACCCATGAAGCGTTGCCTTACCACTTTGAGCGCCTCGTTCCACCCGTATTGGATTGGTTGAAGCACGAGTGCAATTCTGGTCCGGCGAATTAGCTCCGTAGTTCTTCCGGAAACGCGACTCGCACAACTACGGAGCAGGTCGGAGCGGATGTAACTTGTGCGTCGATGACCGGCTGATAGTGTAACCGCACCAGCGCAGCACGGGATCGAACGGCAACGTGCTGGCGTGGCTAGATCAAACTCACCCGGCTTTTCGGAGGACCCATGTTGCGACTCATTCGGCTCTATTCGGCATTTGGCGCAGTTTGTTTGTTGGCGCTCCCTCAGCGCGCGGTGGCCCAGCCCGCGACGAATGCGCCGGTCACAGTCAACGGTGTGACCATCACGCTCCAACAGGTCGCAAGCGTGGCGCCGCTCATCAAGTTCCACGAATACGAGAAATGGCTGCCTTCGACATTCGACTACATCGCCACCAACTCCGCCGTCGCCGCCCGGATCTCCGCCGTGGTCTTCGATGGTAACGACGAGAAGCTGGAAAGCCTGACCAACTGGGTCGTACACCCGGCGCCGGTCCTGCCACACAATTTTGCCGCCAACCGCACGAATTGGGTCGAGAGCCGTTACACCAACAATGGCACCATCTACGTTCAGAGTTATTTCATCAAGATGCCGGGAGACTCGGCGAGCTTTAGCCGCTACGGCGAGCAGGTTTTTGCACCAAACCTGGGCCTCTCCGGCCAGCGCTGGCGCTATACGGGCATCAGCGACGAACCCGGTTTCCGCACGCTGCCCAAGAGCGACTGGCGCGTCCGCGTGCCGATGTATGTGGCCATTCAAGTGCCCACCAATGGCGCCTACGTGGACCTCACGTACCAGATGGTCTTTCCTTACAACGGCCCGCAGTGCTTCCGCACGGATTCGTTCTTTGGCAACGACTTCGACTACTACTTTCCGGACTTCGCCAATCACGAAGGCGACATCGAGGCGGTGAAGATCCGTGTGGACCCGACGTTCAGTCGCATCATCTTTGTGCAGACCTACGCCCACGGCAGCGATTTCTCATTCACTTACCCGCCCGGCGACATCGAGTTCTTTCCCACCGCCACACGCTATCCATCGGGGCAAATCATCGGCAATGGCGGCTCGCATCCGATCATCCACAGCGCGCTGCATTCGCACGCCACCTACAATCCCGCATATCGCAGCGATCGCAGCCGTGAGATCTTCCTCGAAACGATTGCGTTGGCGGATCAGGCCATCAGCGGCGACTTCAAAGTCTGGCAGGCCACAGCCATTGCGACGGGAGTTGGAGCTGCTCTTGGCGCGTCCACCGGCGGCATAGCGCTGGTGGGTCTGGGCTTGGCGGTCGCCATCATCTCGGACAACACCAAGACGCGTGTGTGTGACATCATCGGTTATGGAGGCGTCCAATGGCGGCCGTTTGAAGACCCGACCAACCAGTTTGTCTTCGTCGGCCTCGATTCACAGGGCCTGCCGATCAACGGCCAGTCGTGGACTGCGTTCCCGGGGCGCATCGGCGATTTGTTGCCCGTCGCCCCGCATAACACGGTGCCGATCGGCGACGACAGCTTTGCGAACCTGGACCAGGATCGCCGCGCCGACTTGATCCGCAGCACGACGATCGCCGCCTACAATGCTGGCGCATTGCCCGAGGAGAATCTGCACGGCAACGGTCCGGCAGGTCTCGGCGGACGTTCGGAAATGAAAATGAGTGTACCGCCCGCGGACTTGCTGCACTCGGTGGTTTTCCTGCAATCCGGCACGGCCACGAATCTCATGCTCACGGCGGGCTTTGATGGCAGCGTCACCCTGCAACTTTTCCAGCCCAATGAGCCCCGCCAGCAATGGGACATGATCTATTACGATCACTGGGGCCTCGCCTACATCAACAAAGGTACAGGTCAGGCGCTCGGTATCGGCCCGGGTGAACCGTTGGTGATGCGGGATCCGGCGTTGTTGGATCGGCTGTCGATCTGGACGCTCGGCAGCGACGAGGGGCTTGGCTATCACGCCGTCCGGCCGCTGATCACCGATGACATCAACTTGAACGTCGCCGGCAACGGACCCTACGTGCCGGGTTCGGTTGTCATCGGCTATGACGGCTGGGGCGGCGGCAAGGTCAACGAAGTCTGGCGTTTCTTTGAAGCAACGAACACGGTCACCATGATGCTGCGCTCGGCCATCGCGGGCCAGCTCGTGCCGCTCGTGCTTGCGTCCGGCGCAACCAATCAGGTCGGAGACATGCGGCCGGTGATCGTCGCGCCACGCGACATCGCTGATAAGAAACAGCACTGGATCCGCAAGCAACGCGTCGTCGGCTGGGAGCTGCGCAATGGCGCAGACGGTTGGTATCTGTTCGGCTCGGAAGCCGGCGATGGCTGGGGTCAGCAACTGTTCCTTGTACCGCCCTACGAAAACACGGAGGACTATCGTGGCCGCATTTATGACATCTTCGCGCAGATGCCAGGCGTGGGCACGAATTCCTACTTCAGCATCTTCGGTTCGGACGCTTCCGATGTCACCCGCTTCCGCAATGCGTGGGATCATCATACCCGTTGGACGACGACGCCCTGGACTTACGGCGCCGGTGATTTGTTCAGCATCCGGCACGCGGCTGCGTACGCTGGCTATTCACGCTACCTATTTGGGGGTTTCTTCGGTTCGGCCTTTTTTGAAACTTCCTCGATGAGCGTTTTGGGTTACCCCGATTTTCATCCCGGCAGTCCCGTCGGACTCTGGCTGGGCTTTGCCGACAACCACGAAAACGAACTGTGGGCGCTGGACATTTTCATCAACGGCCGGCTTACAGGGCTTAACGCCAATACCGTACCGGCGTTCAGTTGCCCGCCGCCTCTGGTCGTCACGAACGATCCGGGCGTCTGTGGCGCGGCGGTGACCTTCGCCCTGACTGTCAATGATCCCACGCGCATCGCCTACACCAATTTTCTGTATCCGAGCGGCACCGTTTTCCCGGTCGGCACCACGACCAACACCGCTTTCGTGTTCGATACGTTCAGCAATCTGTTCCAGTGCAGCTTCACCATCACAGTGCTGGACCTCGAACCGCCGCGCATCCAAGCCCCCGCGATTGTGTCGGTCGGCAACGATCCCGGACTCTGCGGAGCAACCGTCAACTTCACCGTGACCACCACGGACAACTGCGCCGCCACCATCGTCTGCGTGCCACCATCAGGCAGCTTCTTCGCGAAAGGCACCAACTACGTGACCGCCACGGCCACGGATACCTCCGGCAATCGCACGACGAACGTCTTCCCAGTCATCGTCAACGACATCGAGCCGCCGGTGATCAGGAGCATCGTCACGACGCCGGCGACGTTGTCGCCTCCGAATCACAAGATGAATCCGGTGAAGCTCACGGTCACCGCCACGGATAATTGTCAACTGGCGTCCACCCGGATCGTGGAGGTATCAAGCAACGAATCGACCAACGGCAAAGGCGATGGCAATACTTCACCGGATTGGACCGTCACCGGCGACCTGACTCTACAAGTCCGGGCCGAACGCAGCGGCAAGGGCAAGGGCCGCATCTACACCATCACCGTCGAAGCCGCCGACGTGGACGGCAATAAGTCACGCAAGACGACCACGGTGACCGTGCTGAAATAATTCTGCAGCCGCCGCTCACACCATGACCCAGTCACTTCGAAGACGTGGAGCCTCGGAGCGAAAGCAGCCGTAGATTTCACTGTGGCACAGGTTTATTCATAAATAATCTGCCACGGTGCACAATCTGCAGAAGCTAGATCCCTTCTCTGTGTCTTCGTGGTTGAATATCGATGCAGAAAAAACTTCAAATCCCCTGCCCGACTCATGCACCTTTTGCGGACTGTGACCATCGTTACCCAACTCAAAACCATTTCCGGCAACACTAGATCCAAAGTCGAAGCCAAACTCTCAAGCACTGGCGGCTTGCTACGGCTCGCGCCCGCGTGGGTGCCGCGCTCGTTTCTGCAACCCGGTCTGCGCATCAAACTGCATCCCGATGACACCTACGCCTACGGATTGAATCGCGGTGGGATTGATGAACGTTGGTTCGCTTCCACGACCGAAGCGGCCAATGAAGGTCGTGTGCCGGACGAAGGCTTGAGCTATTGCGTCGTTGGGAAGGAGCGATTCACCTTGCGCAAGGCAGTGGAAGATTGTGGCGCCACACTCATCGGCAAAGCGATCTGGAAGAAGTACGGCAAGTGGCCGGTTTACTCGAAGTTCTTCGACAACATGGGGCCGATCCCGCATCACATGCACCAGAGCGCTGCGCAGGCGAAACTCGTCGGGCAGGAAGGCAAGCCGGAGAGTTATTATTTTCCGCCCCAGCATAACAACGTGGGAAATAATTTCCCTTACACGTTCATGGGCCTGGAGCCCGGCACGACCAAGGCCCAGGTGCGCAAGTGCATCGAGAATTGGAACAAGGGCGACAATGGAATTCTCGATCTATCCAAAGCGTATCGCCTAAAGGTCGGCTCGGGTTGGTTGATTGACCCGTGCATTCTGCATGCGCCCGGCAGTCTTTGCACCTATGAGCCGCAATGGGGCAGTGACGTGTTCGGCATGTACCAGAATCTTGTCGAAGGTCGCGAAGTGCCGTGGAGTCTGCTCGTGAAAGACATGCCCAAGAGCAAGCATCGCGACATCGATTTCATCGTGGACCAGCTCGCCTGGGACAAAAACGTGGATCCGAATTTCAAGGACAATCATTACCTGGAACCAGTGCCCGTCGCTGACACGCGCATGGAAGGCTTTGTGGATCGTTGGATCGTTTATGGCAAGGTGGACGGCAAACAACACTTCACTGCGAAAGAACTCACGGTTGATCCCGGCGCAAAAGCCGTCATCAAGGACAAGGGCGCTTATGGCCTCATCTGCGTTCAAGGCAACGGCAAGATCAATGGCCAGCCGCTGGTCAGTCCCAAACTCATCCGCTTCACTGAATTGACCGAGGACGAATACTTCTGCACCGAGGACGGTGCGAAAGCGGGCGTGACCTTTGAGAACACCAGTGAAACCGAACCGCTCGTTTGCCTCCGTTACTTTGGCCCGGATGTGAATCCCGATGCGCCGCAAATGGGCGCGTATCGAAAGAACAAGTTTTGAGCGACTCAACTCAACTGACAAATCCCCATGAGCAACAACTTCCCCAAACTTCACAATGCGATGTGGCCCGGCCTCGTTGGCAAGGGCAGTCCAGGCGCGGAACCGTTCATTGACCTCGACACGATGCTCGACCTCACCGCCAAGGCCGAGGTCAACGGCGTCAAGTTCGACGGCGTGGATCTGTTCCTCTACGACCCGCACACCTCAATAGACATTGACGACAACGGCATCAAAGCGCTTGCGGACAAGATTCGCGGCAAGGGCTTCGTGGTGGGCTCAGTCGTCGCGCCGGTGTGGTTTGATGGTTCGGCAATGGGTGATGAAACCAAGCGCAAGAACTGGGTGACTGCGGTGACGAAGGCCTGTCGTATAGCGAAGAAACTCCGCGAACTGGGCGTGCGGCCTTACGGCATCGTGCGAATTGATTCCGCCGCCAGTGTGACGGATTGGGATAAAGATCCGAAGGGTAACACCAAGCTCATCGCCAAGACGTTCAAAGAAGCGGCGAAGATCGCGAAGGACTCCGGCGAGCGGCTTGCCGCGGAGGGTGAGATTTGCTGGGGCGGCATGCACTCATGGAAGCACATGGTGAACTTACTGGAAGAAGTGGGGCAGCCAAGGCTCGTTGGTTTCCAAGCCGACATGTCGCACACGCATCTCTACACGCTCGGCTACAACGCGGAAGCGCATCGCATTGTGCCGAAGAATTATCACTACGAGCCGGCCGAGTTCCATAAGGCGATGACCAAGCTCACGAACGCGCTACGCCCGTGGACCATTGACTTTCACGTAGCGCAAAACGACGGCAGTGTGTTCGGCTCGGGTTCGCATGAGAAGACCGGCCGTCACTGTCTTGCCACTGATCCCAAGGGCAAACTCAACATCGCCCGAGACTCGGGCTACTGGCTGCGCGATGCCAAGGGCAAGGTCACGAAGAAGATCAAGCACCTCTGCTGGGATGGTTGCATGTTCCCGAACGAAGTCTTGATGAAGCAACAAACCTGGAACGACATCCTCGCGGCCATGATCCAGGTCCGCGAGAACCACGGTTGGCAAGCCTGAGCAAGTTCAACACCCTCCAGACAATTTATGGCAAAACCCCTCCGCATCGGACTGATCGGCTACGGCTTCATGGGCCGGGCACACTCGAACGCTTATCGCAAGGTCAGCAATTTCTTCGACCTCGAATATCAACCTGTCCTCAAGGCCATCTGCGCCCGCAACGCGGAAAACGCTGCCGCCTTCGCCAAGAAATGGGGCTATGAATCCATCGAGACCGATTGGCGCAAGCTCGTGGAACGCGACGACATTGACGCGATTGATATTTGTACGCCCAATAATTCGCACGCCGAGATCGCCATCGCCGCCGCCAAGGCCGGCAAGATGATTCTCTGCGAGAAACCGCTTTCAATGGACGGTCCGGAAGGCGTGAAGATGGTCAAAGCGGTCGAGAAAGCCAAAGTGCCGAACATCGTTTGGTACAACTATCGTCGTGTTCCGGCGGTGACCATGGCGAAGAAATTAATCGAGGAAGGTCGCCTCGGGAAGATCTTCCATTATCGCGCCAAGTTTCTTCAGGACTGGACGATCAGTCCGGACCTGCCTCAAGGCGGCGCGGGCTTGTGGCGATTGGATGTGAAGGCCGCTGGCAGCGGAGTGACCGGCGACTTGCTGGCACATTGCATCGATACTGCACTGTGGTTGAACGGCAGCATGGACAGCGTCACGGCGATGACGGAAACGTTCATCAAACAACGGAAACATACTCTCACCGGCAAAACCGAGAAGGTCGGCATCGATGACGCGTGCGCGTTCCTGGCGCGATTCAAGAACGGCTCGCTCGCGACGTTTGAATCCACGCGCTATGCCCGCGGCCACAAGGCACTTTACACGTTTGAGATCAACGGCGAGAAGGCGAGCATCTTCTGGGATCTGCACGACCTGCATCGGCTGCAATACTTCGATCACAAGGACGAGGGCAAACTGCGCGGCTGGCGTTCGATCCACGTCACTGACCATGGCGGTGAGCATCCCTACATGGACAAGTGGTGGGTGCCCGGCCTGCAAATCGGTTACGAGCACAGCTTCGTTCATCAAGTCGCCGATTTCCTGGCAAGCCTGTCCACCGGCAAGCCCGCAGGCCCGACTTTCCGCGATGCGCTGGAAACGCAATACGTGTGTGACGCCGTGCTCAAATCCGCCAAGTCGGCCAAGTGGGAAAAAGTCCCACGGGTGAAGTAGTGGACTAAAACAAAAACCCTTTTGACAGATTCCGCCAGCCGCCTAGTCTGCGGGAGAGTTCACCATGAAATTCGGCATCAATACCTTTCTGTTCACCTCGCCGTTCAATAACGCGAGCACCAAACTCTTTATAAAGTTCAAGCGCTGGGGGTTTGACTCGGTTGAGATCGCGATCGAAGACCCATCGCACATCGACCCGGCGCATGTGAAGCGGGAACTCGACCGGGCGGGATTGGTCTGCGGCTCGGTGTGCGCAGCGATGGGGCCGGATCGCGATTTGCGCGGTGACGCCAAGGCGCAGAAGACCGGACTGGCCTACATGATGGCACTGTTGGACCAGATGGTGGTGCTGGATTGTCCTTCATTGATTGGCCCCGTGTATTCCGCCGTCGGTCGGGCCGATGCGGTGCCGCCGGATGAATACAAAAGGCAGTGGGCGACCGTCGTGAAGAATCTCAAGAAGCTTTGCCGGCACGCGAAGAAACGGGGCAAGCAGGTCTGTCTGGAGCCGCTGAACCGCTTTGAGACTGACTTCATCAACACCTGCGACCAAGGTTTGAAGATGATCAAAGACGTCGGCAGTCCAGCGCTCAAGCTGCACCTTGATACGTTCCACATGAATATCGAGGAAAAGCATTCGGCAGCAGCCATCCGTAAAGCCGGCAAACACTTGGCCCATTTCCACGCCTGCGGCAGCGACCGCGGCACGCCCGGCGGCGATCACACAGATTGGAAGTCCATCGCCAAGGCGCTCAAAGACATCCGCTATCAAGGAGATGTGGTCATCGAATCCTTCACCACCGACGTCAAGGTCATCGCGCGAGCCGCTGCCATCTGGCGCCGGATTGAGCCCACGCAAAGCGAGATCGCCGTCAAAGGTCTGAAGTTTTTGAAGCGAACCCTCCGGTAAACCGTCAACCCCTACAACCATGAAACGAACACTCTTTCTTACGCTTGCACTCTGCACACCACTGACGCTGCCAGCTCAATCCGAGGACGGCTTCCAATCCATCTTCAACGGCAAGGACCTTGGCGGTTGGGATGGCAATCCAAAACTGTGGTCGGTGAAGGACGCCGCGATAGTCGGCCAGACCACGGCGGAAAATCCAATCAAGGCCAACACGTTCCTCATCTGGACCAACGGTACGACCGCTGACTTTGAGCTGCGCTGCTCTTATCGCATCACCGCGCAAAACGACAAAGGCTTCGCCAATTCTGGCATCCAGTATCGCAGCAAAGTGCTTGATGCGGCAGGTTGGGTGGTGGGCGGTTACCAAGCGGACATGGAAGCCGGCCCGAATTACACCGGCATCCTATACGACGAGGCCAAGGTGGCCGGAGGCCGCGCCATCATGGCCGCTCGTGGCGAAAAAGTGGTTTGGGACAAGGATTGCAAAAAACAGGTTGCCGATTCCGTCGCCAAGCCCGACGAGATCCAGGCCACCCTTAAAAAGGATGGCTGGAATGATTATGTTGTCATTGCGCAAGGCAATCACCTTCAGCATTTCATCAACGGCAAACCGACGGTAGATGTCACGGATGAATGCGACAGCAAAGCGCTCAAGTCAGGTGTGCTGGCGCTTCAAGTTCACGTCGGTGGGCCGATGACCGTCGAATTCAAGAACCTGCGCCTCAAAACCCTGACTTCAGCCAAATCTGCGAGCAATGACATCGACCGAATGAGCGGTGTCTGGAGTATCTTTTCATCCGAATCGAACGGCTCCGCGTTGCCATCTGAAGATTCGGACGGCCTGACGGTCACGATCACCGGCAACAAGTATGCTGTGGCCAATGATGGTGAGCTAGACCGCGGCACATTCACGGTAGATGCCACCAAATCGCCGAAGCAGATGGATATCCGACCCGATACTGGTCCGGGTGCCAGTCGCCTGCTTCCCGCGATCTACGAATTCGACGGCGAAAAGCTGCGCGTCTGCTACGCCACTGCCGAGGGTGCGGAACGGCCCACCCGCTTCAAGACCACGCCCGATTCCGGTGACGTGACGATCACTTATCATCGCAAAGCCGCCAAGTGATTCGCGCCATGAAAAAGCTCCTGCTGGGCATCATGTTTACCTGCGCCCTGATAGCGCCAGCTGCTGACAAGAAGATCGTGTTCATCGCTGGCAAAGCCAGCCATGGCCCAGGCGACCACGAACACCGCGCTGGTTGTCTGCTGCTCCAATCCTGTCTGCAAAACACACCGGGTGTCACCTCGGTGGTTCACAGCAACGGCTGGCCGGACAGGCCGGATGCGTTTGATGGCGCGGACACTGTGGTGATTTACGCCGATGGCGGCGGCGGCCATCCGCTGTTACAACAGGACCGGCTGCGGACTTTCGGCGAATTGATGAACAAAGGGGTCGGACTGGTCTGCATCCATTACGGAGTCGAGCCAACAATTGAAAAGGGGCAGAAAGAGTTCCTCGATTGGATCGGCGGCGCGTTTGAGATCAACTGGTCGGTGAACCCGCATTGGACCGCCGATTTCAAATCGTTGCCCGACCATTCCATCACGCGCGGGGTGAAACCGTTCAAGCTTCAGGACGAGTGGTATTTTCACATGCGTTTCCGCGACGGCATGAAGGGTGTGACCGCGATCCTGAGCGCGGTACCGGATGGCAGCACCACGAATCGCAATGACGGACCGCACTCCGGCAATCTCACCGTCCGCGAAGCCGTGAAACGCGGCGATTCGCAAACCGTGGCGTGGGCCGCGGAACGGGCGAATGGTGGCCGCGGCTTTGGCTTCACCGGTGCACACTTTCATCGCAACTGGGCGAACGATGATTTCCGCAAAACGGTGCTGAACGCGATCCTCTGGACGGCAAAGGTTGAAGTCCCCAAGGACGGTGTGGCTTCGGCCGTCACTCCCGAACAGATGAAGGAAAACCTCGACGCCAAGGGCGAGCGCCGCAAATGACCTCGCGTCAGCGTGAGTTGAGCGACCAGACTTCTGGCGTGCGGCGGCCGGGCTTCATTTCCCCGTTCGGAATCACCACCTGATTGCGCCAGATCACCGTGGGCACCGTCGCCCGCGAAAGCGGTGATGCACCCAGGCTGCGCCACTTGTCAGCGTAGAGATCGTAAGCCAGCACTTCCTTGGAAAATCCGGGATGGGCCGACTTGGGCTCAAAGTTGACCAACGCCCCATCGTCGCCACTTACAATCAGCAGCTCGTTCCCGAGCTGAATCACCGGGGAGGGCGCGGCGGCCGCCGCCCGAGGCAGATCAGCAAGACGTTTCCAACCTTTGCCCGGCGTGAAACAGTAACAATCTTTCAAGTATTCGCGAACCGGCTTGCCTGCCACGTCGCGCGAAAGCCCAACCCCGCTGAAGAGAAAGAAGCCTCCGTCGCTCACACCAGCCACGGACAACATGCGTGCGGGACCGGGCCAGGGTTCAAGTTCGCGCCACGTCGATTTTTCGGCCGCGAGGTCAAGTGCCCAGAATGTTTTCAACGCATTCGTTGCTTCCGGCCGATCAGTACCACCAGCAAGGTAGAACGTGTCACCCACCAACGCGCCACAGCCGTTGGCCATCGGCCGGGGCAACGCCGGAAGCATTGTGGATCCGATTTTTCCGTCCTTCCACTGCAACAAAAATACCTCACGAAAATGCTCGCGCTCGTTGCTTCCGCCGGCGCAAATCACACCGCCTTTTGCGGCGACAGATACCCCGTAAGCAATGGCCCGGGGCAGCTTGAAACCGGTAAGCCACTTGCCTTCGGGTTTCGGCAACACAAAGATCGAATCGTGCCAGACCTTTTTCCCGCCTTCCCAAGGCATGGCTTCAGTAAAATTTGCGCCTCCAGCAACAATCAGTGCGTCTCCACTCACGCCCGCAAATGGCGCGGCAAACCCGATGGGGTCTGGAATCGGCGGCAGTTGATTCCAATTCAGATTCGTTGGTTGGGAATGCGCGTGAAAAGCGAGCATGACACCCGGCAGGCAGGCAAACCGGCCGGCGGACCAACGCAACGCCCGTCCAAACCATCGATTCATCTGGCGCTGCTTTGCTCCAGCCAGTCCAGCGGGATGCGCGTGAGCGTGATTGTTTCGTATGAATTGGTCTTGCCGCATTCGAACAGGCAGCCGACGGATTTATCCGGCAGGACGGCCAGGCAAGAATATGCCGCCGGCCCGGTGTACACCAGTTTGTCAACCGGCCACGTCGCGCCTTCATCATAACTGATCCGGACCGTCAGTTTCTCGCGCTTCGTGCTCGCTGGATTGGAGAACAGGATGCGGCTCCGCTCGCCATTGTCCGGCCAAGTGCCACGCAGGATGCTGGCCTGGCAAACCGGCTCGATCAGCGCATCATCCAGCTTCGCCCGCGACCACGTCTTGCCGCCGTCCTGGCTGGTCGCCACCGCCCGACGGTGTTTCTTGTGATACGAACGCATGTTATGGAGCAGCGAGCCGTCTGCCAGCTCGACGATGGTGGATTCATTGGTCTTCTCATCCTCAATCCCGCCCAATTGCCAGGTCGCGCCATGGTCATCGGAAAAGAAAACGTGCGACCGGGTCACAGATTGCGTGTGACTCGTCAGCAAGGAGTGATTGGCGGGAATCACAAGCCGGCCTTTGTGTGGCCCGCGGGTGAGCTGGATCCCATTGACCGGCCCGGTGGCATACCAACCCCAGTTGGTTTTCTTGATCGATGAAGTGATCTCCTGCGGCGGTGTCCACGAAAGTCCGTCATCACGACTTTGAGAAACAAAGACCCGCCGCGTGTCCCGGCTTTTCAGATAGCCGATCTGGTCCTCCTTGTCCGTACCGCTGTTCCACGTCAGCAACAACCAGACGATACCTGTGTCCCGGTCCACAACCGGCGTCGGGTTACCGCAGGTGTTCGCCGCGTCTGACCAGATGACCTGTTGCTCACTCCATGTCTGCCCGCCGTCAGTGGAACGTTTGAGCAACAGATCGATGTCGCCTGTGTCGCTGCGGCTGTTCTTCCGGCCTTCACAGAATGCCAGCACGGTCTGGTTGGTGGTCACGACCATCGCCGGAATGCGATAGGTGTGGTAACCGCCCTGCCCCGCGATGAACACTGGAGAGAACTTGGGTTCGCTACCAGCGATGACCATGCCCGCAAGGCCGGTCATCAAGACACAAAAGCAGAGAGTGATTCGCTTGATCATCGGTAAGATGGTTTGACTGAAATTCACTGCTTGCCTGCAGCACTCACTGGAGCGGATGCAGATGGCGTGGCGGCTACTGTGATGTTTCCTGGAAAGCCGACCCGCTCCAGTTCGCGTGTGAGCGATTCGAACGCTTCGGGCGATAGATTCTGCAGCGGCGCGCGCACCGGCCCGCAATCCAATCCGATGAGCTTCATCATCGCCTTGCCGGCAGCCAAGCCGCCCCGGCGGCTCATGACGGCGATGACCTGGATCGCTTGCGACTGATGTTTACGCGCCATTTCCATATCCCCGGCGGCAAACGCTTCGATGACGCGATGATACAAGGCCGGCATGTAGTTGTAGGTGCTGCCCACCGCACCGGCGGCCCCCATCGCGAGGGCGGCCAGCAGGATCTCATCGCGCCCGAACAAAATGTTGAAGCGGCCCCCATCGAAATTCAGACAGCGGCTGTACTCCATCAGATTCTCGTGCGTGAACTTGATGCCCGCCAGATTCGGGATGCGCGGACTGGCAAGTTTCAGGAAATCGTGCATCGAAAGCTCGACGCCCGTCATGGCCGGCATGTGATAGTAATAGAACGGCAGGCTCGGCGCCCCGGCAGCGACCTGCGCGCAATAATCCACCAGTTGCTCAACGTTGGTCGCGCGGAAAAAGGTCGGTCCGATGGTGGCAAAGGCAGCCGCGTTGAGCCTCTCCGCATGCGCGGCCAGCGTCCGGCTCTCCGCGACGGTGTGATGCCCGACGTGGATGATCACCCGCAACTGGCGCGGGGAGGCACTCATCCAGGCTTCCGCCACCTGCAAACGTTCATCCATGGAGAGCGACATACCTTCGCCGGTCGTCCCGCAGATGAACGCGCCATTGACTCCGTTCGCCGCCAACAATTCCGCCTGGCGGGCGATCATTCCGAGATTGAGGCTCGCGTCGGCGTTCATCGGCGTGAACGGTGCAGCGATGAGCCCCGTAAGTCTTGATTTCATAATTCCGGATTACCCGATCATTCCCTGGCCGTGGTGCGTTCCTGCAACCAGATGAGATCTTCGTTGTTCGGCGAGGAAACATTCAATTGCAACCACTGGCCGGGCGTCATCATCGGCATTGTCCGCGCGTCGCGCCAGCGTTTGATTTCCGAATGACCATCGGCGAACACCAGCCCGGCGGAGTTGCCGTGATAACTGGCGGGGAAATTGACCCAGATGATCGTACGCGGCGCGTCCGGAAACCCGGTCATGTTCACGGCAAAATACGCGTCGTCAATGCTGTCTTCGCGTTCATCCATCAACACCCAGGTCCGGGCTGGCCCGGGCATGGTCAAGTCGGACGACTTCTTGAACACCCGATAGCCGGGCGATTGCGACAACCGGCCTTCGGCCAGCCAGCTGTTCATGGCTACTGTCCGCACGCGCGGGTGGGCCACTCCACCATGAGTCGAAACCGAGCGATCTCCGGGACAACGCCAGACTTCGAGGTTGCTGCAATAGCGGTGAAGTTGGCTTTGTTCGAGCAGATAGCGATTCGTGTTGTCGGTGCTGTTAGCCATGTTCAGGACGCCCGAAACCCAGGTCTTGTCGATGCCCGAAGTCCCCACCTGTGATTGTTTGTTCAACGCCAGCCGGTCATTGTTATCCTGCGCATACATGAACCACGCAATGCCGAGCTGTTTGACGTTGTTCATGCACTTGATGCCCTGCGCCTTGGTTTTCGCTCTTGCCAACGCCGGCAGCAGCATCGCCGCAAGGATTGCGATGATCGCTATCACCACGAGCAGCTCGATCAGCGTGAACCCACGTCGATGAGTGGAACGCTGTCTTGGGCGACAATCGGTTTTCATGGGGGTGAGATTTGGCAAATCACTGCGTTACTACTCGGAAATGTTTCTGCGTTCCGCCGATCGGATAACTGACGTTCTTGGTCGTCCCGTCTCCCGGAACAGTCTGTTCATCGTTCCAGGCTGCACTCAACTCGGCCGTGGACTGAACTTTGTAAGAACGGCCTGCTTCCGTCGGAAAACTGAACGCGATGCTTGCACCAGACTGGATCACGTTCACGAGTTTCACCGACGACACAACTCCACCCAACGGAATGAACCAACTCGGGTCCAGCGCCGCGCTCGTGATCCGCACCGCGTCGATGTCACCCTCGAAGATGCGGTTGCCGGCCTGGAAGCGGCCAATGTAAAGATCCTGAGCATTTCCGATGACGCTGGTCGTTGAGGCATAAGTCGTCGCCGTCGGACTACCGTCCTGCACATAATCCACGTAGGCTCGCAATTGCTTGGCTTGGGCATCGTAGATGACTGCGACGTGATGCCACTGGCCATCGTTCAGCGCCTTCGTGCCACTGACACTCTTCGCGCCCCCGAAGCTGGCCCCGGGATTGATGTTGAACTGCTGCAAACCCGTCGCATTGATCCGCCACCACCATTCCGGCGTTGCCGCCAGTTGCTTCGCCAGGATCGAGCCAACGGCAGCCTGACCGATGGTGGTGGTGCGAAGGATCGCTTCCATGGTGATGCTCTGCGTTGGCGTGAAATTGAAGGCACCCGCCACGTCCGATACGGCAATGTGATTTGTGTTCGTCACCGTGAACCCGAGCGCCGAGGTATTGCCGTGATTCGTACTTCCCGCCACGTAGGGCAGACCGAACAAACTGGTGACATTGCCATTTCGCGCATTGCCGCTGAAATCAAGGATCGCGCCCGGTGTAGTATCAGCGTTGTTCCCTGGCAGTTTCTCGTTGAGCTGGTAAAGCGCGATCACCGGAATCGTGGAGATATTCGTAAAGCTCCAGGAGTTGGTCCACGAATTTGCAGGCACTGCCGTATCGTTGAATGTGGCTACGGCAAAGTGCACGCCACTGGCCAAGGCATTCGTCGGCACATAGGTGATCTTCGCCGTCGAAGCCGTCGAAGTCTTGGTCGAGTTCGCCGTCACCTCGGTACCGTCAATGAACAGTTTGAGCGACCCGAGCACCACGGATGTGTCACGGTTTTGAAACTCCGCGCTGATTGTCGCCGTCGGCGAAACATTCTTGGCCCCGTTGGCGGGCACCAGCGTCTTGACGATGGGTTGAAGTGCGACTGTGGTCTGGACAAACTGCGCAGCGCTCAACGCGCCCTCGCTGATCCGGACCATATCCACTTCGCCGTCGTAATCACTGCCACCGCCGATGAAACTGCCGATATGCAAATCCGCAGGGCGACCGACAGGGCGGTCAAAGACATTCGTCGAAATGGCTTCGAGCGCGTAGTCCGCATAGAGCCGGACCTGGCTGTTCGGCTGGTCATAGACAACGGCTATGTGATGCCACAGCCCGTCGTTCAAGGTGTTTGTGCCGCTCACGAAAGCGACATTGTTCATGCCCACCCGCTGTTTGCCGCCCGTCACCCCGGGGAATCGCCACCAGAATTCACCTTCGCCATCACCGGTGCCGTTCTTCGCCAAGATTGCACCGGTCGTCGTAGCCGTGTTTGTCGAACGCACAACCGCTTCGAACGTGAATGAACCTGTGAATGAAAAATTGCCGGCGGCATCGGGCACGACGATCCGATCCGCCCCGGTCGTGAAGCGTAACGCTGGTGTGTTACTGTAGTTGAATCCGCCGGTCACATAGGCAAGCGTGTCGAGATTCGCCGTGCCATGCCGCGCGTTACCGCTGGCATCGAGGATCGCGTTGGGTGTCGTGCTGGCAAAATTACCGGGCGTCTTCTCATTGAACCTCCAGTAGCCGCGCACAGCTTTGTTGGCGACATGGAACTGCCAGCTATTGGTTACACTCGTCGCCGCGCTATCCGTGAAGATGAGCGTTGCCGTATGCAAGCCAGTGCTCATCACCGTCGGCGTGTAAACCACGTTTGCGCCCATACCCGTCCCCGTGATGGCCGCAGCCACGCCAACACCGTCGAGTTTCAATTGGATGGTGTTGGTAACCACGGTCGTGTCGGCGTTATGGATTTCGGCCGCGATTGTGGCGTTGAAAGCTTCGTTGCCCGCGCCAGCCGCTGGACTGGCAGCGGCCAAAAACGGCACCTGTGCGCTGCCGACTGGCACGAAGATGAAATAGTTCAGATTCACATTCGCGCCACCGGAAACAAAAGTAAGTCGCAGCGTGCGAACCCCGCTCAGGCTGACGCCTACTTCATTGCCCAGCGCATCCGTCAAAGGGACAAACTCGTGATCCGAGTCGCTGACCGTTGGCGCGCGCCGGAAGCTGCCGATGGGAGCGAGCGTTTGCGAAACAGTCGTGCTTCCGCTGGTCACTTCATCCAACCGCGCAACGACTGGCACCGTTCCTGGTTTGGCCAGGCGGGCGAATACACGATAAGTCCCGGCAGGAAAAGTACGCGTGTAGTTGAGCCATTCCGTGTTCGCATGATCCCGAGCCATGTAGTCAGTCACGCCAGGATCTGACACCTGCGCATCGAGATAGGCCTGGCGCAAAACATCTGGACATACCGCCGTGCCCGACAGATCACCGATGCGATACTGCGTCAACGCTGGCGTATTCGTCTGATGGAAATCGATTCCCTCAGCGCCCAACTGGTCCAGATAATTGTTCGGGCCGGGAACAGATGACAGTTGGGGATTGTCGATGAACTGCCCACTACCAAAATTGTAATCTTCACCTTCTATTGAGAATGCATTGGCTGCAAACGTGTTGAACACCCATGACTGATTGACCTGGTTGCTCGCCAGGTCCGTCACAGAAACATTTACGCGATAAAATATGTTGGCGGTCAGTGCCGGCAATGTGACTGTGCGGTCATTGTTGTTGCCGGAAAACGCCAGCAGGCCGGTGATGTTGCTGCCATTGACCGTCACCAGGATGTTGGATTGCGCCACCCCTACAACCGGCGATTTCACCACAAAGCTCGCGATGTTCGTTGCGGAGAGAAAGCTCGCGTCGTTGACTGGCGCGAGATCCGCGACGTAGGTATTGGGCAGAACGAAATTCGTTGGCGCCAGCGCCCCCAACGAAATACGGACAAAGTCCATATCGCCTTCGAACTGACGGGTGCCGTTTTGAAACGCACCCATCCACATGTCCTGGGCGTTGCCGATCGTTCCGGAAGTGGCATAAGCCGCCGCCGCCGCGCCATCCAGCGTGTAGTCAACATAAACGCGGACCTGCTGCGCAGTCGCATCGTAAACCGCAGCCACGTGATGCCATTGGCCGTCATTCAAACTCTTTGCTCCACTCACGTTGCGCGAGCCACCCTGCGCGTCATCGATCCAGAACTGCTGCCGCCCGTTGGCATTGATACGCCACCACCACTCGCCGGGCTCACCCGGCGTGGTGTCCTGTTTGCTCAGAATCGCGCCGATACCGTCCTGGCCGATGTTGTACGTGCGGATAAGCGCCTCGAACGTGAAGCTCTGCGCCGGCGTGAAATTGAACGCGCCGGCAAGATCAGGAATGACAACGTTATCCGGGCTTAGCGTGAATGTGACCGCCGCACCGCTGCTGTAAGCTGCGCTTCCGGTGATATAATTGACGGCGGTCGCAGTCGTGCCGTGGTGTGCGTTGCCGCTGGCATCCAGAATAACGTTCGGCGTTGTGTCGCTGACATTACCCGGTGATTTTTCTGTGAACTGCCAGTGGGCGACTACCTGGGCATTGACAGTGCTGACGCCGAACTGCGTGAGCAGCAGTGCGCTGGCGAGCACGCGAAAGACATGGTCGTATTTCATGGGGGGTTGGAATTCGTTTTTGCTTTCGGAGGCAACCTTAAGCCGGAGGCTGGCGCCAACAAGCGGAGAGAACTTGTCATTTCATTAGACCACCAGCGGTTGAAAGGGACGGGTGAGAGTTCTACGAGGTGATTAATGGAGCGGACTCAGTCGCAACCGGAAGAACTGTTTCTCCGAAAGCGCAGCGGGATCACCAATAACCTGTTTGCGTTCAAACCGCCCGTCGCCGAGTGGTGTCAGTGACACAACTCCCGGGGCCGGCGACCAGTTGACAAACAGCGCAGAAGTTTCCAACTGCATTTCCAACCACGGCGGCAACGTGCGCTGGTACGCAGTGATGACGAGCGTCCCCGGGTTGATGACAGCGGCAATGCGCGGGATTGAATTGCTCGACAGCGCATCGGTGCCAAAGCCAAATTCAGCAACATCAGCGCTGCCATCAACATCGGTGTCGTCATCTCCCAACACTCCAAGTGAACCATAAGCCGTCCGTTCGAACGTATCCGGGATCATATCTGCATCCGCGTCGAACTGCGTCCAGCGCTTGAGAAATTCACCCGGGGCCAGCGCCCTGGGCGTGACACGCACCTGGTCAATGTCGCCGGTGAGATTGCGCGTCGCCGAATTGCCAAAGCGACCAACATTGAGGGGTTGATTATTTGCGAGACTCCCAGTGGTGGTATCCACGACGTTGGTCAGCAATAGACCATCCAGATAAAGCCGCAGCAGCTTCGTCCCGGGAATGCGCGTGTCACGCACGGCGGCGACATGATGCCAGAGCCCGTTGTTCACTGGCATTGAACCGCTCGCGATGACCTCAACCGCCCCATCACAGACCAGGAACCGCAGGAAACCGCCCTGCACGCGCAACCACCAGGAAGGCAGGAGTGGGCCATAGTCTTTCGCCACCAGTGAACCAGTTTGCGTCGAACCCGCTGGAATCCGGAACACTGCTTCGATTGTGAACGAGTTCGTCGCGCCATAATCAAAATGATTCTCAGTCGCAGCATCACTGATCTGGAGTCCACCCGTTCCATCGAACGCCAGCCCCACACCATTCCCGTAATTGGTACTACCCGCCAGATACGCAAACGCCTTCTGCGAGGTGAGATGATTACCTCCATTTGTTGGATCGATATCGAGTATCTCACCAATGTTGGTGCTGGCGGTCTGGCCGGAAAGCTTCTCTTCAAAATTCCAGAAGGCCGACTGGGGGTTCTCGGAAGCGGTTGCGGGACTGTCGAGCCATGCTTCATTGAACCGCGCCAAAGTGATCATTTCGTATGGCGAGATGCTGCCCTTCTCAAACAACAACGCCACTTCGCCCGCGGCAGTCAAAGTCATGTCCGAATATGCAGACGGGCCATCATACACGATCTTCGGCGCACTCCAGGATAAAGCCTCATCAGCCGAGGACCAGATGGACATCAGCGTCCGAGTATTCGCGTCGTTTGGACACGCAAAGAGGATCCGGTTCGAGATTGCTCCGACATCTGTGGCATGCACCCGCAGCAAACTGCCTTGCACAACCGGACAAACGAATGATGCGCGATTCGTAAATGCTCCCGTAAAACTTGATCCCCCATCTCCAGACCAGGCTTCGCCGCGCGTTCCCGGGGCGACACCACCCTGATCGCGTGTGTTGAAATAAATCCGCGCCCCGCCTCCCGCCGAAGTGGCAACCAATTCCTCACACATTGTTTCGTTCGGATTCACACCACCGCTGGCGCTGTTGATCGCCCCAAGTTGCCAGGTCGCACCATGATTGTCCGAATGGATGACGTGCGCGCCGTTCACTCCGTTGGTGGTGTTGAAATCGCAAGGCACGACCAATCGCCCGGCTTGCGCACCACGTTGAAGTTGAATCCCGTGGCCTGGCCCGGTGGCATACCAACCCCAATGGGCAAGTTTCACCGCCGACGTGATTTCAGTTCGCACCGACCAAGAGATGCCATCATTCGTGCTCACGGTGTGAAAGACGCGGTCATTGTTCCGGCAAAACAACAAATGAATGTGACCGGTCAACCAATCCACCACGGGCGCAGGATTGCCGATGGTGATGGTAGAGTTACCACCTTCCTCCTGCACGATGGTTTGCGCCAACCACGTTACGCCGTTGTTTGTCGAACGCCGCAGCACGATGTCAATGTCACCGCTATCGCTGGTTGAGTTTTTCCGCCCTTCGCAGAACGCCAGTAACGTGCCATTCGTTGAACGCACAATGGCCGGGATGCGATAGGTGTGATAACCACCCTGCCCGGCCGTGAACGGAACCGTTTCAGAAAAAGAAGGTGCTGGCTGGCCAAAGGCGGTAATGGCAGAGGTGATGGCGGCTGGTATCAAGCAGCGCAGTGGGGGCATAATCCTTCAACCCATAGCCCTCCCGGCAACGGGGAGCGATTTCTTAACGGTTGTCATTTCACTAGACCACAGGTTGAATCGTGACGTGCGGGGCGATTGAATCGATCATCCCGCGTCACCCGATGATACGTGCCAACGAAAATCCCCGGCGGCGGATCCGCTTCGACTGATGCTGCGCCCGCCGAAACGCCTTTCCCTCGTCGCCCAGTCCGTCGCGATCCTGAAGGAACACATCGCGTCGAGTTCGGCTGGCGAGGAATTGCCCAGTGAACGCGAACTGTGCGCCCAGTTGGGTATCAGCCGCATGACCTTGCGCGCCGCGCTGGCGCGTCTCGCGGACGAAGGCTTGATCAAAGGCGGCAAGGGACGCCGCCATCGGATCTCATCAGCCCGAACCAACCGGCATTTTACGACCAGTCGCAATGTGGTCATTCTCTCGCCGACACCATTGCCGGGCGTTGACCCGCGCGTGTTGTTCTGGATCGATGAACTGCGGGAAGCGCTAGGCAAGGAAGACTACAAGCTGGATTTTCTGCACCAGCGCAACTGTTATGCAGAGCATCCGCATCACGCATTGGCTGAATTGACCTCGCGGCTGCGACCTGCGGCGTGGCTGCTCTATCTTTCCACGCATGCCATGCAGCTATGGTTTTCCCAGCGGGGCCTGCCAGCGGTGATCCCCGGTTCACGCTATCCGGACGTGAAACTACCGTCGGTGGATGTGGACTACCGCGCCACCTGTCGGCATGCCGTCGGCCGATTCGTCGCCAAAGGTCATCGATGCCTCGCGCTGTTGAATCCACGGTCCGTCGCCGGCGGCGATCTCGAGAGCGAGTATGGCTTCCGCGAAGCCGGCGCCGCGGCAGGCGGCAAAATTGAAACGATCGTCGCACAGCACGACGGAACGGTGACGGGCATCTGCACACGGCTGGACCGGTTGTTGGAAAGCAGGCTGCGACCCACAGCATTCCTGGTTTCGCGTCCGACGCACGCTCTGACTGCGCTCGGCCATCTTGTGCAACGCGGCATCCGCTTTCCAGCCGCGGCGGCACTGATCGCGCGAGATCACGACTCGTTTTTGGAACACGTCGTGCCCTCGGTCGCATGCTATCAAGCCGATCCAATCCTGTTCGCGCACAAGATTTCGCGCGTCGTGCTGGAAATGGCCTCCGGTGGTGATGCCCGCTCGCGGGATTACCGGATCATCCCGCGGCTGATTTCGGGGAAGACACTAGAATAAACAAGGTGACAGCGGGCACAACCCGGCCCGGCCCTCACAGCCCGTTCAACAAGTCCACCAATTGCCGCAGGCGACCGTAATCCCGGCGGTTGAAGGCAAAGGCGATGCGTTGCAGGTTCAGGCAATCGTTATCCTCGCGTTCCTCCGGTGTTGCTTCAATGCGCTGGATCTTCCCTTCGAGCACGATGTCACCAAAGTCCTCATTCAGGGCTTCAATCGCCGTGTCCGTCGGCGCGTGATCCAAACGGATGATGAACAGGTCCTTCACGAAACGCGTGGAGTGGAAGTTGCGATAGAAGCGCGTGACGATCTTCACCGCTTCATCCGCACTGTCCGTGATGCGATACAGGTTGAGATCGTCCGGTGAGATCAAGCAGTCGCGCAACAGATGCTCACGGATGTTTTTGTCCCACGTCTTCCAATACGTCCCGCCCGGTTTATCCACGAGCACCAAGGGCATGAGCTGGCTTTTGCCCGTCTGCATAAGCGTGATGGCTTCGTA
>Ga0315910_10000694_pt1 | contig 32513 bp, 31 predicted proteins | sample EdamamesoilMG_FD_204470 | JGI IMG/M metagenome (GOLD analysis project Ga0315910, IMG submission 204470) | Garden soil microbial communities collected in Santa Monica, California, United States - Edamame soil | ecosystem: Environmental > Terrestrial > Soil > Garden | place: USA: California... | reverse complement strand
GCGCGGATCTGCAAGCCCGCGACGTCCTCGTCATTGAGACACGCAAGCGCCTGACCCAACAGTTCCCTGGGCACGACAATGAACGTGTGGTGCGGCTTGAGGGTGATCCCTGCTACTTGCCCGATGGGGAATCCCGTATCAGCGAGCGTGTCGAGGAAGTCGTCCTCGGTCACCTCATCGTCTTGTCCCACGTTCACGAAGATGCGCGCCTGTTTGCTGGCCGCGACCGAGGCGCCGACAGCTCTCGACTCAGCGCGTGGGGAGTCGGGCGTTTCGCCGCGCAACAGCGCTTGCTCTTCAGCGCTCAAGAGGTCCGCGGCTGAGATGACATCCATGTCTTCCAGGTCCATGCCGCCCGGTTCGTTCAGATCCGAGGTGGCGGCGTCGAACTCAACGTGGGTGGGCTTGTGCTGCGTGCGCGGCCGACCTTGACGCTCAGCTGAGCCATGCTTGGGCGGGCGCGGTTGATCATGAGCCTGCGACTCAGCATGCACTTGCGGTTGAGGATGAATGCGCGGTTGAGCATGAACCTGCGCTGCTGGCTCGGCGTGGGCAGCAGCTGGCTGGGCCTCGTCGGTTGCGGCAAGGACCGCGGCCGGGATTGGGGCACTTTCGAGGCCCGTATCCTGCGCGTCTGCCGGTTCGGTTTCGAACTCGGTCTCGGTCTCGGTCTCGGACTTGTGCTTGTCCTTTTTCTTCTTCTTTTTCTTGCGCTTGTCGCGTGATTCTTCAACCACCGCGGGGGGCACGGCTTCGCGACGCAGAGCTGCGGCGGTGTCGGTTGCCTTGGGGTGCGCGCCCAAATGATCTGCTAACAGACCAGCGACGATGAGCTCGGCTTGATCAGAGCTGAGCACCCGCTTGGCCAGGCTGCGATCGGTCTGCCCCAATGCCGAACTCGAAAAAGCTTGAATCAAAAATTGCACCAAGTCGGTTTCGCGTCGGGTCCGCAGCTCGAGCGGTCGCGGTAGATCGCGTTCGACGGGGAAAATCTTGTACGTGAGCCGCAGCATGTACAAATTGCCGACGTCCTGAGGTGTGATCAAACTGAGCGCGGTGCCTGTGCGCCCGGCGCGCCCGGTGCGCCCGGTGCGATGCACGTAATTCTCCGTTGATTCGGGGAAGTCCGCATTGATGACGTGAGTGAGATGCGAGATGTCGATGCCGCGCGCGGCCACGTCCGTACACACCAAGAAACGTAGTCGACCCTCGCGCGTGGCAGACATGACCTTCTCGCGGTCCTTTTGCGAGAGATCAGCGTTGAGCCAGTCCGCTGCGTAGCCTTGCCGCTGGAGCGCGACGGCCAAGGTCTTGGTCTGATCGCGGGTGTTGCAAAAAATAATGGCGCTCTCAGGGTTCTCTATCTCCACCAATTGCACCAATTCTTCCGCTTTGCGTCCGGTGCTGCGATACACGTAGTGCTCAATGGAAAGTGCGCCTACGTGGTCTCCGCTGAGTGTGATGAACTCAGGAGTCTTGAGGCGTGAATCGGCGATTCGCTTTACATCCGGCGGCAAGGTTGCCGAAAAAAGCAGCGTCTGGTGCCCGGCGGGCAGCTGCTCCATGATCTTGGTGATCTGCGGCAAAAAGCCCATAGAGAGCATCTCATCGCTTTCATCCAAGACCAACGCAGTGATGCTCTTGGCCTTCAAGGTGCCGCGCTCCAGATGATCGAGCACGCGGCCCGGGGTGCCCGCGATGACGTGCACGCCGCGTTCGATGGCATCGATCTGCGGGTTGATGGCAGCACCGCCGTAGATGGCGGCCACAGACACGCCCCTGAATTTGCCGAGCAGCTCGAGCTCGCGATGGATCTGCAACGCCAATTCACGCGTGGGGCAGAGCACCAGTACCTGTGGCTTTTTACGTTCTACGTCAACGATGCGATCCACGACCGGCAGACCGAAGGCTGCTGTCTTTCCGGTGCCGGTGCGAGCTTGGACGACCACGTCCTTGCCCGCGGCCACGCTGTCGAACACAGCCCGTTGTACGGGAGTAGGGTGAGTGTAACCAAGAGCGTCGACGGCCTTGCGCACCTCATGGGAAAGAGGCAGCACGTCAAAGGTCGGGGGGGCCGAGCTAGATTCGGACTCGGTGGTAGGATGAAGTTGCATCACGGTGTAGGAATGGAGAGTGCCTTGACCAAGCGAGGCGTGGTCCGGCGTAAATGGGTGAGTTCAACCGCGTTGAGGCGAATGGATCGCTCTTCGGCGTAGCGTAGAAGCTCCAGGGAACGGATTGCCCGTAAGGCTACTTTATCCTGGCTGCGTTCGCACCTGTGGACAATGGCCCGGGACTGTCCCCAAGCCGGGTGGAGGTCTGAGCGGAAGGCGCGGAGTGCCTCCCGCTCGTTGAGCGTGTGGTCGGTCGCGTGGTTGCGTGCCGTTTCCAGAGCCTCAAGCAGCGCTTGGGCGCCGGAGCGGCAATCATATTGGGTTGTTTCCAAAGGTGGCCAGAGCGACTGGGACAGCACCGACAGGGTGCCGAACCCAATCAACCAAAGCGCCAACCCCCCCAAAAGCCAGAGCACGCTTTGGCGGATGGGTCCGCGACCGCGCCGGGCGGGACGCGCCACAAGCTCTCCTGGGGGATTGACCATGGGACCCGTCTAGTGGCGGGAGGGGCAGCTCGTCAAATAAGGGAAAAATGTCGCCGCCGAGCAACCGGGGCTGGCCGGCCGAGCAAACCGCCCGAACCACCATGCAGGGGCGTTCAGTTCTGTATCTGATTGACCGCGCGCGACGACTCCATCATAGTTTCAGAAATCTTTGAAAGAAGCGAAGCCAGTTTTCGATGACTCTGCAATTTGACACCGCGCTCGGGGTCCTCAAGAAAGGCGGCGCTGCTCGAGCGGCAGGCGAGCGCTTCACCGCACGTCTGGATGATCTCCAAACATTCCTGGCGGGAGACTGGTTGGACGTGGAGACGGCCCTCGCGCAACTGGTCGCGGAAGGCCCCCAGCCGGCCGTGGCCGCCGCCGAACATTTAGTTACCCGCGGCGGCAAGCGCGTACGCCCGCTGTCTCTGCTGCTTGCCGCGCGTTGTTTTGGAGGAGCCGCAAGCCGCGCCATCGTGGACATGGCCGCGGTGGTGGAGTTAGTTCACTCCGCCACTTTGCTTCACGATGACGTGGTCGACGAGGGGATGGAGCGCCGGGGCGCCCCCACTTCACGCCGCATCCATGGCAATGGCGTGAGCGTGCTGTCGGGCGATCTGCTCCTGGTGAGCGCCCTGGATCGCACCCGTCAGGTAGCCCCTCAGCTTTTGCCTGAGCTCATCATGACCTTGAGGCGATTGGTTGAAGGCGAAATCGTGCAGTTGCGCGGGCGTACCGAACTGGATGTGAGCGAAGAGACGTATGAGCGGATCCTGCTCGACAAGACGGCGTCGCTGTTTTCCTTCTCTACCCGGGCCGGGGCGCGTCTTGCCGGGGCTGACCCAGCTCAGGAGGGTCACCTGGCGGAATTTGGCGAGCAATTGGGCTTGGCGTTTCAGCTCGTGGACGACGTGATTGACTACGAGGGACAGGGCTCGGGCAAGACGTTGTTTGCCGACTTGCTGGAGGGCAAGCTGACCTTACCGCTGGTGCTTGCCATGCAACGTGACGGTGGCTTGGTGGAGCTGGTGCAAAAGATCCACCAAGGAGACGACAGTCTGGTGGCTGATGTCAGTCAACGTGTTGTCGCGAGTGGGAGCTGCCAAGAAGTACGTACACGCGCGCGTGAGCATACGCGTCGTGCCTTGGCTGCGCTCGACCTGGTGCACGCTTCTCCGGCGCGCGAACTCTTGCGCGCGGTCGCTCAGGACATGACGCGCCGGGTGTTCTGAAGCGCCGCGGGGCCTCGTGAAGCGGTGGGCCGGTTGAAGGCGCGCCGTCGGCGCACCGGCCCTCAGTTCAACGCGCCCCGATCACCTTCGGGTGGAGGTCGTTCACCAAATACGGCGCTGGCAACTTCGCTCTCCAGGGTGGCGGTGATGGTCTCGGCGATCCGATCCACGTTGCCCGCCAAACGTTCGATGTTCCGTTGGTAAACGAAGACACGCAACAGTTGCCCGCGGCCGTCTCCCGCATCGTCGAGGAGAATGGGTGCGCGCGGGTCGGCGCCGTCGACCACCACCTCGACGCCGGGTGCGTCTGCCACGTAGAGTTCCTTCGCGTCGACGACGGCCCGCAGTCGCGGATTGATCAGGAGCAGCGCCTGCTGTGCTGTTTCGTGAAATGCATCCCTAGACAGGCTCCAGGGGAAGGGAGGGAGCTCCGCGTCGAGCTGCAGACTCTTGAGAAAGGCTTGAGTGGCGCGCGCAGAATCCCCGCGTTCGTCCAAGATCATGGCTAGGTAGTACGGCGCCTCGGGGTTGTCCGGGTCGCGCCGCATCGCGTCTTGGAGCAGTTTTTCCGCATCGTCCGCTTGGCCCGTCTCGAACTTGGCGCGACCGACCAAGAAGGCGTGGTGCGGGTTTTCATACGGGCCCAGCGGGATGCGATTGCACACGACCAGCGCGTCTTCGCTGCGGCCAAGCCCCATCAGTGCATCAAATTTCAAAAGCAGGGCATCCGTGAGCTCGTCATCGGTCTCCACCAAATCGATAGCGTCGTCACAATACGCTAACGCCGACTCAAAGTCGCCGATGGGGAAGATGCAAATTTCAGCCGCATTGAGGATGGCCTCGAGGAAGGTGTCGTCCAAAGTGATGGCCTGCACGTAGTAGTCCAGCGCCTCATCGTGTTCGCCGCGTAGAGCACATGAAAAGCCAAGCAAGTTGTGGGCTTCCGGCGAATCCGCTTCAAGCTCGAGGGCACGCCGAGCCGAAGCCTCCGCGCCGGTCGCGTCGCCGCGTTGCGCCAAATCCCAGCCGCGATCCAGGTGGGCCGTAAACTGGTCCATGCGTTGGTTATTAGGTGGACTCGGGCATTAAGCAACTACAAAAATAGTGAGCACTGGGGGCCCCTGTGTCCGTCCATTTTGCGGCTTGAGCGGCCGTGCAGTTTGAGCGGCCCCGCAGCTTGAGCGGCTCTGCAGCTTGAGGCGGCGGACTCGGCTGCTGGTTGTGGTTGCGGCCCCTTGGTGCGGCGTCGGCCGTGTGGCATGGTGCCCCCCGTGAGCGCTGATGCGTATCGGCTTGATTGGCCCGACGGGTTCATTGCCCCAGCCACGGCGGCGGGGTGGCTTGAGGCGTTTGTCGCGGCCTGCCCCAAAAGCCCGTGGGGGATCGCTGGGCACGGCTATTTCCCGGGCTCGGCCACTGCGCAAGCTGGTGAGCACGTCCGCAAGGAGCACCTGCTCATCGGCTTTGGGATCCACGGCAATGAATGGGGAACGTTGCCGGCCGCCGTGGCGCTGGCCCTGCATCTGCAGTCGGGCAAGCTCGTGGCGCGCGGCCCGGTGAGTTTGTTGCTCGGCAATTTGGATGCGCTGCGACAGGATGTGCGCTTCGTGGATGAAGACTTCAACCGCGTCTTCAGTTTTGACCAACCCGCCCACAGTCTGGAGCGCAAGCGCGCTGCTTTAGTGCGGCCCTTGTTGGACGCCGCTGACTTTTTCTTGGACTTGCATCAGACGCAAACGCCCACTGAGTCGGCGTTCTGGACATTCCCATGGTCGGATGAGCTGGGGGCCTGGGCGCGCATCATTGGGGCTGCCTCCCGCGGCTTGGTACGAGCCCCTGGCGGCGCGTTCGCGCCCGGGCGCAAGTGTTTGGATGAGTATGTGCGCGACCGCGGCAAGTGCGGCATCACTGCCGAAATGGGCGAAAAGGGAGCGAGCCCGGCGCAGGCGCAGGCTGCTTATCAGGCGGTAGCACGGCTGATCCGCGCGTATGATGAACACACCATTTTTGGCGCGAGCATCACGCAGCTTGCCCAGCGCATGCCCGCTATTGATTGGTACCAGACGGTGGAGGTGCTTGCGCCGACTGAAAAAATGACCCGGCTTCGTCCAGGGTTTGCTTGTTTTACCCCCGTAAGCGCGGGCGAGGTGCTGAGCGCGGCCGGGGCGCCGCTGATTGCTACGCAGTCGGGGGTGCTGGTGTTTCCCAAGTATCCAGCCGAAGGCGAGGAGTCTCCACCGGAGCTGGTTCGACTGGCCGCGCCCATCCCAAACCCTAGTGAATTGTACGGCTGACCCGGATCACGGTGTGTACTTACACGTCACCTGGGGTTGAAATTCACGAGCGGGTGAGCCGATGAAGGTCACCACGGTCGTGGCCTCTTCAGGCTTGAGGTTGACGGTGATGGGCTCCGGGTTGACGTTGGTGGACACCGCACAAGAAACAGACTGCGTGCAGCCGTTCTTCACGTCCACCAGATGATCGTAACCCAAGCTGTAGCGCACTCGACCTTGGTAGGTGACGCACGTGATGGGGGTGGGGGGCGACGGCGTGTCCAGTCCCTGGGCGTCGTTCACCAGAGCGCTCCGCAACGGCGCGGGCGGACTCGGATCCGTCAGTTGGAACACACAAAGAAGCAGTGCAGCGCGCAACATGAGGACTGTGATCAGGGGTTGGGCAGTTGGAGCTTGACCACACGACCTCGCGGCGGATTGGGGTCGACTGGCGGTAGACCGAGCACGTGACGCTCGATGAGCGGCAGAGCGTGCAGAGCCGCGCCCTCCACCCGTAGCTCCGAAAAGGGCCCAGGAAAGTAGGCGACGAGGATGTAAATTCCGGCGAAAACGCGCGCAAAATAGCCAATGTCCTGGCCGTGGTGGAGTCTCCTGAAGCTGCTCTCGTCGGCGCGATGGGCGCGCCATGCAGCGCGTACCTGTTGCAACGCGCGAGCGTGGAGCAGGTGCGCTTGGCGAGCGCGCAGTGGGCGACTGGCCATGCGAGAAACGAAGAGCTCCAGCCGACTGCGGTCCTCGCCTTGGAAGCCGCTCAAGGAAGCTGTGCGGTCATCCTCTCTCAAACCGCTCACCACGGCCAAATCAACTGCGCGCGTGCGCGCCAGGCTGTCGAGTTGGGCGACCGTGAGCAGCGTGTCGAGGTCTTCCTCGGCGTTTCTGCCCTCTGAACTGCCCCAAATGACCGGAGACTGGATGTCGATGACGGTCGCCCCGGTCGCGCCGATGCGCCCAGAGAGTGCACACAGTTCGTCATCGAGACGGCGCTGCGCCAATTGTTGTTCAGCGTCTTCGCGCGGCACCGGCGCGGCGACTGCGCTATCGAAGAAGGTGACCGCAAGCTGACGCAAGCGCAGGCTCGCGCTCGCGCGATCTTCAGGCGGGGACTGGAAGATAGCCACCAACCGAAACCCGCTGGGCGTGCCGGCTGCCACGATGTCCGGCGCTTCAGGCGGGCGCCCGCCAAATTCGAGGCGGGCATCCAAGCAGCCCATCTCCTGCTTGACCAGACGGAGCGCTCGCTCAATGGCTTCGGAATTCACGCGCGTATGATAGCAAGATCTCGCCGTGGCCAAGCCCTCGGCCTGGTTGGGCGTGTTTTGTCCCCGAGCAGCGGCCCCCTGCGCCCGCGCGCGGGCGTACGATGAAGGCGCGAAGCGCTTCCGGCTGAGACCGCTTTTGGATGATCCAGCTCAGCTCTTGCTGGAAGCAGGCAACACTCGCGCCGGTGTGGGGGTGGGCTCAGCCACGGGGGCCGGACCACCAGCCTTGGGGATCTTGTAGCTGCGCTTGGCGACGATGGTCGTGCCGCGCAAGCCGTTGGCTTGTTGGATGGCGCGCACCGTGGTGCCGTAGCGCTTTGCTAACCGACCCAGGGTGTCGCCCTTGCGGGCGGTGTACTGGGTGAAGACAACCACTGGCTCGATGATGCGCTCGCTGACCAAGTGCGGATAAGCGATGCGCGCATTTTCTTGCGCCTTGGGATTGAAGAAGCGCACATGGATGTGGGTGGCGTGCCCCGGTGCGTGGCGGACGAGCGCGGGGCGCTCGACGCTGCCCGTGAACACCTGCTTGAGCCATTGGGGGTCTTCATTGATTTTTTGGGCGTGGCTCTTGAGCAGCACCTGCACATAGCGATCGATGAACAAGAACTCGACGTCCGTTTCCGTGATGAGGGCTTTGACCAACGTCCAGGTGCGCTCCACATCGAGCGTCTCTGCCGTTGCCCGGCGGTACCAGACGCGCTTGGCTTTGTAGTAGAATCCCAGGTCCACATCACGGCCAGACTGGTGGCTCAGATGCGGGCTCAAATAGCCGCCACCCGGCTTGCTGATGTGACCTAGGTGCAGCGGGAGGGTGCCCGGGTGTTCCGCGTGCACGGCGCGCACGGCGCGCTCCAAAAAGCCGACGGTCTCTTCGGTCCCGTAGCAAAAATCGGGCGCCACGATCTCAAATAGTTCCCCCGTCTGCGGCTGTACCGGGTTGAGCAGCTGCCCATTGTGTGGATAGCCCAGGGAGAGTGAGCCGAGCGCAGTGGGGCGCTCATGCACCAGCTGCGCCAGCTGCGGTCCCGTGAGCGCAGACAAGTCAAATGGCACGACGAACTTGGACGCCCCGAGCCCCGGCGGCAGAGCATCGGCCGAGGCAGGCAGCGCAAGGCCCATGAGGCCCACGGCCGCCCACGGAAGGATGCCCCGCGCCAGCCACTTCATGGCCCGTTGGCCAACCTTGGTCGGCTGCGTGCATGAGCCCAAATGACACGGGGTCCCAAAATGAGAAGTACAGCTCGGCCGGGGGTGTCCCGCACGAAAACCGGGGATGAAGCGGAAAAACTGGGAGCTCATGAAAGCATCAGTGGGAGCTCATGAAAGCATCAGGAAGATGAGAACGCGAGATGGCGTTTGTATCATACTCAGTCACGAACTAACCTTGGCAGCAGCGGTGCGAGCTAAGGCTCTGGATTTTTGCTTGCGCTTGGGGAATTAGGCAAGCCTGAAAAAGACAGTTGGGCTGAGATGAGGAGGGTAGTGGAGATGACCTACAGAGGTTCCAAGGTGGGAGAGAGTAGTTATTGGGCGAAAGCAGGCTCGCAAATCTGCCCTGGCCAACAAGACGGCCAGATTGGTGCGCACTTGAGCGGGCATGGGTGGAGCCGCGTGTGGGGGGGCGTGGTCTTGCCACTCGCCCTGCTCGGTTGCGCGAGCAGTACGGCACCGGCCGAGAGCCCGACGGAGACGAACTCCAGCTACGAGGAGAGCACCCCGAGCGAGGATGCTGCGGCAAGTGCAGACGCAGCGGAGGGTGAATCCACTGCCACAGACACGCAGAGTGCCTCCAGTGCGCCCGCCTCGGAAGAAGACTTGAAGCAAGCGCTGCAGGTGGTCATCCAGGATGAGTCGCTCTTGAGCGAACTCAAGCTGGGTGAACCCGGGCGGTTTCCGCTGAAAATTGCCGGTCAATCCTTGTCCTCGGGTCTTGAATTGAAAGCGCACAGTGAGGCGGTGGAAGTGGTGAGCGCCCCCGCAGATCCCAAGAGCGTTGCGGTGTTGATTTTTACTAATATCGACATCACAAACAGCCAAGGTACCTTCAAGTACCGTTACGACGTGGAAGGGATGCGCGGCACCTCTTACGTGGAAAAGAACGACCAAGGGGTGTGGGAGCTCAAGAGCAGCCGGGTGTCTGAGTACTGACCAGCTGTGCTCTGTGCCACGCGGCCGTAACGGCGAGCCCTGCGGGCAGAGTCGTGTACGGCCCATTGCTGGACGCGTAGCGTGCTCCGTCCAGGACCGAACGTGCCACGTCACCGGGACGTGGGGGCGCAGGTACCAAGCTGGACTTTGAACCGGGACACAAGGTCAGTACTTGTGCAGCCAGCGCGGCGGTGGTGGTCCCTTGGCCCGTGCCCAGGTTGAGCAGCGGAGCGTCCAGTTTGCCTTCCAAGGCCTCCAAATTGGCCCGAGCCACGTCTGCTACGAAGATGTAATCGCGGGTGCACCCATCATCCCCCAAGGCGTGCGCCGCGTTGATCAACAGCGGGGCTCCGCTCTGCGCGCGCTCCAGAAAGATGGCGACCACACCGGCCTCCCCGTGCGGATTTTGTCGGGGGCCGTACACGTTGGCATAACGCAAGATGCGCGGAACCAAGTGGCCTTGGGCCTGATAGGTGCCCAAGAGCATTTCGAAGGCGAGCTTGTTGATGGCGTAGGGGCTGATGGGAGCGGGCGGGTGCGTCTCGCACGCGGCACCGTCTGCCACGTCGCCATAGATGGCGCCGCCCGTGCTGGCGAACACGAAGGTCTTGCTGCCCGCGGCGCGCGCTGCCTCCGCCACGTGCAGCCCGCCGAGCACATTGATGGTGGCGTCCGTGAGCGGTGAGCGCATGGAGACGGAGACGCTGGCCTGGGCCGCCAGATGCGCCACTGCGTCGGGCCCAAAGCTCAAAAAGGCACGCAGCGTGGCGGCCTGATCGCGCACGTCACAATGAAAGAAGGCCACGCCGGGCGGAACGTGCTCGCTGCGACCGGAACTCAGGTCGTCGAGCACAGCCACCTCGTGCCCGCGCAGCAGGGCGAGGTCCACCACATGACTGCCAATGAAACCGGCCCCGCCGGTCACCATGATCCTCACGCTGGCTCGGGTATCACGATTCGATCAGACAATGAAGCCGGGAGTCCTCGCGCTCGACCCCTGGGCATCTTGGAGCTACACCGCGCCCACCAACATGGACTTTGAAGCTGTCACCGATCCACTGCTTGTCGTCGACGAGTGGCGAGCACAAGCCGAACGCACCGGTTTGGCTCTTCCAGAAGCTATGGTGCTGGCCACGGTGGATGAACAGGGTGCCCCCCACGCTCGGGTGGTGTTGCTCAAGGGGCGTCGCGGCCGTGGCGTGCAGTTTTTTACCAATTACGACAGTGACAAGGGGCAGCAGCTGCGCCATCAGCCGCGCGCAGAGGTGTGCATTCACTACCCGGCGCTGGCCCTGCAGGCACGCGTGAGCGGGTTGGTGCAAACGCTCACTGGGCGGGAGTCCGACGCGTATTTTGCTACCCGGCCTCGGGAGAGCCAGCTGGGAGCTTGGGCATCCGCGCAGAGTCGTGAGCTTGCCTCGCGGGCAGAACTCGATGAGGCCGTGCGGGCCCTCAGCGCCAAGTTTGCCGGGCAGCCTGTTCCGCGTCCTGCGCACTGGGGTGGCTATGAGCTCGTGGCCGACACGGTGGAACTGTGGGTGGGTCAGAAAGGACGCTTGCACGATCGGGCGCGTTATCGGTTTGATGGCGAAGACTGGCAGTGCGCGCGGCTCTACCCGTAACGATACGGTGGCGTAAGTACGAAGCTTGGCAGTGAGGCAGCGCTCAGACGTGCCCATTGGTGAGCGCTTCGTCTACGTAAATACGGAGTGAACGCGCTCATATAACCGGACGGGGCCAGCTCGAGCGGGTGGTCAGCGCGGGGCCTTTTGCGTAGGCTTATGCCCCATGAACCCTAGGACCAAATCAATCGGAATTTTGACGTCAGGCGGTGATTGTCCCGGGCTCAATGCGGCCATCCGCGGCGTGGCCAAGGCGGCCATGCATTACGGCATTACCGTGGTGGGAGTTCAAGATGGGTTTCGTGGACTGGTGGAGAACCGCACGATGGTGCTCGACGCCAAGATCGTGAGTGGTTTGTTGACTGAAGGGGGGACCCTACTGGGCACCTCTCGAGACAAGCCGCACAAGATGACTATGGGTAAAGAGACCATGGACATGACGGCGGTCGCTGTCGCCAACATGAAGAAAATGAACATCGATTGTTTGGTGTGTTTGGGGGGCAACGGCACCCAAAAGAACGCGCATCGACTGCGTCAGGTGTCTGACATTCCCGTGATCACCCTGCCCAAAACCATCGACAACGATGTCGGGAGCACGGATGTTTCCTTCGGTTTTGACTCTGCCATGAGTATCGCCACCGAGGCGATCGATCGCTTGCACACCACGGCTACCAGTCACCATCGCATCATCGTCTGTGAGATCATGGGACACGAAGCTGGTTGGCTGGCCCTGGGTGCGGGCATTGCCGGGGGTGCGGATGTCATCCTCATCCCCGAGATCCCCTACGACTTGGAGGTGGTGGCGGAGCATTTGCGCAATCGGCGCAAGCAGGGCAAACGGTTTTCCATCATCGCCGTCGCGGAGGGCGTAAAAACGGTGGAAGAGGCGGCTGAAGAGGCGCTCCTTGCGGCGGACCCCGATCGGAAAAAGCGCAAGAAAAAGAGTGAGGAGCGGCAGGAGCCCGAGGAGGGACCAGGCGGGGTGCATCTGGTGCAGGAGCCCGTGGCCAGCCGCATCGCGCGTCGGTTGCAACAGATCACCGGCACTGAAGCGCGGGTGACGTCCTTGGGCCACGTTCAAAGGGGCGGCGAACCCACGGCGTTCGATCGACTCCTGGCCACACGGTTGGGCACGTACGCCGGGCAACTGCTCGCTGACGGTGTGTACGACGTGATGGTGGCCGTTCACGGGACGCAGGTGGTCGGTGTGCCGCTGCATGAGGTGGCGGGGGTCAAAAAGTGCGTCCCCGTGGACCATCCCTGGCTCAAAACGGCCCAGCTCGTCGACACGTGTCTGGGCGCCTATCGCCCGTAGAGCCAGTTTAGGCCCCAAAAGGACGCGCTTGACTTCATGCACCAGCGCCGTAGGTCTCGCTCGCAATGAACGAATCCGCCTTGCCCCGCGTTGTCATGGTCAAGAAGAAACTCGCAAGCGGCGAGCCATGTCGCAAATGCGTGCAGGCTGAGGACATGTTGCGCAGGCGCGAGCTGTGGGACACCGTGGATGAAGTCGTGGTTGCAGACGAGACGGACCCGAACTCTGCCGGGATGCAACTAGCCAAGAAGTTTGCGATGGAGACGGCGCCGTTCTTTGTGGTCTACTCCGGCAGCGAGGAGCGAGTGTTCGACAGCGCGATTCGGGTCTCCAAGGAAGTATTGCTGGACAAAAAGGCGCGGTCTCCTTCCCAATCGTCCCAGCCCGTGGCGAGCCCGAGTTCCGCGGTGCTCGACCAAACCGCAGTGCTCGACCCAAGCGCAGTGCTCGACCAAAGCGCGGTGATCGAGCAAGGCTCAGGAGCATTGGGCAACGCAGGTCGTATCGGCAAAGAGGAGGTAGCGCTCGCTCAGGAACACCTGCATGGAGCTACTCCGCAAGACGTGCTGAAGTGGGTCCTCGAGCGTCTGGGGGCGCGCTGCGCGATCGCCTTCAGTGGCGCCGAAGATGTGGTGCTGATCGACATGGCCGTGAAGTTGGGGTTGCCGTTTTCGGTATTTTGTTTGGACACGGGTCGCCTCCACCCCCAGACCTACCGTTTCATGGACGTGGTGCGACAGTTCTACGGCATTGAGCTGCGCGTGGTCTCGCCCGACGCCGAGCAGCTGGAGACCTTCGTGCGCAAGAACGGCCTCTTTTCCTTTTACGAGCATGGGCACAACGAATGCTGCGGTGTGCGCAAAATCGCACCGCTTCGGCGCATCTTGCGTGATTACGAGGGCTGGATCTCTGGGCAGCGCCGCGATCAAAGTCCCACGCGGGCAGACGTTCCCGTGGTGGATTGGGACGGCGCGCACTTTGCGGAAGGGATGGTCAAGCTCAACCCCCTGGCTTCGTGGTCGCTCGGGCAAGTGTGGGCTTACATTCGTGAGCAAGGCGTGCCGTACAATGAGCTGCACGATCAGGGCTACGTGTCTCTTGGTTGCGAACCGTGCACCCGCGCACTGCGTCCCGGAGAGCACGAGCGCGCTGCCCGTTGGTGGTGGGAGGACGCTACGAAGCGCGAATGTGGCCTCCACACGTCCGCTGAACGCCCCTCGTCCTACACCATATGATCCAGCAGGATCTGCAGTAGTCCTTCGGGATTATCGACGTGTACCCAGTGCCCCGAGTTGGGCAAGGTGTGCACTTGCACGCGGCCGCGGCGCGGATCCGCCGGGTCCTGGGCGAGCAGGGCCGCGCGATCCTTCATGGAGCCCGACCAACGATCGCTCTGGTCGGCAACCAAAAGTTCGTAAAGCACACCGCTGGCCAAGCCTTGGCGCGCGACCTGTTCCAAATAGGGCCAATAATCGAGAGCAAAGTAGTCCTTCAGCAGCTCCACGATGTGATCCAACTCAAACCGCCAATGGTACCCGTCAGGCTTGCGATCGAGACTGGTGACCAACCAATTGGCAAGCCCACTGGAATGACCAGCGCCGAGGAGCGCGCTGACCGCCTCCTCACGGGTGTTGAAGGGCCCGCGATGGCTGAGCAGGGCACCGACCACCTGTTGAACTTGATGGTGCCCGCCCGGGTCTTGAGCGCCTGGATCCGAATCCAGCGTCCACACCTGCCTCAAGGCGGCGCGGCTCTGTTCGGTCGAGGTTCTATAACCCGGCGTGGCGGTTTCTTGGCGTTTGCCGTAGCCGAGCGCCACCTTGCCCCCCAGCGAGTGGCCAATCACCACGCGCGGCGCTTGGCCCAGCTCGTCAGCTAAATCGAGCAGATCGTCGACGCAGGACTCCAGGCGATGGGGGGGTGGCGCACCGACGGACTTGCCGTGGTACCTCAAATCAATAAGCACAAAACGGTAGTCGCTGCGCGCATCACTCAGCTTCTTGGCGAGACTGCGCAGATTATGGCCGGCGCCGAGCACGCCATGCATCACGAACGCCACGTGGGGAGCTGAAAGAGGGCCGACGCTAGTGTGGGCAGGAATCACGAGGGGGTCACCAACCGCATAAGGTTCGGCTTGGTTATTGTCGATTGTAAGTTAGGAGACAAGCAGAGCTCTTTGATTGTAGAATGTGGCGCGTATGGAAGTCCCCGCTAGCTCCACCGACCAGCTTTTTGCCGAACTCGCGCGCTTCCGCGCAGCCTGGCCCAAGAAAGGTTGGAGTTGGGACTACCGGCTCAATTGCGTTGCGTCTTCCTTTCACGCGGACTTGACCCGCGAGTGTGAAGTGGCGTTGGCCGGATCGTTTGCAGACGTGTTTGATCAACGCACGATTGAACGGGCGTCGGACAACATCATCGAGCTCGCGGATGCGGCCGGGGGGATCCGTTCTGACCAGCGGATCTACGTGATGCGCTCTACTGGGCGGCTCATGCCGTACGCCATGTGGTGGCCGTGGGGCGACGAGATCACGGTGTCGCTCCGCGTGGGTTTGAGCGGCTACGTTGGAGACGCTGATTTTCAGCGGATGCAGCTTGAGTTTGCGGCGCTGAGTTGACGCTGAGTTGACCCAAGCGCGTTCGCTGGAGTCGCGGCGACGGCTAGCCGTGGTAGAGCCCTGAAAATGCGCGGGTGAGCACGGTTTGCGTGAGCGGGGACGACTTCACGGACAGTGCCCAATCGAGCGCGGGTGTTCGGAGCGCGCTCATGAGGGTGCGTCCCAAAAGGAGCCGGGTTCCGAGCGCCTTTTTGATGTGCCCTTGGTACACACCCAACTCAGCTTTGCTGAGTGTGCTGTGGTTGTTCAGCTGCTCGGCCGCGCATTTGCCGGCGGTGCTCCCGCTGAGGAGTCCATGATAAATTCCCTCGGCCGTGGCGGCATCGGCTAGGGCTCCAGCTTCACCGGCGCGCAAGATGCGATCGTCGGTCAAGGCGCTCGGCACGGTGCTCACTTGCACGGGGTGACCGATCCACTTGCCGAGCAGGTCGGCGTGTCGCAGCCGCGCGCTGAGCCGCTTGTCGATGAAGGTCTCAAAGCGCTCGCGCGCGTTGGAACTGCCAGGCGTGGGGTAAAAGCAGAGGCCGATGTTCACGCGTTCTTTGGTCTCCGGGAAGATCCAGGCGTAATGGGGGCGCAGTTCGTCTTCGAAGAAGAGCTCCACCACGTCGGAGCAACCCTGGACCCCCTGGTACCACCCCATAATCGTGTGCAGGGTGAGATTTTCGGTGAAGGTGCTGGGCAAGGCCCTCGTCAGCAAGGAACCAGCATCATGCTGGGCGGTCTTTTTCGAAGCTGAGGGGCCATGGAATGTGGTCTTGCGATCGAGCTGGCCGGTGGCGCCACTACAGTCGATGACGAGATCGGCCTCGATCGTTTCCTCGAGGGTGGTCACGGCGACACTTCCCGTGTTCACGTCGATGTGTTTGACCAACGTGTTGTCTTGCAGCACGGCTCCGCGACGGCACGCCTCTTGAACGAGGGTGTAGTCGAGTTCACTCCGGCGCAGGACAGCGGTCTCGTGATCACCGCGCAGCTCAATGCTTTCCCCCCGGGCCCCACCGATGATCGCCCCATCGATGCGGAATGCCTGCTGTCGGATCTGCGGCCCAACCCCCAAACGATCGATCAGCTCGAGCGTCCACGGCGAAAGACCACTGCCGCACGCCTTGGTGCGCGGTAAGGTCTTGCGTTCTAAAATGCGGCATTCCACTCCGCGTGCGCTCAGTTCCATCGCGGCGGCCGCACCAGCAGGTCCGGCGCCAATGACAATGACACGTTTTGTCCCCACGTCGTCAAGCATAGCCGAATCGATCCGGTCGGGAAAAGCCCCCACGTGCGGCGCTGCAGCGAGCTTCTTCGCGTAGGTTTCCCGCCGAATTTGGCCACTCAGCCGAAGCGCGCCGCGCTCCCGACCCCCGGGGTTTGACTCAGCGCTTCAGAAGGACTCAGCGGTTCAGAAGGACTCAGCGGTTCAGAAGGACTCAGCGGTTCAGAAGGTCTGACTCAGCGGAATGGGGATCCACAGCGCGCGCACGGTCGTGTTGGGACCGTTGCGGGTGTACCCGGCAAACCCAAACAGAATGTTCCAGAAATGTCCGTGGGGGGTGTGTCCGTAGCTGAGCAGGGGCAAGAAGTGCACTTCCCAGGTCTTGCCATTTTTGTACTTACGCTCGGTATAGTAAACGTTGGCGACGACCTGGGTGAGCGTGTCCTTGGTGCGATGCCGCGCAAAAAGGAGGGGCGGGATGACCGTGGTGCGACTGTGAATGCCTTTGAAGTCGAAATAGAAGGGAACGGCCACGTTGTGGCTGTCGTGGCCGCTCTTTCCGAAATAGGCCAAAGGGTGCAGTGACGTGGACCAACCGAGCAGATCGGTGCGGTAATTGAATAGCGGCGTCACCCACAGCGATTTGCTGACTCCGTGGCGCACGCTGTAAGAAAACAGCGGAAAAACGGTGTTGGTCGACTCGCGCGGGCTGGTGTTGCGGTAAAAGATAGGGAAGACGAAGTGGCGGTCCAGGCCGATGCGACGATCCCGATACTGCCAGTAGAGTGGCGTGTACATGTCGAGTTCGGTCTCGCCCCGGTGTCGCGCGTAGCCCCAGGTGATGAAGGTGTTCTTGCCGTGTCCTGCGTTGCGGTGCAAAAACAGCGGGGTCACCAGCAACTTGCGCTCGGCGTCGTACCCGTAATGAAAGAGTGGCGCGACGGTGGTGTGACGTTCACCTTTGCCCCAGATGCTGAAGTAGATGGGCAAAACGTGCAGCATCTCCCGCTTGTCCGTATGGCGCCGCACGTACGGACCGTACACGTTGGTCCACGAGCGCAAGCGGATGTTATAGCCATAGTAGTGCAGGAGTGGGGTCACCACCTCGTACAGGCGCTTGTCGTTTTGCCCAAAGAAGTAAAACGGAGCGAGCCCCAGATCGATGTCTTGGGCGGTGCGTGTGTCGCAACTCTGCCCGCCTTCCCAGGAGCAATAGGCGGGGCCCACGATGTTGAGTCCGCCATGTTCATCACGATTGCGGTAGGTGAGCAGCGGCGGAATGATGGTGTAGCCGCCGTGCGCGCGCGTGCCTGTGGCGTAGAGCGGCAGCAACCAGTCATCACCTTCCGTCTTGGTGCGCCGATTGACGAAGGGGCCCACCACGGTCGTCCGTGCACCCACCTGAGGGCTGCGGAGATTCCAGGCGATGGGGAAGAGCACGTCGTCTTTGTGATCAGCTGATCGCCGGTTGTAATACAGCCCAGCAAAGACCGACGCGCGGTCTTTTTGCGTGGGCTTACTCAGGGAGGGTTTGACCCGCTCGGCCCACAGCGGAAACAGCACGCGGTAGCGGTACTGCTTGGCGGTTTCATTGTAGTAAAGGCCATAGAACTGGCGTTTGGCTTCGTCGCCGGTGCCGAGCGACTCTGGGTCGCCGTCGCTGCCGATCTGCTTGAGGGTCGTCTCCGACACGGCCAACGGCTGTGCCGGAAGGCTCGGCTCTTGCCCTTCAGGCAAGGTCGTATCGGTACCGCCAGAGGCCGCGTGGGTCTCCGGCATGTCAGACGGTGCCGCAGGTGCATCGCCGCCCGAGGGGGGAGGGCCGCCGCCCATGGGGGCCACCCCAGGAAACTCAGTCTGAGCGGGGCTGGGAGCGCTGAGCAGCACGACCAGAAGGGCGCTCAGCAGGGTCACCGCATGGCGCAAGCCGGCGCGGGACCAACCGGGGCGCTGCATCCGGGTCCCTTTGACCGTGCGTGGCTGTTGGGCAGGGAGCGCGAGCCTCAAGCGGGACGTCCAGAGGTCTGGGCGGGTGATGTCCCCGTGCTGGTGGAGGGGGGCGCGCTGACGATGGCGTGCACCAATTCAGACTGCGGAAGGACGCGCTGCTCGTGGGCGATCAAATCCTTGAGTTGGGCAGTGCCTTGTTCCGCCTCCTGCTCGCCCATCACCACGCAAAAGCGTGCGCCCATACCGTCCGCGCGCCGCAACATACTCTTGAGCGAATTGCCACGTCCGTCGAGCTCAACCCACAAACCCTGCGCCCGCAGCTCGGCGGCCAGCTCCAGAGAGGCCAGGGTGGCGGCGCTGCCCAGCGGCGCGAAAAACACGAGCGGGGGCTCACTGGCTTTGTGCTCGCCGAGCGCCAGGAGCACCCGCTCGATGCCCATGGCAAAACCGATGGCCGGCGTCGCTGGACCGCCCAAGCTGGCGAGCATGTCGTCATAACGGCCGCCGCCCAAAATGGCCGTCTGCGAGCCGATGTTGCCGCTCTGTGTGACGACTTCAAAACAAGTGCGTGTGTAGTAGTCGAGCCCGCGCACCAAACGCGGATCGATCTCGTAGGGAGTCTTCAGCCGATCGAGCGCCGCGAGCAGACCCTGCCAATGGGCGCGATCGGCGTCGGTCAAGCAATCCAAGAGCACGGGCGCGCCCTCGCTGGCCTGTTGATCCCGCGGATCTTTGGAATCCAAAATGCGCAGAGGGTTGTCGCTCAATCGCGCTTGCGCATGCTCGCTCAGTTGGTCCGAAAGCGGAGTGAAGTACGCGATCAAGCGCTTGCGGTACTCAAACCGCGCCTCGCTCCCGCCCAGCGTGTTGAGACGAACTCCCACGTCGCGCAGCCCAAGATCAGTGGCCAGCCGGTACACCATGTCGATGAGTTCGGCGTCCCCGATGGGGCCTGCGTCACCGTACAGTTCGCATCCGGCCTGGTGAAACTGCCGGTAGCGTCCGCGTTGAGGACGCTCCGCGCGAAACATCGGCCCGATGTAGTACCACTTGGTCACCGGCTCGCGCGCGTGGACCTTGTTTCCAATGTACACACGCGCTGCACTGGGCGTGCCCTCGGGGCGCAGGGCAAGGCTCTCACCCTCCTTGGCCAACATGAACATTTGTTTCTGGACCACCTCACTGGTTTCACCCGTCGACTTGTGAAACAAGCCCAGTTCTTCCACGATGGGCGTGCGCAACTCGCGGAACCCATAGGTCTCCACGAGGGTCCGAAATCGCTGTTCCAGACGTTGATACGCCCGCGACTCCTCCGGGAGGATGTCATTCATTCCTGTGACGGCACGAAGCTTCATGAAGAGGGAGGGTGGGGTAATGGTCCAGAGCCCGGTGGGGCTTATGGTAAGCACCTGGCTGTCGGTCAAGGTGTTGTCGGGCGATTCATGCTAGCTAGGGGGCGTGCAGCGCGACCAGGATCCGCCGGCCCGGCTCATGGCTTTGGATTACGGTACAAGTCGCATTGGCGTGGCCATCTCGGATGAATTGGGCCTGTTGGCGCACCCGCGGCCCTTCATCCCTGCCCAACCCGCGGGGCGCGCGCTCCGACTCGTGGCCGATTTGGTGCGGCACGACCAGATCGGGCAGATTCTGGTGGGTCTGCCCCTGCACATGAATGGCACCGAGGGCCTGTCGGCGCGGCGGGCGCGCAAGTTCGCGGCGGAGGTAGAGACTGCCACAGGGCTGTCCGTTCATTTGGTCGATGAGCGACTCTCGACCAAAGCCGCTCAGGGCCTGTTTCGGGAAGCCGGACGCTCCGAGCGCGACACGCGCACCCAGATCGACAGCGCCAGCGCCGCGCTGCTGCTCCAATCGTGGCTCGACGGTCATCGAGGAAGCGCGTGACCCCGGCGTCGAAACGGCGAGGCAAAGCCCGGACGACGGGTGCTGGACGACGAGCGACCGCCGGGACCCGGTCCAAGCACCACGGGCCTGGGCGCGGAGAGTGGAGCACGCGTTTGCGCCGAGCTGGGGCCGCGGGGTTGCTGGTTGTGCTGGGGGCGGCCCTAGGGGTATTTTTCTGGGGGGTCATGGCCCGCCCGGCCCGGTCAGTGGATGGGTGGATCAGGTTCGAAGCGCCCGCCGATCGAGAGAGCGTTGTGCGCTCGCTCTACGAGCTGCGCTTGATCGACGCGCCTCTGCTCTTTCAGATCTACTGGTCGACGATGGCGCCCTGGGCCGAGCTGCGTCCGGGGAGCCACTTGCTGGAACACGGCCTCACGGCGCGCGCCTTGATCCAACGCCTTACGGAAAGCGCCCGGCGGCCCATCGTGAACGTGACCGTGGTCGAGGGGGCCCAGCGCTGGGACATTGCCGAGCGTTTGCAGCGCGCGGGGGTGGTCGACCAGGAGCGCTTTTTGCGCGCGATGAGCGATCCTTTGCTGCTCCAAAAATGGGGGATCAGCGCTGCGTCGGCCGAGGGCTATCTGTTCCCCGCCACCTATCCATTCGCCCTGGATTCTCCGGCCGAACGCGTACTTTGGCGCATGGTGCGCGAGGCAAAAAAACGTCTCCACCAGCTGCGTTCGACCGTCACGCCCAGCGGGCCTGCCCAAGGCCTGAGCGAGACCCAGCTCATCACGCTCGCCTCCGTCGTCGAGAAAGAGACCGCGGTCCAAAGTGAACGCGCCCGCATCGCCCAGGTGTTTTACAATCGACTTGCGGATCCGAACCTGGAGACATTGGGGCGCCTGCAGAGCGACCCGACCGCGGCCTACGGGTGTCGGCTCGCTCCCCAGGCGGCCAGCTCGTGCGCTACCTTCAGCGGTAAGGTGACGCCCCGCATGTTGGGTGACTCACAGAACACTTACAACACCTATCGTCACGCTGGACTTCCGCCCGGTCCCATCGGCAATCCCGGGCTCGAGGCGCTGCGCGCGGCGTTGGTTCCAGCCGCAGGCGACGAACTCTACTTTGTCGCGGACGGGGCTGGGGGTCACCGCTTCAGTCGAACGTTTGAGGAGCATCGGGCCGCCGTCGAGGCCCTGCGCCAGCGTAGGGGACTGTAACTTTTGCAAATTTGGCGGGTGGCGCTCTGAAAATGATCCTCGCGGATCGCGCGGCGTTGGAAGTTTCGCTCTCAACCTTCGCAGGGGAGCGTGCTAGGAGGGCGTCCCGTGACTACCGAAATCAGCGCCCTCAGCCCTTTTGACCAAGCCGTCCTTGCCGCCCGTTTCCTCAGTGTCGACGGTGTCGAACAAGCCAACAGTGGACACCCCGGGACACCCATGGCCCTGGCCGGCATTGCAGTAGAAATTTTCGCCAACCATTTGCGGTTCTTGCCCGGCGAGCCCGCCTGGCCCAACCGTGATCGCTTTGTGCTCTCGTGCGGTCACGCCTCGATGCTGCTGTACTCGGTCCTGCACCTCACTGGGTACCCGCTCACCACCGATGATCTTCGCGGCTTTCGTCAGTGGGGCACGAAGACGGCCGGTCATCCAGAATACGGTCACGCGCCGGGGATTGAGACGACCACCGGGCCTCTGGGTCAAGGCATCAGCAACTCGGTCGGTCTGGCTTTGGCGGGCAAAATGGCCGCTACGCGTGTCAGCGACGGAGCCCCTCTCATCGACTACAAAGTCTATGCTTTGGCGTCCGACGGCGACTTGATGGAAGGCGTCGCTTACGAGGCGTGCAGCTTGGCTGGGCACCTGAAGCTCGACAACCTCATCGTCATCTACGACGCCAACAACATCACCATCGACGGGAAGGCCGAAGACTCCTTCACGGAAAATGTCGACCAGCGCTTTACGGCGCAAGGCTGGACCGTTCAGCACGTGGATGGCCACGACGAGCGCGCAGTGCACAGCGCCATTGAGAAGGCCAAGACAGCAGACCGCCCGGCCCTCATCATCGCCAAGACGCACATCGGTATTGGCGCCCCCACCAAACAAGACACCTCAGGTGCTCACGGCGCGCCGCTGGGCAAGGCCGAAGTGGAAGCGACGAAGAAGGCGTTTGGTTGGCCCGTGGAGCCCACGTTCTACGTACCCCCCGGTGCGTACGCGGCGTTCAAGCCCGCCCATGAGCGCAATCTCGCGCTCTACCAGCAGTGGCAAGCCCGCGTAGCTGCGCTCAGCGTCGAGCAGCGCGCGCAGTATAACGCCCTCATCACGCCCCATGTTCCCGCCGATCTGCTGCAGCAGTTGGTGGCCATCGCCGGAGACAAGACCGACGCCACGCGTTCATCCTCTGGCCGCATTCAGCAAAAGGTGGCCGAGCTCGTGCCCAGTCTCATCGGCGGCGCGGCCGACCTGGCCGAGAGCACCAAGACCTGGATCAAGGGCTCCGACGCCATCTACGCGGGCAAGTATTCTGGCCGCAACCTCAACTTCGGGATCCGTGAGCACGGCATGGGCTCGGTGCTCAACGGCCTAGCGCTGTCCGGGTTCTTCATCCCCTTTGGTTCCACGTTCATGATCTTCAGCGACTACATGCGCCCGCCCATGCGCTTGGCGGCGCTCATGGGGATCCGCGTCATCTACCCGTTCACACATGACTCACTGTTCTTGGGTGAAGACGGGCCCACGCACCAACCCGTGGAGCAACTGTGGAGCATGCGCCTGGTGCCCAACCTGGACGTATTTCGGCCGGCAGACGCGGTCGAGTGCGCCGCAGCTTGGGCCTACGCGCTCGGCCGCAACGACGGCCCCACCGCGTTTGCGCTCACTCGTCACAACGTGCCCGGCCTGAAACGCCCCGAGGGCTTCAAGCCTGAGTCGATGTTGGACGGCGCTTACGTGCTCAGCGACGTGGACAAGCCGGATGTCGTCATCATCGCGACGGGCAGCGAAGTGAGCGAAGCCGTCGTCACCGCGGAGCTGCTCGCACAGTCGGGCAAAAAGGCCCGCGTCGTGTCCATGCCGTGCGTGGACGCGTTTTTGCGTCTGCCCCGCGCCAAGCAAGACGCCATCTTGCCCCCGGGTGTGCGCCGCGCCAGCTATGAGTTGGGCGTGACCACGCCCTGGCACGCCATCACCGGTTTGGATGGCATCGCCATTGGTGTGGACCGTTTTGGTGCGTCCGCGCCCTACAAAACCCTGCAGGAAAAGTACGAGCTTGCTCCAGCTCAGGCTGCCAGCAAGATCCTGGCGGCGCTGGGCTGAAAGTAATTCCAGCGCGGCGCTCGGTTTCAGGCCGCCGCGCTGTTTCAAGGCCGCGCTGTTTCAAGCACGCAGCGCTCATTGACCGCAGGACAAACCGTGCTCTGTGCCGCCCCAATCGGCTATGGTGGGTGCACAACACGGCCCGAGCGGCGATTGAGCTTGTCGAAGGTGGGGGCGAGGGCCCATCATGGAGCCCCGAAGCACCGTGTCGAGCCTGCCCATCGTCCTCGTTCCGCACCCCCACGTGCGCGTTGACAAACGCGTCTTGGGCGGAAGCCCCTATGTGGTGGACTCACGCGTGCCGGTGCGGCGACTGTACGCATTTTATCGCGGAGGCACTCCAGTGGAGAAGATCCTCAAGCGTTACCCACAGCTGTCGGCCGCCAAGGTGTTTGATGCTCTTGCGTTTGCCCTCGACAATTTGGAAGTGATCGAGGCCGACATGGAGCGCGAGTCGGAGCTCTTGGACGAGAAATCGTCACGTAAGCATCGGCGCTTGCCCGGGCTCAAACAGGTGGAGTTGCCCTTCATGGGCGGCGTGCCTGACGAGATGAGCGACCCGCCACGGCGCTAATTTTGAACCGCGGCGCTGGTTTGACTGCAGCGCGAAGTCGAACCGCGGTGTCAGGGCGCTGTTCTGGCTGAATGCGGCTGTTTCTGGGGTGGGGCTGGGGCAGGGGGTCAGCCGGCAGCAGGCGCGGGCGCAGTCGCTGTGTCTTATCGCGGCGGGGCGCGAGCTTGCCCCCGGTAAGGTGGTCTTGAGCGCTTGGGTTCTTTGGCGTGGTTGCGCCCGCAGCGAGGAATGTACTCACCAAACGCTCACTGTTGGCCATGAGCGAAAAGACACGGCTTGCGTAGCCGATGACTGGGACAACAGCTGACTCAACCCAATCCGGACTCAGCTGAAAGAGTGGTTGCGGGACTGATCACCTCTGAACACTCGAGTTGCCAGTTTTTCGAGGACAAATGCATGCTACCCTCGTGTCTTGAGAGTTTGGCTTTTTATGAACAGTCGCACGACACGGATCGGGTTGGGTATATCCTTGTGCGTCCTCACTCTAGCGTGTGGCGGACGCGCCCGGCGCGACACGGTTGCTGATGGGAGCGGGGGCGCGAGCGTTGGTGATGCAGGGGAAGCGCAGCAGTCGACCGAGGGCGAGATGTTGACCACGACTGCGTCGCCCGATGATCTCAACGACATTCTACCTGACGATGGGCCGCGTGTGGACGACTGTAGCTGCGAGCACAGCGAGGCTTTCATCGACGTCCGCGCCTACTACCCGGTCGAGTCTGGTTGGGGGGGCGCCGGGGGATATGCTCCGCCCTCAGAAACCGTCATCGGTCAAACGTATCCCGATCCGCCGTCGCCAAGGATGTTGACCAATAGCTCGTGCGGCGACTACCAAAGTCCGGCTTATTTTCAGGGCAAGTGTGAGCCGACCGAGATGGCAGGCTGCGTGGGGGACCCGCAACAGTTTTGCGTCCACATCTCGCTCGAGGGCTGGTCAAACAAGGTGACCGTGACTTGGGTCAACCCAGATGGGTCGGTCCAGCACCAAAAATCGGGCATTTCCGACGTAACTTTGACCACCTCTCCACTTCCCGATTCACCCTACTCCCACACCGAAGGTAGTTTTCTGTTCTCGACTGAAGAGGGTGTGACGGTCAAGGGATGGTTCGATGTTTGTTATGTCGGCGAGCGCATCTGCCTGGGGTGAGACAGCCCTGGAGCTCAACCCAGATCGAAGACGAGCACCTCGCCGTCGTCCACGCCCTCGACGCGCACCAGGGGCTCTTCCGACAGGGCTGCGCCATCACCCGCACCAAGTTCTTGGCCGTTGATGCGCACCTTGCCGCGCACGACCTGGACCCACGCGTGCCGTCCCGGGGCCAAGCTGAGCTCGGCGCTCTGTCCGTGAGCGAACACGCCTGCGTGGAGCACTGCGCTCGAGTGGACCGTGACGCTGCCGTCGCGCCCGTCGGGTGACGCGACGACGCGCAGCCGCCCTTGCTTGTCTGCGCTGGGGAAGGTCTTTTGCTCGTAGCCGGGCTTGAGCCCGCGCTCGGTGGGCAACAACCAAATTTGCAGAAAGTGCACCGGGTCGCTCTTCGACGCGTTGAACTCGCTATGGGTGACGCCCGTTCCTGCGCTCATCCTTTGCACGTCCTCGGCCCGGATGACCGAGCCGGTGCCCATCGAGTCGCGATGTTCGAGCGCGCCCTGGAGCACGTAGGAGACGATCTCCATGTCGCGGTGCGGGTGGGTGCCAAAGCCCTTGCCCGCCTGGACGCGGTCCTCATTGATGACGCGCAATGACCGGAACCCCATGTGGCTCGGGTCGTAATAGTCCGCGAAGGAGAACGTGTGATGAGAATCGAGCCAGCCGTGATCGGCGTGACCGCGCTCTTGAGCTGGTCGGAGAGTGAGCATCGAGGGGAACCTTTCGTTCACCCAGTTTGGGTCGCGCGATCAGACCTGTAAATGGTCACTCAACGCGCGGCGCAACTAATCGGCCAGTGGACCAAACGTTCACTCGTTGCTCACAGTTGCTTGTTTTTCCGACACGAAGCCTACTACACCGTGCGCATCGCTTGACGATCTAGGATAGCCTGTGTCGCGCTCCTGAAACATGGATAGCTTGCGGCGACTACGACGCTCTGGGTTCCAATTCGATTTTGTTTTCGCATGACGATGTCGTTTCTTCATCCGTCTCTGGCTGACGATTCAGGCGATGAGTTCGTCCACGCGTCCACGCAAACCGAGGTTGCGTCCGTCAAGCAGGACCGAGATGCGAATGAGCTATTTGTGCTTCTGCATCAAGGAGACGTGGCTTCGTCACGATGCGTCCTGCTCCGTGATCGATTTCTCGCCCGAGCGCCCTGCATGCACAAGGAGCAGCGCGATCACTGGAGTGCTGCCTTGAACGAGGTTTGGGCGCAATATTTGGGTGTTCGTGAAGACCGTGACCTAGCGTTCTTGCTCGGCAACCTAGCGGCCCGTTTTTTTCGCTTTCGACAGGCCTCTTTCTTCTTCGAACGCTCCCTGAACCTGTGGGGCGAAAATGGGGCCACTTACTACAATTTGGCCGTCGTGCACTGGCAGTTGGCAGAGCATGAGGCCGCGCAGGTCTACTTGGCGCGGGCGATCGAGTTGCAGCCCGCGCGCATCTTTTACCAGGAGCAAGCCCAAAAGCTCGCTCACTTCGCTCAACTCTGCTCGGCGCGGCTCTTTTCTGATCACAGTCAAAGAAGTACCGACTCACCGCTCTCGGTCAGCCTCTTGGGCCCCCATCACGCGCAGGTGCTCCTGCGGTGCCAAGGGGACCTCGACCTAACCCGGTTGGCCCGCGTCCCGACCTGGAAAGACATGGGCGAAGCACAGCTGTGGATACGAAGACAACTGCTCGATCCGAACGTCCGCCCCCTGGCTCTCGTTCACCGGGAGGAAGGTGTGATCGGAGTGAGTGTCCTCCACGTGCATCGGACAACGGCCCATCTGTGCTATTTCATCGGCAAGGATTTTCGTGGCCAAGGTCTCGGTCGCCAAGCCATACAACTCTCCTGTGACGTCGCGTCGCGACTGAAGGTCGATGAAGTTTTTGCGATCGTTGACCCGACCAATGAACCTTCCCGGCGGGCGCTGGGCAGTGTCAAGTTTCACCATCTCCCCTTCAGCGACCAGAACGCCCTGCGCTACTACCACAAGCGGCTGGGCGGACCGGTCACCGGGAGTGATGCTTCCTCCACAGTCAGAAGTTTGAAGGAGCTGTTGAGGCGAGTGAACCCGCACACGCCCTCGCCCAAATTCATGGCAGAAACGAGCCCTGCCGCAGACGAGAGGGCCGCATGTTGACGATTTCTGCCGCTCAAGTCGAGGCTCTCGGTGAAGTCGAGCGCCTTCGTTTCGTGGAGTCGATGTGCTTGCACCTGCGCAACGTCTTTCCCAAGATCGTGGCCTCCCTCGACGATCAGGCCGTGAAGTGCAGGGTGGAGTACACGCTGCGCCGAGCCGCTGTCTTCGGTCTCTCATCGCGGCAAGATCTCTGTCGCTACCTCAACCTCGCCGCGCTCTTCGGGTGGGACTTCGATCGCAATCCACACCGCGCCTGGATGCGTCACTATCTCACGGACGAGCAGGTCTCACGCCCCAGCGAACGGCTAGCTCGACTGGTGAAAGAATCCGCGTTTCGCAACAAGCTCCAGGAGAAGAACCGAGCCCTCCGGGAGGAATTTGGACAAGACGAGGACCCCTTGGACGACTCGATGTCGGAGTTCGCTCCGCACGCGCCGCTCACCCTCCTCGACAAGGAGAGCGACACATGAGTGGAGCGTCGTCATGGGAGAGCGCCGAGCAAAAAGCGCAGGCCGAGAGCGCCGAGCAGGGTCCGAGCGATGGGACACAGGAGTGCCCCTTGAAGGAGCGACACGCGGTCGAAGTCGTCGTCAAGGGCATGGACGATCAGCCCGTTGCGGAGGTCGCTGTTCAGCTGCAGAACGACGCGCACCTCGTTCTGCGGGCAAAGACGAGTCGAGACGGTGTGGTGCAGTTTGGTGGGTTGGACGAGGGGACGTATCGTCTCAGCCTGTGGGAGCTGGACGGCGACGCCTGGGAGATGACCGGGGACAAGCGCCTGCCCTTGGGAGGGCGCAACCAGGAAAAGCCAGCCCCGTGGACGTCCCCACCCAACGCTCCCCCCGCGCAAGGCTTCACCCATCGCATCGTCCAGGGCGAATGCGTAGCGCAGCTCGGCTATCGTTATGGCTTCTTTCCCGAGACCATCTGGGATCATCCGCGCAATCGGGCATTGCGCGCTGAACGAAGCAATCTGCACATCTTGCAGCCAGATGACTTCGTCTTCATCCCCGCCAAAAAGCCGCGGGACATTGCGGTCCGTACCGGCTTGCGCACCACTCTCCTGCGCAAGGGGGTGCCTGAGGAATTGAACGTTCGGTTCCTGCGCGACGACGATTCCCCGCGCGCTGATGAGCCATTCTTGCTCAGCATCACCACCGCCTCGGGCGCCCTGGTTTCCGACATCAAGGGCACGACGGACGCCAGGGGGTTCGTGCATGCCAGCATTCCGCCCGACGCGACCGTTGCCCACATCGTGCTGGGCAAAGGAAGTCGGCAAGAAGTCTTCGAGCTCGATCTCGGCTACGTCAATCCCATTGACAGCATCGCTGGGGTGCAAGCTCGCCTGAACGCGCTCGGTTATCCCTGCGGAAACGAGGACAATGAGTTGGGCGAACGCACTGGGCAAGCCCTACGCACCTTTCAACAGGACCGTGGGCTGGAGGTCACGGGAAAGCCCGATGAACCAACCAAGAAGAAGCTGCTGGAAGTTTCTCTCTCATGATGAAGCCGCCGCCTTTCGTTCGACAAGCCTCTGCACTCCGCGGTGAGAAGTCTACGGTCCGCTCAGAGAGCGCTACCCTCGAATTGGGCGTGTGGAACATCCAGGACTTTGGAGGTGGCCCTTCGGGAAAGTGGATCTATCGGGAAGATCCGGGACTCTTCGGAACTGAGGCCCAGCGCGGCACCTATGAGAGGTACAAGACAAGACTGCATGCTCTCGGGGATCATCTAAGCACATTGGAGGCTGACGTTCTGATCCTGCTGGAGATGAAGGTCAGTGCACAGCGCGAGGTGGCTGCCCCAGATCACAACTGGAGCCCGCTTCTCTGGATCATTTGGGGCTGGCTCCGGCCCTCGTACAGACAGAAGGCGCTGCGCACCGTCCTTCCCGACACGGGGGTTCTTTACGCCGCAAAAAAGAAGCTGAAGCAAGCTGAGAAAAAAGAGAATGCCGCACAAGCGAAGAGTGTCCGAGCACAAAAAACGTTAGAGGAACAAGAAAGGGATCATCACGAGCCACAAGACCTGGAAGGAGATGAAGAAGAGTATGCCGTACCCCGGAAGAGGAAGCGCGAGGATCCGAGACTGGATCGAGACACTGTCGAAGAAACACGGCAAACAGCTGTTCGAGCAGAACGTGAACTCGCTCGGGCTCGCGAACTGAGTCTCGCGGCGGCGCATGAGTATGAGAAAGCCCAGGTACCCGAGCATAAGATCTGGGCAGGATACTTTGACAAGGCCGCTGAAAACGCACAGCTGGTGGCTCCCATAAAGAGTCCTCGCTCAGACAAGGAATGCGACCTCATCTTGGAGAACGGTTTTGGTGACTTGGGGCTCGCTGAGCAAGCGTGCCTGGCAGCGCATATTCTCAAAGCGCCGAGATTCTTTGTGAACGATTCGCATCAAGCCGAGGTCCTTGCAGAACCCGAACGGAGTCTGCTCAGCGATGAATGGGTAGAATACCAGAAAACTAAGACGACGGGATTTCCGACCCTGGAGTATCTCGCCCAACTCGTGCTGCGCGTTCGAGATGACTTTGTCGCAGGTCAAGTCGCAGCGCAGCCTAAGCGGGGCAATGCATTTGAGATGCTCAAGATCGCAATGGAGAAAATGAAAGGCGTGAACTGGGCGATGAGCGACCCAGGGGGTCAGCAAGAGATGATCGCGTTCATCTGCCGAAACGGCTGGAAATTCGTCGCCTGCACGCCTCACGCAATGGCCGGTGGGGGTAACGAGTCATGGCGTAGACCGGCCTACGAATTTCATTTCGAACTTCAGGGCAAGGGCAAGACGATAACAATCCTGGCCGCCCACGCGCCCAGCCCCGCGCACATCAAAGAATCAAAGGGCTGGTACGATAGACTCAATGAGCTTGCGGAAAGCAAATACCGGGAGGACAAAGAGACACCGCTTTACTTGATTGGCGATTTGAATCTTGGACAAGATCTCGTGGAGAAAAACCAATGGTGCAGCGAATTCTTCGAGCCTTGGTGGCCACCATTGAAGGACCACGCGGAACTCTACACCTCCGTCAAGATGTCCGGATCTGGGAAGGAGATGTGGTCACAGAGCTACGACAAGATCCTGCAATGGAAAGCTCAGGTCACCGTGGAGTACGAGTACGAGTACCGCAAGGCTGACAACGTTCGGTGGACGACAGCGGAAGCCGTGCGCAAGTACAGCGACCATAGTTTCCTCCTGTTCGACAAATGGTGAGATAGACGTCATGGCGAGTGGCATTCGAGTTTTGTTTTCACCCCTGTTCGAGAACTCCACGGGTCCGCGCGTGGTGTATGGGGGCAGCTTGCGCCTGGGCTACTTCGGTTCTCGCTCAGAGGTCGGGAAATTCGAAGGTGAGCGTTCGGCGCAACTCACCTTCTTCGCGCGTTTTCTCAAGACGAGCGACCAGGAGTGTGCTCCGTTCAAGAGCTTTGCCCTGCTCACCGGACAACTGAGCCGACGGTCCAAAGAGCTGAGCTATCGCTTCGAGACGGACACCTCCGTAGTCCACACCGAGCCACTCGCCGAAGATCCCCTGGAACTGGAGCTCCACTACGCGGCGCAATTCCCGACCCACCAGACTACCGGTGATCGCGTCAAACGGCTGTATCTTCCCGAGGTCCCAGCGGGCGCGCTCTATCTCGAAGTCGGTGTCGATTTAGAAGTCGACGGGGCTCTGGAGTCCATGCACCGTCAGAACGACGTCCTCGACGTTCCGCTCCGCTTCTTGCAAGCCAAGGCGCGGGTCTCCGCTGACGAACAAGCGGCCACGCTGGTTGCCGCTGCGCGCAGCGGCAAACCGTTTTGTGAAGAATGTGCGAAAGCGAGGAACGAGCGTGTTTCCCGCTGAACCCCAATCGCAATTGCGACCGAGCGCGGCGCTCGTCTGGCAGACGATCGTTGCCCAGCGGGAGGTGAGTTCCACCTTTGGGCTCTTCGATTGTGCGCGCGACGCTCCCCAACTCTATCGAGAGATCGAGGGCTCCGGATTGCCGCATTGCACCCTCTTCGGCGGCGTGGTTGCGCGTCCGTTGCTCGAGGCGTCGCCCGTGTGTGTGTACCTGGGGGCCGAACCGGGCGCTGGCTCCTATTTGCTGCAGCGCTACTGGGGCAATGCGGCGTGCATGGTCGTGACTGCCGCCGAGGGGATGGTGCTCGACGACGTGCGCAAGCAACTCAAGCGTTCGCTGCGGATCCGACTGCCCACCGGCTCGCGGGCGCTATTTCGCTACTATGATCCGCGCGTGTTGCGTGCCTTCCTCCCCACGTGCACCGCCGATCAGGCGCGAGCGCTGATGGGTGAACTCACGGACGTGTGGTGCGAAGGTGAGACGCCTCATATCGTGCTGCAGTGGCACGCAGGTGATTTCCATCGAACGACCCCGCTCGCCCACGACTTGACGCGACTCGTCCCGCGCGAGCGCATCACTCGGATCTGAGACACCACAAGCAGCGAGACACGCAGCCTGGCTCCTCGCGGGCCATGCGCTCCCAGAGGGAGCTCCACCCTCGACCGAGGGTTAGATCCGTTGCTTGGCCGGCCCGACGTGAGCCGGCGAGGACTTACGAATGCCTGAAGGAGTTCTATCCTCAACACTACGCCATGGCCCTGCTTGGGTTCGTGACGGGGCTAAGACCAAGCTCGCTCAGGCCACTTCGAAGGAGGGGGCCAGAAGCTGACATTTCATGGGAGGAGGGCCGCTTGAAGGTTCGCCGCTCTGAGGTTCGACGACGAGTGCTCAATAGGACGAAGCAGGGGACACGCTATTCTGTCCACCTGTGTGATGAGGTTCTGGCCGTGCTCAAGTGGCATATCGAGACTCAGCTCAACGAGGCACAAGAAGGCTCCGACCTACTGTTTCCCTCAATTGAAGGTGGGTTTCGTGACGTAAAGGTTCCGAACAAACCCTTTGCCCACGTGGCCACTGAAATAGGTCTAGGGTACCCGATCACTCAACGTGGGATGCGACGGACCTTCAACGACCTTGCTAGGTCCGCTCAGGTTCATCAACTCGTGAGCAAGAGCATCTCAGGTCACAGCACGGACGAGATGGTTGAACTGTACTCCAGCATCGATGCCTCAGAGCAGAGGGTGGCAACGCAGCGGCTCTACAAGTTTGCGGTCATTGAGGGCGGCAAAGGGCAGGTGGACAGTGGAGTGGACAGTGAGAAAGGGCCAAGTGGACAGATGGAACGCAAAAGTGCCTAGGCGTTTCCACCTAGGCACTTGATTTTACTTGCTTATTCTGGA